>WNGF01007606.1_pt1 | contig 17211 bp, 12 predicted proteins | sample 5400641 | NCBI WGS metagenome assembly WNGF01 (sample SAMN13153371, study PRJNA577476) | soil metagenome | isolation source: 80 cm soil or saprolite under grassland replicate 2 | place: USA:California | collected 2016-06-15
TCTCCGTGATCCCTCTTTTTCCAAAGCCGTAAGGGTTCTTGCTCTTTCCGTGTTTAATCCGTGTTCCATCCGTGGCCCAGGATCTCCCCCGTAATCGCCTGCACGGTCACTTCGGCCCTTCGTGTCTCGATCGCTTCTTCGGTTGCGGCTCTGCCGCTCTGGGCCATCCGTGGTTAACCTCTGAACAAGTGACCAGAGCAGACCACGGATGGCACCGATTTCACGGATGACCAGATGGCGAACTGGTCGCTGTTCCATAAAAAAAACACCATTCGAATGCGTCCACCCGTGGTCCAACTCCTGTGTGGGTCGCTGGTGATCTGATTACTGCTCGCGGTCGAGCAGAGGAATCCCCTGTCCTGCGCCCTCGCCCGACCGCGCGACGCAGCGTCGAATTAGGCTTTGACAAAGCCGCGGGGCATTTCTACGGTGTCGCTCCCTGTTCGGCTGGGGTCGTAGCTCAGTTGGTAGAGCACCACAATGGCATTGTGGGGGTCAGGGGTTCGAATCCCCTCGGCTCCACCAGCCGAAAACATCTCCTGGAAGGATTTACATTTGACTCATGGTTTCGCACTTGCTACCCCCCAGGCAACTGAGCCATGAACGAGACCAACTCACTGACGCCTGACGGCCTGCTCGAAGCGGCACTATACGCCCGCGACCTGCTCGCCGCTGAACAGTTCTACTGCGACATCCTTGGTCTGCGCGTCCTGGCAAGCCAGCCTGGTCGCCACGTCTTCTTCAATTGCCGCCAGACTGTGTTGCTGGTCTTTAACCCGGAGGCAACCAGCCAGGAGACAGTCCTCATCGGCGGGAGAGTCATTCCCCGGCACGGCGCTCAAGGCGCCGGACACGTCGCCTTCGCCGTCGAAGCCGCCACGCTGCCCGCCTGGCGCGAGCGCCTTCGACAAGCCGGCGTGCCCATCGAGTCGGAGCTAAGCTGGCCCCAAGGCGGCCAGTCGCTCTACGTCCGCGACCCGGCCGGCAATAGCGTGGAGCTCGCCACGCGCTCGACTTGGCCACAGCTCACGCAGGCGTCGAGTTAACATTTGCGTTGTCGTGAACCCTCAAAAACGCGAAGCGCTTGGAGCGCAGTGTCCTTGCCATGTCCGGCTGCCGGTCGTGCTGCTCTGGGCCTGCCTGGGAATCGTCCGTGGCGGCGCCGGCCAATTCGAGTGGCAGAGGGCGACGCCCGAAAGCCAGGGCGTTTCGCCGGCGCAACTGGAGGCCATCCGGGAACGGATGGCGACCAAGAAGACACGAGCGCTTCTCGTGGTGCGCAACGATCGCATCGTCTGTGAGTGGTACGCGCCCGGCGTCAACGCCACGACCAGGCAAGGCACGGCGTCGCTTGCCAAAGCGCTCGTCGGCGGCCTGTCGCTGGCCGTGGCGATGCAGGACGGAAAGATTTCGCCGGCGGATCCGGCCGCCAGGTTCATTCCGCAATGGCGGAGCGACCCGCGCAAGGCGAAGATCACGATTCGTCATCTGGGTTCGCATACTTCGGGACTCGAGGATGCCGAGGCCGGCAACCAGCCGCACGAGCAGTTGACCGGCTGGAAGGGCGATTTCTGGAAGCGCCTCGACCCGCCGCGCGATCCGTTCACCCTCGCGCGCGATGAAACGCCGATGATCTTCGAGGCGGGAACGAAGTTTCAATACAGCAACCCCGGCATCGAGACGATGACTTATTGCGTGACCGCCGCCATTCGCGATGGCGAGCACAAGGACGCGCGGACCCTGCTGCGCGAACGCCTCCTGCGCCCCATCGGAGTGCCGGACGCCGAATGGTCGGCCGGCTACAGCAAAACGTTTTCGGTCGATGACCTGCCGCTGGTGGCTTCCTGGGGCGGCGCCGCGTTCACGCCGCGCGCGACGGCGCGCCTTGGCCGGCTGGTCTTGCGCGAGGGCAACTGGGAAGGCCGGCAGCTCTTTAGCAGGGAAATCGTTCGACTGGTCACGGCCGACGCGGGCTTGATCGGCAACTGCGGCATGGGCTGGTGGAGCAACGGCGGCCGGCGTTACGACAAACTTTCGCAGGACGCAGTCTGGGGCGCGGGCGCCGGTGATCAATTGCTGCTCGTCGTGCCAAGCCTTGATCTCATCATGGTTCGCAACGGGGAAACCCTGGAGCCGGGGCCGGGTGAACCGCCCATTCGGCAGGATGATGTGTTCACACGGTATCACAATTATCGGGCCCGCGTTCTCTTCGAGCCGTTGGTGGAAGCGGCCCCCTACCCGCCCAGCCAGTTCATCGCCGGCATCCAATGGGCGCCCAAGGAAAACGTCCTGCGCAAAGCCCGGGGCAGCGACAACTGGCCGCTGACCTGGGCGGAGGATGATTGGCTCTACACCGCCTACGGCGACGGCCATGGCTTCGAACCTTTCGTGTCGCAGAAATTGAGTCTTGGCTTCGCGAAGATCGGTGGCTCGCCACAGGACTTCTCCGGCGCGAACATCCGTTCGCCCAGCGGCGAACAGACAGGCCAGGGCCGCGAAGGCAGGAAAGCCAGCGGAATTCTCTGCGTGGACCGCGTGCTCTACCTCTGGGCCCGCAACGCGGGTAACGCGCAACTCGCCTGGTCCAGCGACCACGCCAAAACGTGGCAGTGGGCTGATTGGAAATTCACCTCGAGTTTCGGTTGTCCGACCTTCCTCAATTTCGGCAGGAATTACGCCAGGGCGCCGGACAGTTTCGCCTACGTCTATTCCCCCGACACCGATTCCGCTTACAGCTGCCTAGGTGACCCGCCTAAGAAATTCAAGCGGTGTCACGATCGCGATGCCGAAGGGTTTGCGCAAGGAAAGGAGATCGCGGTCCGACGCAACGATGTATTCAGCCGATGCGGCCAGAGCACAAGCAAGGAAAGGATCGTCCGTTGCATCACGGCTCCGCTGTTTGCCCAGCGGAGCAGGCACGCAGTGCAGCGCCTTGGCGTGTAGCCAGTCCAGGAAAGGCAAGGGTGAGCGCTCCGGGAAAAGAGTTTGCTGAATCTCCAGACAGGTCTCGCGGTACTCGTGCTCGATTTCGACGGTGACACACGCCCACACTTTTCTTCGCGCCACCAGCGTCCAGGCGCGGCGGGCGGTGCTGCGCGGCCAAAAGATGGCCGCCACCAAGGTGCTCGTGTCGAAGACGGCTTGAATCATCGCCGCCGGTGCTTCCGGGCCGCGCGCGCGATCGCCGCCAGATCCTTTTCCGCCGGCTCGCCCTCCCCTCCCGCGTGCCGGTCGAGGTCCCGGACAATCGTCACGAAATCCGGATCGAACGCTTCTGCTTCCAGTTTCTCTTTGAGGGCGAAGATCCCGGCGCGGAACGCCTCGCTGCGATTAGCGAAGCGGCCTTCGGCAATCCAGCGGTCGACCAGCTTGTCGATCCGAGAGGTTGTGGCAATATTCTGCGGCATGGATCGAGTTTAATCGAGCGACATTAGGTGTCAATAGATATTGGTAGCCCGGTGTGCGCAAAACGAAACTGGTCGCCCGGCCGCTGCTCAAAGCACCGCCAGGCAAGCCACGAAGTTCCCTCCGGTTTGAACCGCGTCGAAACCTCGTTCTCGAACGCACCGGAGTCCGTTTTTCGATTCTTCGGCTCGAAGCGTCTGCCCACCGCCCCGTTCACGATCAGTTCGATGCTTTCGAGCGGCTGCTCGCTTCGCACGGTGCAGTCGAGCCAATAGTCCTGCAATTCGTTGGTGACCTGAAAGGTCGCGCCGGGCCAGCGGTCCCCGGCTTTCGCCATGAGCATGGGCCCGGTCGTGACGAAACTGCGGCCGGTGGCCAGACCGCGCATCCAGGCGTGGTAGCTGAATGGCTCATCGAGTTGGACATTGACATCCTCGGCCAGCATGACGTTGGGCAACTCCGCGGGATCGCGATGATTGTGCGTGTCGCCGCAATACCAGCCGAGCTGCCTCATGTTGATCCAGCGGCGCAAACGAAACGTCAGTTTCGCCATGCCCCGCTCAACCATGATCTCGCGCGTTTCCGCAAAGAACTCCTTCCCGCGCTCGATCGTGAAGGTGTATTGGCCCGGCGAAAGCTCGATCTGGAACGGGTGCGCGGAAAGGGTGGTGTGCATCTCGGTGGCATTCGTGTGCAGATAGCGCATGAACTCCTCGAAACGCTCCGGGCGCGTGTGCACCCACGGATGCTCGCGATCCGGCACTCCGTGGAATTGCAACACGGCGATTCGACCCGCGCGCGCCTGGTCCGCCGCCTGTTTAAAATCGTCGAGCGTCCAGTCCGGCCGCGCGTCGCCCGCCGACGGGATCAACAGCGGGTGGTCCGCGCCTGGTTCAAAGGCGCATCCGCGGCCCTCACGGGCCGCGCAATGCCATACTGCGCGCAGGGGGCGTTGATCGCGCTGACTTGCGCGCGCAACTGGCCGAGGGTCCGGAGCGTGACGCCGAGATGATCGCGAGTGTGATTGCCGATCTCGAATCCGTCCTGGTGCAATTCCTTGATTTGTTCCCACGTCATGTAGTCCTGCTTGTTCGTGGGAAAGGAGAATCCTTCGGTGATGAAAAAGGTGGCGCCAAACCCGTAACGTTTCAGGATCGGCCGCACCACCGAGTAGTGCGACGCAACCGCATCATCGAACGTGAGAACGACGAGTCGGTCGGGGACAGGCTCGAGGGCCTGCGCGCTGGTCCAGGCCAGGCCCAGGGCGCACCCCATGGCCAGGCGCCAGATCGTTGGAAATTTCATGGCGAAGATTCTACCGCACACGCGGCTGGAGGAAAGTACAACACCCATTCCAGTAGTGATTCCAGCATTGCTTTTCCGTTTTGGCCTGGATAGGCTCACCAAATTCACCGAAGTGTCAGAACAACGCCGCCAGAAGCGTCTGCCTTTTTCGGATCTTCAAGTGATTGGGAGGAGGCTTGGGTCTTGCGCCAGCATACGTCCTTGAGAGCATCATGAAGTCGACCCTGCGGATGGTTTTCCTTCTTCTTTGGGGGACGTTGCTCCTGAGGTTTCCGGACACGGCAGGTGCGGTCGTTGACCAGTTCGTCATCGAGGACAACGAGTCTGGCCCCGCGCCGCAGTTCATCACGTTCCTGGAATTCACCAATGTGTGGAAATTCGACCAGTCCGGTCTTGAATTGGGCACGGACTGGAGGACCATCGATTACGACGATTCTGCGTGGCCCTCCGGACCAGGACTTCTGGGATTCGAAAGCACTCCGCAGCCTTACACGGTCCACGCCCCGATTAACACGCAACTAGCCATTTCGATGTCCGTCACGACTTATTACTTCAGAACCACGTTCATGTTTACCGGCAGCACGGAAGGTTTGAGCTTGGTCGCGTCCAACCTGGTCGACGACGGCGCGGTGATTTACCTCAACGGCGAGGAAGCCGGCCGGATTCGCGTGCCGCTCGGACAAAACGCCACCACGCTGTCCCAAGGACCAACCACCGAGGGTCAGTTGGATGTCGTCACCATCACCAATCTCCCCCTGCTGCGCCAGGGGGCGAATTGGATCGCCTCGGAGGTGCATCAATCCTCGCCCGTCAGCGGGGACATTATGTGGGCCATGAAATTGATGGCCATCGTTACGCAGCCGCTCGTCATCACCAAACAACCGAACAGCCAGTCAGTCTTCGTCGGTAGCAGCGTAGAATTCGGGGTCGGCGTTTCCGGGGGAATTGCAATCTACCAGTGGCGCAAGAACGGCGTCCCCATCGCCAATGCCACGAACTCGATTTACGCCATCTCCAGCGCTGCGTTGACCAGCGGCGGCGATTACACTGTGGTCGTGACTAACAGCGTGAGCAGCGTCACCAGCCGCGTGGCAACCTTAACCGTCTACGTGGACACAACCGGCCCCCGGATGTTGTCCGCTATCGTCGACACCAACACCATTCCCTCGCACACGTTGATTAACGTCGCCTTCTCCGAGCCCCTCGCTGCTTCAAGCGTAACCAACATCAGCAATTATGTGCTCGCCTTGTTTGCCAACACGCGCACGGTAACGCTTACCAATGCCAAGTATGCCTTCACTGATCATCCGCGCGTTTTCCTCTATGTGGACATCGGCGACGCGAATTGGAGTTACCTGGCTGACTATGTTCTGACCGTGAATAAGGTGACGGACGCAAAGACGAACGTCATCGCTCCCGACAGCCAAATCGCGGTGGTTTGGCCGCGCCCGATCGCTCTCCTCGCGCCGGACGCGGTCTGGAGCTATCACACCGCCGCGGCCTTCAATCCGGAAGTGTTCGGCGAGAATTGGCCGGCGACTAATTATCTCGAGGGCCCGTGGTGGGCGCAGGGCCGCGGGGTTTTCTACGGCGGACCGGTTTCCTCCGGGCCGTGCGTGGGAACATTCCAGACCGCGGTGGGTTACCAACCGGAACCTGTGCTGTTCCGCACCACGTTCGTCTGGCCGGCCAACTTCGGATCCAACGCGCTACTCAGCCTGATCGTCACGTTCGATGACGGCCTCGTCCTCTACCTCAACAGCCAGGAGATCTGGCGCAACAACCTGCCCCCGCCTCCGTCGCCAGTGTCCCTGAACAGTCGCTCGCTCCAGAGTATTGCGTCACCCCTCTGCCTCGGAACTGGCTTCAACCCCAGGGTGACTCTTGCCGTGAGCAACTTATTGCCGGGAACGAATTGGCTGGCCGCAGCCGTCGTGCAATCGCCGGCCGAGTTCGGCGACGCCGACACTGTCTTTGGTCTGCAATTGGCCGCCACCGCGTTTCCTCCCGGTCCCCTGCTGGAAAGTTCCACGCCGCTGCTCAATGTCACGCCGCTCGGCGTCGACGCCGTTCGACTCTGGTGGACCGGCGCGGGCTACGCACTGGAAAGCACCACGAATTTGACGGACAATCTGGCCAGCCTCCCGCTCGGCCCGTGGCAGGAGGTCCACCACATGTCGAATCCGTACACCAACACCCTTAGCGAACCGACTCGATTCTTTCGCCTGAAAAAGTGAACGGCCTGCCATTATGAACTTGGAACCTTCGCCACACTGCCGGACACATGACACTGCAAAACTCCAGGCCTTCACGCGCGTCGAGTTGCTCGGCGTGTTCGCGGTGCTGGCGCTGCTTACCCTCCTGGTTCTGCCCGCGCTGGCCAACAATCATCCGCGTTCCCAGCGCGTGATTTGCGCCAACAACCTCCGGCAAATCGGGGCCGGCATGCAACTTTGGGGGAACGACCATAACGACCTTTTCCCGCAAGAAGTGCCGGTGGCCGACGGCGGCACCCGCTTGCACCCGCTGGCGCCGAACGTGTGGCTGCACTTCGCCTGGCTCTCCAATGAACTCGACTCGGCCAAGGTGTTCTTCTGTCCCAGCGATACTGGCCAACCCGCGCGCGACTTCACCGGGGACCCGACCGGAGGCTACATTCATCCCAACTTCCGCAACCGCGCCACCAGCTATTTTCTATGTCATGTACGATACGACGGGATCAGGGACTTGCTGGCGGGTGACCGCAACGTAGGCTTGGAAGGCTTGGTGAGCTGTGCGCGATTCGCTACTGCGTTGAGCGCAAATTCTCAAGCGGTTGGGACGAAATTCAAGTGGAATGATGGACTTCATAACAAGGCCGGCAACTTGCTGCACTTCGACAGCCGGGTTGAGCAACTGACCAACAAAGGTCTGCGCGAGACATCGGCTGCCATTGCGGTGTTCGACGACAACGGCAGCCTTCACTTTATCACGCCGCGCTGAACCGCAAATTCACTTAACACACGATGCGTGCAACCCTGCACCTCCCTTTCGGCCTCGCAGCTCTCGTCGTATTGCAGGTCACGAGTGGGTCGATTTCTGCGCAACCCGTCCGTCCAGCCTCGGTGCCCCACAGCCCCCCGGTCACCGGCGCCGGCAACTCCTACACGCCCGTCTTCAGTGTCGACGGGCGGTACGTGGCATTTCTCAGCCACGCCAATAACCTCGTCACGAATGACGACCTCGGCCCGCACCTTGACTTGTTCCTGCGCGATCTCGCCACCACGAACAGCGTCCTCGTCAGCGTCAATACCAACGGCATCGGCGGAGGTAACGACGACGTCGGCTGCGCGGTGCTATCCTCCAACGGCCAGTTCGTCGCTTTCGAGACCGCGGCCAGCAACCTCGTGCCCGACGACAGTAACCGCGCGGCGGACATCTTCGTGCGCGACACGGTGGCCGGCACGACCACGCTGGTTAGCGTCAATGCCGACGGCTCCGCCAGCGGCATCGGTCCTTCATGGGGACCACTCATCTCTGCGGACGGCCGCTATGTGATTTTCGAGAGCGGCGCCTCGAATCTGGTCACCAATGACTTCAACGGCACCAACGACATTTTCATTCGTGACTTGACCCGGGGCGTCACGAGGCTGGTCAGCCTCAACGCCGATGCCACCGCCAGCGCGAATGGACCTTCGGGCTCCCCTTCAATTTCCACAGACGGATTGATTGTGGCATTTGCGAGTCAGGCGAACGATATCGTGGTCGGAGCCACCAACCGTCTGGGCGAAATCTACGTGCGCGACGTTGTCGCAGGATCGAATTATTGGGCGGTGGCATCGCACCTGTCGTCCACCCACGATGAATCGACGGGCGCCTACAGCGCCTGGCAACCAGTCCTGAGCGCTGACGGACGTTTTGTGGCCTTCAAGACACCGAGGCGGGTCGTCCGCTTCGATTGGCAGCGCCCCACCAATGCCGTCCACATGATTATCGGTGGCTTCGGGTTCGATGACAATCCCCGGCTCAGCGTCGCAGCCTCCGACGCACCTCTCTCCTTTAGTCCCGACGGTCGGTACCTTGTCTATACGACGACAAACACCGTGGTGCCAAACCCTGGCGTTCTCCGCGTAGACTTCGAGTCCCTCTTGACCAACGTCACTCTCCAGTACTGCTGCGAAGGATCGAGGGACGGCCAATATTACTTCATCACGAACGTGGTCCCCACCGCTGACCCGGTCATCAGGAACTTCAACCCCACGGTTGGAGGAGTGAGTTGGACCGCCATTAATGCCGATGCCAGCCGAGTCTTCTTCTTAAGCGACCTGACCAACCTCGTCCCAGTGGCCGCTCATGGAACATGGCAGCTCTACGTGCGTGACCTGCCCGACGGCTCCGTTCAGATCCTCAGCACCAACCGCAGCGCTACGCCTGGCCCGGATCTAAATGGCGTCGTCCCTGCCACGACACCCGATGGCTCCCGCGTGGCCTGGGATTCCCCCGATCCAGATGTGCTGGCCGGAGATGACAACCAGGCCTGGGACATCTTCGTGCGCGACCTCGACACCGGCGAGACGCGTGCGGCGTCGACCCCGCATCCTTCGCGTCCTGCGGCGACGGGAACGATGCTGACCCGACTGGCGCCCGGCGCGTTGAGCGCCAACGGGCGATGGCTGACCTTCACGTCACTGGATCCACTCCTGGGAGGCGGTGCCGATAGCAACCTGACTTACGACGCGTTCCTGTTCGATTCCATCGCCGGCACGAATCTCTGGCTCAGTGGCAGTTTTCCAGCGAGGACTTTTTGGGGCGCCATCAGCGACAACACGCCGACGAATGCCGTCTCCAGCCCGCTTATCAACGCCGATGGACGCTACGCCATCTTCCTGGGCCAGGGTCCAGGCAATACTTGGTCCAACCTCTTTCGGCGGGACCTGCGCGGTCCATCCAGCGAGTTTGTCCCTGTTCAGACGATCTTCGGCCCGCCTCGTTACGGCCCGCCTCGTCCCCAGGCACCCGCGTTAAGCTCGGACGGCTTGCTCCTCGCCTATCAGGTGGAAGAAATGTTCGCGGGGTCTGGCTCTCCGCCGGTCCAGGACAACAACGCCACGTTCGACATCATCGTCCGGGATTACCGCGCCAGCTCAAACGGTCCCTCCGAATGGCCGATCGCCTTCGACACGGTTGTTTCCGTCAACGTGGAGGGAATCGCCACTGCAAACGGTCCCTCCGTTTACCCGGTCTTCAGCCCGGACACGCGGTGGCTGGCCTTCCAAAGCGAAGCCACGGATCTCGTGCCCGAGGGTGGCACGGCCGGCGCCTTTCAACTTTTCGTCCGCGACCTGGCCGCCAACCGCACCAGGCTTGTCAGTTACCTCACCGTTGCTTCCGCCGCGCCCGACGGCCGCAGCACCGACCTGCCTCTGCCCGGCGGAGTGAAAAGCCTGCCGGTCTTCAGCGCGGACTCGCGCTCGGTCGCGTTTGCCACCGCCAGTGACACCATTTACCGACACGATCTGCTGGCAGACTTCATCTTCACGGTCACGCCGCAAATCGAATCGAATTTGACACTCTTCGTGACCAACTACGCCCGCGCCACCAACACCCTCGTTTGCGTCGGCTGCGCCAACCCCTCGCTCAGTGCGGACGGACGCTTCATCGCGTTCGAAACCCGGCGCGAGAACAATGCCATCAACGATGTGCTCGTGAAGGATCTGCTCACCGGGGAAACCGAACTGATCAGCGTGAACTCTGCCGGCACCGGCGGCGGCAACGGACCTTCTTTCACTCCGCTGATCAGTTACGATGCCCGTTATGTGGTCTTCGCCAGCAAAGCCAGCGACCTCTTCCCAAACGACACCAACCGCGCCACCGACATCTTCGTGCGCGACCGGCTCAACCGCGTGACCCACTGCGTCAGTCGCAACTTCGCCGGTACCGGTACCGGCAATCGGGTGTCGTCGAACCCGGTGCTCGCCGCCGATGGACGCACGATGGCCTTTCAAAGTTTTGCCAGCGATCTCGTGCCCGGCGATTACAACGACACGCGCGACGTCTTCGTGCTGACCCTCGGCGGGCCCGACACCGATGGCGACGGCATGGACGATGATTGGGAAATGGCCTACTTCAGCACGCTCTCGCGGGACGGGACCGGTGACTTCGATGGAGATGGGTTGAGTGATCTCCAGGAATTCCGCGCCGGCACGAATCCCGCCGACGGCAGCTCGATCCTCCGCGTCCTCACGCTCAGCACCGCGGCGGGCCAACCGATGACCGGCAGACGCACCACCGTCCTGCTGTGGAGCGCCGTCCCCGGCAGGACTTATCGCGTGCAGTTCAAAGAGAACGTGGACGCGGAGTGGATTGAGCTCGCCGGCGACGTCGTCGCAGGCAGCGCCACCGCTTCCCAAACCCACGTCACCGCGGCCGAGGCGGAGCGCGGCTTTTATCGCGTGCTGCTCGCGGAGTGATGAGCCGATGGCAAGGCGGCCGAGCGATGGCACGTCAAACATTGCGCGTTGCACCAAGAACCTGTGTGCTCATTCCGCGTTGGCTTGGGCGACTTTCTCCTGCGCCCATCGGCCATTGCCGTGCGGGCCGGGCCAGCGCTCGCGCTCCCGCCCCTTGCCCCACCAGCAAATGGTAGAAGCGGTTGCCATCGAAACGAACCAGCGGGTTGGCTGGCAGGGGTTGCCTGGCAGCGTCCTGCAGATGGATGCGGCAGGCCACCGGCTGGCTGGTGGTGGCATCGACCGTCGTGAGACGCACCGCAGCGCCGTGCGCCAGACCGCACGCTCCGGCCGCGACTACCCAAAAGCACTTTTTGCGGGGAGGCGGCAGACTCGAATCAGCGAGCTGCGGAGCAGCGTTAGAAAGTAGCCCACGGCGTCAGCCGTGGGGGGGGCGTGGAAGGACAAGAGCCGCGGAGCGGCGAAAGAACCGTTCGTCCTACCTTGTGTCTGTCGCCCCTCCCGGGGCTGCACATCCATTGCGCCCTGTCCCACGGCTGGCGCCGTGGGCTACTTTCTGACGCCACTTCGTGGCTGAAAGGTTGCATCCTTGAGGTGCACGACCCCGCAAATCTTGAGATGCGGCCGCCGCCGCCGTCGCCAATGAGACAAAGTAGTTTTGGCTTTCATGCGTCGCCCATGCTAAAAGCCTCGCTGAACCGCGTCACTGATTGTGAACGGACACCGCTCGAATCCGACGATTTCTTTTGCCGTCCAGAGAATTGAGGACCGTGAATGCATAAGCGAATAGACCCGATGAAAGCGCTCAGCACGGCGGTGGCTTTCGTCTGCCTCGTTTCGAAGGCGCAGGGTCAATCCGTCAGCCCGAAGGCTGCGGAGGGCGACCGACGGGTTGCCGCAACGGTCACCGCCGCCAGCGCGGTGCAGACGGTGACGGTCGGCCTCATCCCGTCCTGGTTTCCCCAGGCTCCCCCCTTTCCGCCGCCCCGAGGGGAAGTGATCCGGGTCTCGACTTCTGACGAGTTGCTGGCCGCCGTCGATCGTCTCAGGCCCGGCGGGACGATCCTTCTGGCCGACGGGCAGTACCAGCTGCCGCGGGTCATCGTCCTCGATGGGAAGAAGGATGTCACGGTTCGCAGCGCGGCGGGAAACCCGGCCCGGGTCATCCTCCGTGGCAAAGGCTGGGACAGCCACGACCAGGGCGATGACCTCGTTCACATCGGCGGTTGTGATGGCGTGACGGTCGCCGATCTGACTTTCGCCGACTGCCACTCGTATGGCATCAAAGTGGAAGCGGAAAAGGCGCCGAAGCAGATCCAGATTTACAACTGCCGATTCCGCGACATTGGCATGCGCGCGATCAAAGGTTCCGCGGGACAAGATCCGGACATCCGCGCGGTGAAGGGCTCGGTGCGCTATTGCTCTTTCCAGAACACGAAAGTGCCGCCGGCCGAGTGGCTCTTCGGGGGTGACTACATCAGCGGCGTTGATATGATGGCTTTGGAAGACTGGACCTTCAGCGACAATGTTTTTCGGAACGTCAAAGGACGCAACGGCGGCGGTCGTGCCGCCATTTTCATCTGGGTCCGCTCCCGGCAGGTCGTCGTGGAACGCAATCTCATCATGGACTGCGACCGGGGCGTGGCCTTCGGCAATCCCGGCCAGGCCACGGCCAATCGACCGGGGGAAATGCTGGCCTACGTCTCCGACGGCATCATCCGCAACAACTTCATCGTCGGCGGGGCGGATTGCGGGATCGAGCTTTGGCACGCCGAGCGGATCAAGGTCTGCAACAATACCATCTGGCGGCCGGAACGGAACTGGAGCCGAGGGATCCGGGTCGGAACAGGGACATCGCATTCCGAGATCGTGAACAACCTGGTGCACGGAGAGATTCAGCTCGAAGGCGGCGAGGCGGAGCTTCGGCAAAACCTGGCTCGCCGACTGGACGGCTACTTCGTGGATCCGGCAGCGGGGAATCTGGCCCTCACTTCCGGCGCCACTGAAGCCATCGCTCATGGCGCGCCACTCGCGGAAATAATCGACGACATCCGCGGACGACCTCGACCAGGACGCCCTGACCTGGGCGCGTGGCAATCGGATCGCGAAAAGAAAGTCGAGGAGTAGATGATGAAAAGGATCGTTGGAATTTTCCTGTCCACGCTCGTCACTGGGCTTGGCGCCGAGGCGGCCGAGATCGAGTGGAAAGCCGGGCTTGCCACCATAAAAATCACCCCGGAAATACCGGTGCCGATGGCCGGTTACGCTTCGCGCACAAAACCTTTCAAGAAAGTCGAACAGGACATTTATGCCAAAGCTTTGGCCCTGGAAGATCGATCCGGCCATCGCGCGGTGCTGGTGACGACCGATCTCCTCGGTCTGTCGCGCGCCGTGGCTGAACCGGTGCGTGAACGGATTCAACAGAAAACAAAATTGGCGCCGGGCGACATTCTTCTGAACTCAGCACATACTCACTCTGCCCCGATGCTGGGCGATCAGGACCTCACCGAGTCTGGCGTGACGCCGGAGGACGCGCGCCACATCGTCGCCTACACGCGCAGCCTCCAGGACAAATTGGTCGAAGTCGCTACGCAAGCGTTGTCGCGACTTGAGCCGGCGCAACTCTCATGGGGCTCGGGCGTGGCGCATTTCGCGATGAGCCGCCGCGAGTTCACTCCGCGAGGCGTAATCCTCGGGGTGAATCCGCGCGGACTGGTGGACCGGACGGTGCCCGTACTGCGGGTGGATTCGGCAGAAGGCAAGTTGCGCGCGGCCCTCTTCGGTTACGCCTGCCACAACACCACTTTGACCCAAACCAATTACAACTTGTGCGGCGATTACGCCGGTTTCGCGCAAGCCTACGTGCAAGAGCGAGAGCCCGGAGCGCAGGCCATGTTCATGATTGGCTGCGGCGGCGATGCGAATCCTTATCCACGCGGCACGATGCCCGACGCGCGCGGGAACGGCGCGACGCTGGGCCAGGAGGTCTGCCGGGTTCTGAACGGCTCATTGCGGCCGCTGCGCGGTCCATTGACCTGCGTGTTCGAGCAGGTGCGCCTCCCGTTGCAGCCATTCTCCCGGCCGGACCTGAAGACGATGACGAACGGCCCATCCTGGCAAACCGGGAACGCCAAAGCCATGCTGGCGAAACTGGATCGCGGGGAGAAGCTCGCGACGGACTATGAATGTCCCGTGGCGGTATGGCAGTTCGGCAGCGATCTGACGCTTGTCGGATTATCGGGCGAAGTAGTCGTTGACTACGTGCCGTTGATTGAACAGGCCATCGGTCCACTGCAACTTTGGCTCGCCGCCTACTGCAACGATGTCTTCGGATATTTCCCTTCGGCGCGCGTGCTCAAAGAAGGCGGTTACGAATGTCGCGGCCTCTACACGACGCAAGGATTTTTCGCGCCAACGGCGCAGGACGTGCTCGTGATGAAAGTCCGCCAACTGGCTCAGCGCGCAGGCCGCAAGCTACCTGAGTGAATCCGTGAATACGCCAGATGTGCCGTCCTTTTCAGCGGTGGCGCAGGACGTACTTGTTATTCCGCGATGACAGTTATGAACACGCCGATATTCGCCACCATCTGGCTGCTCGCGCTCTGGACGGATCCGTTCATGCCGATGACGCACGCCGCAGTTCCGCCCACAGGCGAAAAAACGGACGCCGGCCGGTCTTTGGGTCGCCCTCTCCCATCTGATGCGAGAGGGGCCGGGGCTGAACGCGCCGCTGAAACTTACTTCCCGCCCCCGGAGTCCCAAGGCGGCTGGCGAAAGCTGGACACGCCGGAGGACCTGCGCCGCCTCGCGGGCATGGCACCCGGCAAGCTCTCAGATTTGAAACAGTGGCTGCTCGACTCAGACAAGCGCGATTTTGCCGCGGTGATCGTTCGCCGCGGCTACATCGTGTTGGAAGTCGAGCGAGGGAACAGCGCCAGGACGGATTCCCGCCGCGTGGCTTCAGTTTCCAAAGCAATTTGCGCGACGGTATTGGCCATCGCGTCGGAGCAAAGCCAGCAGGGCCGCACGCCAAAGAAAATGACATTTGAGGACCCGGCCTTCCAGTTCATCCCCTGGGCGCAACCGCTCAGTGATTCGCGCAAACAGCACATCACCGTGCGGCAGTTGCTCAACCACACATCGGGCATCTGCCCGGAGGCAACGGGCGCGCCCAACGACGGCTCCTGGGAGTACATCCTGGGCCACACCGGGGATGAACGCACCGCGAAGCTCGCGTTTGATCCCGGCGCGGGCTGCGGCTATTCCACCCACGCCCTGGCCCATGCCGCGCTGGTCTGCGAGACGGTCACCGGCAAACCTTACGACCAGTTTGCCATCGAAGCGCTGTTCCAACCGATCGGCATCGAGCATTGGTGGTTTCAATTCTACGACGGCGGCGCGAAGATCGGGCGGCATCCGTCCCATGGCCTGGGGATGCCCGCGCGGGACCTGGCCCGGATCGCTTACTGCCTGCTCCGGGGCGGGCGGTGGAAGGACCAGACTGTGATTCCCAAATGGTTCGTGAACGAAACCGCGGCGCCGACCCACCACGTGAAAACCCCCGAGCTGCGCTGGAAGCTTAACCCGCAGATTTTCTCGCACGGGTGGGAATTGCCGTCCCGTCTGACGGGCGAAGGTGGCCGCAGCGGTGCGGGGATTCCCGCCGATGCGCGTGCCAAGCCCGGTTCCGGCGGGCAGTACCTTGCCTTCGTGCCGAACCTCGATTTGGTGGTGACGCGCCAAACCGGCAGCAGCGGCGAATGGCCGTTCGAGGAATACTTGCGGCGCGCGTGCGCCGTGGTGGAGCAGCCATCCAGATGATCCCGCTCCCCCACACGCAGGACACCGCGCTCCGGGTGAATCGGGTTGCATGAACCTCCGTCGAACCGTGCTGTGCCTCCCATGACTACGATTCTTTTCCCTGGGAGTTTGCTGCGGGAAACCTACCGCAACGATTGGTCGGAATTGCTGCGAGACTTCGAGCCTGCCCCAGGCGTGGAAAATTGGCGAGAACTCGAAGAGCACGAGATGCTCTTCCTGCGCCCTGGCGGCCATGGACTCCGCACCGCGCGCCGGTTTCTCGGCGTGCTGGCCGAACGCTACTACTCCCTGGTGCATGACATGATCCGAAAGTACGACCAGCGCGCGTTGATTCTCGGCGACCGTTATCCTTCGTTTTATTATCCGGAGGTCGTCCGCGCTGGCGCGCCCTACGTGGACGCCGTTTCCTGCAACCTCAACGCGCCCTGGAACGACGGCACCTTCGCGCGGTTTTATCTCGAGACACTTCACGCATTGGCGGCCAAGCCGATTTTCATCGGCGAGTTTTACCTCGCCGCCCAGGAAAACCGAAGCGGCAACCAGAATAATCACGGCGTCTATCCCGTGGTGAACACCCAAAAGGAACGCGCCGCAGGATTTCGAAACACCCTCGAGGCTCTCCTGCGGACCCCTTACGTCATCGGCGCCGACTGGTTCCAGTATTACGACCAGGCGACCCGCGGCCGCTACGACGGGGAGAATTTCAACTTCGGCCTGGTGGATATCCACGACCGGCCTTACGAGGCACTGGCCTCGGCTGCCGCCGCGCTGGACCTGGTCGCTCTCAAAAGGTAACTACTCAGGTCGAAAGTGAGACTGGAACGGGGTGAATGGTGAGCGCGAAGATTTTTTCATTTTGTACGGGACTCCCAGCTTTCCACCTGTCATCCTGTGGGTGTGCAGGAAGCCGAGACTATTCAAGGCCGCCGGATTAGCGGCGTCGAGATCGACGAGATTCGTGGACTGATCGAGCAGAACCCGGGGTGGAATCGGCGTCGGTTGTCGGAGGTCTTGGCCGAGCGTTGGCAATGGTATGCGGCCTCCGGCCAACTCAAAGACATGGCGGCGCGGACGCTGCTGGGCAAACTAGACGACCGAGGATTGATTGTCCTGCCCCCGCGTCGTCGCGCGCCCGTCGCGCGCCGTTCGGATCCGGGTCCGGACCTGTTTGAGTGCGTGCCCCCGGCTAGGGTCGAGGCGAGCTTGTCCTGCCTGCGGCCGCTGCAAATCC
>WNGF01012660.1_pt1 | contig 17206 bp, 15 predicted proteins | sample 5400641 | NCBI WGS metagenome assembly WNGF01 (sample SAMN13153371, study PRJNA577476) | soil metagenome | isolation source: 80 cm soil or saprolite under grassland replicate 2 | place: USA:California | collected 2016-06-15
ACGAGATCTACTGCCGCTTCCCGTCCCGACCCTTCTTCGCCGAGGAGCGTGAGCGGACAGCCTGAACCGAGAACCACCGAGCGCGACGCATAGCCGTCCGGGTGGAAGAGTTCAAGCGGGGAGCGCTGCATCGGGCCGATTTCAAATTGTCACAGAGCGCGGCGCGGAGGCGGCTCTACGATGGTGGCCCTGTGGGCACGGTCTCGATCATCGTCATCTCGTTCAATGCCAGGGGATACCTCGAGCGCTCTCTGGCGACACTTGCGGACGCGGAGCACGAGGTGATCGTCGTCGACAGCGCCTCGACGGACGGCAGTCAGGCGCTCGTCCGCGATAGCTTTCGCGAGGTTCGCCTGGTCGAGCTGGAGGCGAACCGAGGATACGGGGCCGCCGCGAACGAGGGAATGCAGGTTGCTGGAGGCGATCACCTCCTCGTCCTAAACTGCGACGCATGGCCACTCGGCGACGCGGTCGAACGCCTTGTCGACTTCGTGGAGGCGAACCCAAGTGTCGGAGTTGCCGGTCCGCGGCTGCTGAACCCGGACGGCAGCCTGCAGCGTTCGGTCCGCGGTTGCCCGACGCTCTGGCGCCTTGCTACGGAGTACTTCTTCCTGCGCTGGCTCAACCCGCGGTCGAGCATGCTCAACGCCTTCTACGGTGCCAACTTCGATCATCGGTCCCGCCGCAGCGCCGAGTTTCTCGTCGGAGCCGCTCTCCTCCTCCGCCGCGAGGCGCTCGCCGAGGTCGGAGCATTCGATACGAACTTCCACATGTTCAACGAGGAGGTCGACCTCTGCTATCGGATGGCACGGGCCGGTTGGCAGGTGGAGTTCGTTCCCGACGCCCAGTTCGTCCACGTCGGCGGCGCTTCGACGCGGCTCGACTGGGACCGGATGTATCGCGAGCAGCTCCGCTCGCATCTCCGCTTCCTGGCGAAGCACCAGGGCCCCGAGGTCTCCGAGCGAGGCCGGAAGCTGCTCCTGTGGGCGATGCGACTGCGGTCGCTGCTTTTCAGTGGCGAGCGCGCGCGCATCGCGAAGGAAGCCGCCAAGTGGCTCAGCTCGGCCGAGACGGCGACCCTGCTCGGCCTTCCTATGGGGCGGCAGCCGCCTGCTCCGGACTGACGTTGGGAACAGGCGCCGCCACTCGGCTCGTCCTCCGCTTGTGGCGAAGGGCAGGTACCTCCACAAATCGATAGGTGATCATCGAGAGGACGAATGTAAGGAGAGCCAGTACAAGGGTGTTGACCACGAAGCCGAGTGAGCCGCCAGCGGTCAGGCCGTGGGCTTCGAGCCACCGAATAAGCGGCCCGTGCCAGAGGAAGATGCTGTACGAGATCAGGCCGAGGACGACGAACGGCCGGGTGTCGAGGAGCCGGACGAGCGCCGGTTGCTTCCCGTCATGGTGGGCAGGGAGAACGACGAGGGCGAGCAGCAGGCCGCACGAGAGCGCCATCAGCGTGTTCGTGAACGAGTAGGAGAGCTGCTCGGCCTGGTACGTCAGTTTCGCGGTGATCAGATAGCTGGCAAGCACACCCGCCGTGGCGCTATGGCGCCAAAGGCGCGGCAGCCGGAGCAAGCCATCCTCGGAATCGACCCGAAGGACGGCGAGGGCCATCCCGAAGGCAAAGAGGTCTGCTTGACACCAGAAGCTTCGCTCGATGACCGAGTGCCAGTCGTTGTTCCAGCCGTTGAATGCCGACACAGGTGGCACCACCCAGGCCGCCACCGCCTTGCCGAGGAGGCCTATCCCGAGCATGAGGGCGGGCGGGGCCAGCGCCGCGAGACGGCGTCCGCCACGGCTCGAGGCCCGCCGGGCGAGAGCGAAGGCGAGGAGGGCCAGAAGCGGCAGCGCGAGGTAGTAGACCGCCTCCACGGCAAGCGACCAAGCAGGTCCGATGCCGCTCCCGACGGAGCTCGGAGCGTAGTTCTGAGCAAAGAATGCAGTCCCCAGCAGGAGGCCCGGGTCGAAGAGGCCACCTGGCCCGAGGTCGCTCCCGTGTCGTACGAGTACCGTTTGCAGGCCAAGCCCGGTGACGAGCAGGATCACCCAGTACGCGGGCAGAATCCGGAGCGCACGGTTGCGCAGGTACGTCGAGAACGACGGCAGCTTCTCGGACCTGAGCACCGATGAGACAAAAGGTCGGTAGAGCAGAAAGCCCGAGAGCGCGAAGAAGAGCGTAACGCCGAATTGCAGGTCGGGCAGAACACGTACCAGTGGGCCGAGCTTGGCGCCCGGTGAGGCCACGGCCCACGAGTGGTAGACGAGGACGCTAGATGCTGCGACGGCCCGCAGGCCCTCGACTCCGTGGAGACGACGGCCGAACGAGGGCGGGACGCCGACTCTTCGGTGTAGCCGCAGAATCAACTGACGCTAGCACGGCCACGCGATATGGCCATCTCCCGGTCGTAGGCTCTCGAATCGGCCGTTGTCCCACGTGGCCAACATCTACCGCTCATCTCCTGCCGCACGCTAGGAAACCCATCGGCAGACGCCCACGAGCTCTTGAGGTGTGGCCGTCACGCGAGGGCCGCACCTGCTAAAGAGAGTCACTCCACGTCCAACAGGGACACTTGTTCGCACCGCGAAGTTCCTCGTTATCGCCGGTTCCATTTCAGAAGCAGAGGTCAGCTTGGAAACCATCAGCCGGGAGCTCGTCCTCCTCGATCCGGAGCTGGCCTGAGCTGAGCCGCGCCCGCCGCGACGTCTTCGCCTGGTACCCCTACCGGAACGGGTGAAGGGGTGAGCAGGGCCTACGTCGGGATCGGCTCGAATCTCGGCAAGCCTCGAGAAACGATTGCCGCCGCCCTCGACCTGCTCGCCGCCGACGAGGGAATCGAGATCGTTGCCGTCTCGTCGCTGCGGGAAACCGACCCTGTCGGTTACGAAGATCAGCCCCGCTTCCTCAACGGCGCCGTCGCCCTCGAGACTGGGCTCTCGCCGCAGGAATTGCTTGGACACCTGCTCGATATCGAGCGCCGCCTGGGACGCATCCGGGGCGAGGGTCCGCGCTTTGGCCCGCGCACAATCGATCTCGACTTGCTCCTCTACGGCGACAAAACGGTGGACGAGCCGGGCCTTGCCGTCCCGCATCCGCGCTTGGCGGAACGCCGTTTCGCCCTCGAGCCGCTGGCGGAGTTGGACCCTGGTCTGGAGGTTCCTGGCCACGGGCCGGTTCAGGCCCTGCTCGCGAAGCTAAACTGACCCGCATGTCCCACCTTGACGAGCTCGACGAGTTCGAGGCTCAGCTCGAGCTCACGCTCAAGAAGGAGTACTCGGCGGTCTTCGGCCTCTTTCGCTACTGCGTGCTGACGCAGGACGCGACGTACCTCTGCAACCGGCTCGACCTCCAGTACGTCCCTCAGCCGAGCTACCCGTTCTTCCACCTGAAGATGGAGGACGTCTGGGTCTGGGACAAGAACCGCCCCACGCGGATCATCCCCCGCGCGGAGGTGTACACCTCGAGCGACGTGACGGTCGAGGAGCTCCGTGGCGACGGCGACGAGCCGACCCTGACGGCGGAGGCGCTGGCCGAGCGAATCGGCGAGTCGCTCTCTTCCGACGACGACCTCTAGGAAGCTCTTGCTGCTAGCGGTCGACGTGGGGAACACCCAAACGGTGTTCGGACTGTTCGAAGGCACGGAGCTGCGCGAGCACTGGCGCGTCGCGACCGAGCGCAACCGCAGCGGCGACGAGCTTGGCGCGCTCTACGGCAACTTCCTCGCGCTGGAGAGCGTCGACGGAATCGCGCTCGCCTCGACCGTGCCGCAGCTGCATCGCTCCTACGAGGAGCTGGCCAAGGACTACGCCTGCGCCGAGCTGCTCGAGCTCGGGCCCGGGATCAAGACGGGCGTGCCGATCCGCTACGACGACCCGCGTGAGGTCGGGCCGGACCGGATCGCGAACGCGGTGGCCGCGGTCGAGCGCTACGGCTCGCCCTGCATCGTCGTCGACTTCGGCACCTCGACGAACTTCGACGTCGTCTCGGCGGAGGGCGAGTACGTGGGCGGAGTGCTCGCGCCCGGAATCGAGGTCTCGATGGACGCGCTCTTCCAGCGGGCGGCTCGCCTGTTCAAGGTGGACTTCGTCGAGCCGCCGAGCGTGATCGCGAAGAACACGGCCGCGAGCCTGCAGTCGGGACTGGTCTACGGGTTCGCCGGGCAGGTCGACGGGATCGTCGAGCGGATCCGGAGCGAGCTCGGCTCGGAGGCGCAGACGGTGGCGACGGGAGGCCTCGCCGACCTGATCGCGCCCCACGCGCGAACCCTGGAGAGAGTCGATCCGTTTCTGACGCTCGAGGGACTACGACTCGTGTGGGAGCGGAACCGCTAGCCGCCGCCGTAGATCGAGATCGGCAGGTCCAGCAGCACGTCCTCCTCGCTGCCGGGCAACTCGGCTTCGAGCCGCTCCAGCACCTCGGCGGCGCCGGGCGCGGCGGCCAGCAGGCGCGCCTCGACCTCGTCCAGCGACTCGAGCTGCACCAGTTCCTGCTTGAACGGTCGCGGGAAGCGGCCACGGCCCAGGTACCAGCCGTAGAACTTCTTCAGGAAGCCGTGCGAGCGCCGCTCGCCGAGCTCACGCGAGGTCTCGCGGACGAAGAGCAGCAGTTCGGCGATAACCTCCTCGCGCGAGGGGTCGGGCACCTCGGCCTCGACGATCTCCCGCAGGGCCCATGGATTGCCCTGAGCCGCGCGGCCGACCATCACGGCGGCGGCCCCGGTCGTGGCGAGGATCGCCTGCGCGCGCCCACGGGAGGTCACGTCCCCGGAGGCCACCACGGGCACTCCGACGAGCTCCACCAGCTCGGCGGTCAGCAAATGGTCGGCCTCGCCCGTGTACATCTGCTTCGCCGAGCGCGGGTGCAGGGTCAGCGAGGCCGCACCCGCATCGACCAGGCGCGGGCCGACGTCCAGACAGGCGTGTGAGCCGTTGGCGAGGCCGCGGCGCATCTTCACGGTCACGGGCACGGATACGGCCTCGGCCACCGCCGAGACGATCCTGCAGGCGCGCTCCGGGTCCTCGAGCAGGGTCGCGCCGGCCCCGGTCTTCGTCACCTTCCGTACCGGACAGCCGAAGTTCACGTCCACGATGTCGGCGCCGGCGTCTTCGACCATCCGCGCCGCGTCCGCCATCACTCCGGGCTCGGAGCCGAAGATCTGCACCGCGAGCGGCCGCTCCTCCGGGGAGATGCGCAGGTACCCGAGCGTGCGCTCGTTGCCATGCTGCAGACCGGCACAGCTGACCATCTCCGAGCAGACGAGCCCGGCGCCGAAACGGCGGCCCTGACGGCGAAATGCTTGCACGCTCACGCCTGCCATCGGCGCCAGCACGAGGCGCGTTGGGATCTCGACGTCGCGAATCCGCCAGGGGCTCCGGATATCTACCTGCACAGGGCAAAAATGGTAGCTGGCTGGGGAGTTGACGTCGGTCCGCCGCGGCAGGTAACATCCCCGCCCGCGACGGCGCCCTTGCGCCGCGCGTTTTTCTTTCAGGAGGCCCTGTGAAGGACGTCATCCTTACGCCGGAAGGCTATGAGAAGCTCAAGGAAGAGATCGAGTATCTCTCCAACGACAAACGCCGCGAGGTCGCGGACCGGATCCGCGTGGCCCGCGAGTTCGGCGACATCGCCGAGAACGCCGAATACGACGACGCCAAGAACGAACAGGCGCTCCTCGAGCACCGCATCGCGACCCTCGAGGAGCGGCTCCGCAACGCGCGCGTGATCACGAAGAAGGACGTCGCCAAGGACGTCGTCTCAGTCGGCTCGAAGGTGCGGCTGCGCGATCTCTCGGCGAAGCAGACCGTCGAGTACCGGATAGTCGGCTCGGCCGAGGCGAACCCCGCCGAGAACAAGCTCTCGAACGAGTCGCCGGTCGGCAAGGCGATCATCGGCAAGAAGAAGGGCGAGACCGTCGAGGTGTCGGCCCCCCGCGGCGCGATGAAGTTCAAGATCCTCGAGATCAAGGCGGCTTAAGCCGCCTCGCCGCTTAGACTCGGCCGCGCGATGCTGCCGAAGCGGTTCCCCGAGCGGGAGGAGATCGTCGCGGTTCGCGCCGAGGCGGAGAAGGCCGAGGCTGGGCAGACGCTCGAGGCGCAGCACCGCGTCGCCGGGCGCGTGATGGCGCGGCGCGACATGGGGAAGCTCGCCTTCCTCGACCTGGTCGACCGCTCCGGGCGGATCCAGCTGCTCGTCGAGAAGGAGACGATGGGCGGGGCCGACCTCGACCTAGGCGACCTCGTCGGCGTCGCAGGCGCGCCCGGCCGCTCCAAGCGCGGCGAGCCGTCGCTGACGGTCTCCGAGCTGGTGCTGCTAGCGAAGATCAGGCGCCCGCTGCCCGACACCTTCCACGGCGTCACCGACGTCGAGACGCGCTACCGGCAGCGCTATCTCGACCTGCTCATGAACGAGGAGACGCGTGCCGACTTCGAGCTGCGCACGCGCATGGTGAGCGCGATCCGCCGCTACCTGGACGAGCGCGGTTTCCTCGAGGTCGAGACGCCGGTGCTGCAGCCTCGCTACGGCGGCGCTTTCGCCGAGCCGTTCGTGACCCGCTACAACGAGCTCGACGCCGACTTCTACCTGCGGATCGCGACCGAGCTCTACCTCAAGCGCCTGATCGTCGGCGGGCTCGAGCGCGTCTACGAGCTCGGCAAGGACTTTCGCAACGAGGGCATCTCGTACAAGCACGCGCCCGAGTTCACGATGCTCGAGTGGTACGAGGCCTACGCGGACTACATGGACACGATGGCCCGGATCGAGGAGCTCGTGGAGTCCGTCGCGCGCGAGGTCACAGGTGGTACGCAGGTGGCCTTCCGTGGCCACGAGATCGAGCTGAAGACGCCCTGGCGGCGGCTGAAGCTCGTGGACGCGCTCGAGGAGCACGGGCTCTGGGCCCGGGACGAGGCGGACCTGCGCGCGCGGCTGGACGAACGCAAGGTGGACACCGCGCAGGACAAGAGCTGGGCGCAGCTCGTCGACCACGCGCTCAGCCACTTCGTCGAGCCCGGGCTGATTCAGCCGACGATCCTTTACGACTATCCGGCCGAGCTCTCGCCCTTCGCGCGGGCGACCGACGACGACCCGTCGATCGTCGAGCGGTTCGAGTACTTCATCGGCGGGATGGAGCTCGGCAACGCCTTCAGCGAGCTGAACGACCCCGACCAGCAGGCGGCGCGCTTCGCCCAGCAGGAGGGCGAGGTCGGCGGAGAACAGGGCGACCCGGACTACGTCGAGGCGCTCGCCTACGGGATGCCGCCGACGGGCGGGCTCGGGCTCGGGATCGACCGGCTGGCGATGGTGCTGACCGGCCGCGAGGCGATCCGCGACGCGATCCTCTTCCCGGCGCTGCGGCTCCGCGAGTAGTGGGCCCCGAGAGGCGGTACGCGCTCGACGCGCTGCTCGACGCGCTCGGGCTGCCCTTCGACGAGGGAGCGCCCTCGAAGCCGGATGAGCTCGACGAGGCCTTCGGGCTGCTGACGCTCGCCCAGGAGCGCGAGGCCGGACTCGATGCGCACGGGCGGCCGCTGGCCCCGCGGGACCCGCCGGGACCCCGCGTGGCGGAGCTCGCCGCCGCGCTGGGAGAGCGGCTGGGGGTGGCGCGGCGCGGCTATCCAGGCAGGGAGCGATTTCTGGTCGCGCTGACGCACGACGTCGACCTGCTCGGGGCGGGTGGGCCGCGCACCGCGGCGCGGAAGCTGGCAGGCGGGATCATCCGCGGCTCCCGGCGGCATCTGCGAGAGGGCGTGGCGTACGCGCAGGACGCGGTCCGCGGCCACGATCCCGCCTACCCCCTGGCGGAGATGATCGCGGTCGAGGGAGGCCGCGGCTCGACCTGCTTCTTCTTGACGCGGCAGGAAGACCCGCACGACGGTTATCCCGAGCGGTACGGGCCGGCGCTGCCGGGCGCGCTGGAGAAGACGGCGCTGGCCGGGCTGGAGATTGGCCTCCACGCCTCGTACCGCGCTCGAGAGCGGCCGGGGGCGATCGCCGAGGAGGCCCGCGCGCTCAAGCAACCACAAGGCCTCCGCCACCACTACCTGCGCAGCCACCCCGATCGGCTTGCGGCCGAGCTGCGCGAGGCGGGCCTACGCTACGACTCCAGCGTCGGCTGGCCCTCTCTGCCCGGTCTGCGCGCCGGCACGCCCTACCCGTACCGCCTCTGGGATCCCGAGCGGCGTGAGCCCGGCGGCTGGGAGGTGCCGCTCGCCGTTATGGACGCGACCCTCGCGGAGGAGCGTTACCTGGGGCTCGGTCCGGACGCCGCCTTCGACACGGCCGTCGCGGCGCTCGAGCCGGTGGTTGGGCACGGCGGAGCGGTCGCGCTGCTCTGGCACCCACCCTCGCACCACCCACGGCTCTCGAACGGCTTCGACGAGCTCTATCGACGCCTGCTCGCCTGGATCGACGAGCGGGGCGGCTGGGCGGGAACCGTGGCTGAGACGCTCGATCGCTGGGAAGCTCGCCGCAGGACCTAGGCGAAGAGTCGGCTCGAAAGTTCGGTCACGAGGGCTCGCAGCTCCTCGGCCGTCCGGCGCTGAACCCGCCATGTCTTCCCGAGCGGGTCGGCAATTTCCGGCACGGCATTCCTCGAACGATCGGGCGGGCGCGCTGCATGCGCGCCTTGGATTCGCGCCTGAGCCCGCTTCAGCGCGTCCGTTTGGCGGTGCGCCTCCGGAATGTCGGCGAGGAGGCGGATGAGCTCCGGGAGCGTGAAGGTGAGCTCCCGCCGCGCACCTCCGTCCACGACTGCGGCAGCGACGTGCATCTGCTCGAAGCCGAGCACCAGGTCGCTGTCCTCGAGGTTCACGTCGCCGATGTTTCTCGCCCGATGGCCGGAGAGGTCGAGGCCATAGCTCTCCGCGATCTTCACCGCCTCGGGAAGGGCCGGTGTCGGCCCGAGGTCGAGCGTCCCCAGCGAGGTGACCGCCACCTTCAGCTGTAGCTCCTTCGCCCGCTCGGCCAGCAGCGCCGCCGCCAGCGGGCTCCGGAAACGGTTGCCGGTGCAGACGAACGCTACGCGGAAGCCGTCTTCGCTCAGTGGCGTTCCACAGCTAGATGGTCGATGCCACGATCTCGCGCGCTCGGCTGCGCGATCTGGCGTGTCTGGGCCGCTCCCGTCCGGCAGAGACCGGCGCAGCCGGCCTCCGCCGGTCGTCCGCTTCCCAGCGCCGGGCCGGCACCGATGCTGCTCACCCATCTAGCCCGCCTCGAGCGCTTCTGGCTCGAGCGGCAACGAGGTGGCGCGGACGTGGTCGATCACGTCCGTGAGGATCCGATCGAGGTCGAGGGACGGCTGCCACCCGATCGCCGAGCCGATCTTGCCAATCGCAGCCTCGCGGTGGAGGGTGTCCTCGATTCCAAGCCCGTAGACGTCGTCGTACGGAACAAAGGCGAGCTCCGAGCGGGAGCGTGTCAGTTCCCGGACGCGATCTGCGAGGTCGATGATTCTGATCCGCGCCGTCGAGCCGACGTTGAACACGTCGCCTGAGATCGCCTCTGCGTCCATCAGGCCCTTCAGCGCGCGGATCGTGTCAGAGACATGGCAGAACGAGCGAGTTTGGGTCCCGTCACCATGGACTTCGAGCGGCTGCCCGCTGAGTGCCGCGCCGACGAAGCGCGGAATCACCATTCCGTAGTGGCCAACCTGCCGCGGCCCGACGGTGTTGAAGAGGCGGACGACAACGGCGTCGAGGCCGCGTTCGAGGTGGTACGAGAACGCCAAATGCTCGTCCATCGCCTTCGAGTCCGCGTACAGCCAGCGCTTTTCGGTTGTCGGACCGTAGATCCGGCGGTCCCCTTCCGAAAGCGGACGCTCCTCGCGATGATCGCCGTAGACCTCCGAGCTCGAGGCGATCAGGACGCGCTTGCCGAAGCGACTCGCGTGATCGAGCACGTTCTCGGTTCCCTGAACGTTGGTGACCATCGTCCGGACGGGCTGCTCGACGATCAGGCGGACACCCACGGCTGCGGCGAGGTGGTAGACGACGTCACACTTGTGCACCAGCTCGTTGACGATCGACGGTGACAGCACCGAGTCGACGACGAGGTGGAAGTCGCGACGGTCCTTCAGGTGAGCGACGTTCACGAGCGTGCTGGTGGAGAGATCATCGAGGACGAAGACCTCCCAGCCATCGGCGAGCAGGCGTTCGCTCAAGTGAGAGCCGATAAAGCCCGCGCCGCCGGTGATGAGCGCTTTTCCGCTGTGCCCGTTCACACAGGCAAGCGTACTAACGGCGGCGGGAAAGGACCGCGGAGGCGCTGATGCGCGCTTCGGTTGGCGCCGTGCCTTGGGCCCCACTCGCATCCCTCGAATGGGGTGGCCCCTAAGAGTGATTCCGCGCAAGTCGGAGCCGGCTGAGGCCGATCCCAGCTCCCGAGCAGGAGTGCGGTTGCCGCCCGACCGTCGCCGAATACGTTTCACCGTCGAGCCGGCCGCGGGCGTACGCCTCAGCCGGCTCGACGGCCGAGAGAGGCCGCGACCTTCTTGGGCATCGTGATCGCGAAGGATTCTGCCCGTTCTGATTCGGCAGGCTGAGCGGCCCGCCCCGCCGCCCGGGGCGGCCCGCTCTCTCTCCTAGATGCGAGCGGGCTCGCGTTCACGCGCGAGCAGCAGCAGTGAAACACGTCGACCCATCTCTTGATCCCGGGCTATCTAACGCTACTTGGAGGCAAAAGGATATGGGCGTCGAACGCCCGGTTGGGGGATACGCTCGCCCCCGACCTGTTCGCTACGATGGGCGCCTCAGCAATTCCGCGGACCGCAGGGAAAGGAAGCGAGTTGTTCGAACGCTTCACCGAAAGAGCCCGCCAGGTCGTCGTCCTCGCCCAGGACGAGGCCCGGGCGCTGAAGCACAACTACATCGGCACCGAGCACATCCTCCTCGGGCTGCTCCGCGAGGAGGAGGGCCTGGCCGCACGCGTGCTCGAGTCGCTCGACATCACGGTCGAGGAGGTGCGCGCGCAAGTCGCCCGCATCGTCGGCCAGGGCGACGAGGTCACGACCGGCCAGATCCCGTTCACCCCGCGTGCGAAGAAGGTTCTCGAGCTCGCGCTGCGCGAGGCGCTCTCGCTGGGTCACAACTACATCGGCACCGAGCACATCCTGCTCGGCCTCGTGCGCGAGAACGAGGGTGTCGCGGCCCGCATCCTGCTCGACTTCGACGCCGATGCCGAAAAGATTCGCAACGAGATCATCCGCATGCTCTCCGGCCCGGGCCGGCGGCAGCAGGGCGCGGGCGGTGCTCCGGGCGAGAAGTCGAAGAGCTCGAAGCTCCTCGACCAGTTCGGGCGCAACCTGACCAAGCTCGCCGCCGAGGCCAAGCTCGACCCCGTCGTCGGGCGTCAGACCGAGATCGAGCGCGTGATGCAGATCCTCTCGCGGCGCACGAAGAACAACCCGGTTCTGATCGGCGAGCCCGGCGTCGGCAAGACCGCCGTCGTCGAGGGCCTCGCCGCGCGCATCTCCGGCAACCAGGTTCCCGAGCTGCTGAAGGGCAAGCAGATCTACACGCTCGACCTTGCGGCGCTGGTCGCCGGCTCGAAGTACCGCGGTGAGTTCGAGGAGCGCCTGAAGAAGGTGATGAAGGAGATCACCCAGCGCGGCGACATCATCCTGTTCATCGACGAGCTCCACAACCTCGTCGGCGCGGGTGCGGCCGAGGGCGCGATCGACGCAGCCTCGATCTTGAAGCCTGCCCTCGCGCGTGGGGAGCTGCAGACGATCGGCGCGACCACGCTCGACGAGTACCGCAAGTACCTCGAGCGCGATGCCGCGCTGGAGCGGCGCTTCCAGCAGATCCGCGTGGACGAGCCGTCCGTGGACGACACCGTCCAGATCCTGCGCGGCCTGCGCGACCGGTACGAGGCGCATCACCGCTGCAAGATCTCCGACGACGCGCTCGGTGCGGCCGCAGTTCTCTCCGACCGCTACATCCAGGATCGGCACCTGCCCGACAAGGCGATCGACCTGATCGACGAGGCGGCGTCGCGCATGCGCATCAAGACCATGAGCGCCCCGCCGCGCTACCGCGAGCTCGAGGACGAGATCGAGAAGGTGCGCAAGGACAAGGAGGCCTCGATCGAGGCCCAGGAGTTTGAGAAGGCGGCGTCCCTGCGCGACAAGGAGCGCAAGCTGACCCAGAAGAAGCGCGAGCTCGAGGAAAACTGGCGCAACGAGGAAGGCAACGCCGAGCAGCCCGAGATCGGCGAGGAGGAGATCGCCGACATCGTCTCGATGTGGACGGGCATTCCCGTCTTCAAGCTGACCGAGGCCGAGTCGCAGAAGCTGATCCGCATGGAGGACGAGCTACACAAGCGCGTGATCGGCCAGGAGGAGGCGATCGTTGCCGTCTCCAAGGCGATCCGCCGTGCACGCGCGGGAATCAAGGACCCGAAGCGCCCGACCGGCTCGTTCATCTTCCTCGGCCCCTCCGGCGTCGGCAAGACGGAGCTGGCGCGCACGCTCGCCGAGTTCCTGTTCGGCGACGAGGACGCGATGATCCAGGTGGACATGTCGGAGTACATGGAGAAGCACTCCGTGTCCCGTCTGGTCGGCTCACCGCCCGGCTACATCGGCTACGACGAGGGAGGCCAGCTGACCGAGGCCGTGCGCCGCAAGCCCTACTCGGTCGTCCTCCTCGACGAGATCGAGAAGGCCCACCCGGACGTGTTCAACATCCTGCTCCAGATCCTGGAGGACGGGAAGCTCACGGACGCGCAGGGCCGCAAGGTCGACTTCCGCAACACGATCGTGATCATGACCTCGAACATCGGCGCCTCGACGATCTCCAAGAACCAGACGCTCGGCTTCTCCATCGGCGACGACAGCGGCCTCTCGTACGACGAGATGAAGGACCGCATCATGGGCGAGCTGAAGAAGGTCTTCCGGCCCGAGCTGCTGAACCGGATCGACGAGGTGATCGTCTTCCACAAGCTGGCAAAGGACGAGATCATGCTGATCGTCGAGCTGATGATGAAGCGACTGCGCGACCAGATGGGCGAGCACGAGGCCGTGATCGAGCTGACCGAGAGCGCGAAGGAGCTGCTCGTCGAAAAGGGCTACGACCCGACCATGGGCGCCCGCCCGCTGCGCCGCGCGATCCAGCGCTTCATCGAGGACCCGCTGGCCGACTTCGTCCTCGGCCGCGAGCTCGGCGGCGGCTCGACGATTCTCATCGACCGCAAGAACGACGACGAGGTCGACATCACCGTCATCCCGGGCGAGATCACGCCCGAGAAGGTGACCGTGCCGCCGGATGAGCCGGTCGACTCGACCGACGAAGAGCCGGACGAGCCGACCGACTAGCACGGCCGCGAGCTCGGTGCGCTGCGGCGCTAGCTGCTCGCAGCCTCCGAGAAGCGCAGCGACGCCGGGGTGGTGAGCTGCTCGCCGGTCTCGAGCAACGTCTTCAAGCCCGAGAGAATCATCGGCCAGCCGCCGTAGAGCTCGTCGTACGCACCTTCGCGCAGCTCGTCGTGGACGACCGTCAGCCGACAGGAGTCCTCCCCGACCGGCTCGATCTCCCAAGTTACGCGCGACTGTCCCTCGCTCTTCACCTCGTCGCTCCACATGGCCCTGAAGGTCTGGACGAGCCGTCGCGGTGGCTCGACCTCGAGGTTCTCGCCCTCGCCCCAGATCTCGACGCCGTCGGGGCCGGTGAACTCGTAGCGCGAGCCCGGCGTCCAGTCGGATGTCACCCGGGTGCCGAAGGAGTACTTGCTCCTCGTGTCGGCATCGACGATCGCCTCCCAGAGACGCTCCGGGGTGGTACGGATGTAGATCTCGAAGACCTTCTCCATTGCTCCCTCCTCGATGGTGGTCTTGAGCTCGCTGAGCGCTGCGGCCCAGGGCTCGGCGTACTTGCTCACCCAGCGGTCGTGGACGAGCCGGATCGGGACCGGGTTCAGGAAATGGAGCTTCTCGCGACCGCGCTTCCTGGTGGTCACGAGGTGCGCCTCCTCGAGCACCCGCAGGTGCTTCATGACGCCGAAGCGCGTCATCGGCACGTGCCGTTCGAGCGCGCTCAGCGTCTGTCCGTCGTCCTTGAAGAGCGCGTCGAGCAGGCTCCTTCGCGTCGGGTCGGCGAGTGCCCTGAACACCTTGTCCATGGTGGCGACGATACGTGACCATTTAGTCACGTGTCAAACGCGGCGCGCGGCGGCCTGAACCCGCTAGAACCTGCGCTGTGACTTTTCAGGCGAGGCTCGGGCTCGTCGCGTTCCTGGTCGGCGCCGGGACCTTGGCGACCGAGATCTCAGCGTCGCGGCTGCTGGCGCCGTACTTCGGAGCCTCGACGGTGGTCTGGGCCAACATCATCGGCCTGACGCTCGCGTACCTCGCACTCGGGTACTGGCTGGGCGGGAGGTTGGCCGACCGGCGGCCGGAAGCGCGCGTGCTCGGGGCGATCCTGCTGGTCGCTGCCGCAGCGCTCGCGGTGACCCCGTTTGCGGCCCGGCCCTTCCTGCGCTGGGCGCTACACGGCTTCGACGCAGTCTCCGTGGGCTCGGTCGCCGGCTCGTTCTTCGCCGCGCTCGCCCTCTTTGCGATTCCGGTCACGGCGCTCGGGGCGGCAGCGCCCTTCCTGGTCAGGCTGGCCCTCGACACGGTGGCCGAGGCCGGGAAGGTCGCCGGCCGCCTGTACGCGCTCTCGACCGCCGGCAGTCTCGCCGGCACCTTCGTCGCCGCGCTCGTGACGATCCCGTGGGCGGGCACGCAGCGCACGCTCGTCGGCACCGCGGCCTGCGTCGCGGTGGGCGGGGCGCTGCTGCTCGGCCGGGCATGGCTGCTCGCGCCGGTCGCCGTCGCAGCGCTGCTGGCAGTGCCGCCGCCGCAGATCAAGAGCGCGATCTACGAGACGGAGTCGCCCTACCAGTACATCCGCGTCGTCTCCGACGGTCGGGGCGGCCGCGAGCTCGAGCTGAACGAGGGCGTCGCCACGCATTCCACCTGGAGGGCCGACACGGTGCTCACCGGCCGCTACTGGGATCTCTTCCTGCTGTTGCCGCCGCTGCTCTCGCGCCCGCCGGAGCGGATGCTCGTGATCGGCAACGCGGGCGGCACGATGGCCCGCGCCTACGGGCGCTTCTACCCCGGCGTGTCGATCGACGGGGTCGAGCTCGACCCGAAGCTGAACGAGGTGGCGCTCCGCTTCTTCGGCGCCGGCGACAACCCGCGCCTGCGGCTGATAGCCGCGGACGGGCGGCCCTACCTCGAGCGGACGAAGAGGCGCTACGACCTGATCGTGGTCGACGCCTACCGCCAACCGTACGTTCCGTTCTATCTGGCGACGAGCGAGTTCTTCCGGCTCGCGGGCGACCACCTGCGGCCGGGAGGCGCGATCGCCCTGAACGTAGCGGCGACCCCGCACGACCGCAAGCTCTCGCGCGCGATCGGCACGACTTTGCTTACCGCCTTCCCCCAGGCCTGGCGCTGGCGCGCGCTCCGCTTCAACGACGTGCTCTTCGCGCTGCGCGAGCCGGTCTCGCGCAAGGAGCTCGAGCGGCGGGCGGCCCGCGCGCCCGGCGGGGTCGCGCTGCTGCTGCCCCTCTTTCGCAGCCGGCTCGCGCGGGTCCGCGCCGAGGGGACACCGCTGACCGACGACCGCGCTCCGGTCGAGTGGCTGACCGACCGCATGATCCTCCGAGAGGTCGAGCGTGGCGGCGCCTTCGAGGAGCCTTCGCTGCCGACAAGCCCTCGCTAGCCTGCCCCGTGCCCCTCCCAGCAATGGACGCCCGTCTCTCGCCCGCTATCACGCTGCGCCAGAGCCCACCCTCGCCCTTGCTCAGGCCGCCAGCCTGCGCCGCGGTCGAGTGCGGGCCCTGGCTTGGTGCTAGCGACCGAGAACCTGTGCGCCATTACTGGCAAGGGCACTAGGTGCCCAGGCGGCTTCACGACCGGCCGATCCTCGCCGCGCTCACGGGCGCGGTGGCGATCTCGTTCTCGGGGATCCTCTACCGGGTCTCGCACGTCTCGCCCTCGACCGGAGCGGTCTTCCGTTGCCTCTATGCGCTGCCGCCGCTCTGGCTGCTGGCGCGCTGGGAAAACCGGCGCTACGGGCCGCGGCCCCTCGAGCAGCGGGCGCTCGCTTGGGGCGCCGGCCTCTTCTTCGCGGTCGACCTCGTCGCCTGGCACCAGGGGATCGAGGAGGTCGGGGCCGGGCTCGCGACCGTCCTCGGCAACCTCCAGGTCGTGCTCGTGGGGCTGCTGGCCTGGCTGATCCTGCGGGAGCGGCCCTCGACCCGGTCGCTCGCTGCGATCCCGGTCGCGCTCGTCGGGGTCGTCCTGATCTCGGGCGCGTTCGAGCAAGGGGCATACGGCCGCAACCCCGGCCTGGGCGTCGCGTACGGGATCCTGACCGCGATCGCCTACTCGGGCTTCCTGCTCGTCCTGCGGGCGGGGAACGCCGATATCCGTCGCCCCGCCGGCCCGCTCTTCGACGCGACGCTCGCCGCCGGCCTCGCCTGCGTCCCGATCGGCCTCGTGATCGGGAACCTCGACTGGACTCCCGGTTGGCCGGCGCAGGGTTACCTCCTGCTACTGGCGCTGAGCGCGCAGGCGCTGGGCTGGCTCTTGATCTCGATCACGCTCCCGCGTTTGCCGGCCGCGCTGACTTCGGTGCTGCTGACCTTCCAACCGGTGCTCTCGGTGCTCTTCGCCTGGGCGATCCTGAGCGAGTCGCCGTCCGCGCTCCAGCTCGGCGGGGTGTCGCTCGTCCTGTGCGGACTGTTGATCGTCTCCGCCGGCCGGAGGCCGACGCAGCCTGCGCCGGAGCCTGCCTACGCCGCAGGAGTTGCCGAATAGTCACAGTCCTCGTCCGCGGTCGTTCCTAGGATGACCGGGTGGCAAAGGCGGCAACTCAGTTCGCGTGCACCGACTGCGGCTACGCGGCCGGGCGGTGGTTCGGCAAGTGTCCCTCCTGCGGCGAGTTCGGCACGCTCGTCGAGGAGAAGCCGGCCAAGACGAACGGAGGGGGCGCCGCCAAGCCCACACTGCGGCTGATCGACGTCAAGGCCGAGGAGGCACAGCGGATCCCGACGGGTGTTGCGGAGCTCGACCGCGTGCTCGGCGGGGGGCTCGTGCCCGCCTCGCTCGTGCTCGTCGGCGGCGAGCCCGGGGTCGGCAAGTCGACCCTGCTCCTCAGCGCCCTCGCGGCGATGTCGAGCAACCGGCGCGCGCTTCTCGTCACGGGCGAGGAGTCGGTAGCGCAG
>WNGF01004946.1_pt1 | contig 17202 bp, 22 predicted proteins | sample 5400641 | NCBI WGS metagenome assembly WNGF01 (sample SAMN13153371, study PRJNA577476) | soil metagenome | isolation source: 80 cm soil or saprolite under grassland replicate 2 | place: USA:California | collected 2016-06-15
CCTGGCCAACGCCCACCTGCTTGAGGAGGTCAGCCTGGATCGTTACAGGTTTCACGACCTGCTTCGCGTTTAAGCGGCGGAACGCGCCGCCGATATGCAGAAACCGGCGGACCTCGACGCCGCGATACGGCGCCTGATCAGTTGGTACCTCCACACCGCTGACCGTGCCGGATTCATCCTCAACCCGCACCGGCCGCGGATCCCGCTTGATCCGCCGGAGGAAGACACCGAGCCGCTCCCATTCGACAACCACAACGAGGCGTTGCGATGGCTTGAGAAGGAAAGCGCCAACTTGATGTCGGCGACGCGCCAAGCCGCCATGATCGGGGACCATCGCACGGCGTGGAAGCTGCCATCAGCGATGGCAGATTTCTTCTACTTGCGCAAATCATGGAGTGACTGGATCCGACGACGACCCCGGCTCGGTCGGGCCGATCCTCGAGCGGTGGCAGCTGAGCTACCTCGAGACGCATCCGAACACGTTCATGAAGTGGGAACCCGCCGAGTACAGCCCCAGCCGGATCGTCCCGGAGTTCCGGTCGATCCTGGCCGAGTACCGGCGGCTCAGCGAAGTCGCAAAGCGGTCTCTCCCATGCGAGCTGAACGTGCGCTACGGCGACGCGGAGAGCGAGGTGCTCCATCACTTCCCGCCGCGGCGCGGCGGAAGCCCGCTCCTGGTCTACGTCCACGGCGGGCACTGGCAGGAGCTGAGCATTGACGACTCCTGCTTCGCGGCGCGCGCGCTGGTCGAGCAGGGCGCAGGGCTCGTGGCCGTCGGCTATCGGCTCGCTCCGGAAGGTACCCTGGACGCAATGGTGAGCTCGGTCGCCAGGGCTCTCGATTGGGTGGTGGCCAACGCGTCGGCGCTCGGCGGGACGCCGCAGACGATCCACGCCGCCGGCAGCTCGGCGGGAGCGCATCTGCTCGCGATGGCGCTGGGGAGCGCTCCGCCGGCGGCATCCGTGCGGCTGGCCGGGGTGGCGCTGCTGAGCGGGGTCTACGACCTCAGCCTCATCCGGCTCACCTACGTCAACGACGCATTGGAGCTCACCGAGGCGGACGCGAGGAGGAACAGCCCCATCCACTTCCTGCCGATCCGCGCAGCCGAGGTCCTCGTCGCGCGGGGCGAGACCGAGACCAGCGAGTACCGCAGCCAGCACGCCCTGCTGGTTGCCGCCCTGCGCCGCGCGGGAGGGACCGCAGCACGTGGAGCGGTGGTGCGCTCGGTAGTGTGCCGGGGCCGGAACCACTTCGACCTGCCGCTGGGCCTGGGGGATCCGCAGGACGAGCTGGGGCGGGCGGTGCTCCGACAGATGCGGCTCGGGTCGCGAGCATGATCACGCACGATTCGCGGCAGGCCGCACCGACGCTGGCGGACGCGCGGGCGCTGGATGCCATGGACAAGCTCGCGCCCCTGCGCGAGCGGTTCGTACTCCCGGACGGCGTCCTGTACTTCGACGGCAACTCGCTCGGCGCGCTCCCGACCGCCGTGGCCGCGAGGATTAGTCAGGTCATCGCAGGGGAGTGGGGCACGAGCCTGATCCGCTCGTGGTCCGACGGATGGTGGGCCGCTCCCCTGCGCGTCGGCGAGCTCATCGCACCGATCCTCGGCTGCGCCGAGGGTCAGGTCGTCGTCGGCGACTCGGTGTCGGTGCAGCTCTTCAACCTGATGACCGCAGGCGTCCGGCTGAACCCGGGCCGGGCGAGGATCCTGGTGGACGCCGACGTGTTCCCTAGCGACCACTACATGGCCTCGTCGGTGGCGCGGCTCCTGGGCGTGGACCTAGCGGCGGTCCCGATGGCGGAGCTGCCCGCGGAGCTGGCCGCGCGCGGAGACGACGTCGCCGTGGCGCTGGCGAGCGCGGTCGACTTCCGTTCCGGCGAGCTGTGGGACGTCTCGGAGGTCACCCGCAGGTGCCACGACGCAGGCGCGCTTGTGCTGTGGGACCTGTGCCACGCAGTCGGCGCGATCCCGGTCGGTCTCGACGAGCACTGCGTCGATTTCGCGGTGGGATGCACCTACAAGTACCTCTCCGGCGGTCCCGGGGCGCCGGCGTTCGCCTATGTCGCCGCGCGGCACCAGGACGCCATCGATCTGCCGCTCACCGGCTGGCACGGCCACCAGCGGCCGTTCGACTTCGCCGGCGAATACGTCCCTGCCCAGGGCATCTCGCGGGCCCGGGTCAGCACGCCGCACATCCTGTCGATGCGCGCCCTGGAGGAGTCGCTGGGCGTGTTCTGCGACGCGCCGATCGATCTCGTCAGGGCGAAGAGCCTGGCCCTCGGCACCTTTTTCTTCGCGTGCCTCGATGCGCTTCCACCGACGCTCGGCGTCGGCTGCATCACGCCGCGGGATGAGCAGCGTCGCGGCAGCCACGTGGCGGTCACGCATCCACGCAGCGACGACGTCATGCCTGGGCTGCTCGAGCGTGGCGTAATCTGCGATCAACGGCCTCCGAACCTCCTGCGGTTCGGCTTCAACGCGCTCTACGTCTCGTTCGAGGATGTCTTCGTGGGGGTCAGGTCTCTCGGCGAGACCATCGCGGAACTGACGTGACGGCCGTACACGACGCCGTGGTGAGCGGTCGCTCGATCTCGCGGAAGTACGTCGCCGGCAAGACGCTCTTCGTCGCGCGACGGTCCGAGAGCGAGCGCCCCCCGGCGCAGCTGATCGCCGACGAATGATCCCTGGACCGGTCAGCCTCCGCTGGTATAGGGTTCGCGGGCCTTGACCTTTCTCGGCCAACTCCCGCGCTAGGAGCCTCGTTTGCGGTTCGGTGTCGCGGATCCGTGCATCCACAGCCGGGTCGCCCCGGACCTAGTGCTAAAGAGCACGCGTGCGCTCGCGTTCGCGGCCGGGGCGGACTCCATCTGGCTGCCCGATCACCTGATCGGCGTCATCCCGCGGTCGATCTACACCACCAAGCACGTCGCGGTGAAGCGGCTCGTGCCCAGCCTCGACGCCTGCTACGAGCCGTGGACGGTGCTGGGCGCCCTCGCGGCGCGCAACCGGCTGGGACGCCTGCGCCTCGGGACTGGCTGCACCGACACCGCGCGACGGAACCCAGCGGTCACCGCGCAGGCGGCCGCGACCCTGCATCAGCTCAGCAGGGGCCGGGCGATCCTCGGCATTGGAGTGGGCCTGGGGATGAACCAGTCGCCCTACGGCGTCCCCGCGGACCGGCCGGTGTGATGGCGGTTCCGCCCTACCGGGGGACATGGCCCGAGATTTGGATCGGTGCCCATGGCCCCCGCATGCGATACGCTGCGGCGCGGTACGCGGACGCGTGGTTCCCCGGCGTGACGATGGACGCGAGCAAGTACGGCGAGCACCTGACCGGCATCCGCGATGCCGCCGCCGACGCGGGACGCGACCCGCACGCAATCAAGGCCGCGAAGTACTTCTTCGTGGTCACGGCGCGCTCCGCCAGTGTCGTCGACGAGATCCTCGAGGCCCCCGTGGTGAAGTCGTACGCGCTGTGCGCGCCGTCCGACTACTGGGCCCGCCACGGAGCGGAGCACCCCCTCGGCCCCGGGTTCTCCGGAGTCCAGGACCTGCTCCCCCAGACGATGGACGAGGAGACCGCGCTCGAGTACACGCGACGGGTCCCGGCGTCGCTCATCCGCAACTTCGTGCTGGCGGGCACGCCGTCTGAGATCCTGGAGCAGCTGGCCGAATGGCGCGACCAGGGGATGGTCTACCCGGTCCTGCTGAACATGGGGCTCCTCCAGCCGAGCCTGCCCACCGGCGTGCTCACGAACGTCGCCTACGCGCAGATGCTGCGCGGCATCAGGAAGCTCGGACCTGCCCAGGCGCGCAGAATAGGCGCGACCTCCGCGGCGGCCGGGCCGACCTCCGCTCGCTCGCCGGTCGCACCTCGAGCCTGACCCTTCTACGATCCGCCTGCCCGGCTGAGCGCCAATAGGGCTCCACCCGCTCCGCGCGAGCCAAACGGCTGCCGCGGGCTTCGCCACGCCGCTGCGGCTGTTTGCGTGACCATTGGCTCGCGGCAGATTTGTGCTGGTCACCCGGGTGGGAACGGTGCGAGCTTCCCGACTATCCGGCGGCGCCACCACTCGATCAGCAGGGTGCCCGTGATCGTCGGGAGCACCCACGGGATAAGTGCGGCTGGTCCGTGCAGGGGCCCGTCAACGGTGAGGGCGACCACCACCAAGGCGGTTACCAGGGCGATGTACGACCCACCCTGGCCGTGCACGTAGGCGTGACTCCAGCGAGGAAACCGCCGCGTGGCGGCGTACTGGCCGAGAACCGCGAGGGCATAAGAGAACATGGCGACCGGCACTAGCCACCACAGGTCACCTCGGTACCCGGCGACGAGCACGATCGCGGACACGCTCACTGCCAGCACAGCCCAGGCGTATGCGGCGCTAGCCCCACGGGCGGGGCGCTGCCGGGCTACCAGCCGGCGCGTGTCGCGCCACATGGCGACTGGTCCGAGCAGCAGGCCGAGGACGCCGGCTGCGATATGAACGCTCAGCAGCACAGTGTGCAGCACGGTCCGCCGCCTGTTGGTCTGGCCTGTCGTTGGCCGCCTCGATTGCCCAGTGGCCCAAGCCTGAACGTATTCGGAACGCCGAGGTTACCTCGAAGGCATCAAGGTGGCCAGGCAGTTCACCGGCAGCTCCCGGCAGTTTCCGGCCGAGCGCGACGGCGGTCTCGTCCAGCTACCTCTCCTCTCCGGCTCCATCGGTCGGGGAGAGGCGGTCGCGAGCGGCTGCGACCATTGCTGCTGTTCCGGCTCCCAGGATCGAGCCGATCACCACATCGCCCGGGTAGTGGACGCCGGAGTGGACGCGCGAGTAGGCGACTCCGCCCGCGAGCAGTCGGATCGGCACGGCCAGCCCGGGCAGATGCCTGCCGACGGCGTATGCGAACGCGAAGGCCGACGCCGCGTGGCCGGATGGGAAGGAGGTGGACTCCGGCATCCGTACGTGGCGGGCCCGAAACAGGTCGGCGCCCGCGCGATCCGGACGCCGCCGCTGGGCAAGGGGCTTCACGCCGACGTTGACGGTGGCCGACGTTACCCCGATCGCGACCACGCCCTCCAGCGCCGCCCTCCGCCCGCGCCTGCCGCCGAGCAGGGCGATCGCGGCGGCGATGCCGAGCCACAAGCGCGAGTTGTTCGCGGCGTCAGAGAGCCTGCGGACGGGGCCGTCCAGCTCGGCGGTGGCGGTATGAGCCACCGCCTCGTACACGGCCCGGTCGACCGCACCCAGCTCCCGCAACGCCTCAGTCCAGGCAGACGCCGCACCCCGCCGGGCTTCGACCCGCCGCGCCAGCGCGTCCCCGACGGTCTCCTGCTGATTGCCGATTCGCTTGGACATGGAATGGTTCTCGTGGTCAACCCGGAGACGGGATCTGGAGTGGGTGAGTGTAGCACGCAGGGTGAGCGCGATCATGGCCCTGGTCGTGGCCATGGCGGCGCCGGGGCCAGTCGTAGGCCGGCTACGGCTCGCCTGCTGACACTTCCGTCCCCTCCCCGCCCGGGCCGCGTCCGGCCTGTGCCTCCGCCGCGCGGGCCCGCGCGGCCGACATCTGCCGGTCCGTGGCATTACGGGATAGTGCGCTGGCGCGCTGGAACTCGGCTCGTGCTTCCGCGGGCCGCCCTAGCTTCATCAGCAGATCGCCGCGCACGCTCGGCAGCAGGTGATAGCCCTGCAGCGAGGGTTCTGCGGATAGCTGATCGAGCAGGTCGAGGCCAGCCTGTGGGCCGTGCGACATCGACACGGCGACGGCACGGTTAAGCTCAACCACCGGCGAGGGCATGACCTCGGCGAGGATGGCGTACAGCCTGGTGATGCGCGCCCAATCGGTGTCTTCCGGCCGGAACGCGCGGGCGTGGCAGGCTGCGATGGCGGCTTGCCGACCTCAGCGGCGAGGTGCACCACGACGGCCAGATCTGGTCGCGGGCGTTGTGGGACATCCGCCAGGCGCTCGGCAACGTCAAGGCCGACACGATCATTCTGCAGGGCTCGTTCGACTTCCCTGGCACGAGCATGCCGGACCTGGCGAACCGGACGGTCGCAGCAGCCCAGCAGCTCTACGGCACCACCGCCGCCAAGGTCGTCAGCAAGGCCTTCGTCGACCGCGGGATCCTCTGAACTGCCCGTGCGCCGCTGGGTCAGCAGTCGACCAGTTCCGGGCGCTGGTTGAGGATCTGCGAGTGGCGGGTGATGAAATCGGCGTGGGCGCAGGTGGTGGCTTCGGGGTGGAAGACGGCGGCGCGGTGGCAGTTCTGGAACGCCAGCCGGACGCCGTAGTGCGGCGCCGGCCCGGTGCATGGGCCCCGCTTCGACCTCACCTTGCTGGTCGCGGAACCCACCCGCAAGGGCGTCGGGGTGTACCGGAAGTGGAGCGACTACGCGCGCGGCTACGATGTCGCCCTCGCGGTGGCCGGCAACAAGGTGCAAAGCGACCAGGACGTGGCGTTCCTGCGCGACCACACCGGCGGCGATCTGCTCGCCTGGTTCGGCCACGAACCGGCGGTGCGGGCGATGGAACAGAGCCGCGCCTTCCATCTGCGCGACCTGGGCTCCGCCACCCGCACGGCGCTTGCCACTTTGCAGGCGGCGATAGATGCGCGGGTCAAGGACTGGCCCAAGTTCACCCGCCAGGCGGTGGAGTTCCATCTCAAGAACGCCCGCGCGTGGGCGAATGCGGCGACCGGCGCGGACCTGGCCGGTCAGGTGGACCCTGAGTTCGTCCTCGGCCCGGATGCGGTGGCGGCCGCGTGCACCTGACCGGTTCCCTGCGCGGCCGGCCAATTTCATTGCATAATCCAGCGTTGATCCGAATCTGGATCTCGCCGCACCGGCCGAAAGGCCTGCCGCGCCGGCGGACCTACGCGCGCCGCGGCGGAAGCTCGTGACTGGAGGTTTCTGGTGAACACCCTGAGTTCATCGGTTGCGCTGGAGGTTGCGGATGCCCGCCAAACTTAGATTCGGGATCGTGAATGAACTCGTCCTGGATGGGCCCGCGTGGCTTGATCACGTGCGCCGTATCGAGGATGCCCGGGTTGACGTGCTCCTACTTCGTGACCACTACTCGGCGGCCGCCTTCGGGCCCCAGCTTGCGCCATTCAGCGCGCTGGCCTCGGCTGCGGCGGTGACAACGCGGCTGCGAGTGGGCACCCTGGTGCTATCGAACGATTTCCGCCACCCGGTGATTGTCGCGCACGAGGCGGCGAGCCTTCACCATCTCTCCGGCGGGCGGTTTGAGCTCGGCATCGGAGCCGGGTGGTATCAGCCCGAGTACGACGCGGCCGGCATCCCCTTCGAGCCGGCTGGGCGGCGGATCGACCGTCTCGAGGAAGCCCTCGCCGTGATCAGCGGGCTGCTTGCCGGTAGCCAGGTGAACCATGCGGGAAACTCCTACCGGATCAGCGGGCTTGATCTCAGCGTGATCCCCGGGCTCCGCGGTCGGCCGCGGCTGCTGATAGGCGCCGGCGGGCCCCGCATGCTTGCCGTCGCCGCCCGCCATGCCGACGTGGTGGGGTTGCTGCCAGCTCCGATCAAGGGCTCGGTGGACAGCGATGATCCCTCCGACCGGCTGCCGCCAGCGCTGGATCGCAAGATTGCGGTGCTACGCTCCGCTGCCGCTGACCGGTTCGCCGCGCTGGTACTCAGCACCTTCGTCACTGTCCGGCTCACCAGCAGGCGTCGCGAGGACACCGAGGAACTCATCACCCGTCGCGGCTGGAGCGGCATTACCGCGGAAATGGTCTGGGACATGCCGAGCATCCTCATCGGCAGCGCCGCCCAGATACGCGAGGACCTACACGCACGGCGTGACCGGTTTGGCCTGTCCTACCTGGTCACCTCCGACCAGAACCTGCCAGCGCTCGCCGAGGTTATCGCTGGCCTGTGAGCCAAGCGCCACGTAGGCGCTACGTCATCGACATCCGCAACGGCCTGTACATCCTGCGCTACACCGGTCCGCAGGCAAGCGAGGCCGCCGACATCCATTTCTTCGAGGGCAGCTCCAACCTCAGCGACGCGCTACGGCTGGCGGCACCAGTCCGGCGGTGAGTCGGCGCAGTGGTCCAGTGCCACACCGCGGTAGCCGTTCGGCAATAAAGGTTTCTGAACGGCTGCGCGGGTGTGGCACCGCGCCGCCGGGGCCATCATCCACCCCCCGGCTGGTTGGTGCACTCCGGGCTCGTCACAGTCGGACCCGACACCAGCGTAAGAGGGAATCTGTCAAGCGGCGCCGCGGATCTTTTGGGTTGATTGTGGTGCGGGTCGTGGCCTGGTGGTTCTTGCTACGGCTGGTGCCGGTGCCCGCTTCGGTGGGTGATGGGCGGGGTGAGGGGGCCTGACTGAGGGCATGAGAAAGGTCTCGGGCACCCGCGGCGGTGCGGGCGGGATGCAAGCGCTGCTCAGGCGGCCTCCGGCCGGCAGCGGGGGGCGTTCCGGCTGTTGGCGGATCTTCTGGCGCGGTCCGCGACATGCCGGCCATGGGTGGGCTCCCTCTTCGCTCTCGACTGCGTCACCCACCAGACACCGGGCCCCGCCGTTTTGTGACACCGAGACGGCAGCCAATCCTTGCCTGAGCTGCCGTATCCGTAGGCTGCGGCGGCCATCCATAACGGCGGTGTGGTGCGGGTTCAGGTCTCCTGCTGCTGGCTACGTTAGGTGGCGCCCGAACCGCTCCGCCGGCCAGTCAGGTGAGTTGATCGGTTACATCTCCTTGCTGGGATCCGTCATAACCATGACGAATCCCAGCGGATGACGAATTCCCGTTCGGCCCGTGCGAGGAGGGGCGCTCGATGAACCAGGACATGGCGGGGAGCCGCGCAGCCCCCGATGACGCCACGGCAGGCGCCAGCCTGCCAGCGGGCCGTGCCGGGCAGGCCACGCAGCGGTATGCGGTCAGGCCGGTCGCCTGGGTGGAATCGCCGCTCAAACACCGGGCGCAAGCGCCCCGGCAAGGCAGCGAAGGCGCTCCGTCGGCCTGGCTGGCTGTCGAGCCTGACATGGCCGAGGCGATCGGCGATCTACGGGCCGGGGAGCAGGTCATCGTGCTCACCTGGCTGGACCGCGCCCGCCGTGACGAGCTGGCCACCGTCCCGGGCGACAACCCCGCCAGCCCGCCGCTGGGCGTGTTCAGCACCCGCTCACCCGACCGGCCCAACCCGATCGGCCTGCACCGGGCCCAGATCCTCGCCGTCGAGGGCCTGCGGATCCTGGTCAGCGAACTCGAAGCGCTCGACCGCACCCCGGTTATCGACATCAAACCAGTACTCGACCCAGCAGCCGAACGGTAGGCGGGGCCGCGCGGCCTGCCACCGCGCGCAGTAATGCCAGTTCCGGGCACAGTTCAGGCAGCCAAAACCCGAGTGAACTCGGCGTCCATTAGGCGGATACGGTTGTCAAGCGCCGGGCCCGGCCAACTACCGAGCGTGTCGTAGGAACAGAACGGCCTTCGACGTGCTCTCGGCGCGGCGTCCCATCGGAGCTGACCGAGGCCGCCGGGTTGGGTCCAGATGACCCAGTTCGGCATCATGGCGAAGGGACGGCCCAGAACACTTCTGACGGCATCGGGGGCAAGGGTCAGCCCACAGATTCAGCATTCGCCTGGGCGCTCGCCTTAGGTCGTTACTGTGACCACGGCGTAGCGGTCACGGGAAGCGTCGAAGTCGGTGTCGACTTCCCTCAATCCCGCGAGTTCAAGCCGTGTGCGCAGTTCGCCGATCGTGAAGGGACGGAACGTGATCACATGTTCGTGCGGCTCAATCTGGCCGCCGTTGTCGAAGACGAACACCAGATGGGCGATGTGCTCGTCGCCGAGGCGATCCGGTACCTCCCAGGCATAGAACACCAAGCATCGTCGCCCCCCGCGAGTCACCACCCGGCCGGCAATCTGGACGATCTGGCGCTCGGCATGAAGCTTCTCCCAGTTACGGGATCAACCACCACATGTCCCCCGGGACGGGCCATCCGCCGCAGCCCGGTAAGCGCCTGAACCATCGCGGCGCGACCGGTGGCGTGCACCAGTGCATTCCCGGTACACAGCACCACATCAAACCGTTCACCGGTGGCCGCGGGAAGATCCGGCCACCTTCTGCGCAATAGCGGAATCGCCAGCCGCTCCCGCCGAAACCGGGCAGCCGCGCCCTCGGCCATCGCGTCGCTTCCATCGGCCGCCCACACGGTGAAACCCCGGCGCGCGAGCACCGCCGCATCGATGCCCGTGCCGCAGGCCGCGTCCAGCACCGCGCTGGTGCGGCTGATCCGCTGCAGCAGGCGTGCCGCCGCGGGCTGGTTGATCGCGCCTCCGTCAGCAAGCGCGTCATCGTCGAACAGCCAGTCGTAGTCGGCGGCGAGGGTCTCATAGGCGTCGGCCATGAGATCGAAGTCTGCCAGACAGCGCCGGAATACCTGATCTGCACGCCACGGCTGAAGATCGCCGCCCGCCCCGAACGGCTCCGGGCGCAAGTCAGACCGAATGTTCTTAACGGAGCGTGCGGCCGCCTGCCTCAACAGGCAGGCCTGGCTTTTCTACCGCACCGGTCTACTGCGCCGGGGCTGGGGCCGAGGTGTCGGTCTGCCAGAGCCCGAACTCGTTCCCGTGCGGGTCCTTGCAGGCCGAGAACCAGCCCATGCCCGGAACTGGCATCGGCTCGTTTGCCTCCCCGCCGAGTTCCTGCACCCGCGCCGCACCTGCCTTGATGTCGTCGACCGCGAAGTACGGCCGCGTACCGCGCTTGCCCGGCTCCATGTTGGTGATCGCCGCGCCCTGCTCCCCGCCAATCTGCGTCGTGTGGTATTCGAACGGGCCGGGGTTTGCCTGGAACTGCCACCCGAACAAAGAGCCCCAGAACTCCTGGCTCTTCTTGGTGTCGTCCGCCGGGATCTCGATGTGCACGATCTCACCTGGCAACGCTGCCTCCTCGGTTCGTCGTTTCACGGCGATGCCGCTGTCAGTCCTTCCACCGCCCAGCCGCGTGAAACGCATACGTCACCGCTCGGGCGCGTGGCCATCCGGCTATTTTCGCACATTGATCGGATATTACGAGCGCGGTAACATGGCACTTCCCGGCCGGCACGCATCCGGGCACCGGCGCTGGGCCCGCGCGCCCCTCGTCGCCGGCCCGCCTGGCAGCACATCCGGCGGATCCAGGCGAGGATAGTGAGATGACCCGGCCGGTCCGTTCCGTGCACGAGGGCGGCAGCCGCGGTTGCTGATGCCGGGCTAATGACGGTGTTCGGCAGCGATGCCGTGCCGCTGCCCTCGTTGTATGAGGCGGTCGCCGACCACCCCGATGTCGATGTCTTCGTGATCGGCCAGGACAAGTGCCGGCATCTGAACCACGAGCTGGACCTGTCTGGTCGCTGTTCACCGCCCTGGCGACCGGGCGGTTGGCGTGCTTGGGCAAGCACCTGCGCGGGCGGCGCAGAGTGCGCGCGTTCGCCTACGGTTTCGGCGCGGTGCTCCTCGGCGTCACCTTGAGCCAGCGGGGGTATTCGGCCACGCTGGTGGGGGTGGTGCTGACCGCGGTGGTGGCAGGCACGGTCACAGCGTCGCTGCTGCTGGCCCGCTACGCCGACCGGGCCGGGCGGCGACGGTGTTATGTGGTCATGTACCTGCTCCTGGCGGTCGTGGGCGTGGTGTACGCCGCATCCGCGCCGCTGTGGGTCCTGCTGGCAGCGAGCCTGACTGGGGCACTGTCGACCGAGGTCGTCGAATCGGGGCCGTTCACCTCCCTGGAGCAGCCGATGCTGGCCGCCGGCCGTGCCCGCCGCTGACGTGCTCGAAGACCAGATCCTGGTCTTGTGTGGCGAGCAGCCGGGGCAGGCGCATCGGGCCACCCAGGCCGGTCAGCCACCGGTAGTTCTGTTCGGCTCGCTGTCGGCTGGCTCCGTCGCGGTAGCGCTTCACGTGCGTGGCCGGTGTGGCGGCCTCGTCCGCGCGCCGGGTCGCGGCCAGGTAGGTGACGGTGGACGTCGCGGTGACAGGATGATCCGGGAGTCGCTCCCGCAGCGCGGCGGCCAGCGTTGTGGGATCTGCGGTCACCTGGGCTGGAAGGTGGTATTTGGGGGAAGTTGCCAGGTACTCGGCGGCGTGCGCCAGGTTCGCGAAGGCGAACCGGTGGCTGTGGTGAATGACCTGCTGGACATGCAGGTGCGCGGACACGAGGCCGGGTGCCCCGGACCTGGTGATCACCGATATCAGGATGCCCCCCAGTTACACCGACGAGGGACTGCGCGCCGCCGTGGAACTGCGGCGCGCCAACCCGCAGCTGGCGGTCGTCGCGCTCAGCCAATACGTGCAGCACGGCTACGCCTTCGAGCTGCTCGACTCCGCCGGCGGCCGAGGAGTCGGCTACCTGCTCAAAGACCGCGTCGTCGATGTCGAGGATTTCGTCGCCGCGCTGCGCCGCGTGGCGAGCGGCGGAACCGTGGTCGACCCCGAGGTAGTGCGCCAGTTGCTGCGCCGGCAGCGCGACCCGCTGTCGCAGCTCTCGGCGCGAGAACGCGAAGTCTTGGCCCTCGTCGCCGAAGGACACTCCAACATCGCCATCGCCAGGCAACTCGTCGTCTCCGAGGCAGCCATCGGCAAGCACGTCGGCAACATCTCCTTAACCGTGTTTCGCACACCGGCAGCTGTTGCTGCGCCGACCGCCCGGCGGAACTGGGACCAGGCCCAGCTCCATGAGATCACGGCCGCCAAAGAAGACGAGGATCTGGGCATTGCGGCGCGGCCAGGCGGGATTGCTGGTAGCGGCGGGCGTCCTGCCTGCTGCACTACCACTGGCAGCTGGGGTCAGCCGCGGATGGTCAGTGACTCCAGGAGGCGCTGCACGTTCTCCTCGAGATCCCGGGCAGCGTCGGTGCTGCCTGCCAGGTGCCTGATCAGCGCCTGCTGGAAGAGCCCGTCGAAGACGGCGTATGCCGCACTGGAGGGCACGGCGAGCGGTGTCCCGGTGAGGTCAGCGAACTTGCTGACGATGCGCCAGATCATGCGCTCAAGGCTTTGGTCGATCTCGAGCACGTCGCTGCGGAAGGACTCGTCGAACAGGCTCTGGTTCCGCAGGTCGTACCAGAGCCGGTGCATCGTCGCATCCTCGCGCACCGTGGTGGCCATGGCCGCGCTGAACCCCCGCTTGAGTTCGCCCGCGGAACCAGCCGAGGTGACGATGCTGTCGTACCGGGTGACGCATTCAGCCTTGTACTGCCGCACGCAGTACGTAATGAGCTCGAACTTGTCCCTGAAGTAGTAGTGCAGGACACCGTGAGAGAAATCGGAGTTCTGCGCGATGTCGCGCAGGCTGGTCCGCGCGTAGCCCAGCTCGGCCAGGGTCTGCAGCGCCGCCGCGGCTAGCTGAGCACGCCGTTCGGCGAACTTGTCCACCTGCCGGCGCGCGATCCTGTCCCGGTTCCGCTCCGCTACCTCGGGCAATGTCGGGGTCCGATCGTTCCTGGGCCGTCGTTTCAAGCTACCAGCCGGGCCCGATCTGGCGAGCCCTGCGTGATCTTGACAGTCGGCCAGATTTCTCTGGACGATCGTCAGACAATCTCTTGACAGTTGTCAAGGCACCGGGCAAGGCTATGAGAACACGTCACACATCCCCCGTTTCGCGCTGGCCCCAGCGAAGCCGCAGAAAGAGGTGCCTGATGAGCGTCTATGACCTGACCGGGCGGAAGGCACTGGTAACCGGCGGGGCCCGCGGGCTCGGTGAAGGGATGGCGCAGGCGCTCACCCGCGCGGGCGCGGCGGTCGTCATTGGCGATGTCCGGGAGGATCTGGGCAAGACATGCGCCGACTCGTTGCAGCAGTCCGGCGCGACTGCTGAGTTCGTGCCGCTGGATATCACCTCGGAGGCGAGCTGGGAGCAGGCAATTACCCAGGCTATAGGCCACCTCGGCGGCCTGGACATCCTGGTCAACAACGCGGGGATCGAGATCTCCAGCCTGCTGGTGGATATCGACGCTGAAGATGCCCGCCGGATGCTCGAGGTGAACGTGCTCGGCACGACGCTAGGCATCAAGCACGGCTTCCGCGCGATGCGTCCCGGCGGCCCGGCTGGCCGGGGGGGCGCCATCGTCAATGTCGCGTCGGTGGCCGCGACGATCGCCTTCCCGGCTATCGCCGTCTACTCCGCCACCAAGTCAGCCGTGGACCGCCTCACCCGGGTGGCCGCGATGGAGTCGGGCAAGCTCGGCTACGGAGTGCGCGTGAACTGCGTCTACCCTGGCCTGGTGCCCACCGAGATGGGCGCCCAGCTCGCCCAGGACATGGCGACCCTGGGACTATGGCCCAGCGCGGAGGCAGCCGTCGGGGATGTCATCGGCCTGACTCCGCTGGGCAGGCTCGGTGAGGTGGCCGACATAGCGGACGCGGTGGTGTTCCTGGCCTCCGAGGGTGCCCGGTTCATCACCGGAGCCGGCCTGCCGGTCGACGGCGGCATGGGGATGTAGCCAGCGACGGCGTCACAACGAGCGAGAGGTGAACTTTCCATGAGCATCGACAAGCGCGTCGTGGTGTACGGCGCGTCCGGCTACACCGGGCGGCTGATCTGCGAGTACCTCCGCGAATTCAATGTCCCCTTCATCGCGGCCGGGCGCGACAAGGCCCGCATCGCCGAGGCGCTCGACAAGGTGCCCGGCATCGACACGGTCGCGCACGAGATCGTCGAGGTTGAGCACCAGGTCGCCCCGCTGACCGAACTGCTGAGCGGAGTGCGCGTGGTGTGCAACACGGTCGGCCCATTCGCCCAGCACGGCGGTGAAGTGGTCGAGGCCTGCATCGCAACCGGATGCCATTACGTCGACACCACCGGTGAGCAGGACTGGCTGATCCAGTGCGATGAGGCCTACGGCCAGCGGATGGCGGACAAGGGACTGCTCCTGTCGCCCGGTATCGCGCAGATGTACACGACCGGCGAGATCGCGGCCTGGCTGTGCCTGGAGACGCCGGGCCTGGACACCCTCGACATCCTGGTCTTCTGGAAAGGCCTGCCGACGATCGCGTCCACCCGGACGATCCTGGTAAATGCCGCGCTGTCCAAGGCGCACTATCTCGAACAGAATGAATATGTCGAGTGGCCGGCCGATGCAGGTCTTTATGACGTTACGGTGCCAGGCCAGCACGAGACCGGGCTCGCGCTGCCATGGGGCGGCACCTCGCACCCGGTGTGGTTCAAGCGCGACCCGCGCGTGGCCAACGTCAAAGTGCTCGGCGGGGTCTTCAACCGCCCGCTCATGCTGGGCGTCCCGCGGATCGTCGCCGCCGCCCTGGCCCAGATCGAGGGCCTCTCGGACGACGACCGGTACAAGGCACTGTCCGAGCAGGCCACGGCTGTGATGAACCAGATGCCGCCGCGCGAGAGCACACGGATCAACACTTCGCTCGACTCGGTCCACGCTTGCGGCCCGATCGCGCGGGCGCACTGCGTGATCCATGGCAACTGCAACTACAAGCAGACCGGCCTGCTGCAAGCGTACGCGGCCTACTCGCTGCTGCTGCAGCCGCCAAAGCGGGTCGGCTTCGCGTCCGGCTGCCAGGCCTTCGGCCACCGTGAGCTGCTGGGCGTGCTGCGCAGCTTCGGCCTCGTGATGGAGCCGATCCTCACCACGGCGCACTGACCTGTGCGGCTGACCGACTTCCTCGACAAGGGCGCGTCGCTGGCTCCCGACGCCCCGTGCCTGACCATGACGGGCCGCACCCGGACCTACGCCGACGTGCAGCGGCTCTCCTGGAAGGTTGCCCGGGCCCTGTCCCGGTCAGGCATCGGGCCGGGCGACAAGGTAGCGGTGCTGTCCACTAACGACCCGGTCGCGTTGTGCTGCGTGTTCGGCATCGCACGGGCCGGTGCCGTATGGTGCCCAATCAATCCGCGCAACGAGGCAGCGGAGAACCGCGAGCTCCTGGACCTCTTCGACTGCTCCTGCCTGATCTTCCAGGGAGCCTTCGCAACGCTTGTCACGCAGATAGCCGGGGACCTGCCCGACCTCACCACGCTCGTCTGCCTTGACCAGGGTGCGCCTGGCGCCAGCCCGTTCGGAAAGTGGCTGGACGGCATTGGCGATGAGTGCTTTGAGGCGCAGCCTGTCGACGATATCGCCATGATCGCGGGCACCGGCGGCACCACGGGCAAGCCAAAGGGAGTGCTGCTCACCGGCCACAACATCGAGACGATGACGGCCCTGACCCTGATGAGCTACCCATTCGACGGACGGCCCGTCTACCTCGCGCTCGCCCCTCTCACCCACGCCGCCGGGGTCCTGTGTTTCCCGATCATGACGCTCGGCGGCGAGATCGTCATTATGCCCGCGCCTGACCTGGGCGAGTTCCTCTCACTGATCGAACAGCACCGGGTCACCCACGCCTTCCTGCCGCCGACGCTGATCTACCTGCTGCTCGATCACCCCGGGCTAGCCGCAGCCGACCTTACGTCGTTGCAATGCCTCTGGTACGGCGCCGCCCCGATGTCAGCGGACCGCCTGGAGCAGGCCATCGGCAAGATCGGCCCGGTCATGGGGCAACTGTTCGGGCAGACCGAGGCACCGATGATGATCTCCACCATGGCACCGAAAGATCACCTCCGCGCCGACGGCACCCTGGCCAGGGAGCGCTTCGCCTCCGCCGGGCGGCCAGCGCCCCTGGTGACCGTGGCGATCATGGACGACCAGGGCAGACTGCTGCCCGTCGGCCAGCGCGGCGAGATCGTCGTCCGCGGCCCCCTGGTGATGGCCGGCTACTACAAGGACCCGGTAGCCTCCGCCGAGGTTTCACGGCACGGCTGGCACCACACCGGCGACATCGGCTACCTCGACGCCGACAACTACCTCTACATCGTGGACCGGGCCAAAGACATGATCATTACTGGCGGGTTCAACGTCTACTCGGCGGAAGTCGAGCAGGCCCTGCTGGCGCATCCCGGCGTGCTGGACTGCGCGGTCGTCGGACTGCCTGACGACAAGTGGGGCGAGCGTGTCACCGCAGTCGTCCAGCCCTACCCCGGCCAGGATGTAACCGGTGATGGCATCCGCGCGTTCGTCAAGGGCCGCCTGGGCAGCGTCAAGGCCCCTAAGCAGGTCGACGTGTGGCCGGACCTGCCTCGCTCCAAGGTCGGCAAGATACTCAAGAACGAGGTCAAGTCCCGGCTGCTCAGCCAAGCCGATCACGACAACCGCTAGGCCCCCGGGGCGGCGAGCGAGCCGCCGCCCGTCCCGATA
>WNGF01005777.1_pt1 | contig 17196 bp, 13 predicted proteins | sample 5400641 | NCBI WGS metagenome assembly WNGF01 (sample SAMN13153371, study PRJNA577476) | soil metagenome | isolation source: 80 cm soil or saprolite under grassland replicate 2 | place: USA:California | collected 2016-06-15
CCTCCAGCCGGGTCGTGGCCGGATCCATGCCGTCTGACAGGACCGGGCGCTCCTTCAAAATTACGTTCTGGCTGATTGAATTGTGTCGCCAAACAAACAAAACATCCGCATCCAGCCCATCGAAGCCAGATCGGTAGACCACCTGGTTCGGCGACACGATCTCGCCAGGCGCGGATTTCTTCACAGTGGCGAGGAGCAGGCTCTTGCCGGTAGCGCGGTCAGTCAGTTGGATGGCCCGCACGCCGCCCCGGATGCGCTGGTCTTCCGGGGTCTGAATATCGAAGACGGCTTCAGCATTGAGGTCCGGGCTGAAGATCGTTTTGTACGGTCCACGGCTGGCGATGGCGCCCCCGGGAAAAGCCTCGATGATGTCCTCGCTGACTTTCCACTGCTCGTCACCAAAATAGTGCAGGCCATTTTCCAGCAACGTGAACTCGTTTGTGCCGAAGGCCGTTGTGCCGGCAGCATCGGTGGTTGTCGTCACTTTGCGCACCACGGCAAAATCTTGGCCGCGTTCGGCGATTTGATAGCCGGTGTCCGACTGGGTGACCGAATTGATCAGGTCTGCCGGGCCCACCTGAGCCTCAGCTGTGGCTGCGAGCAGCAGTGGGACGAGATGGATGAGGGTTCGCGTTTTCGCATTCATATCCAGTCGCTTCCTTGAAGTCGTTCCTGTTTAACCGGCTAACCTAACTAGCGCCTTGAGTAACCGTACCTAATCAAACTCGCGACTTGCCGTGCGCACTGCGATGTTGAGTAGGACACAATGAGTATGAAGCTGGGGGTCCAGCGCTCGGGAGCTCCCGTCCTCGAACGTCGCAAATGCCAGTGCCACCTTTTCCGACCCAATCCTCCGTCGACTTTGGAGGAAGACTGTGCAAACCGTGCCGTGGATCCGCCCGAAATATGTCGTTACGTCCATGCATACCACATTTCCACTACGTACTGCGATTACGATCAGCAGCCGGCGCCGCACCGCCCATCCGATTGCTCGGTTAAGTTCTTTGGTGGACGATTTGCTCTCGATGTTCGTTCATCCGAACGCAGCACATCCCTTGGCAGAATATAACCGTCTTTTGCTCCTAACTCGGCGTGACCACGCATCCGCCTAGCCGGAACACGATCCAAACGGTTCTTCCAAGTTCTCCGATGATTCACGGCTACGATTAATTGATCCATTCGATGAAAGCGAGCCCAGAGGAGTACGAATGTGGGACGCGCTCTGACAGCGAGGTGAAAGTTGCCAAACAGCCAATGGCTGGGCGCTCGAAGTTTCCAGTTCGAGGGTCACTGCTAGGCTGCGCCTCATGATCAGGGCTTGGAGCTGTTCCGGAGACGAGCTTTGGCGAAAGTCTGTGGAGTCTCGCCTGTAAAGCGTCGCATCCACAGGCTGCCGCATACCCGAGATTCTGCAGGTCGCATTGGAAGGAGAGCGGGCCGACACACTGGAATGATTGATCTCCCGGTACTAGAAAGAGAGTTGAGCTGAAGATTCAAACACATATCATCCATGACAAGGCAACTAATCCATTCGATAGCGGCTCCGCTGAGAGAGAAGGGTCCAACGGTTTGGCTGCCCATCGGATGTGCCACCTCAGTTTTCTTGGATTTCCGGGCGAATAACGCACCGATGGAGGGACCGTGGCAACAAATGTTCCGCGAGCGCGGTAGATCCTTTACCGCGGCGGCGACACCATAGCATCCAGCCAATTCGTCGCCGCCGTGACCGAAGCCAGCAGGCCTTCAGCACCTCCAGTAAAACTTCCAGTAGTTGCGTACTGGATGACTAGCGGAGTACTTGTTCCGAACTTCTGATTGCGTGAGTGCGGCAGGAAGTTGCGGAGACAAGGGGTCATAACGGACACCAAAACGGACAGCAAAATCCGGGCTTTGCAGGGCTCGCGCACTCCTCGAAAGTGCTCAGCGACTGGCAGGAGCTCTTCGCGGCCGTGCAGCGCGACCAGGACATCGCCGATTTGGTGCTCAAAGTGGCTTCCGAGCATGATCTGGGCGGCGCCTCGACTCTGGCCAAGACTTTGGTGGAGCGCCTGCGCCCTGGATCTCAGACGTTCAAGGCTCCGAGCGGACCGACTACGAATGAGTGAGGGTGTGGCTGGACTTCGGGCGGTTTCCAGCCCTTGCTTTCCTGTTTTCCGGCGGGCTCATCGACACGGAAACGCTTCTCTCAGTCCCTCCGCCGTCGCCTCCTGCGCTCCAATTACTTTGGCTCGACCCTGGTCATGTCGTCGAACTTGTCCAAATCCCGATCAAAGGAAGAGATGGACATCGTCAATTCGGCGCCGGCCGCGGCGAGGTAAGCGTCTGCGAAGTGCACGTTGACATCGTGGTGGCGCTGCAGGGCATCCAAGATCCGTTCCCGCTCATGCGCCTTGATGCCGCGGCTCTGGACGAACACTCTCAATTTGGCCGCAACGTCTTTCCGGTCCATTTCGTAGAACGACTCCAGGGTATACAGCGTCTCGGCGACGATCACCGGCAGGACCTCCAGCACGACTTCACCAGCATCTGCCTCGGCGACCAACTTTCTTGCCTTCGCTGCCATGTCCGGCGGCTGGCCCGTAAAGAATCGCACCAGGACATTCGTGTCCACCAAATGATGCGTGGCCATCCTACTTGAGGCCTTCCTTGGCCGCCTGATCAGCCGTCAGGCGCTTCACGGCTTCCTTTTCGGTCTTCAGTCCCGGAAAGGGTTTGGCCGGTTTGAGGCTCCCGAAGAGATCCAGGGCGCTGGGCTGGGGTCGGACGATGGCGGTGCCATCGTCTTGAACGATCCATTCCAGTTGTTGGCGCGGTTTGATTTTGAGTGCCTCGCGCACCTCGGCCGGCACTGTTGTTTGTCCTTTATCAGTCAGCGTCGATTGCGGCATAGACCTAGATTACCACACTGCGAGGCATTACCGCAACCATAGCGCATTGTTTTTTGAATGCTGCATTACCGTATCGCCGACGCTCTGGATCTCGTTGCCTTTGTGTGTCATAACGTCGTTTATGATACGCAGCAGGGCATCACAGTCGGGCCGCTGCGACTCAGTTTTCAAACGGGGTTAATCCGTGAAGGATCATGCTCTTCCAGTCTCCTCGACAGCATCGACACCTCGACGCGCATCGGCTTGCGCGACCGCGCGCTCATTGCCGTGATGGTCTTTAGCTTGGCCCGCGTCAGCGCCGTCGTGGGCATGAACGTCGAGGATTTCTACCTAAATGGAAGACGGTCCTGGTTCCGCTTCCAGGAGAAAGGTGGCAAACATCACGAAGTGCCTGCGCATCCCAAAGCCGAAGCTTATGTAGGCGCCTACCTCGCGGCCGCTGGGCTCAGTGCCGAGAAGAGCACTCCCCTCTTCCGGACCATCGCTCGCCGCACGGGCCGTCTCACTCCGCGCCGTCTTCACCGCACCGATGCTCTCCGCGTGGTCAAGCGTCGCGCCCGCGCTGCCGGATGCGTCCAAATCCACGGGCTGATCCAACTGCAGCTTTTCGGGATGGTGATGAGCTTGGCGCAGAGCTTGCCCAATGAGTTCATTGAGCGTTTTCTCATCCGTCCACTGGGCGTAGCGTTGCAGGGTGCTCTTGGCGGGGACTTTGACTTTGTCGATTTCATCGACCAGGCAGAAACGCTGGAAGAGCGGACTATCGGCCAAGCGGGCGGCAAAGCCGCGAAAATCTTCCTGAAGATAGGTGCGCAGAATATTGCAGCGCAAGGCCCGGCGGGAGTGAGTCTGAAAGTTTAACTGCGCCTTAGCCGCCGCCATCGGTGTGCAAGCCGGCGAGACTGTGCAATGGGAACTGCTCGATCGCGGTGAACTCCATCTGGTCCGGCCCGAGGTCCAGCCACCAAGCACTCGGCGTCGAGCAGCCAAAAACCGACCAGTTGACCCCTTATAAATGCGCGATTTGCCCCGGCCCACGTTTCTAGCACGATTTTGACCGGGGGCGGCGCGCTGCGAAACCCGCACCAGCATTGACGTTTGGCCCCCTTGGGACAAGCTCTAGCTATGACCGGCACTACCAACGCCATGATGCTCTCGTGGAAATCCGCCACGGACGATCAAACCCCGGCCAGCGGTCTCACTTACAACGTTCGCGCCGGCACCACACCTGGCGGCACAAATCTTCTCGCCGGGCATGTGAACGCCGACAACGGCTTCCGCCGCGTGCCCGCGCTGGGCAACGCGATGTTGCGCCACAGTCTCCCGCTCACCGGCCTGACCAACGGCCAGACCATCTATTGGAGCGTGCAGGCTGTGGACTCCGCCTTCGCTGGCGGCCCCTTCGCCACCGAGACAAGCGTCGTGAGCCTGCCGCAACTGCGCATCGCTCGGCCCGACACCACCAACGCCGTCGTCTCCTGGACGCCGCCTACCTTGGGCTGGGTGTTGCAACAAAACGCGAGGCTCAGCCCGACCAACTGGACGACGACGGCGAGTGGCGGTGCGAATCCGGCGATCGTGCCAGTCACCAACAGCGCACAGTTTTATCGCTTTCACCAACCGTGAATAAGAAAGCCTGTGACTGAATGAAAACATTTCTCTTTACTATCATCACGAGCGTGTTGCGGTCGGTCGCGGCGGCCCGCGCGGTCGTGCTCGCCGCGCTTCTGATCGGCGCGTCCAACACCAACCTCCAGGCGGCAACGTTCAGCGACGACAACTGGACCGGCATGGGCGGGCATCCCGGAGCGAACGGCCCGGTTTCGGCGACGGTGGTGGACGGTTCAGGCAATCTCTATATCGGCGGCGGGTTCACCGTTGTCGGCGACGTCTTTGCCAACAGTATTGCGAAATGGGACGGCACCAATTGGTCCGCCCTCGGCTCGGGGATGGAAGGTAACTCTGGTTTCTGGCCTTTCGGGCCGGTCGTCCACGCGCTGGCGGTGTCGGGCAATGACCTCTATGCGGCGGGCTATTTCACGACGGCTGGCGGCATCGCGGCAAATAATATTGCCAAATGGAACGGGACTAACTGGTCGGCTCTCAATGCCGGAGTGGACAACTGGGTCGAGGCGCTCGCCGTGTCCGGAAGTGACCTTTATGCAGCGGGGCAGTTCGTGAATGCGGGTGGTCTCGCAGCCAACCGGATTGCCAAATGGAACGGGAGCAGTTGGTCCGCGCTGGGCTTGGGCATCAGTGGTGCTCCTCCCAATCCGAGCGTGTTGGCGCTGGCGGTGTCAGGCAGTGATTTATATGTCGGCGGCTCTTTCACGAATGCCGGTGGCATCACGGCCAACGGCATTGCCAAATGGGACGGCAGCAGTTGGTCGGCCCTCGGTTCAGGCATGAACGAAAGAGTGACGACGTTGGCAGTGTCCGGCAGTGACGTGTATGCGGCGGGCGATTTCTCGACCAATGTGGCCAAGTGGAACGGGAGCAGTTGGTCGGCCCTTGATTCAGCCGTCGGTTCAGGGCTCGGCTTCCCGAAGACCCTCGCGGTCTCGGGCGGTGACCTGTATGCCGGGGGCAATTTGCTAACATGGGTCGGCCCCGGGGCGTCCACCTACGGCGCCTACGTCGCGAAATGGAATGGGAGCAGTTGGGTGGAACTCGGTTCGGGAATCTATTTGGAATGGGGGGAATCCTCGGACCCGCAGGTTTACGCACTGGCGGTGGCGGGCACCAACGTCTATACGGGCGGCGCTTTCCGGAGGGCGGGCGATGTCACGGCCCACTGTATTGCCAAATGGAACGGGAGCAATTGGTCGGCCCTCGCTCCGACTTTTGTTTACCTGAACGCAGTGACGGCGTCCGGCCGTGACGTGTATGGAGCAGGTGTTTTCGCGGCGGCAGACGGCACTCAGTCCAACTACGTGGCCAAGTGGAACGGCACCAATTGGTCGGCACTCGGCTCCGAGTTTCAAGGTGACGCTTCTTTCAGACCCCTTGTGGCTGCGCTGGCAGTCTCCGGCAGTGACCTGTATGCGGGAGGCGCTTTCACGAATGCCGGCGGTACTCCGGCGAACCGGATCGCCATGTGGAACGGGAGCAATTGGTCGGCCCTCGGTTCGGGGCTCGGCTGGACCAATAGATACATTCCCATTGTGTATGCGCTGGCGGTGTCGGGCAATGCCCTGTACGCCGGAGGCCAGTTCACATCGGCGGGCGGCATCGCGGCCAACAACATTGCCAAATGGAACGGAACCAATTGGTCGGCCCTGGGTTCAGGAATCGGACCGGCGCTTGGTGGAGGTTTTGCCACTGTCTCTGCGCTGGCGGTGTTGGGAAGTAACCTCTATGCGGGAGGCATCTTCACCGCGGCAGGCGGGAGTCCGGCCAATTATATTGCCAAATGGGACGGGAACAGTTGGTCGGCCCTCGGTTCGGGGATGGGCGGTTCGGGGAGCGCACCCGGCTATGTGACTGCGCTGGCGGTGTTGGGCAGTGACCTGTATGCGGGGGGCTATTTCACGACGGCGGGCGGCATCACCGTCCGGTGCGTTGCCAAATGGGACGGCAGCAGTTGGTCGGCCCTCGGTTCGGGGATGGAAAGCGACGATGGCAACGGCACCACTCCCTATGTCTATGCGCTGGCGGTGTCGGGCAATGACCTGTATGTGGGGGGGCTGTTCACGGTGGCGGATGGCACCGCGGCCAACTACATTGCCAGATGGAACGGGAGCGGTTGGTTTGACCTCGGCTCGGGGATGGACCGAGACAGCATCGTGCACAACCTGGCGGCTTCGAGCACTGAGCTGTTCGCAGCAGGCGGTTTCACAAGGGCGGGCGGCAAGATTTCACCCTATCTGGCCCGCGCTCGCATTGGCAGTATCGCCAAGTCCGTGGCGCCTACCAACTCCGCAGCCTCCATTCAGTTCTCCGGCGTAACTGGCTACGAATACGACGTGCAGCGCGCCACGAACCTCACCCCGCAGATCACCTGGACGACTGTCACACCCAGCCCGCTTTCCCCCGCATCGGACGGCGCCTTCACTTTCACGGACACCAACGCCCCGCGTGGCACGGCCTTTTACCGCGCCGTGGAACGTTGAGCCCTTTAGCTCACCCATCACCGGCGTGAACTCGCTCGAATTTCAGCTTAATCGGCAACGGTATTCCGGCGTTTCAGGTCGAAGTTTCGACCAGCCCCTGACCGCGCTCGGCGATCAGCAAGGTGACTTTGTTACCAGACCAATGGAGGCGGCGCGGTGCTCATGGCTTACGTCGGCCCAGGTGGTGCTGTCGTAATCCCAAACAATCTCGGCGGCTTGCCGGCCGACGATTGGCGACTCCGCCTGCAAAAAATCTCGTACGTTTTTGATGATTGGCTACAATCCTCTGTAGCAACTGACATGGATGACCCGGAAATCATCGCCGCCGTGCGGGCGGGAGACAGAGAAGTGTTTGGCGTGCTGGTCGAGCGCTACCAGCGTACGCTCTATTACTTTGTCGTCGGCAAGGTCGTCGATGACACGGAGGCTAAAGACATCGTGCAGAAGACATTCGTCGCGGCGTTTCAGAATCTCGCGGAATTTCGGCTTGGGGAAAGTTTCTTCGCCTGGTTGAAGGGCATTGCCCTGAATCACTGTCGCAACGAGTGGCGTCGTTACCAGAGCCAGGCGCGGTTGGCGGGCCGCCTCTTGGAGGAGAAGAGGGCGGAACTGGAACTAGCCTCCTTCGACGCTCGTGCCGATGAAGGCGACGGCCGGCAGACTGCGCTGCGGCAGTGCTTGCAACAGCTCAGTCCGCATGAGCAAACCGTCGTCGAGATGCGCTTCGTGCAGGAGCTGCCGCTCGCCGCCATCGGCGAGCAACTGGGCCGTGGGGCCGAGGCGGCGCGGTTGTTCCTGTATCGGATTCGGCAGCGGCTGGCTGATTGTGTCAAGAAACGACTTTCGTTTGAAACCTCATGAACGCCGCTGAGATTGCCCGCTTCGACGAATTGCTCTCGCGCTATCTTGACGATGCATTGTCGGAAGCGGAAGCCGCCGAATTGGTCGCACTCGTGGCAGACTCGGGATTGGCCATTCGTTTCTTGGAACTAACACGGTTGAACTCCGAGATCGCCGGCCTGCTCGCAGCGCCCGTGCCCGATGCCGCGATGGTTGAACTCGTCCGAACCGACATCCAGAAAGCGCTGGCTGGTGAACGAACTGGCGGTGGAGTTCCTTTGCCCTTTCTGGAGCAGCCGCACCCGCCTGCTTCACCGCCGCCAGTCATTCCAATGCCCCGTCAGAAGCCGCGACACAACAGGTTTGCCCGGCGCGCGTTGGCTTGGGCGGCGGTGTTCTTCCTGTTGGCCGGATTGGGTGCGGTTCTCCTGGTTACTCTCACGCGGTCGGAGGATGTGTCCACGGTGGCTTCAATCGAAGGCGAAGTGCGATTGCTTGGGACGGCTGGCGAGCGATGGCTGACGTCGGGCAAGTCCTGGCCGCGCGATCAGAAGCTCGAGACAATAGGACCGAACAGTGCGACCACAGTGAGGTTTCGCGACGGCTCGCAACTCGTTTTCAGCGGCAACACCGTCGCGGTGAATGCAACGAGCCAGGACGGATATCGCGTGGAATTGGAACGCGGCTCCGTGCAGGGCACGCTCAAGAAGCAGCCCGCTCAGCGGCCATTTGTCCTCACAACACCCGAAGCTGAGGCCATCGTCGTAGGCACGACTTTTCGTCTTATGGCCAGCGTTCACCACACACGGTTGGAGGTGACCAAGGGCGAGGTGCGCTTCCGTCGCCGTCACGACGGCGCGGAAGTCGCGGTCAAAGCGGGTCATTACGCACTGGTCGCTCCGAATGTTCCTTTCGTCGCAACGCCATTCCACCCCGACCCTCACGCTGTTCACTGAAAATCCATCCGCCAGGTCGAAGCCCACGCACATCATTGAAATGAAGACATACACGAACACTTCAACATCGGAACGCATCCGCGGCATCGTTGCCGATCGAGGGCAACGTAAGATTGCCTTGGCCACAATCGCCCACGTCTGCTTGCTAGTCGTAGCGGTGCTCGCAAGTTACGCGGACGAAGCAACGAACCGTGTGAGCACGATTCGAGCGCCCGCTGCAGGCAAAATGGTGAAGGCCCAGCGCGGGGCGGACGGCACGATTCATCTGCTGTTCGATACGGCCGACGGACCGCAGTATGTGAATTCGCAGGATGGCGGTCTCACCTTCAGCGCCCCGATTGCTGTCGTGGATGCGGCGGCGCAGAAACCCGGGTTGAAGTTTTCCGCATGGGACCTCGCCGTGGGCAAGGACGGCCGGGTGCATGTGGGGATGGGGAATAATGCCTGGAAGCTGAAACTGCCGCAGGACGAGTGGAGCCTTTACTACGCGAGCCTCGCTCCGGGTGCGAAAAGCTTCTCGCCTAGCCGCAATCTCAATCGCAAACCCAGCGAAGGGTTCTCCCTCGCCGCTGATGGGCGCGGCGCAGTGACCGCCTGTTTCCTGTCGGGCAAACTCTTCGCGATGGTTTCGCGCGACAACGGAGAAACCTTCAGCGCGAGCGCGGAACTCAATCCGGCTTGGGACCCATGCAACTGCTGCACCACCAGCGCCACTTACGGGCCGGAAGGCAAATTGGCTCTGCTCTATCGCGAGGAGACCAACAATGAGCGGGACATGTATTTGGTTCTCTGGGATCAGAGTCCAAATACCAGGCCATCGCGCACCCGCATCAGCAGCACGCCTTGGAGAATTGAGGCCTGTCCCATGACATATTTCACGATTAGTCCGACGGACACGGGATACGTGGCAGCGTGGCCGACAAAGGGTCAGATCTATTTCGCGCGGTTCGATAAGGACGGCGGCGTTTTGAGTCCGGGCGAAATCAGGACACCTGGCACGAGCGGGATGCGCACGGGCCTTGTGGCCTTGAGCGGGACCGATGGCGCCACACTGGTTGCTTGGAAGAACAAAGAGGTTCTGGGTTGGCAGCTTTACGACGCGAAAGGGCGGCCGCAGGGAGACGCTGGCTCGATAGCCAGCCCCGGAAATGGGGCTGCGGGCGTCGCGCTCCCGAATGGAAAATTCGTGCTCTTTCCTTAGCTGTTGAGCACACGCCGTGTGGGTGGGCCATGTCTCAGACGCTGAGAAGTTATCGCCGACTTGCAGCCGCTCTCGTTGTGCTGTTGGTTGTCAGCTTTCCGACGAGAGCCCACGCGCAGAACTTCCCACCCGTCGCGAAAGCCTCGCCTCTGTCGGAGGAAGTCTTGCTAGGACAAGCTCTCGGGTTCTCCAGCGCCGAGTCCATTGACCCGGACGAGGGGCCGCAGCCGTTGAGCTTCTTCTGGGAGTTCGGCGATGGGGCGACTTCAACGGAGGCGAATCCCTCGCACCTTTACTCCGAGCCACGCGCTTATCGCGTGCGGCTTAACGTGAGCGATGGGTTGGATTCCGCCATTGATTCGGTCGTCGTGTATGTGCTGGCGCCGCCGACTCCAGTGCCGCCGGCCCGGAGCAGTCTGCTGGCGCTTAATCCCAGCGGGAAGGAGTTGTGGGTCGTGAACCCGGACGCGAACTCGGTCTCAGTGCTGACTGTAACGAGCAACACACTGACGAAGGTAGCGGAAATCACCGTGGGCCGGCAGCCACGCACGCTGGCGTTCAGTTGCGACGGGGCGCGGGTGTTCGTCGCATGTCAAAGCACAAATGAGTTGTGGGTGCTGAACGCGGCTGGGCGTGGCGTGGACGGGCGGATTCCCGTCGGTCACCAGCCTTACGGCGTCGCCCTGTCACCGGGCGACGGGACAATTCTCGTGTCGAACCAGGGTGAAGGCACAGTGACGGTGATTTCGTCTGGGCTCGTCGTGAAAAAGATTCTTCACGTGGCTGACACGCCGCGCGCGTTGGCTATCACGGCGGATGGTAGCCGGGCCTATGTGACGCATTTTCTCACGCGCGGCGACGCGGGCACGGTGACGGAGATTGACCTGGCGGCTTTGCGCGTGTCGCGCACGGCGTCGCTCGTCGAGGACACCAGTCCCGATACCACATCAAGCGGTGGCGGTTTTCCGAATCTGCTCGGCGCGCTGGCGATTGACCCGGCGGGACGCGCGGCGTGGTTTGGCGGACTAAAGGCCAACACCGGTCGCGGCTTGTTCGTGAATGGCGAAACGCCGCAGCCGGAGAACACCGTGCGCGGCTTCTTCGGCAAGCTCGACTTGGCCAGCGCAACGGAGGAACTGGACCGCCGGATTGACGCCAACGATTCAGACAGCGTGTCGGCCATCGCGTTTTCGCCGAATGGGCGCTGGGCTTACGTCACGCATCAGGGCGCGGGCACGCTATCGGTTTACGATTTGTCGGCGGCGACGCTCATCCGGCCCGGCGACGGGAACACGGTGTCGTTCGTCGCGCGCATCGACGTCGGCCACGCGCCTCAAGGCATAGTCGTCTCGACAGACGGGCGGCTCGGTTACGTCGCGAACCACCTTTCGCGCGATGTGCAGGTGCTCGACCTGAGCAACGCGCGCGCGCCTACGGTGATTTCCACTGTTCCTGTCACGAGCGAGCCGCTTGCTCCAAACGTCGCCAACGGAAAGCGGCTTTTCTATCGCAGCCGCGAGCCGCGTCACTCGCGCGCCAACTACATCGCCTGCGCCTCCTGCCACGCGGACGGCGGCGGCCACGACGGGCGCACTTGGGACTTCACGAACCGTGGCGAGGGGTTGCGCAACACGATCGACCTGCGCGGACGCGGCGGCATGGCGCACGGGCCGGTTCATTGGAGTGGCAACTTCGACGAAATTCAAGATTTCGAGAACGACATCGTGCGCTTCTTCGGCGGCACGGGCCTGGCACAGGACGGGCAACCTCCGAATCCGCCGCTGGGCGCGCCGAACGCCGGCCGCAGCGCCGACCTCGATGACCTTGCAGCGTACGTGTCCTCACTGAACGAGCCAACGAAGAGCCCATTTCGTAACGCGGACGGAACTCTCACGGTCGCAGCGAAGCGGGGCAAGACGCTGTTCCTCAGCCCAGCGTTGCACTGCACGTCGTGCCATGTCCCGCCGCGCCTTACGGATAGCGTGCTGACGCCGGAGCCGGCGAACTTCGTGCGGCACGATGTGGGCACGCTTACGCCCGCGAGTGGCAGTCGGCTGGGCGGGCCGCTCGACGGGTTGGACACGCCGAGCCTGCTGGGTCTGTGGGATTCAGCACCGTATCTGCACGACGGCAGTGCCGCGACCTTGCTCGATGTGTTGACCACGCGGAATCCGAACGACCGACACGGTGTCACTTCAATGCTGTCATCCAATCAACTCGACGACCTCGCCGCCTACCTGCTTTCGCTGGACGGCTCGAAGGTGGACGAAGCCACTGATCGCGACGAGGACGGGATGTCGGACCAGTGGGAACAGTTGCACGGGCTCAATCCGACTTCCGCCGCTGATGCCGAGAGTGATGCCGATGGCGACGGCGTGAGCAACCTCGATGAATTCCTCGCTGGCAGCGACCCCGCGAACCCCTCATCACGACTGTACATTCATGAAATCAGGCTAGAAACCGGCAAGCTATCCTTCTTCTTCCAAACAGTGAAGGGCAAGAGCTATGTTGGCGAATACGCTGACTCACTTCCCACCCTGAACTGGCAGTCGATCGGCATCGTGGCGGGCGACGACGCAGAACAGGTCGTGACCACCACAAACCTGCCCCCGACACAGCGATTTTATCGAATCAGAGTCGCGCAATAGCCAACGACCCTCACGATTATGAAAAACCGAAATGCATTTGCAGCCGTCGCGCTCACCGCCAAGCTCCTTCTCTGGCACACTACATCTTCTCACGCCGCCGCATGGGCTGGCTTCGTGGACCGCAGCACCAATCTCATGACGAGCACCTTTAGTTTCACAGGTGACTTCCCCGCCGCTGGGGATAGCAATGAAAACTATTACGACGGCGATATGGCTGACTTCGACGGTGACGGCTGGATGGACCGCGCTCTGATTGCCCGCTACGGATTGCTACAGAATACAGGCGGCGGCTTCATGACGCCTGTCGCCGACACCATCGCAGGCGGCACGTATCGCTTCGGGGACAAAGACGGAGTGGGCAACGATGCCGTGCAATGGGCCGACGTCGATAATGACGGCGATCTGGACATCATCCAAGGGGGCAATGGTGAGATCCTGACGCTACAAATCAATGCCGGGGGCGGGCGGTTCACCACCAAGCCCATTCCATCCGTGAGTGCGTTGAATATTGTGAACATCGACATCAACAAGGACGGATATGTTGACCTGGCCATTGCCCACTCCTTTTGTTCCGATGTGCAGTGCGGTCATGGCTGCCCGGACACCAACTGCGCCGGGAATTGGCCAAAGCAGTTTGCTCTGTTCCTCAATGATGGGAATGGCAATTTCGCTGATGTGACTCAAGCGCGTGGTTTCCCCCACAACTTCGGCACCAATCTCATCGTCGGCCTGGTCGCCGGGGACGTGGACGGCGATGGCGATTTCGACCTGATGATGATCAACGGAATCGGGCGCTGCATCACCTTGGCCCGTAATGACGGAAACGGCTTCTTTACCTTGACCAACATTCCATTCGCACTGCCCCTGGCAGCCATTCGGCCGATCCAATCCGGCTTTAACCAGGGAATGAATCTTGGCGACATCGATGGCGACGGCGATTTGGATTTAGTTTGCGCGCTGGAACGCGACACCGCGGGCTCGCCGCATCCGCGAGTGGCCCACGCGATCTTCATCAACGATGGCAAAGGCAATTTCGTTGAGGAAACCGCTACGCGATTCACCGTGGAAGGAACAAACTTTTTTCAAGGAGGAAACGGGAAGTTGATGGATCTCGATTACGACGGCGACTTGGACTTTTTTGCCTTCAACGCGAAGACCCGCCACTTCCAGGTCTATCTCAACGACGGGAGGGGACACTTCACTTACTCGACGAACGATTCGCGGACTTTTCCTGCTCAATCCTCCACGACCGGCACTGGCGCGGACACCGATGTCACCGACCTGGATCGGGACGGCTCTTACGACGTGTGGATTGGCGCGGCGGGGCAGGACCCGCGCACACTCATCAACACGTATCAATCGCCTGATGGCTTACCCGCGAACTTGCCGCGCGAGTTCAAAGTCCTCTTCGTTGGAACTAATGGCGTGACGCTGTCGTGGAAGCATCCGCCTTACGCCGACGTGGCGCGCTGGTATAAGGTCTATCGCTCCACCGCCCCGCAGCTTGCGCCAACCGACCGGCGAGTGCTCAAGCGCGTGGCCATCAGTCGACATCAGGACGAAGGTTTCGCAACGCCCATCACACGCTTCACCACCACCGAGTATCTGAATGACCCGGACGTGATTCTGGTCGGCACGAACAACGAGGTGCAATTTGCCGACCGCGCCGTGCTGCCGGGTGTGACGTATTACTACACTGTCGCGCACGTGGGCACCGAGAACATCGAAAGTGTGCCCACCACAGAAGTCGCGGCGAGCATCCCCGCGTTCGACGGAGCGGACACCACGCCGCCATCGCTTGAAATCGTCAGTCCCACGCGGCAAGATTGGTCGGCCTATCCTCGCATCGTCCTGAACTATGCAGATGGCGGCAGCGGGATCAACTTGTCGAGCCTGCGCGTCTCTTTCAATCGTGCGCTCGGCAACCCTGCTGCCGGAGGACGTGCCGCCGGCGCCGACATCACCGATTTGTTTTTCCGCAAAGACGAACATGCCTACATTGCCGCGCTCACGCCGCCACTCTCGTTGACGAACAACTTCCTTGTGACGATGACCGCCAGCATCGCGGACAACGCCGGGAACACCCGAACCCAGGCCGTGCAATTCTTCGTCAGCGTCATGGCGCCGCAGCTTGCGACGGCCGGCTTCACCGCAAGCGCGATGAACGGATTCGCGCCCCAGGCCGTGAACTTCGACGGCAGCACGTCAAGCGACGCCGACGGCAAAGTCGTGCGCTGGGAATGGTATTTCGGCGACGGCTCGACTGCGCTCGGCCGCACCACAACGAAGACATTTACGGAGGGCGGGAATTATCCTGTGACGCTGCTCGTGCGTGACACGCAGGGCGGAGTGAGCACCGCGACGCGCGCGGTGAGCATCGCCGAATTCCGCATTCTGAGCGCGAATATCAGCGGCGGTGACTTTTCTCTCTCGTTTTCCACTGCGACTAATCGCACCTATACCATGGAGCGTGCAGCTTCGTTACCGGCCCTGGGCTGGACAGTGGTCTCCAGCCTGCCGGGCAACGGCTCGGTGCGCAGCGTGACCCACACAAATGCCGCCGACACCCAACAGTTCTACCGTGTGCGTGTGGAATGAGTTCCGAGGCCGGAACTCGAACCAACTCCGAAAATGAAAACACTTATCGTGTCGTTGTTCTGGTGACACTGGCGAACATGCACGAGGCGGACTCCAAGGCCATCGTCGAGTGGCGTATCCTGACGATTTTCAAACTGCCCAATTCGTCTTTCTTGCTTACCGTCAGCTATTCCACACGGCTTCTGGAGCAGATACCAACGAATACGCCGCGCCTGTCCTGCTGTGCCCGGGAGCAGGAGTGAACATCGCGGCGCCTGCTTTAATTGGACTGCGGCCAGTCGCGTGGCAAAACGCGTTGTGCTTTGGGCAAATGACAGCCGAGGGAGGTCCGCTGATGACGGCGTATTCAAGATTGAGTATGAACCACAGCCATCCCATAACGGGAAAATCGCTGGGCGCGACCCCTGATTTTAAAGGGCCTTTTCGCGGTCAACCGAAAAACTCGATTTAGAAGTTTTCCAATGGTGCCATCCGCCTGAGCACGGGTTTGTTTATTGCTGGGATGCTGTCCCATAGCTTCACGAGAAGCCTGGGAAATATGCTTGTTCCGGTCGCGCCAGATTGCGAAAGCTACCACCTGCTGTCCCATAGCACGCCAGCAATTTCAGTAAGTCCACTTTTTCCCACAAGACCGCCCGTAGAATCGTAAAGAGCCGGGTAAAGCTATGCGCCCACTTGGAGAGGTAGCTCAGGTAGCGCAACAAGACATACACCAACAGCGCTATCCACACCTGCCAGCGCACCGCGTTGGCGTTATGCCCCAGGAAATCGGCCAACTGTAAAGTTTGCTTGATCTGCTTGAAGAACACCTCGATCTGCCAGCGACACCGGTAGAGGTCGGCCACACTGCGCGGACTCCACTCCAGGTTGTTGGTCAGAAACGTCATCTCTCGCTCCTGCCCATCGATCGCCACGATCGCCACAATCCGGCGCATCAACTCCGGGGCCGCTTTGTTCGGCTTGCTCAAAACGATGACCTCGTCCTTGAGGATTTTTTCATCCTTGGACTTGGGCATGGGTTTGACCACATCGTAGGCCATGTTCTCCTTGGCGCGTGTCACCCAAAAGATGCCCCGCTGGTCCAAATCCTGCAAATGTCCGAAGTCCACGTAGCCCTTGTCAAATAAGGCGATTTCTCCACTCTTCAAGTCGGCGCACAGTTCTCGAGCCCGTTTGTTGTCATGCTCGGCCGCGGTGTCCACGATCACAAAACTGGGCAACAGGCTCTGCAAACTCAGCCGCATATGGGTCTTGGCCGCCGCCTTGCGCCTCCGGTGCTTGGCCCAATCCATACAGTTGGCCACCAACTCTAGGGTCGTGCTGTCGATCACATGAATCGGCATCTTGAAGCGGAAGGCCGGCCCTCGCCTTCTTCCCGAGCCGAAGCCCGGCGACTGTTCGGTCAGGTGGTTCAAGGTGCGCCAGAAAACTTGCTCCGCCATCTCGGCGGGACGTTCTCGATTGGCGTGGGAAAGCCCGTTGCGACTGGGGGCGCTGGCTCCGCCAATGGTCGACAGTGGCCCCGAGTGCAGTTGCAAAGAGTCACATAGGTCGTTGAGCCCTATGCTGTGAATCAGTTGAGCGTAGCTCAGGCTGACGACGTGACTCCAAGGCTCAAAACTACGAGACTTGTCCTCCGCCCCCGTGGCCCGCGCTATTTGGGAGACCTCGTGCCGCGGAATGTAATTGCAAATCTGACGCAGGATGTTGAAGTTGCATCGTGTTGGTTTGATTTTGTTGTTTTTCATCCCTGCCGTGTGGCAGGTTCAAAACGTCAAGCCAACACTTTTTTTGATTTTCTGTGGGATGGCTGTGCAATGAGCAATGAACACTCCGGACATTGCACATTGCACATTGCTCATTGCTCACTGGCCATTGGCGCCCGCGCAACGCCCGGTTCATCGAAAGCCGCGAGAGGGCTCAGGAGCCGCGATGAACTCGAGAAAACGCTTG
>WNGF01012078.1_pt1 | contig 17187 bp, 11 predicted proteins | sample 5400641 | NCBI WGS metagenome assembly WNGF01 (sample SAMN13153371, study PRJNA577476) | soil metagenome | isolation source: 80 cm soil or saprolite under grassland replicate 2 | place: USA:California | collected 2016-06-15
TGACGCGTCCGGCTTCGGACGGGCCGTAGGCATGGACCAGCGCGGTGCCCAGCTTCCCGTGGCAGGTGTCGCGCAGCCGCGCGGTGACAGGCTCGCCACCCGAGATTATCCATCGCAATGAACCGCACCGGCCGTCAGGCAGCTCGTCAAGGAAGACCTGGAGCTGGCCGGCTACGAGGTAGATCGTGGTGACGTTGTAGCGCTCGACCATGTCGGCGAGGTACCGCACATCCCGGTGTCCCGCCGGCCAGCAGACGACGAGGCGAGCCCCCGCATACAGCGGCCAGAAGATTTCCCAAAGCGAAGCGTCAAAGCCATACGACGTCTTGCATATGGCCGTATTCCCGGGACGATAGGGATAGCGCTGCTGCAGCCACTGGATGTCGGCGATCGAGCCATCGACTGCCGAGGCGACGGCCTTGGGCCGTCCGGTCGACCCCGAGGTGTAGAGCAGATGCGATGACTGGGTGGGCGGTACACCCCAGGAGGGATTGCAGGTCGGCTGGGCTGCCCAGACCGCGGGGTCGTCGGCGGCCACGACCCTCCAGTTCCCTGCCGGCAGCCGCCCGCGTGCCGCATTGTCCGCGATTACCGCCAGCGGCGCCGTGTCCTCCAGCATGAAAGCCAGCCGGCCGTCGGGCAGTTCAGGGTCGAGCGGGACGTAGGTGGCCCCAGTCTTGGCGACAGCGTAAATGGCGGCGATCATCGCGAAGCTTCGCTCCAGGCAGAGGGCGACTCGCGTGCCCGGCCCGGCGCCAAGCGAGCGCAGGTGGCGAGCGAGGCGGTTCGCCTGCGCGTTCAGCTCTGCGTAGCTGAGCGTCCCTTCATCCCCAACGAGCGCAGTTGCCCGTGGCGTACGCGCCACCTGCTCCTCGAACGGCTCGGCCAACGTCCGGTATGGATGCTCAGGGCGCTCGTACGGGTTGAGTCCATGCAAGATCCGGTCGCGCTCCTGGGCAGGGACCAGCGGGTGCTCGGCCAGCGTGCGGTCAGGCGTGGCCGTGATCACGTCCAGAAGCCGCGCGTAGATCGCTCCGAACCGCTCCAGCGTCACCTGGTCGAACAGGTCCGCGGAACCTTCCAAGATCCCGCTCAGCCCATCCGGTGCCTTCGTCAGAACGAGCGTGAGATCCCACTTAGCGGAGCCATAATCGCATTGGCCGACCCGTTCCTCGTGGCCGCTCTCCGACCGGATGCTCTCAGCCTCTACCAGGGTGAAGTGGGCCTGGAACACAGGATGAACGCTGAGGTCGCGCGGGACGGCCAACTCGGCAACGATCTCCTCGTACGGCAGGTACTGGTGGTCCTGCGCCTCCAGCACAGTCTCACGCGTGCGCCGGACTACCTCCCTGAACGAGGCCGCCCCTCCGAGATCGGTCCGCAGGGCCATCGATTTCACAAAGCACCCGAAGAGCCGTTCGGCGAACGGGTGATCCCGCCCCGCGAACGCGGCGCCCACGACCAGGTCGTGTTGGCCACTCAACCGGGCCAACATGGCCTTATATGCGGCCAGGGTGACCACATACGGCGTCGTATTTTCCTGCTCGGCCAGGCTCTGGACCCGGGCAAGCACCCCAGGCGCAAGCACGATCGGGACGGTGATGCCGCGACGGCTCTGGACCGGCGGCCTCGGCCGGTCCGTGGGCAGGTGAAGAATCGGCAACGGCCCGGCAAGTTTAGCGCTCCAGTATGCCCTATCTCTCGCGCGGCGCGTTTCGTCCTGGCTCGACCGATGCCAAGCCGCGTAGTCAATGAACCGGATCTGGCAAGGTGGTCCGAGCGCCCGCCCTGCGAGCAGTGAGATGAGCTCTTCGCGTAGCAGCGACCATGACCAGTAATCGGCGATCACGTGGTGGAATCCAATGATGATCAGGGCTTTCCCATGCGGCAGCTTGACCACGGCGAATCGCACAAGGGGGGGTTCTTCGGGCCGCAGCTTCATACGCGCCGCGGCGTTTGCAATCTTCATTGCCCGAGCTTCTGCGTCTCCCTTGGAGAGGTCGCTCAGGTCGTACCAGGCCACGTCAGGGTCGTATGGGCCGGTGTCCTGCTGAACGGGGATTCCATTCTGCTGCGAGATCCGGAGCCGCAGAGCATCGTGGCGGCCGATCAGCGTGCGGAGCGCTGCAACCAGCCGGGCCTCCTCGGGCACCGAGTCAAGACGGACCGTATGGAACATGTTGTACTCAGTACTGTCCGGGTAGAGCTGCGAGAAAAACCAGATTCGTGCCTGTGGAGGGATAAGCGCGATTCGAGCACCGTCCGGCACCTTGGGGATCTCCGTGACCAGTTGGCTTGGCGGACGGGTGAGCAGCTTCTGCAGCAACTCGTTGCGTGAGCTCGTCATCAGGATTCTGCTCCTTGCCTCACAGGTCTCGGACGACTGAGTCATGAAGTGCTCCTCCGATTACTCGGGCAAACCCTATTGATCGCCGACTTCAAACGGCAGTGGCGCGAAGTTGAACAGCATTTGGGTCCCTGGCGAGCGTGATGTTGACAATGGCGAATCATCTCATCCGCGAGGCACGCCGCGGTGTGCGGCGGTGGGAAGATAGCGGAAGGCCGTGCTCGTGACATCGTCATGCTGGACACGTGAAATATTCCGTGCAACCGAGGAGATGACCCGGTCGTACGCCATGCTTGCCTGGCGAGGCATGAAGTTGCGTGCAACAGCCCAGCACAGTACGCGTTGACCGCCAATGGACCGCAGCGTAATCTCAGCCCGAAGTCGGCTTCCGCCGATCGATAAAGCTTTTCCTGGGAGTTAACTCATGGCCGTAACAACCACCTCGGCTCAGGAAAACGTCAGTGCGAACGACTCGCCTATTTACACATTGTTCGGCGCCGAGGTCACGAACGTTCTGACGAGAGACACCATTCTGCGCCTAGCGGTCGGCGTTGCTGGTGCCGTTCTTGTCAAGCGCTTCCTGCCGCTGCACTACGCACGGGACATCATGTGCGCTCTGGAGGACATACGGCTCGACAGCTATGACGAGCGGCTGATCTCGCCTCCCATCCTCAAGCTAGGGCCGGCAGCCTACGACTTCTACGGAAAACACGCGCTCGAGGCGGCCTACTGGGAGCATGCGCGGCGGGCCGTCCGCACCCGCCAGTGCCTACTGCGGGGATCGGACCCCATGGACGTCGCGGTCGCAAGGTTGTGCGATGCGTGGGACGGTCCGGTCGAGCTGGCCCGATCCCGCGGGCGTTCCATGTTTGCCGGGATGATCCGCGAAATCCGCGAGGGCGCCAAGCTGCACTTCGACGAGATCACCAGGGAGTCCCCGGGGCTTCTGGACGAGACCCCGGCAAGCTACCTCTCACTGAACTGGTACTTCTCGGTCCCTGAGACCGGCGGAGAAACCTCGGTCTACAAGCACCCATGGCATCCGCGAGATGAACAGCACCGCGACGGCTACGGCTACGCAGAGTCCGTTGTGGAGAACGATCCCGTCGCTACTGTATGGCCGGAGACCGGGGACGCGCTGCTCTTCGACACCAGGAACCTGCACCTCGTCCGTCCCGTCAATGGACCGGGCAGGCGCGTGAGCCTCTCGTTCTTCCTCGGTGTTACCGGAGGCGGCTCGCTCCAGCTCTGGTCCTGACCACTGCCCCACAAGGGAATGCCATGACCCTCACATCAGATGAAATTGCCGCGTACGAGCGCGATGGCCTGCTCGTCCTGCCCGACCTGTTCACGCCCGACGAGGTCGCCGCCTTGCGCGCAGCCTTTGAGCGCGACGCGACCATTGAGGGCGAGCATCGCATCACCGAACCGGACCGCGACGCCGTTCGCGCGCTCTACGCCTCGCACATGCGCCAGGCGGAGTATGCAACCCTCGCCCGTCATCCACGGCTCCTCGTTCCAGCGCAACAGATACTGAGCCGGGATATCTACGTCTACCAGTTCAAGATCAATGCGAAACCGCGCTTCGGAGGGGATGGATTTGCGTGGCACCAGGACTACACCGCCTGGCAGATTGTTGACGACCTCCCTGCGCCAAAGCTGATCAACTTTGTGATCTTCCTGGACGACGTCACCGAGTTCAACGGTCCCATAGTCTTCATCCCCGGCTCGCATCGCGACGGCTCGCTACGATCCGACCGGAGTCAGCGGCACCGATCAGAGCAGCACCTAGACCCAGACGACATCACCCTGCCTCCGAGCAAGATGCACGATCTGGTCGAGCGATACGGGATGGTCGGCCCGAAGGGCAAGGGTGGCACCGTCGTGATCTTCCACCCGCAGATCGTCCACGGCTCGGCCGCCAACATTTCGCCGTACCCGCGTCGCGTGGTCATTGCTACCTACAACGAGGTCGGGAACAACCCGCGCGGCCGACCCCGGCCCGAATTTCTCGTATGCCGGGATACCCGGCCCCTACGCGTCGCCGACGACGTTTCCATCTGCGCCACGGCATGATCATGAAAACCAGTCGCGCGGTTGTGCTGGCGGAGGTTGGCAGGCCGCCGATTCCGGCCACCTTCGAACCTCCCGCGCCATCGCCGGGCGGCCTCACCGTCACCTGCCAGTACGGCGGAATCTGCGGCCAAGCGCCGCAAGAACTCTCCCTCGACCAACACGGCGGTCGCCCGGAAGCCCGCCATGCGCGGCGCGGTGACGGGCCGATGCGGATTCAAAGCCTTGGCCGGTCAAGCCCTGCTCAAATGCCTTGTGCGGCGACGCAGGTGTCACAATAAGCGCCGAGGTAGAACAGCGGGCTGAACTCGCCGCAACCGTAGGAGTAGCCCTTCCTGCTCTCGGGCCTTGACCTGGGGGGCGGGGCGTACGCAGACGCCGCGGCGGTGATCGCAGCTGCGTGGCTGCGCCATTGCCTGAGCGTTCATGAGATTCCCTATTGGCGTGGTAGTGGCCGCCGCGCGCGAAGGGCGTGTCTCGCAGACCTTCAGCGGCGCGGATCGGGCACCGCCCGCATCCGCCAAGCGGGACACTCCGCACCCGGCGGCGCAGCGACGCGGCGACTGGGCGCCGCACCGCAGAGCATGGGGGTCCAGACAGGCTCCAAGGCCCTACGGCTGCAGCCGGCGGGAGATCCAGCTATCACGCGCCTTCTGGTAGCGCAGCCGCCTGTGCAGCCCATCCGGGCCTGCCTGCCAGAACTCGACGGTCGCCGGTACGAGCCGGTAACCAGCCCAGTTGGGCGACCGTGGCAGCGGCTGCCCGATTTCGGCGAGAAACTGGGCACGTGCCCGGAGCTCTTTCTCGTCGTCAAGCTTGCTGCTCTGCCGGGACGCCGCCGACATGGCCTGCGTGGGAATCGGGCGGGCGGCCCACAAGGCGTCGGATTCACTGTCGGGGATCCGGTGGACCGGGCCCGTCACGATGACTTGCTGTTTTGTCTCGCGCCAGTAGAGGACCCCGGACGCCCACCGCGTCGCCGCGAGTTCACGCGCCTTCTGGCTGCGTGTGTGGCTGGTGAACAGCACACCGTCCGTGGTGACGCTGAGCACACGGACGATGCGATTCGATGCGTGACCGTGTGCGTCGGCGGTGGCCAGGGCCAGCGCCGTTGGGTCCTGGACCTCCTGCGCCGCGCGGTCGAGCCACGCGCGCAGCACCGGGACCGGGTCGGCGGGCGGCACGTCGAAGACCATCCCGGAGCCGCCCGGCGCAACGGCAATCGTGTCAAGCTTTGTCGCGGTCACGTGCTCCTCCATTTAGTCATGTGAGTCACTGCGCCGGCCCCGGTGGGGAACGAACGGCGGGCAACAGGCTTAACCGGCAGCCATGGGCGCCAGGAAGCCATTCAAAGATCTCACGCCATTCTTAGCCTGACGCTCGAGACGCTGCGAAGTTTCCAGATCATGTTCTGGACGTGAAGCTTTCATAGTGAAACTTGTGACGAGATCGCTGGTTGAGCAACGGCCCTGCGTGACAGGCTCGCCATCACGAGCCGATCAAGCCATTACAAACGATTACCACCCGAGGAGACAGATACAAGCATCTAAGTCACAGCTTAGAACTATCTGCGGCCTTCCTTGATCTTCAGTTCGGCTTTTGCTTCACCGTAGCATGGCCGGTTCACGTCTGTTAAATCGCTAATAATAATTGCCCGCCTCACCCCCGGCGGCCTGCTGGATAATGCAGGCCGCGGCGGCTTCACCGACCATGAACTTCGATAACGACCGGCAACCAGGAGGTGAATCTTAATGATCTCACGAGCGCCGGCCCTTACAACAGAGGACCGCCGATCTGTCCCAGAGTTCGGGCCTCCCGCTCTGGTCCCGATCGACCAGATTCTGCCAGCAGACTCGCCGCGGATCGACGGAGAGGATGCAACGCATGCCCAGCTCCTTGCACAATCCGAGGAGGAACTTCCCCCCATCGTCGTGCATCGGGATACTATGCGCGTGATCGACGTCATGCACCGGCTTCGTGCTGCATATCTTAAGGGCCGCGACACAATTAGCGTACGATTCTTCGACGGACCTGCGGATATGGTCTTCGTACTCGCAGTCCAAGCTAATATAACACATGGCATGCCGCTTTCCGTACGAGACCGGGAGGTCGCCGCAGAGCGCATTATGATTGAACACCCTGAATGGTCAGATCGTGTTATTGCCGGCGCGAGCGGCCTTTCATCCAAGACTGTGGGTGCTATCAGGCGCCGGGCGGGCGCGAATATCCCCAAGGTGGAGGCTCGGCTGGGCCGCGACGGGCGGCTTCGCCCGGTGAAGAGCGCCGTTGGGCGTGAGCGCGCCAGCCGTTACATCGCGAGCAACCCGGGTGCCTCCCTTCGCGAGATCGCCCGGCAGGCGGGCATCTCTCCGAGCACCGCGCGCGACGTCCGTGCCCGGCTGGAGCGAGGCGACGCCCCGGTGCCGACGCGCCCGCGCCGACACCGCTCGGACAGGCTGACGGTCGCGACGGCTCGGGCGAGTACCGGATATGGCGTCGCCGGTACCGACCGTACCAGGCACGCGATCCTGGCAAAACTCAAGCGCGACCCGTCCCTTCGGTGTAACCACGCTGGCCGCGAGTTGCTTCGGTGGCTCGACGCGCGCGCGGGCGACCTGGACATGTGGGATCGCCTCGTCGATTCCGTGCCGCCACATTGCTCCTACCTGCTTGCAGACTTCGCCCAAGGCGTCGGCAGGAGCTGGCTCGCGGCCAAGGACTTGCTCAAGAACCGGCTCAGCGCGGCCGGGTAGCTACCGCACCATTGGTCACCAGCGAACGGATCCGGCTCGACGTCTTCGGCCCGGCCGATGAAATGTTCGGCACGGTCGAGGGCGGCGGCATGAGTACCGGAATTTCGAATCTCGCCCGGAACGGGGCTGGGCATCGACATGGAGACCTGCCATGCGCCAATCCGGCGTACCTGCCTTGGCGGTTCACCCGATTCATGGATCGTTGTCCGGTGCGTCACAGGTATTCGACCGTCGCCATGCGGTCTGTGGTGAGGTGACGCGGTGAGCGACGACAGGTCGGCAACGGCGCGGCCCGGGCACGACGAGAGCGGGCGCGCGGAGACCGCCCACGTGCCAAGCCGGTGGAAGTGGGTTGCTCTCACGATTTTGATGGGGGTGATATCTGGCTTGGCGGCGGCGCTCTTCAATAGCGCCGTGCAATGGGCGACCGCAGTCCTGCTAGGGCGCCTGGTCGGCCACGAGCCGGCCACCACCGCCGGTGACGGCGTCGTACACACCACGGGCGGACTCGGACATCCCTGGGCACTGCCGCTGGTCACCGTCGGCAGCGCCCTTGTCGCGAGCCTTATCGTTGGCTGGCTTGCCCCTGAGACCGGCGGGCACGGCACCGACGCGGCGATCGCCGCCGCCCATGAAGAGCCCACGGGCGTGCGATCCCGGGTTCCTGTGGTGAGGGCCGTAACCGCGACTACCATGCTCGGCTCGGGCGGATCCGGCGGAACGGAAGGGCCGATCGCCCAGATCGGCGGTGCGCTGGGGTCGTTGCTGTCGCGTCATGCCCGGCTGGGCGCACGGCAGGCACGGACCCTGGTCATGACCGGGCTGGGCGCGGGAGTCGGTGCCATCTTCCGGGCCCCGCTCAGCGGTGGCGTGCTGGCCGCCGAACTGTTGTACAGACGGGGCATGGCCGTAACGGTCCTTCTCCCGGCGGCACTCGCCTCTGGGATCGCCTTCGGCGTTTTCGGTGCTTTCCATGGATACGGTTCCCTGTTCGGCGACCTGCGGGTCAAGGTGACCACGTCCCCTCGCGATCTGCTGGTGTATGTGCTTCTCGGCCTGGTCTGCGGGGTGGTGGGCCGATTGTTCTGTCGCTGCTTCTACTGGGTTGATGCACTGACAGAGCGGTCGATCCGGCGGTCACCGGGACAGCGCGGTGTGCCTCGGTGGGTGCCGCCGGTCCTCGGCGGAGCAGCGGTCGGATTCCTCGGCATGGCGGTCCCCGAGGTGCTTGGCACCGGCTATGGCACCATTCAGGAACTTCTGAGCACTGACTTTGTGCGGCAGGTGCCTCTTTGGTTGTTGTTGATGCTTCCCCTAGCCAAGATCGCCGCGACGTCGCTGTCCATCGGCACCGGAGGATCCGGCGGCATCTTCGGCCCAGGTCTGCTAATCGGGGCGGCCACCGGCATCGCATTCTGGCTGGTCGCTTCTCCACTGGGCATCGCATCAGACGACCCTGTGGTCTTCGCGATCATCGGAATGGCCGTTTGCTTGGGCTCCATCGTCCATGCGCCGCTAGGTGTGACGATCCTGGTGCTGGAGAGCACCCGCAGCCCAGGACTCTTGCTGCCGATAGCAGTAGCCATGACGGCCGCTTGGTGGGTGGTCGGAGACCAGACCCTCTACCGGAGTCAACTGGCGGACGGCGAATTCCGCATCACCGACCCGCTGCGTGCCCTATGGCGCGCCATGGCTCGCCTCTGGGCCGGCCGGCGCGGACAGCGCACAATCGAGGGGGCGACCGAGGTCGTTCCGGCGGACGCGGCCGCAACTGGGTGGCAAGCAGACTGACCGAGGACGACTACACCCAGTTCCTCGTGGCCCTCATCGAGGACCGCAATAAGGCCGAGCACAATTCCGGCTAGCTGAGCCCGATCCCGCCGAACGTCCAGGAGGCACTGACGAACAGACCGCTGCTGTTCGTCAGCTACAGCCTCCGCGATCGATGCCCATCGAACGCTGCAACGTCATCAACAACGTGGGCAAGACCCGAGAGGGCAACAGGTTCCCGTGACCTCGCTAGCCCGCGCAACCGTGGAAAGCCCGCGGTCGGACGCGGGGCCGGGCGCCAAACACTGCTCCCGATTGGGGAAATCCCGAAGCTAAGGGCGTTATGGCCCTCCGCAATATGGTGCGGGTTCAAAAACAAACCCTTCGAGCTGTTGCACATCATTGACCGCCAGCAGGGGCCGTCCATAATATCGACTACAACTTGGTTCTTGAGGCATAGATTGAGCGGCGCTAATCGACATCCGAACCAGAAGCGTGCCGCTCGGGAGGCGTTTATGACGACGGAGACGGCCCTTGCCAGGACGTGGCGGTGGTTCCGCTGCTTGCATCACCGGGCCCGCGCATGCGAGGCATCCCCGGCGAGTCCGAATGAGTAGCCTCATGCACAGGTTGCGTCACTGACTGCGAAGGGGAAACTGTGAGTCTTCGCGTGCTACCAGACCTGACCGATCCTGACCTCTACTCGAACGGGGATCCCCATGCCGCGTGGGCGATGATGCGCAGGGAATGCCCCGTTATCTGGCATGACCATGGCAACGCGGGCCAGGAGCCTTTCTGGGCCGTTACCACATACGAAGCGGGGCTACAGGTTCTTACCGATTGGCGCACATTCTCCTCGACAAACGGGACATTCTTGCGCGCCAATCTTTCCGATTCTTTCCCGGGTGGCGGCAAGATGCTGAACCTCATGGATCCGCCGCGCCATACCATGCTCAGGCGGGTCTTCGCCAACCTCTTCACACGGCATGCTGTTTCTCGCATGGAACCGAGAGTCCGGGAGATCGCGCGGGCCCTGATCGTGGCAGCGGTGGACGCCAGAGCCTGTGATTTCGCGAACGACGTGGCCGCCAAATTTCCACTGACTGTGGCTGCGGAGCTGCTCAGCGTTGAGTCCGAGGATGTCGCGAAAATTTCCGAACTCAACCGTCTGGCGGCGGAGAATAGCTCGGAATTTGACGGCGCTATTGCGCAGGGGGCCCATCTGGAAATCCTGCGGTACGGCGCAGGCGTGGTTGAGAAACGGCGGGAAAACCCAGGCGCCGACCTGGTCTCGGCGATGGTACTGGCGCAGCAGAACGGTATAGATGTGTCTGCGGAGGAGATAGTCCTCACCTATGACAATGTGCTTTTTGGCGTAACGGAGACGACCAGGCACACCGTCACGTCGGGGCTGCTGGCGCTGCTGGAGAGCCCCCGCCAGCTCCAAGCGCTACGTCGCGGCGAAGCATCGTTCGAAAGCGCTGTGGAGGAGATCCTCCGATGCTTCCCAGCGATAAATCACCTCCTCCGGACCGCCACCGCCGGCACCACATTGCTGGACGCGAACATACGGGCGGGTCAGCCGGTGACTGTGTGGATTGCGTCGATGAATCGCGACGAGACGCTTTTTGAACGCCCCGACGAATTCATTATCGACCGGCATCCGAACCGGCATCTCACGTTCGGCGGCGGCATAGATCACCCTCAACGACGCGCCGCGGCGCATCCCGTCGCACCTCACGTCCGGTCTCGAATCGTTGTTGATCACCCTTAGGTCGTGCTAGCCATTCCGATATCTTCAAGAAAGAAACGATTGTGTCTGACGTAAGCAGCCAACTCATCCGTGTATCCGTCCCAAGAGAGGTCTGGCAGGCTATGGACGACCTCGCGTCCAGAGCCGGAGCCGACAGCCTCGATGTGCTGCTCGCGGCGTTTGCGGTGGCGGTGTACCGCCATGCCCTGCAGGAGCAGTTTGGTATCAGATTGACCCGCTGGGAGGGTCAGGAGGTCGACGTCACCCTCCGGCTCGATCTGCCGCCAGACCGCAGGTTCACCGAGGTCATCGAGGAGATTTCGCGCGCCCTGCCGCTGGGCCGGTCGGATGAGCTCGCCGCACACGCAACGGTGGCGGACGTCAACGCCCGGTTCGAGGCCAGGAAGACGGCGGAAGGCTGGGACGTGGAGCTCGGTCCGGACGCCTACGCCAGGTCATATCTCAACCTGCTCGCCGAGGCCGTGCGGCGGCCGGACGCGGCCGTCGACGGGCTGGCCATGCTGCCCGCGGCGGGGGCGGCGGAATGGGCCGCGCAGATCAACGCCGCGCACGACGTCTACACCGACCTGCGGCCGGTGCATGCGCCCTTCGAGGAGAAGGCGGCGCGCGAGCCTGACCTGATCGCCATCGAGCAGGGCCAGGTCAAGATCACCTATGGCGAGCTGGATCGAAGGGCAAACCTGCTGGCCGGACGGCTCATTGACGCGGGGGTAGGTCTGGAGCAGACGGTGGGGGTCTTGACCGAACGCTCGGTCGACCTGGTCGTGGCCCTGCTGGGCATCTGGAAGGCGGGAGCCGCGTACGTGCCGCTCGACCCGAAGATGCCGGCGGAGCGGATATCGGTGATCGCCGGTGACGCGGCGCTCTCGGCGGTAGTCACGCAGGAGCGGTTCGTGGACCTGCTCGACGACCAGGGCCTGCCGACCGTCGTGGTCTCGGACGAGGGAGCCTCGGAGGCGCCGGGTATCCAGGTTTCGCTCGACCACGCCGCCTTCATCTACTACACGTCGGGGTCGACGGGCGTACCCAAGGGCGTGGTGACCGATCATCGCTGCGCGGCCGGCCGACTGGAGTGGCTAGCGCGACGGTACGTGCTGCGGCCCGGTGACAGGGTCGTGCACAAAACACCGCTGATCTTCGATGTGTCGCTGTGGGAGATCATCGGCGCGCTGAGCGCCGGAGCAACAATCATGATGGCCGATCCGGACCTGGAGGCGGACGTCGCTCATCTCGGGCGACTGCTGTCCACCGAGCGGATGGTGTTCGCACACTTCGTACCGTCGATGCTGAGCGCCTATCTCAACCTCGCAGCGGACCGGACATATCCTGACCTGCGCTGGGTTCAGGTGTCGGGCGAGGCCATGCCGACCCGCCTGCTCGATCGCTTCACCGAGCACTTTGACGCGGAGTTCCACAGCCTGTACGGCCAGACCGAGACCTCGGAGGTCGCTGCCTGGGAGGGCCGCTCCTACTCCCGGGGAACCCATGTGCCGCTCGGCCGGCAGATCGGCATTTACCGGCTGTACGTCATGGACAACGACCTCAACCTGGTACCGCCCGGCGTGCCCGGCGAGCTGTGCGTCGCCGGGGTCGGCGGGCTCGCCCGCGGCTACCACGAACGGCCCAGCCCGACCGCGGAGCGCTTCGTGCCGCATCCGTACCCCATCAAGCCCGGCGAGCGGCTCTACCGTACGGGCGATCTCGCCGCCGTGACCGAAGATGGCGTCATCTCCTACCTGGGACGGCTGGACCACCAGACGAAGATCCGTGGATGCCGGGTGGAGACCGGCGAGGTAGAGGCGGTGTTGTCCCGGCACCAGGCCGTCGTGGAGTCCGCGGTCGTCGCCCGCCCCGACGACGAGGGCGCGAACGAGCTGGTCGCCTACGTGGTCGGAAACGGCGCATCCGTGGCCGAGCTGGCGGCGCACGCCGAACGCTACCTGCCGAGCTACATGCTTCCGGCGGTGTACGTCACGCTCGACGCTCTGCCGATCGGCCCCTCCGGGAAGCTCGACAGGAAGCGGCTGCCCGCGCCGAGCGCCGATGACCGTGCGGCGCTCGCCACGGTCGCCGGGCCGCTCGGGCCGGTGGAGGAATGGCTGTGCCAAGTTTGGAAGGAAATCCTCAAGATCGGCAGAGTGGGCCTCTCGGACGACTTCTTCACCGTCGGCGGAAACTCGCTGAAGGCGCTGCAGATGCTGAACCGGGTCGCCGAGTCGTTCGATCTGGAGTATCCCGTGCGTGACTTCTTCGCCGGACCGACGATCGGACAGATGGCGGCGTCGATCGAGCGTTCCATCACCGAGATGGTGGACGCCATGACCGACGAGGAGGCGAGCGAGTACCTCAGAGTGCTGAAGGGGTGAGCTCGTGGCGCCGCGGGCGTACCGCGCTGGCCGATCCGGTCAGGCGCCGTTCGGCCTTGCCGTACCGGGCTGCGGCTGTGGCGGGGTACGGCAAGGTCGTCTGTTGGATGGGGGGCTTGGGAGATGCTGCACTATTAAGGGGAGAACGTCATGCCGACCATTGAGTTTTTCGGATGCGACCCAGAGCTTCGTGATGAAATGGAGTCCCAGATACGTCATCGGCTGACCTCGGAGCCGTTCCATCGCGATTGTGTGTTCGTCGAGAACCAGCGCTCATGGGTGCGCGACTGGCATGGAAATAGTCGCCCCTTCGTCAGGGTCAGCACCCGTTCAGCGAAGCGGGCGGAGCGATTCAGGGTGATTCTCGCCGACCTGTGCGATCTCGAGATCGTGCGCATCGATTTTCAATCGGCCACGGTCCAGCCGCGGCCTCCGTCTTGAGTCCCGCGCCAAGGTGTTCGCCTACGCGAAGCTTGGTGATGCAAGCGGACAGGCCTCAGCCGGATCAGCGCTCAGGCCCGCGGCGACCTGCTGGGATATTCGCTCGGCTCGGAAGGGCATGACCGGGAGCAAGGTATCGCCAAGACCATGGGAGTGCTCCGCCATGCCCTGGGCGTAAATCCCGGCAGCCAGTTCCGGTCTGGCGGACACGCGGTAACCGCGTTCGATCACCAGGCGGCCCTCGGCGTCGCGTTCGAGCAGCGACGACAGGCCCCCTGTCATCTCAGCAGGCAGGTCGCGATGATATCCAGTCGCCAGCACCAGAAGATCGGTCTGGAGTTCGGTGACCGGCCCGCTGATCGTCAGGAATAGCCGCTGGTTCTTCTCGAACGCCGCAAGCAGCCGGCTCCGCGTGTGGATCTGCAACCGGTTCCGCCCTGTGATCGCCTCCTGGTATTGAAGTCGGTACAGGGAGTGGAGCAGGTCGGCGTCCACAACACCGTAGTTGCTGTTGTGGAAGGTGGCGTGATAGTCGGCATCGCCGCTTCGCTGCGCGTCGAAATGGCGATCGACTTCCGACTCCATGAAGATGTCGTTGATGTAAGGAGTGTCGTCCGCCGGTCGTGGAGCGGCCTCGGACACGATCCAATGGATCGCCGACTGCGGCAGTTCGCGCGCAAGGTGCTGGGTGAGTTCCGCACCGGACTGTCCACCGCCTACCACGGCCACGGCCGTGGGCGTCGGCTGGTCCAGGGCGATTTCGGGGAAGCGCCTGAGGAACTGCGAGCTGTGCACCACCTTGGGCGAGGGCGTGACGATATCCGGCAGCATGCGCGGGCGGCCACCCATCCCAAAGACCACATTGCGCGTAACGTAGGAGCACTGTTCGCCAGATTTGTTTACCGCCGTCACGGACATGGTTCGCGCGACACCGTCGGCCGCGAAATTGGGGACGAGCTCAATGGCTTCCCAGTCGTACCTTACGAGCTCGGCGAAGTGATCGGCCACCCAGCGAAGGTAGTCGTTGAACTCCCATCGGGACGTCCGCGCCTGCGCCAGGTTGATGAATTGGTGGAGCCTGCCCTTGGCCTTGAGATAAGCCAAGAAAGAAAACTGGCTTCTCGGATTCCGCAGGGTGACCAGATCTTTAAGAAACGAGTTCTGCACACTGGTGCCCGCGAGCATCATCCCCGGGTGCCAGCCCACCTGGCTCTCTCGTTCCAGGAACCGTGTCCCGGCCAACAAAGAGTGTTCGTCCAATACTATTGCTAGCGCAATATTCGCAGGCCCGAATCCGATTCCAAGGAGATCGAGTGTCGATGCATCAGTGACTGCCATTGATCCTTCTCCCATAGCGGTCGTACTCCAAGCTCCATTTGCAGGTCGCAGCGGACCTTGTCAATCGACCTCAGCCCCGCGGCCAGCCGAGTGACAGAAATGCCGGTCGGCAGTCGGATATGGCGGGGATGGGTTGGGTAATAGTTGAGCCCTGTTGTGACGACGACACTTTCTCTTTCCATCAGCCGGTCAGCGAACGACTCTGCGTCACCCACCTGAAGATCGGCCCACACCTGTGTGCCACCGTGGCCGGCGGTCACATCGATCCGCCGTGCAGTCGCCCAGTCGAGAACCAGCTTGCGGCCGTGCCGTGCCGCATCGACCAGTGGTTCATTGCCGATGGCGCACAGTGCCGCCGCCCTGAGCTGGGCAGCCGGCGAGACGGCGATCCGTTCCCTTTCGAACCGGCCGATCAGCTCGTCGACCGCGCGCGGCTCGGCCATCAACCAGCCGACGCGCAGTCCGGGGGCGCCGAAATTCTTGGAGAAGCTATTGAAGGCGAAGACTCCGTGCCAGTCGTCCACCCACGCCAGCGGTGACGCGGCGTATTCCTGTGCGAAGCAGAACGAGTCGTAAACGAGATCCAGAATTACCCCGAATCCGCGGCGGTTCCGGTCGGCGAGCAGCGCCCGGCTCAGACTTTCGGTAAGGCAGGCTCCAGTGGGATTGTGTGGTGTATTGATATAGAGCACATCGGCCGGGCCGAGGTCCAGTAGCCGCCATTGCTCCCCGATGAGGAACGTGTCCCATTCCGTCACCAGCAGTTCCAGCCCGACAGAGCGGAACAGTTCGGCGACGCTCGTAAGAACCGGGCCGGCGCAAACCATTCGCCGGGTATTCCGGGTGCGCAGGAAGCGAGTGATGAGCGCCAGCGCGTCGAACCCTCCATTAGTCACCATGAGCGACTCGGTGCCCACGTCGGCACCTTGCATCCGGCATCGCCTGGCGAGCGCTTCCAGTAGTTCCGGTGCCCCTCGGCTGGGGCCGTAGGCGTAATCCCCGTCCTCCCAGCGCAGTGCCGGAACTCGGGGTACCACGGGCCACTCTGGGACGTTCTCGGCCAGCACCGTCCAATCGACCTCCGGCGACCGCGCCATGAGGGCGAGCCGCTGTGCGAGTGGAGTAATTTTCAATTCTCTCACTTCTTTTTGAGTAGACAACCGAACTCAAGTCCGGTCGAATCCACGCTTGGATTGACAGTGTGCCGTGAAACAATCGCCGCACCGGCATCGTCGAACAGGTCGAGCCAGAAGTCGGTCGTCTCCAGGCGCTGCTCGGTGAGTACATGGAGGAAGTAGTAAGGGTTGTAGTACGCCTGGCCAAGTCCGTGCCGCATAACCGACGGATCCGCCGGCCGGTGGTCTACCTCAACAACAGCGAAGTAGGCGCCGCTCTCAATGATGGTTCGCACCATTTCGACGATCGTCGCACGCCCCTGTTGCTCCAGGATTTCCTGTAGCAGGAAAGCGCCCACGAAAAGCCGGTCCGCTCGACCGGCGTTTCCGGCGCCGGCCTTGAGATTTCGGACGAAGTCCACGGCCGAGGCCTGGTGGAACACCAGCGTGTCGGTCTGCTTCTCGACCGGCGCGTGCGGGTCGACGCCGATCGCGGTGGCACCGGGATAGTCCGTGGCGAGGTCGATGAGGAAGTCGCCGCTGCCGCAACCGATGTCGACGATCTCGGTCGGCGACACCGGCGCGTCCATCAACAGCCGACGGACCAGGGGAAGGGCGTCGTACTGGCTGATACCGCAGCTCCCGACCCCGACCTTGGACCCGTCGCGAGTGGCGTACTCCTGCTGACCCAGCGTCTGAGTGATCTGGCCGAACGTGTTCGCGTACCCGCCCACCAGCAGTTCGTACCAGGGGCGGAAATCGCGCAGGCCGCGACCCTTGGCGGTCAGCGCTAGGACGCCGTCCTCGATCGAAACAATGTCCTCGTTGGCAAGGTACCGAAGAAAGCCGGTGACCCGGGAAGGCTGCATTCCCAGCGCCTCGGCGATGTTCTCGGCGCTGGCCGGGGACGCATCGATGATCTGGTAGATGCCGCTGTAGAAGAGGTGGTAGATACCCTGTGCCAACGCCATTCCGCGAATTGGCTGCAACGCCTCGATCAGCCGGGACTCGAAGTTCGGATCCACCGGCGGCCCGGCGGACTGGTTCAAAAGCGGCATGTGCTGCTTCCCATCTCGTTTGTTATGGCTTTCTGTAGAGTCGTTTCTGCTCCCGGCCCGGTAGCTTTGCCGTGCGCTACGCGCGTGCGCTAACTTCGCTCCGAAACCGACGACGTAAGGAATGCCCGGGCGGCGCCGGCCCCGGCCGCCCG
>WNGF01006106.1_pt1 | contig 17181 bp, 17 predicted proteins | sample 5400641 | NCBI WGS metagenome assembly WNGF01 (sample SAMN13153371, study PRJNA577476) | soil metagenome | isolation source: 80 cm soil or saprolite under grassland replicate 2 | place: USA:California | collected 2016-06-15
AGCTTCCGCTGTTCGCGCTCGCGGCGGCGTGCGCCCGTGGGGAGAGCCGGGTCGAAGGCGCACGAGAGCTGCGCGTAAAAGAAACGGACCGCGTCGAGACTGTGACAACTTCGCTCCGAGCCCTTGGCGTGCGCATCAAAAAGAGTCACGATGGCTTCGGGGTGAGGGGCGTACCCACCCGCCCTAAGGGTGGGGGAATGGCCTCGAACGGGGATCATCGGATCGCGATGCTTGGTGCGGTTGCGGGCCTCGTGTCACGAGAGGGTGTCGAGCTCAGAGACCCGGAGGCCGTCGCTGTAAGCTTTCCCGGGTTCTTCGAGCTGCTCGACTCGGTCACACAACGATGATCGTCGCCATCGACGGGCCGGCCGGCGCCGGCAAGAGCACGGTCGCGCAGCGGCTCGCCGAGCGGCTCGGCTTTCGCTACCTCGACACCGGCGCGATGTACCGGGCGCTCACCTGGCTCGCGATCCAACGCGGCCTCCCGCTCGCCGACGGCGCGCGCCTGGGAGAGCTTGCCGAGGAGTACCCGGTCACGATCGACGAGCACCGGCGCGTCCGGATCGCCGACACCGACGTCACCGCCTCGATCCGCAAGTCCGACATCGACCGGATGGTCCCGGTCGTGGCGCGGCAGGAGCCGGTGCGCCGGGTGATGCGCGCGCGACAGCGCGAGCTGGCGGAAGGCGGGGACGTTGTGATCGAGGGCCGCGACATCGGAACGGTCGTCGCGCCGGAGGCCGACGTGAAGGTCTACCTCAACGCCGAGCGGGGGATCCGCGCCCAGCGCCGCCTCGCCGAGCGGCCCGAGATCGGGGCAGACGCGCTCGCCACGGACCTTCGCCTCCGTGACCAGAGCGACGCGGCCCGGATGCAGCCCGCCGGCGACGCGATCCAGATCGACACGACCGAGCTCGACGTCGAGGACGTCGTCAACCAGATCGAAGAGCTCGTCCGAGCCCGCCAGGTCAGCGTCCGGTAGGGGGAACCATGAGTTCCCCCATGCTTGGCACGGTCGCGATCGTGGGGTTTCCGAACGTCGGGAAGTCGACGCTCGTCAACCGGCTGCCCTCCACGCGCACCGCCGTCGTCCACGAGACGCCGGGCGTCACGCGCGACCGCAAGGAGCTCGTCTGCGAGTGGAACGGCCGGCTCTTCCTGCTGATCGACACCGGCGGCGTCGACATCGCGGATCCCACTCCGCTCACCCGCTCGATCGCCGAGCAGGCGCGGGCGGCGATCGCCGAAGCGGACCTCGTCCTCTTCGTCACCGATGCGCGGGCCGGGGTGATGCCCGGCGACGAGGAGCTCGCGGCGATCCTGCGCCGGGCCCACAAGCCGGTGCTGCTGCTCGCGAACAAGATCGACGACCCGGCCCAGGACACGCTCGCGCTCGAGTTCCACCGGCTCGGGCTCGGCGACCCGATCCCCATCTCGGCGGTCCACGGCTATGGGACGGGCGACCTGCTCGACGCGATCGTGTCGATGCTCCCGGGCGCGGGCCGCGAGCAGGTCGACGAGAACGCCATCCGAGTCGCGATCCTCGGCCGCCCGAACGTCGGCAAGTCCAGCCTCTTGAACGCGCTGCTCGGCGAGGAGCGGGTGATCGTCTCCGAGCAGCCCGGCACGACCCGCGACTCAATCGACACCCTCCTGCGCCGCGGCGACCGCACCTTCGTCCTCGTCGACACGGCCGGTCTGCGCCGCAAGCGCCGCCAGCGGCAGGGCATCGAGTACTACTCGGAGCTGCGCGCGCTCGCCGCCGCGGAGCGTGCTGACGTCGCGCTCGTCCTGGTCGACGCGAGCGAGGGCCTGGTCGATCAGGATCTCGCCGTGGCCGACGTCGCCCGCAAGGCGCAGTGCTCGACGATCGTCGTCCTGTCGAAGTGGGACATCTCCGAGACCGAGCTCGAAGACGTGCGTCCGCGGCTCGCGGCGCGGCTCCGGCAGCGGCCGCCGCTCGTGACGCTCTCCGCCAAGACCGGCCGCGGGATCGGGCGCCTCCTCGACCGGATCGAGGAGCAGTTCGAAAAGCACGAGAGCCGGATCGGCACCCCCGAGCTGAACCGGTTCCTCGGCGAGCTGCGCGCCAAGCGCGAGCCGCCGGCGCGAAACGGCCGTCGCCTGAACCTGCTCTACGGGACGCAGACGCAGGCGCGGCCGCCGCGGTTCCGGTTCTTCGTCAACGACCCTGGCCTGATCACGCGCGACTACGGCTACTGGGTCGAGAACCAGCTCCGCGAGCGGTACGGGCTCGAGGGCGTGCCGGTGTCGATCGACTTCGTGAGGCGGCCGCAACGCGGCCCGTCCGCGAAGCGGACCGGGGGAAGGGGTCTGGGGGAACCGGGAGGTTCCCCCAGCTACCCATGAGAGCGGTCGTCGCCGGGGCCGGGGCGTGGGGGACGGCATTCGCGTGCGTGCTTGCCGCCCGCGGGCACGACGTGACGCTCGCCTGCCGCGACCCGGAGCAGGCACGCGAGATCTCCGAGACCGGCCGCAACCCGCGCTACCTGCCGGAGGCCGATCTGACCGGGATGGACGCGACCACGCTCGACGATCCCACGCTCGCAGCGGTCGACCTGCACGTCGTCGCGGTCCCGAGCCACGCGTTCGGCGAAGTCGTGCGCGCGCTGCCCGGCGCCGCACCGGTGTTGAGCCTGACGAAGGGCCTCGATCCCGCCACCGGCCGGCGGCTCTCGACGCTCGTGGAGCGCCGGACCGTCGCCGTCCTCTCGGGCCCGAACTTCGCGGAGGAGATCGCCGCCGGCCTGCCCGCTGCGGCGGTGGTCGCGAGCGAGAACGAATCGCTCACTCTGGAGCTGCAGCAGGCGCTCAACTCGCTGGCGTTCCGGGTCTACGCGAACGACGACCCGACCGGCGTCGAGCTCTGCGCCGCGGCCAAGAACGTGATCGCACTGGCGGCGGGCGGGGTCGACGGCCTCGGCCTCGGCGACAACGCTAAGGCTGGGCTGATCGCGCGCGGGCTGGCGGAGATGGCGCGGCTCGGCGAGGCCTGTGGCGCGCGTCCGGAGACGTTCTCCGGACTGGCCGGGATGGGCGACCTGATCGTCACCTGCTGGAGCCGTCACGGCCGCAACCGGCGGGCCGGCGAGCTGATCGCACGAGGCTCGAGCCCCGAAGAGGCCGCCGCTGACATCGGTACAGTGGAGGGCCTGACGACTGCGCCCGCCTTGCGCGATCTGTCCTACAGACTCGGCATCGAGCTGCCGATCACCGAGGGCGTGTGCAAGGTGCTCGAGGGGACCGATCTGAACGAGTTAGCCGCCAGCCTGATGGGGCGAGAACCCACCCGGGAATGAGCGCGCGTCACCTCACACCGGGTATCGCCGTAGCGCTGGCGCTTGCGCTCGCCGGTTGCGGAAGCTCGAAACCCGGCGCCTCCGACACCTCCGGCGCCTCGCTCGTCCGCGCCGACACGCTCGTCTTCGTCGCGGCCGACAGCGACTTCGGCTCGAGCCAGTGGCAGAAGGTCGACGCGCTGGCGAAGAAGTTCCCGGGCCGGGAGAAGGCGATCGGGCAGATCAAGCGGAGCCTCGAGAAGGAGGGCGTCAACTTCAAGCGGGACGTTCAGCCGGCCCTTGGCTCCGAGTTCGACTTCGCCGTCGTCCCGGGCACGACGCTCGAAGACACCGCGGTCGTAGGGCTGGCGAAGCCGGACGACGCCGCCAGGTTCAAGGCGCTTCTCGGCAAGGCCAATGCCTCGTCCCACAGCGGCAAGGCGGTCTACCGCGAGCTCGACCACGGCTGGTTCGCGATCTCCGACACGCGGGCGCACGTCGATCAGGCGCTCAAGGGCGACGGGAAGCCGCTCTCGGACGAGTCCGCGTACAAGGACGCGCTAGGTAAGCTGCCGTCGGACGCGCTCGCGACGGCGTACGTCAACGGCGCGCAGCTCTCGAAGCTGGTCCAGAAGCTCGTCGAAGGGCGCGGCAACGGTCTCGCGGGGGCGGTGCCGGGCATCACGAAGCTCGAGTACATCTCGGCCTCGCTGAGCGCCGAGGACGACGGCCTCCGCCTGCACGGTGCGGCCGGGGGCTCGGGCTCGCAGGACCTGATGGGCGGAACGTTCAAGTCGAAGCTGATCTCCGGCGTGCCGGCGGACGCGCTCGCCTTCCTCACCTTCCGCGGCGGCAGGAGCCTCGACCAGCTCAAGACCCAGCTCGAGACGAACCCGACCTTCTCCCAGGCCCTTCCGCAGCTCGAGCGGGCGCTCGGCGTCCGGGTCGCGGACATCCTCGCGCTGCTGAACGGCGAGATCGCGCTCTACGTCCGCCCCGGCGGCGCGATCCCCGAGATCTCGCTCGTCCTCGGCACGAGCGGCCAGAGCTCCGCGCTCGCGACGCTGGACAGGCTCGCGGCTCGGCTCGCCGCGTTCACGAACGCGAAGGTGACGAGCGGGCGCGAAGGGGGACACCCCGTCAAGACGGTCGACTTCACCCGCTTCGCCGTCCGCTACTCGGGCCTCGGCGACCGCGTCTTGCTCACGAGCGGCCTCAACGGGGTGGGCGCGTACACCGGCTCCGGCCCGAAGCTCCCGAACGCCGCTCGCTTCAAGGAAGCGAAGGCGGCGGCCGGGATGCCGACCTCGAACACCGGCTTCAACTACATCGACCTGCAGAACTCGGTCGCGCTGATCGAGAGCATCGCCGGCCTCTCCGGCGCCTCGCTGCCGCAGGAGACGACGCAGAACCTGAAGCCGCTGCGCGCGTTCCTCGCGTGGGGCGGCCGCTCGGGGAACGCGGCCACCTTTGACGCGTTCCTCGAGATCAAGTAGCCCGATGCGCGCCGGCGCCGCGTCCCTGCTCGCCACGGTCGCAGTCGTCGCCGCGGGTTGCGGAGGCGGTGGTGGCGGCGGGAACGCCCTTCCGGCGGCAGCGGACATCGTGCCGGCGAGCGCCCCGGTTCTGATCTCGTTCAACACGAACTTCGCATCCCCGCAATGGAAGAACGCATTCGGCCTCCTCCGGAAGTTCCCGGGAGCACCGGGGCTCCTTCGCCGGGGCAAGCGCGAGACCGGCATCGACTTCGAGCGTGACGTCAAACCGGCGCTCGGGCAGGAGGTCGACGTCGTCTTCTTGGACTTCGCGAACGACGGCAACGACGTCGTCGGCCTTACGCAGCCGAAGAACAAAGCGAAGCTCGTCGCCGTCCTGAAGAAGCTCGACGCGGCGGACGACGGCGGCAGCAAGACGTTCACCGAGGACGTCAACGGATGGACGGTGGTCGCGGACGCGCGTTCGAAGATCGACGCCTTCCGCCGGGCCGCGGCGGGCGACAAGCTCGCCGACGACGGGGCCTTCAAGGACGCGATGAGCCGGCTCGACGACAAGGCAGGCGTGCGCGCCTACGTCGCGGGGCCACCGGTGCAGCGGGCGCTCGACCGGGCGCTCGAGCGGGCCGGCGGCGCACCCAACCTGACGCGTGACGTCGCCAGGATGGACTCGATCTCCGCGGCGGGCTTCGTCGAGCGAGGCGGCGTCGGCGCCGAGGCCGCACTCACAACCGACCCCGGCGCGGAGCCGAAGACGTTCAACCCGACGCTCGCCGGGAGCCTGCCCGCCGGCGCGTACTTCTACCTCTCGACGGCGAACCTGGGCGACCCGACGCGGACGATCCTCAAGCTGGTCGACCGCAGCAACCCGGGCACGAAGACGAGGGTTGACCAACTCCTGAGGGTGCTCGGCCTGGGTCTCGAGAGTGACGTCTACCCGCTGGTCTCGGGTGAGCAGGCGCTTGCGATCTATCCGGCGAGGCCGATCCCGACGATCGTCTTCGCGGCGAAGGTGCCGAACCCCGGCCGGGCGCGCGAGCTCGTTTCGCGCATCGTGCAGCTGCTCCAGCTCAGCGGCCAGCTGACGCTCAAGACGTTCGACGTCGGCGGAACGACGGTCTACGACGTCTCCCCGGCCGGGAGCGCCACGCACGTGTTCGTCACCGTTGCGGAAGACAGGCTGGTCGTCACGAGTGCCCGCAACACGCTCGCGGCCCTGGTCGAGCGCAAGGGCGCGACGCTCGCGAAGGACCCGCTCTACCGGCTGGCGCTGGCAGACGCGAAGAGACCCTCGAAGGTCGCCGGCCTCCTGTACGCCGATCTGACGCACGGCCTGCCTTTCGCCTTCGACCTCGCCGAGGCGAACGGACGCGTCGTCCCACCTGAGGCCCGCGCGAACACGCAGGCGTTGAGCCACGCGCTGCTCTTCGCGGACTAGGACGGGGACCGGTTCCGGTTGTCCGGCTTCGCGGCCATCAAGTAGCCTCAGCCGCCGATGGTTCGCGAGTTCCTCTTCACCTCGGAGTCGGTCACCGAAGGCCACCCGGACAAGGTCGCCGACCAGGTGTCCGACACCGTGCTCGACGCCGTCCTCGCCGACGACCCGAGCGGTCGTGTCGCGTGCGAGACGCTGATCACCACCGGACTCGTCCTGGTCGCGGGGGAGATCACGACAGAGACGTACGTCGACATTCCAGCCCTCGTCCGCAACAAGATCGGCGAGATCGGCTACACACACTCGGAGTGGGGCTTCGACGCGACGACCTGCGGGGTCGTGGTTGCGATCGACGAGCAGTCGCCGGACATCGCGCAGGGCGTCGACGCGTCCTTCGAGCTCCAGCACGATCCGTCCGACGACGACCCGCTCGACCGGATCGGCGCCGGCGACCAGGGGATGATGTTCGGCTACGCGACGCGCGAGACGCCGGAGCTGATGCCGCTTCCGATCATGCTCGCGCACAAGATCTGCAAGCGGCTCGCGGAGGTGCGCAAGGTGGGCGAGCTGCCCTACCTGCGGCCGGACGGCAAGGCGCAGGTGACCGTTCGCTACGAGGTCGACGAGAGTGGCGACCAGAAGCCGGTCGAGATCGAGCGGATCCTGGTCTCCACGCAGCACGCCGACGGCTGCGACGCCGAATCGCTGATCAAGCCGGATCTGATCGAGCGCGTCCTGCATCCGATCCTCCCGAGCGACCTCTACGAGGAGAAGCGCTTCCAGGAGCGCGATTTTGTCTACGTCAACCCGACCGGCAAGTTCGTGATCGGCGGGCCGATGGGGGATACCGGGCTCACGGGGCGCAAGATCATCGTCGACACGTACGGCGGCTCGGCCCGGCACGGAGGGGGCGCGTTCTCCGGGAAGGACCCGACCAAGGTCGACCGTTCAGCCGCCTACGCGGCTCGCTACGTGGCGAAGAACGTCGTCGCGGCCGAGCTCGCCGAGCGCTGCGAGGTGAACGTCGCCTATGCGATCGGCGTCGCGCGCCCCGTCTCGGTCGCGGTGCGCACGTTCGGGACGGAACGGGTGCCCATCGCGCGGATCGAGGAGCTGATCCGCGAGCACTTCGACCTGCGGCCGGCCGCGATCTTGCGCGACCTCAACCTGCTCCGCCCGATCTACTCCAAAACCGCCGCGTACGGCCACTTCGGCCGCGACGACCACGACTTCACCTGGGAGCGCACCGACAAGGCCGACGCGCTCCGCGAAGCCGCCGGGGTCACGGCGACGAGCCCCGCGTAGCGTTCAGCTCGGACACGGTGACGGGCTCGTAGCCCTCGCCGCGTAGGCACAGGAGGAGGTGGTCGAGCGCTTCGACGGTCGGTGTGCAGTCGTCGCGGGAGCTCGTGGGCGGGGGCGGATAGCCGTCGTGGAGGTCGACGATCGCGCCGGGTTTGAGCCCGGCGAGCGCGAGCCGGAAGATCGTGTGCGAGTCCTTTCCGGGCTGCCAGTCCTGCGGGTCGACGTGCGCGAACACCGGCTCGAGGCCGAGCTCGGCGACGATTGCCAGCACGCGCTCGTCGGCGTGGAAGCCGGGTGGCCGGAAGAGCCGCGGCCGCTCGCCGAGCGCCTCCTCGACCGCCTCGACGCCGCCGGCGATCTCGGCGCGCACCTCGTCGTCCCCGATTTCGGTCAAGCGCGGGTGCGTGAGCGTGTGGCTGCCGACCTCGTGGCCCTCTGAGACGATTCGCCGGAGCTCTTGGGGCCGTTCGCGGACGCGCGCCCCGATCACGAAGAAGGTCGCGCGGGCCTCGTTCTCCCGAAGGAGGTCGAGCACAGCGGGCGTCCAGGCGGAAGGCCCGTCGTCGAAGGTCAGCGCAACCGGCTTCAAGCCGGCCGGACGAACAGCCCGGCGGCGGCCTTCTCGGCGATCGTCCGCTCGTCGCCGTTCAGCCGGACCGTGAGCTGCTCCGCGGCCGGCTGGGCCTCACGCACCTCGATCTGCGTGCCGGGAACGAAGCCCTGGTCGTAGAACCAGTGCAGCAGCTCGCCGTCGTGCTCGGCGAGGCGGACGATCTCGGCGCGTGTCCCTGGTGCGACGTCGGCGAGCGCCGCGAGCTCCCGGTTCTCGGCCTGCTCGAAGTCGGTGTCCACCGGCCAGCCGTGCGGGCAGCGGTCGGGGTTGCCGAGCCGCTCGCTGATGCGGTCGATCATGTCGTCGCTGAAGCTCTCGCCGATCTCGTCGGCGTGGACGTGTGCCTCGGCCGCGGTGTAGCCCATGAAGTCGGTCAGCAGGCGCTCGACGATCCGGTGCTTGCGGACGACGTGCTCCGCGCGCTTGCGGCCCGCGGCCGTCAGGATCGCCTCCTTGTGCTCGCCGCGCTCGACGAGCCCCTCGGCCTCGAGGCGCTTCAACATCTCGCCCGCCGACGCTCGTGAGACGCCGAGCATCTCGGCCACCCGCGCCGCGAGCGTCGGCGCGCCGGACGAATGCGGCCGGTACTCGCCGATCGGAAACGCGAGGAAGTAGATCGTCTCCAGATACTCGTCAACCGAATGACCCTGCGCCACGCGACGAGTGTACGCGCCGAGATCCGTTGCGGCTGATCCTCAAATGGGTCGACCGGTCATTTCAGACGGACACGTCGGCAAAGCCGCCGCGTCCTGAGGACGGCGCCGCAAGCGGCGCCTCGCCATGTAAGGTGACCCTTACAAGTGTCGTCCGCCCAGATCCTTCTGCTCGGTGCCCTCGCGGGCTCCACGATCTTCCTCGGCCTGCCGATGGGCCGGCTCCACGACTCGGGTCAGGCGTTCAAGGCATTCCTCAGCGCGACGGCGACCGGGATCCTGCTGTTCCTGTTCTGGGACGTGCTCAAGGAGGCGATCGATCCGGTCGAGACCGCCTTGAAGGCGAGCCACTGGGGCCGGTTCTCGTGGCTGGCGGCGCTCGCTTTCGGCGGCTTCGCACTGGGCCTGGTGACGCTCGCCTACTACGACTCGTGGATGAAGGCGAGGCGCCGCCGGAGCTTCCTCGGTCCCGGCGCCGCCTCCGCGCACGAGTTCGAGCGCTCGCACTTCACCGGCCTGACTCCCGCGCGCTGGCTCGCGCTATTCATCGCGACGGGGATCGGCCTGCACAACTTCTCCGAGGGCCTCGCCATCGGGCAGGCGGGCGCTCAGGACACGCTCAGCCTCGCCTACGTGCTGGTGATCGGCTTCGGGTTGCACAACGCGACGGAAGGGTTCGGCATCGTTGCGCCGCTCTCCGGCGACCGCGATCCTCCGAGTTGGCGCTTCCTCGGCGCGCTGGGGCTGATCGCCGGCGGCCCGACCTTCCTCGGCACGATCGTCGGGCAGACGTGGACGTCGACCGCGGTCTCGGTGCTCTTCCTGACGCTCGCAGCCGGGTCGATCCTCTACGTGGTGATGGAGCTCCTGAACGTCTGCCGGCTCTTCACCTCGAAGACGGCCACGGCCTGGGGGCTGCTGCTCGGCCTCACGCTCGGCTTCGCCACGGACTTCGTGCTCGTCGCCGCCGGCGTTTAGTGCTCCGGATGGGGCACTAGCCTCAACACGTGACATTCGGAACGGTCGTGCCGTTGGTGTCGGCGCGTGCGCTGAGCGCGCGCGAGTTCACCTACGAGCTGCCCGACGGGACCGGCAAGGGCGCCGTGGTCTCGGTGCCGTTCGGGCGTTCGCGGGTGCGGGGAGTCGTGGTCGAGGTCGTCGACGCAGCCCCGGTCGGGGTCAAGGCGCTGCCGGTCGAGGCGGTCCTGCACGAGCTGCCGCCGGCGCTCGTCGACCTGGCGCTGTGGGTCGCGGAGTACTACGGCTCGACCCCGGCGCGGGCGCTCGAGCTCGTGGCGCCGGTTCGCCGGCGGCGCCGAAAGGAGCAGGCGTCGCCCATCGAACGGCAGTCGCTGGAAGGCGAGGCGGCTCCCGCCCAGCTCAGCCCAGACCAGGAGCAGGCCCTCGCGCGGATCGCCGAGGGCGGCCGCTTCCTCCTCTACGGCCCGACCGGCAGCGGCAAGACGGAGGTCTACCTGCAGGCGGCTGCGAGCGCGCTCGAGCGCGGCCTCGGAACGATCGTCCTCGTCCCGGAGATCGCGCTGACGCCGCAGACGGTCGGCCGGTTCCGCGTCCGCTTCGGCGACTCGGTCGCGCTGCTCCACTCGGGCTTGACGGATGCGGAACGGCGTGACGAGCGCGAGCGGATCGCCCGCGGAGAGGCGCGAATCGTCGTCGGCGCGCGGTCGGCGATCTTCGCGCCGATGAAGCGAGTCGGTCTGATCTGCATCGACGAGGAGCACGACCCCTCGTACAAGCAGGAGTCGGACCCGCGCTACGACGCGCGCACCGTCGCGGCGAAGCGAGCTGCGCTCGAGGGAGCGGTCGCCATTTTCGGGAGTGCGACGCCGCGCCCCGAGAGCTGGGAGCGGCTCGAGCGGCTGGAGCTGCGAGAGCGGCTCGGCGGGCGGCTGCCGCCGGTGCGGATCGTCGACCTGCGCCGCGAGGCCGGGTACCCGCTGTCCGCGCCGCTGCTCGAGGCGCTCGGAGCGATCGCGGAGAGCGGCGGCAAGGCGATCTTGCTCCTCAACCGCCGCGGCGTTGCGCCGGCCCTGCACTGCCGCGCCTGCGGCGCCACCTTCCGCTGCCCCGACTGCGACGTCGCGCTCGTCCTCCACCGCGACGAGACGCTGCGCTGCCACCACTGCGGACATGCCGAGCCCGCGCCTGCGGAGTGCCCGGTCTGCCGCTCGGTCGAGCTCGCCCGGATCGGAGCCGGCACCCAGCGGCTCGAGCGCGAGCTGGCGGTGCGCGTGCCCGAGCTGGAGCTGATCCGCCTCGACGCGGACACGGTGTCCCGGCCGGAGGAGCTGGCCGGGACCCTTCGCCGGTTCCGCGACGCCGACCGCGCCGTCCTGCTCGGAACGCAGATGGTGGCGAAGGGCCATCACTTCGAAGGCGTCGCGCTCGCTGCGGTGGTGGACGCCGACACGGGCCTCGGGCTTCCGGACCTACGAGCGGAGGAGCGGACGTTCCAGCTCGTAACGCAGCTGGCCGGGCGCAGCGGGCGAGACGCACCCGGACGCGTGCTCGTGCAGACGTTCCAGCCCGACGCGCGTCCGTTGGTGCTCGCGGCCCGCCATGACGTCCGGCGGTTCCTCGCTGACGAGCTCGAGCGCCGCCGCGAGCTCGGGTACCCGCCGTTCCGGCACCTGGTGCGCGTGCTCGCGACGGCTCCGTCCGAAGCCGACGCGCTGCGGCTGCTCGGCGAGCTGCGCGGCGGCCTGGACGGGCACGGCGCGGAGTTGCTGGGGCCCGCGCCGCTCTTCCGGCTGCGAGGCAAGCACCGCGCGCAGCTCGTGGCCAAGACGGGCGAACCGCGGCGGCTCGCCGCCCGCGCGGCCCAGCTCCTCGCCGCCGCCGCCCCGGCGATGCGTCGTGCGGGCCTGACCGCCGTCGTCGACGTCGATCCCCAAACACTGTGACCTAAACTGAGCGCGTGGCGGAGGAGACCGGTCAGGTACGGACCGAGAAGCTCGATCCCGAGGCGGAGGCCCGGCGTCGGGTTGCGCTCGCGCAGATCCGCCAGTACCCGGATCCGGCGCTCCGGATGAAGGCGAACGACGTCGAGACCTTCGACGACGAGCTCGCCCGGCTCGTCGAGCGGCTCGAGCACCTGCTCCACGACGCGAACGGCCTCGGTCTCGCGGCGACGCAAATCGGCGTCCTGCGGCGCGTTTTTGTCTTCCAGCCCGATCCGGAGACCGAGCCGCTCGCGCTCGTCAATCCGCGGCTCGTCGAGCCGTCGGACGAGCTCGCCGGCGACGACGAGGGCTGCCTGTCGCTGCAGGGCGTCGTGATTCCGGTCGAGCGGCACGAGCGCGTGACCGTCGAGGCGACCGATCCCGGCGGCAAGGAGGTGCGGCTCGAGCTGGAGGGCCTTCCGGCGCGGGTTGCGCAGCACGAGCTCGACCATCTCGACGGGATCCTGATCCTCGACCGCACGACGCCGGAGGCCCGCCGGGAGGCGCTCGCGCTCCTGCGACCGCAGCCGGTTATCGTCAGATAGTGCGGCTCGCCGTCGCCGCGACGGCGCCGCTCGGTGCCGACGTGCTCGAGCGGCTGGCAGCACGGCACGAAATCGCGTACCTGCTGACCAGGCCCGACCGCCCGCGCGGTCGCGGTCGGCATCTCGGCACGCCTCCGGCGAAGGAGGCGGCGGAACGGCTCGGGATCGAGGTGCGCCAGCCCGAAGGTCTCTCCGATTTCGACCCGGAGGAGGAGACCGTCGTCCTCGCCGCCTACGGCGCGCTGATCCCGGAGTCGGTGCTGGACCGGGCGCTGTGGCTGAACGTCCATCCCTCGCTGCTGCCGCGCTGGCGCGGGGCCGCGCCGATCGAGCGGGCGCTGATGGCAGGTGACCGCGAGACGGGCGTCACGATCATCAAGCTCGTCCCGGAGCTCGACGCGGGGCCGATCGCGGCGCAGCGAGCCTTTCCGATCGAGCCCGACGACGACTACGGCTCGGTCTCGGCGCGCGCAGCCGAGCTCGGCGCCGAGCTGCTCGAGGAGGTGCTATCTGCACCGACGTTCACGCCGCAGCCGGAGGAGGGCGCGACGTACGCGGAGAAGATCGGGCCGGCGGACCGCGCGCTCGACTGGAGCCGCCCGCCCGAGGAGCTGCTCAACCGGGTGCGTGCGCTCTCGCCGCACATCGGCGCCCGCGCCGAGCTGCACGGTCGGCCCGTGACGATCTGGCGGGCGGGGATCGAAGACGGCGAGCTCGTCCCGGTCGAGGTGCAGCCCGAGGGGCGCCGCCGGATGAGCTACGACGAGTTCCTGCGCGGACTTCGGTGAGCAGCGTTTCTCCGGCGCGGCGGGCGGCCTTTGACACCGTGCTGCGCGTTTTCGAGGACACCGCGTATGGCGACCGCGCGTTCCCGGCCGCAGCGGCGGGCCTCGATCCGCGCGACCGCGCGCTCGCCCAGCGGCTCGCGTATGGGACGATCCAGCGCGTTCGCACGCTCGACCACGGGATCGAGATGCTCGGGCGCCGCCCGGTCGCGAAGCTCGACCCGCCCGTTCGCGCGGCACTCAGGCTCGGCGCCTACCAGCTCGGGTTCTCGGAGGTGGCCGTGCACGCGGCGGTCAACGAGTCGGTCGAGCTCGTCCGCGCCGCCGGTCTCGAACGGGCGGTCTCCTTCACGAACGCGGTCCTGCGTCGTTTGGCTCTCGGGCTGCGAGATCTGCTCGACTCGCTCCCGGCGGCATCGCCCGAGCAGGTGGCGCTGAAGCACTCCTATCCCGACTGGGTCGCGCAGCTCTGGTGGCGCGAGCTCGGCGCCGGAGAGGCGGTTGCGCTGCTGGAGGCTCAGAACGAGCCGCCGGAGACCGTCGTCCGGCGTAACCCGCGCAAGGAGGGGAGTATCGACGGGACGCCGGATCCGGAGATCCCGGGCGCGCTGCACGTCGAGCGGGTCGACGAGGACGCGCTCCGTGCGGGCCTGATCTGGCCTCAAAGCAGGGGCTCGCAACTCGCCGGCCTCTGCGTCGCAAGCCGCGACGGCGAGCGCGTGCTCGACCTCTGCGCGGCGCCCGGAGGAAAGGCGACCCAGGTCGCCGGCGAGGTAACGGCCGTCGAGAAGCACCCCGGCCGGGCTCGCGAGCTGGAGGAGAACTGCGCGCGGCTCGGCGCATCGAACGTGGAGGTCGTCAACGCCGACGCGCTCGAGCTCCCGGCGGAGCTCCGGGACTACGACTGGGCGCTCGTCGACGCCCCGTGCTCGGGGCTGGGTGTGCTCGCGTCGCGGCCGGACCTGCGCTGGCGGGCGCGTCCGCTGCCCGAGCTGCAAGGCGCGCTGTTGCGGGTCGGAGCCGAACGGGTCCGGCCGGGAGGAGCCGTCGTCTACGCGGTCTGCACCATCAACGCGGAGGAGAACGAGGCGGTCGTCGACGGCTCCGGCCTCGAGCCCGAGCCGCTCAGCGAGGAGTGGCCCCAGTTCGTGCACCCCCGCCGGCCGGAGTTCCTGCTGACGCTGCCGCACCGGCACCACACGGCGGGTTTCTTCATCGCTCGTCTGCGAGCATCAGGCGCGTGAGCTGGGCGGAATGGATTCGCGGGCTCGAGGTCGAGCCGTCGCTCTACGCGGCGGACTTCTCGCGCCTCGGGGAGCAGGTCGAGGAGCTTCTCGGCGCCGGAACGCGGATCTTCCACTTCGACGTCGGTGACGGCCACTTCATCCCGCCGATCACGACGGGCCCGATCGTGCTCGAGTGGATCGCGCCGATCGTGCACCGCGCGGGCGGTGTGCTCGACTGCCACCTGATGGTCGAGGAGCCCGAACGGCATCTCGGCCAGTTTCGGGAGGCCGGCGCCGACAGCGTCACGGTTCACTTCGAAGCCTGCGAGGACCTGCGGGCGGTAGTCGCGCTCGCCCGCGAGCAGGAGCTGCAGGTCGGGCTCGCCCTGAACCCCGACATCGCCGTCGAGCCGGCCGCCGCGGCCGCCGTCGATGCGGGCGTCGACCTTGTGCTCTGCATGAGCGTCCATCCCGGCTATTCCGGGCAGGCGTTCATTCCCGCGGCCTTCGACCGCATCCGCGCGCTGCGAGAGCTGCTGCCGGAGTCGACGCCGGTTCAGGTCGACGGTGGGGTGGGCCCGGGCAACATCCGCGAGCTGCGTGACGCGGGCGCGACGCTGTTCGTCGCTGCGACGGCGATCTTCGGCGGGGGCGATCCGGGCGCGGCGTACGGCCGCCTGGCCGGCGCGCTTCGGTGAGCCTCGAGCGGGCGCTCGAGCTCGCCGAGCGCGGGCGAGGAGGTGGTGGGCGAGGGCTGGTACGCCGGGAGCGGGGCGCCACACGCTGAGGTCGCGGCCCTCGAGCTGGCCGGCGAGCGCGCGCGCGGCGCGACGCTGTACGTCACCCTCGAGCCCTGCGCGCACCACGGCCGGACGCCGCCCTGCGCGGATGCGGTCGTGGCGGCCGGGATCGCGCGGGTGGTCGCGGGCGTGGGCGACCCGAACCCGAAGGTGGACGGCAAAGGCTTCGAGCGCCTGCGCGATGGCGGGGTGGAGGTCGAGGTGGTCGAGTCCTGGGAGGCACGGGCGCAGAACGAGGCCTGGCGCGTGTGGGTCTCCCGCGGCCGGCCGTTCGTCACCTACAAGGTTGCAATGACGCTGGACGGGCGTGTCACGGTCCCCCGCTCGCGGTGGGTCTCAGGCGAGGAGAGCCGGCGGCGCGTGCACGAGCTGCGGGCGGCGTCGGACGCGGTTGCCGTCGGGATGGGGACGGTCCGCGCCGACAATCCTGCGCTGACGGCGCGCGGCGTCGGTGCGAAGCGGCAGCCGAGGCGGCTGGCGTTCGGGCGTGGGCCGCTGCCGGAGGGATCGGAGCTCGAGCTTCGGTGCGGGCCGCTCGAAGAGGAGCTGCGGGCGCTGGCGGCCGAGGGCGTGCAGACGCTCCTGCTCGAGGGGGGCCCGCGTCTCGCGGCTGCGCTCCTCGCCGCGGACCTCGTCGACAAGCTGCTCGTCTTCGTCGCGCCTCGGTTGGCCGGGCAGGGAGACGCACCGGTCGCCGCGCTGCCGGAGCCGGCGGCGCTGCGGCGTTTGAGTTCCGAGCCCGTGGGTGAGGACCTCTTGCTGACGGCGTATGTCCAGGAGCCCTGAAACGCAGCGGCGCCGGGCGGACGACGAGCTCGTCACGCTCATTTCCGCCTGGCTCGTCCGACAGGTGTCCGACGAGGAGCTGCACCTCGAGCTCGGCCGCCTCGGTGGAAGCGACCTCCAGCCAAAGCAGGCGCAAGCCGTGGACGAGCTGCGGACGGAGCTGGAGGCGTCGGCTGAGCGCGCCGAGCAGGAGATGGTGGCGCGCGAGACCCTCGAGACGCTTGCCGTCGCCGGCTGAGTAGCACGGGGAAACCCCTGGTGGTTTTGGCGGCCGTGAGCCTCCCGCCGGGCAAAGGCCCGGCTCCGGCGGCTCTTGCTTCGCGTCTCCCGCTCTGATTCCCCTTAGTACGGTTCGCCCGACCTCCTCCCCGAGGCGATCGTATCGGGGAAGGACGCACGTGTCTGTCACGGATCCGTGCCGGAAGTGAACCAACCCGCTCCACGCCGGCGGTAGCCTTTCACGCATGTTCACGGGCATCGTGCGCGAGCGCGGGCGCGTCCTCACCGCCGCGCGAAATGGGGACGGAGGCTCGCTGCGCCTGCGGATCGCGGCGCCGCAAACGGCGGCCGAGACGAGCGTCGGCGACTCGATCAGCGTCGCCGGCTGCTGCCTGACCGCCGTCCTACGCGCCGGCGACCCGCTCGGCGGCCACTACGTGCAGGGCCACGTCGACGGCATCGCCCACGTGCGAGCCCTCGATCGCCACGGCGACGGTGCCCAGCTCCGGCTCGACCTGCCGGAGGAGCTCCTGCGCTACTGCGTCGCCAAGGGCTCCATCGCCGTCGACGGCGTCTCGCTCACGATCGCGGCACTCGACGAGGCCGGGATCGCAATCGCGCTCGTCCCGCACACGCTCCGCGCGACGACGCTCTCCGCCCTCCGGTCCGGCGAGCCGGCGAACGTCGAAGTCGACCTGCTCGCAAAGTACGTCGAGCGGCTGGGCGCCCCCGGCGAAGTACGATCCGGCGCGTGAACACCGCCGAGCGCTCCACCGCCTTCGCGCCGGTCGATGAGGCGATCGAGGACATCCGCCAGGGCAAGCTCGTCGTCGTCGTGGACGCGGCCGACCGCGAGAACGAGGGCGACCTGACGATCGCCGCACAGTTCGCGACCCCTGAAGCGATCAACTTCATGGCCACGCACGGCCGCGGCCTGATCTGCCTCTGCCTGACCGAGGAACGCTGCGACGAGCTGCGCCTGCGGCCGATGACCGATCGCAACGAGACCCCCTTCGGCACGGCCTTCACGATCTCGATCGAGGCCCGAGAGGGGATCAC
>WNGF01004956.1_pt1 | contig 17178 bp, 23 predicted proteins | sample 5400641 | NCBI WGS metagenome assembly WNGF01 (sample SAMN13153371, study PRJNA577476) | soil metagenome | isolation source: 80 cm soil or saprolite under grassland replicate 2 | place: USA:California | collected 2016-06-15
AGCAGCATGAGCATCACGAAGGGGAACCACTCCCAGACGTCGGCCACGATCACCGCCCATAGCGCCAGCTGCGGGTCGGCCAGCCAGGCCGGCTGGGGCAGGCCGAGGAGGCCCAGCGACCAGTCGAGGATGCTGATGTCCGGCGTGAAGAGAATCTTCCAGATCAGCGCGACCACAACGGGCGGCAGCACCATGGGGATGATAAAGGCGGCGCGCACCAGCTCGAGGAAGCGCAGGCGCCCGTTCAGCAGGAGCGCGATGGCGAAGCCGATGACCATCTGGAGCGACACGGTCCAGAACGAGAGCTGCGCCTGCACCCACACCGAGTTCCAGAACCGGCCGTCGGCGGCGAGCTGGCGGTAGTTGGTCAGCCCGGCCCAGCGCCGGGAGGACGGGTTGGTCAGGTCGAGCGGCGTGAAGCTCGTCACCACGAGGTAGAGGAGCGGCAGCACGGTGACCAGCACCAGCACGACCACCGCCGGCGTCACAAAGCCGACGAACACGAGCCGGCGCGCGCGGGTCCACGACCGGCGCGCGGGGCGCGCCACCGGCCAGGGCAGCGCGCGGTTCGGGGTCGCCTCGATTCGCTCCACGGGCGAGGGGATCAGGCGTCGGCGACGGTGCGCTGGGACGGACGGTGGCGTGGGATCAATTTGGTGGGCCTCCTCACCGGTGAGCGTCGGGTGCCAATTAAGGCACATCGGCTTCGACCCTTCAAGCCACAAAGAACGGGATGTCTCCTTGAGCGGACATTGACGGACGGCGGCCGGCGGGCTTAGCCTGCACGCCATGGATGCGACTCCGATTCCCACCAAGCGCTGGGCGCGCGTGGAATACGAGCGGCTGATCGACCTGGCCGTGTTCCAGCCCGGTGATCGCATCGAGCTCGTCGGCGGTCAACTGGTCGTGCGGGAGCCACAGGGAAGCCCGCACGCGGTCGCCATTCGACTGGCCGAAGAGGCTCTGCGGGCGGCGTTCGGATCCGGGTGGGAAGTTCGGGTCCAGCTGCCGGTGGCCCTCGACGACGAGTCCGAGCCCGAGCCCGATTTGGCGGTCTGCGCGGGCTGCCCGCGCGACTACCTCGCCGGCCATCCCACACGGCCCGTCCTCCTCGTCGAAGTGGCCGAGACCAGCCTTGCCTTCGACCGGGAGCACAAGGGCAGCCTCTATGCCCGCGCCCGCATCCGCGACTACTGGATCGTGAACCTCTTGGATCGTGTGCTCGAGGTCTACCGCGAACCCACGCCTTCCGCCGACGCGCCGTACGCGTGGCGCTTCAGCACGCTGCTCCGGCTTGGCGCAGCCGACGCCGTCTCGCCGCTGGCCGCGCCACAAACCCGCATTCCCGTCGCTGATCTGCTGCCCTAGACTGTCTCCTCATCACCGCGGAGCTGGCGGCCCCGTCTCCATCGGCGCCGCTGGATCCTTCACCCACTCCGACAGCGAGCCGTCGTAGAGCGCGACCTTGTCGTGGCCGAGCAGAGTGAGCACGAAGGCATCCGCGCTCGCTGCGATCCCGCCGCCGCAATAGGTGATGACCTTCTCGGCCTGAGCTGCCCCGGTCTCCGCGAACATCGCCGCCAGCTCGCCCGCGGGCAGGAAGACCTTGCTCTCGCTGTCGACCAGCCGATGCGCGGGGACGTTCACGCTGCCCGCGATGCGTCCGGGACGACCGTAGTGGACGCCGCCCTCGCCCGTGTGCTGCCGGGCCGTCAGCGCGTTGACGATGCGCGCGCGCGGGTCGCCGATCGCCGCCGCCACCTGGGACTTGGTCGCGATCATTTCGGGACGCGGGCGTGCCACGAAGCGCGCCGGCGCCGAGCGCGGCGGCTCGGTCGACAGCGGCTGGCCCTCGGCCTTCCACTTGTCGAAGCCGCCGTTCAGGACGGCGGCGTTGTCGAAGCCGAAGGCGCGGAGCATCCACCAGATCCGCGCCGCCCACATGACGCTGCCCGCGCTGTACAACACGACGCGGGTGTCCTCGCCTACGCCGTGGCGCGACATGGCCGCGGCGAACTGCTCCGCGGGTGGCATGGTAAAGCGGAACGGGCTGGCCGCGTCCGACAGCTCGCCCTGCAGGTCCAGATAGCCCGCGCCCGGGATATGGCCCTTCTCCCACTCCGGCCGGCCGCTCCGCACCACGAAGACCTTGACCGGGTCCGGATCGAGATAGGTCGTGCAATCGAAGGCGCGGAGATCCGGGTCCGCCAGGTGCGCGGCCAGCCAGTCGGTCTCCACGAGGTACTGCGGATTCGCGATGCGCGCGCCGGCAGGCATGGGATGGGCCCTCCGGGGGCCATCATGCCATAGCTCGGTCGCGCCGAGTCGCTGCGAACGCCCAAGACTCGGCCCGCTCAAGGGCCCTGGATCGACTCGCAGTGGCGCCGGTTGACTTTGGACGTGAGCTGCTGTCAGGATCCTTGCGAGATGCGAGGACAACATGGCTAAGAAGGTCATGGTCATCGTCCCGCGAACGGCGCCGGCGCTCTTCGCCTACCTGAAAGACAAGTTCGCCGATGACTCGACGATCTCGGTGATCGTGGACCGGCGAATCGGGGAGCGGCGTCGGCGCAACGATGCGCCGCCCACGGAGCGACGGCAGGGTGGCCGGCGTCAGGCCGGCCGCGCCCACGCCATCGTGGTGGGCGAGCCCTAGCGGACGAGAAATGGCCGCGCGATGACGACCCATGTTCGACTCCCCGCTCTGTCCGCAGCCGACGCCACCACCCGAACGAGCTCGCTGCGCGAGAAGGGCGCCCGCATCCTCCGCGGCACGTTCGTGGACTCGGCTGGAGTGTTGCGCGCCAAGCAGGTCCCAATCGAACGCGCACCGGTCTTCCATTCGCCCGGGTTGGGTGCCTCCCCTGTCTGGGTGATCTTCTGCGCCGACGACGGCATCGCATTCACGCCGAGCTTCGGTGTCGTCGGGGACATGCGGCTGCGCGCGGACCTGGACGCTGCCGTGTCGCTCGCGGACGGGTCCGCCTGGGCGCCCACGGAGCTGGCGGATCAGGACGGGCAGCCGCTCGCGTTCTGCCCCCGCGGCACGCTGCGCCGGCAGCAGGCGGCGGCCGAGGCCGACGGGCTCGAGATCCTTGCTGCCACGGAGATCGAGTTCGTCGCGTTCGACGCCACGGGAGTACGCGTCGCCGGGCGCGGCGGTCCCGCCTACGGCCTCGCCCCGCTGCTCGAGCATGCCGCGTTCGTGGATGACGTGCACCGGGACTTCGACCACGCCAGGCTGTCGATCGAGCAGGTCCATGCCGAATACGGATCGGGGCAGATCGAGCTGTCGGTGGCGCCGGCGGCGCCGCTGCAGGCGGCCGATGCGAACGTCCTGGCTCGGGTCCTCTTGTGCCGCGCCGGCCGACGACACGGGCTGCGGCTGTCGTTCTCCCCCCGCCCGCTCGCCTCGGGCGTCGGCAATGGCGCGCACGTCCACCTGTCGTTCCTGCGCGCCGGCGCGCCGCTCCTCTCGGGCGGTCCGGGGCCGCATGGTCTGACGGAGGACGGCGCCGCAGTCATGGGCGGGCTCGTTCGGTGGCTCCCCGAGGTGATCGGCGCGCTCGCGCCGTCGCTGCTCTCCGGCCTGCGGCTGCAGCCGGCCCACTGGTCGGGAGCGTTCGCGTGCTGGGGGCTCGAGAATCGCGAGGCCGCTGTGCGCCTGTGCGCCGGCACACAAGGCAACCCCCGCGGGGCGAACGTCGAAGTGAAATGTATCGACGCGTCGGCGAATCCGTACGTGGTCAACGCCCTGCTGGTCGGCCTCGCGCGGAAGTGCCTGGAGGAGCGCGTCCCGCTCCCCGCGGAGACCACGAGCGACCCGGGCCCGATGACGGACAGCGAGCGCGCACAGGCGGGGATCGTCCGGCTCGAGTCGAACCAGTCGGCGATGCTCGACCTGCTCGAGCGTTCCAAGGTCGCACAGGAGATTCTCGGCGACGCGCTGCTCGAGGCCCTCCTCGCGGTCCGGCGCCACGAGGTGGAGATCGCGCGAGGCGTGTCGATCGACGAGCTGGTGGAGCGGTTCCGGTTCACCTGGTCGGTCTGAGGGGTGAAGGGCTCCGATCGAGACAGGCGCGCGTTCGAGGAGGCCGTCGACGCGCTCCCGCTGATCGACCACCACGTGCACGGCGCCTTCCGCGTGCCGCTGGACCGGATGACGTTCGAACGGTCGATCACGGAGTCCGATCGGGCGCTCGCGCCCGGCGTGACGCCGTTCGACTCGCAGCTGGGGTTTGCCATCCTGCGGTGGTGCGCCCCGGCGCTGGGGCTCCCACCCCACGTGTCGCCCGAGGAGTATCTCGCGCGCCGTGCCGAGCTCGGACCCGAGGAGACGAACCGTCGCCTCCTCGGGTCCTCGGGCGTCTCGCACTATCTCGTCGACACGGGGTTCGCCACGGATGAGCTGCTCGACCTGCGCGGGATGGCAGCAGCCTCTGGCGGCCAGGTGCGAGAGATCGTCCGCCTCGAGTCCGTCGCCGAGGAGATCGCCCGAGGCGAGGGAGGGATCGGCCCAAGCGCGGATGGCTTCGCCAAGGCCTTCCTCGACCGCCTTCACGGCCGGCTGGAGGCGGGGGCGGTGGGAACGAAGAGCGTGGTCGCCTACCGGCACGGGCTCGAGTTCGATCCGGTACGGCCGGAGCCGGGTGAGGTGACCCGCGCCGCCTCCGCGTGGCTCACCGCGATCGGCGTGGGGCAGCGCGTCCGCCTCACCGATCCCACGCTGCTGCGGTTCGCGTTGTGGTCGGGTATCGACGCGCGCGTCCCGATGCAGCTCCACGTCGGCTTCGGTGACTCGGACCTGCACCTGGCGCGCTCGAATCCGCTCTTGCTGACTGACTTCATCCGCCAGAGCGAGCCATCGGGGACGCCCATCCTGTTGCTGCACTGTTACCCGTACCACCGAGAGGCGGGGTACCTGGCGCACATCTACCCGAACGTGTCCTTCGACGTCGGGGTCGCCGTCAACTACCTCGGCGCGCAGTCGGGCCAGCTCGTCGCGGAATCACTCGAAGTCGGTCCGTTCGGGAAGCAGCTGTTCTCCACGGACGCATGGGGACCGGCCGAGCTGCACTATCTCGGGGCCTTGCTGTGGCGGCGCGCGTTCTCGGCCGTGGTCGGTCGCTGGATCCGGTCGGGCGAGTGGAGCCTGACGAGCGCGCTCCGCGTGGCCATGGCGATCGCGAGGCAGAACGCCGAGCGCCTCTACGCTCTCTAGGCGACCCGCGGTACACTCCGCCCATCAAGGACCGGTGAGCGGGCCCGCGAGACAGGTCGCGTCCTGTCCGTCGAGCTCGCGCCCGCCGGCACACCCATACGTGGGAGGACCACCCATGCGTGCGACGCTCGCGCTGCTTGGAGGCCTGGTTGCCGCCCTGATGATCCCGACCGCGACCGCTGCGCCGTCCGACGTCATCCCGGTCACACACGAAGAGATGGGGCGCGCCTTCGATGACTTCGCCGCCCACCTCCACGAACTCGGGGAGCGCTTCCGCCGCCACTTCACCCTGGGAGAAGCCGGCCCCGAGCGGCCGCTCGTCACCTTCATGCTCGACCACCGGGCCGATCTCGGGCTCACGCCGGCCCAGGTCCAGGAACTGGAGCGGATCCGGAGCGACTTTCAGAAGGATGCGATCAAGCTGGAGGCGGACCAGCGGGTGGCCGAGATGGATCTGGTCGGGCTGCTTCGCGCTGACCCCGTGGATATCAACAGGGTGGAGGCCAAGGTCCGTGAGATCGAGCGGCTGCGGAGTGACTTTCGCCTGGGTCGGATCCGCGCGATCGAGCGCGGCAAGGCACAGCTCACGACCGAGCAGCGTGCCAAGCTCGCCACGATGCTCGGCGAGCTGCCCGCGGCCCGACCCCGCGCAGGCAGTCCCCCGGCACCTCAACGGTTCTAACCACGCCGAAGGCAGCTACCGGGTCGGCCGGGCGTCCTCCCCACCGATGGCATGTCCAATTATCGGAAGGTCGCTATAAAGCCGTGGGTGCGGCCGGCGCTGTCGGTACTCTCCCACAATCTCTCCCGCGTCATTGATGCCAAAGGCGCGTGTATGCTGTGCGCCTGGGAAGTCAAACGTTTCCACTCCGCGCGCCTGGGTGTGCACAAACCCGTGGTCAACCCCGCCCGTCGTATAGGTCCCGACATGTCTGACCTGAGCGGGATCAGCAGCGTCGTTGATGCCGGAGGCGTCGCTTCTTGAGGCGCCCGGAATATCAATGCGCTGGGCGCTGGCGAGAGACCGTGCTGCCATCCCACAAGAACGCACGTTGTCCAGATCCGTCGCGAACGGTCCCGACGACATTGCCGAGCCCAACATTGTTGATGTCAAAGGCTTTGACCTCGATAGCCCCGTCAATATTGATTGGAACAAAAATCGTTCCAGGGTCGCGCTTGAAAGCGCGCGCCGCTCCCGCGTTATCGACACAGTAGCCAACGATGGAGGCGACGCCGACCTGGCCCGTGTTGTTGATGCCACGCGGATGGGTGGACACGGCGTCCGGAGCGTCGATACTGGTAAATTGCGTGGGCACCAAAGAGCAAGCGGAAAGTGCGCCGGCGGCGACAAGGATAGTGAGGCTACTGATCAGAACGTTCTTCATTTTCTTCCCCTGTGCGCATGAGTGAAAGAAACCGACACTGCTGCAGTCCGCGAAATGCACACGAGGCACTCCCGCCGGCGTCGCTCAGCTCTCGATCCTTCCCGATGCTGTCCGCTCGATCAGGTCGGATGCTACGCGAGTCGCTCGATGCGCTGGAGAATCTGCCGAAAAAGGCTCCAGGTCAAGTGGCTTTCGGCCGCCGAAGCGAGCGGTAAATGTGCATGATTGGATACACGCAGACCCACATCGCTCTCCGTTTAGAGGAGGAGAGCCTGGAAGACTTGCGACCGCAACGGAGGATACTTGACCATGCTCGACTTCAAGGACCACGTGGTGCTCGTTACCGGAGCCGGGGCCGGAATCGGATTCGGCATCGCCCGGGCCTTCCACGAGGCGGGCGCCAGCGTGGCCGTCGGCGATTTGCGGGAGGCCGCCGTCGCGCGAGCCGCGTCCCGACTCGGCGACTCCGCCCGCGTCTACGCGCGCGCCGTGGACGTTCGCGACGCCCGTGCGACGGCGGAATTCTTGGACGGCGCCGAGCGCGCCTTCGGTCCGGTGACGGTGGCGGTGGCAAACGCGGGGATCTATCCCAATACCCCGGTGCTCGAGATGACCACGGAGGAGTGGGACCGCGTGATGGAGACCAACGTGCGCGGTATCTTCCTCACCTGTCAGGCTGCCGCCCGCTCGATGGTGGCCCGCGGCACGCGGGGCAAGATCATCACGCTCTCCTCGGGCGCCGCCCAGAGCGGGCGCCAGGGCGCCGCCCACTACTGCGCCTCCAAGGCGGGGGTAGTCATGTTCACCAAGGTCCTGGCCCTCGAGCTGGCCCGGCACCAGATCAACGTCAACAGCATCGCGCCCGGGCTCATCGAGGTCGAGGGCGAGGTGTCGCCCCTGACCCGCGAGTACGTGGAGACCCTGACGCGCTCGATCCCGTGGGGGCGCATCGGCAGCCCCCAGGACATAGCCAACGCGGCACTGTTCCTGGCCTCGCCTCTGGCGGAGTTCATCACCGGCGAGGTCCTGGCCGTCAACGGCGGTTCCTCGGCGGGCCGCGCCTTTCTTCCGCTCAGCACACCTCGATCGTCATGATCGTCAGCCGACCAGGCCCCTCCACATCCCTCTCCCCCATCGGGGGAGAGGGCAGGGTGAGGGGGCAACAGACAAGGCCTTCCTGGGACGTCCACCATGACGCGGCGATGACTTTGCGGCAGGTAATCCGCGGCAGGCGCGTCACACTACGGTGATTCTCTGGACACCGATGAAGTCGAGCCTTTCTATGCTGTCGCCCGGTACCTCCAGACACAGTTCGACGGCCTCGCGGACCCTCACCATCAGTTCATCAAGAGATCTTGCGTGAGTATGACAACCGCGCAGGGCCGGGACCGACGCTACATAGTAACCTTCGGTATCCTGCTCGAGGATCACGCTGAACTTCTTGGCCATCGGTATCTCCCTCCTCGAGTCAGCGCCGGTACAGTCGCGCCCTGAGTTCTTCCCGGCATACATCGACGACTCGTCCGAACTCTATTCCACATCCGCCAGTTGGTGATAGACTCTGCCTATGGAGCACAAGATTCCTATCCGGTTCCTATTGTTTGAGCACAAGGACGGCTGGTCTGCCCAATGCCTCGAGCATGACTTCGCTACTCAGGCCGAGACCCTCAGTGATCTCTACTATGAGATTGAGAGAGCTCTTGCGGGACACATCGCTGTCAGCGCCAAGCTAGGCTCGCGACCGTTCGAGGGGCTGGGTCGAGCGCCTCAGAAATATTGGGACATGTTCGATCGGGCTCCACTGAAGCTCGAACCGCCTAGTGAAATCAGAATCAAGGCATTTGAAAAGCTCCCAACCGAGGTTCCTGCCACCGAACTGAGGATTGCCGAGCTCGTCTAGACAGTGCCTCAGTTCTCAGAAATGCCGACCCTCAGTCAGTTCATTGAGAGGGTCAAGAAGTTTGGTGTCACCTACCATCACACCCCCGACCTCGCCGAAGGGCCACGCGGACCTGTTCGCTTCTACTACCTCAAGCGCCGTGACAAGGTTCAAGTAGTGATGCTCCCGAATGTGAGCCATGAATCCAGACTTCAGCGACACGTCGTGGAAGCATGGTGTCGAACGTTCGACATACCACTCGATGAATTCGGGCTCTAGATGAAGCGTGGTCGCAGGGCGGGCAAGCGAAAGGTCAAGGTGTCTCGGGCGCTGTTTGGTGAGATCGCGCTCAAGATAGCGATCTAACCGGACTCCTCGCGGTCGCGCCGTGAGGCCGCGTCGATAGGCGCGTGGCTTCCTGCCCTGTTCGATACGGAAGCCCGGCTGTACTATCGGTTCTATCGGGAGACGGCCGTAGGGGCAAAGTACTTGTGTGTGGTGGTCAAGATCACCCAGGGCGATGCTGTTCGTCCTGACCGCCTACCTGACGGACAGCGTGAAGCGGGGGTGGAGGCTATGGCCAGAGACAGAGTGAAGGTTTGGTACGACGCCAAGGGCGACTATCTCGAGGTGCTCTTCGATCAGCGGCCGGGCTATTTCCGGGAGACTGCCAACGATCAGGTCATGGAGAAGGTGGACCCGGAAGGCAATGTGTTCGGCTTCTCGATCCTGAAGGTAAGCGGCATCGGGGAGAAGCCACTCGAAGTCGCGCTCTAGGCTGCAACCTCGCGTGGCACTCGATACCACCTCCCAAACGGGCAGGCTCAGAGCGCATCGAAGGTGCGGCGATCAGAAAAAACAACCCCGCCCGAGGCCTTTCGGCGTGTCGAGCGGGGAGGAGGTACGAGGCGAGTTTTAGCAGACCAGCATTGCCCGTTAAGAGCGGAATCGTTGCCATCACTCGAGTTGCTTCGGCCTCTACACGATCGGGGAGAAAGTGACGAGAACTCGAAGAGGATTGAAGCTATGGCGCGTCCTTGTCAGGATCGAGAGCACGGCCTCACGGATACCAAGTCGTCGTCCGCAACAGCGCGGACGTCCTGAGCCGTGAGGGTCAACACGGCGGCGGTTCGACCGGACGCGGTAACGAACTCCACCTCGAGCCCGTCCGGCTCGTACACTTCTACGACCGCGCCGAGGTCGCCCTTGCGCAGCCCATGTTCAGGAAAGTCGCGGTCGAGAACAATCGTATCGAGAACGCGATACATCATCTACTGCCCTCCGGGTAGGCCGTCACGAATCGCGGGAACTCCTCGCCCGTTCGAATAACCCAGACGCTCACAGCGTCCGCCGAAACCCCCGCCGGGTTTTCCAGCCTAGCGCGGATCGCGTACTTCTGCCCGTAGATTGCTGAGGCTTCAGGTGTGGCCTCATGGGGCAGGTGCTGGCTCCGGAGATCCGCCTCAAGGCGGCGCCAGGTGTCGGGCGTGTCCAGAATCGGATACGTCGACGGCTGGGCGCCGCGCTTGCGGTGCGAGGTCGTGATCGTCACCCGATCCGGACCAGGCCGATCAGGCGGTCCAGCGCGATGATCAGCACGAGGGCCAGCACGACGAAGATCGTCGAGACGGCGTTGATGGTGGGGTCGAAGTTGTACTCGGTGTAATTGAAGATCCGCAGCGGCAAGGTCGTGGTGCGGGCGCCTGCGATGAGGAGCGTCACCGCCAGCTCGCCGAACGAGATGATGGCCGCGAAGATGGCCCCCGCCACGATCCCCGGCCGGAGCAGCGGCAGCGTGATCCGCCAGAAGGTCTGCAGGGGCGTCGCCCCCAGGTTCTGGGCGGCGCGCTCGAGCGCCGGGTCCAGGTTGTGGACGCTGATCGACACCAGCCGCACCGTGAAGGGCAGCGTCACCACCAGATGGCCGAGCATCAGCCCCGCCAGCGAGTCGATCAGCCCCAGGATGCTGAAATAATTCAGCAGCGCGATTCCCAGCACGATCTGCGGCATCACGAGCGGCCCCATCACGAGAGTCGCCACCAGTCTCTTTCCGGGGAACGAGTAGCGGACGAGGGCATAGGCCGTCAGCGTCCCGATCAGCAGCGAGAGCGGGGTCACCACGGCCGTCAGCAGCACGCTCAGCCGGAACGAGTCGCCCCACACCTCGCTCTCCCACAGGGCGCGGTACCACCGCAGCGAGAAGCCGCGGGGCGGGAAGGACAGGAAGTCGGCCGAGTTGAACGAGGCAAGGACGACCACGATCAGGGGTGCGAGCAGGAACGCGTAGACCAGGAGGCTGAAGGCGTCGACGGCCGTGCCGGCGGAGAGCCGCCGACGCATCAGGCCACGCTCCGGTTCACGGCCTTGAGGAGCCGGCCGGCCAGCGCGATCACGAGCAGCGTGAAGACCAGCAGCACGAAGGAGAGCGCGGCCCCCAGCGGGAAGTCGAGCTGGCTCAGCGTGACGTAGTAGATCCCGATGGCGAACAGGGGCTGGAGCGGCCCCGCCACGAGCAGCGGCGTGATGAAGATGCCGAGCGTGAGGGCGATCACCAGGCTGGTCCCGGCCACGACGCCCGGCATGCTGAGCGGCAGCGTGACCCGCCAGAAGGTCTGCCAGGGCGAGGCGCCCAGGCTCTGGGAGGCCCGCTCCAGCACCTGGTCCACCGACTGCAGCGCGCTCGCGATCGGCAGCATCATGAACGGCAGGAGCACGTGCACGGTGGCCACGATCACCGAGCCGAAGGTGCCCAGCATGCGCAGCGGGCTCTCGATCAGCCCAAGCGACAGCAGCGTGCCGTTGACGACGCCATTGTTGGCGAGGAGCACCACCCACCCGTAGCTCCGGACGATGACGCTGATCAGGAGCGGGGAGACGACGATGGCATAGAGGATCCTCCGGTACGTGGCCGAGCGGACGCGCACCATGTAGTACGCGGCGGGGTAGCCCAGGAGCAGGCAGAGCACGGTCACCGCCACGGCGAGCTTCACGCTGCCCCAGACCATGCGGTGAAAGTAGGGGTTCGTGGCGAAGTTCCGGTAGTTCACCAGCGAGACGTCGTAGTGGATGGAGCGCTGGGCGTCCATGTGGGCCAGGCTCAGCCGGAACAGATCCACGGAGGGAATCACGAAGAACACGAGCAGCAGCACGACGGCCGGGGCGAGAAGGCCGGCCACGGCCAGGCGCCTGCGCGAGCCCGCCGTCACGGCACCAGCCCCGCCATGCTCTCCCGCGAGCCGGGCAGCACGATGCTGTCCTCCGCGGCCCAGGACACCACCACGGCCTCGCCCTCGGCGAAGGAGGGAATCCCGCTCGGCATCTGCTCGATCACGCGCAGGCGGATCCCGTCCGCGAGCTGCACCTCGTACTCCGTGCTGGTCCCGAGGTACACGGTGTAGGCGATGGTCCCCGACAGCGCATTGGCGCGCGCGGGCGGCGCCGTCCGGTGAAGCGCGGCGCTCTCGGCGCGGAGCACCACCGCCACGGGCGCCCCGATCTCGATCGCGTCTTCGTAAAAAGCCCGCACCCGGTGCGCCCCCACCTGCACCGTGAGAGCGCTGCCACGCCGCTCGGCCAGGGTGCCGAAGAGGAAGTTCGGATGCCCCAGGAACTGAGCGACGAACGGCGTGCGCGGCTTCCGGTAGAGCTCGATCGGCGTCCCCGCCTGCTCGATCCGCCCTCCGTTCATGACCACCAGCCGATCCGAGAGCGTGAGCGCCTCTTCCTGATCGTGGGTGACGAAGATGGTGGTGATGCCCACCTGACGCTGGAGCCGCCGCAGCTCCACCCGCATCTGGCGCCGGAGCTGGGCGTCCAGGTTGGAGAGCGGCTCGTCCATCAGGAGCACGACGGGGTCGATGGCCAGCGCGCGCGCGATGGCCACGCGCTGCTGCTGCCCGCCCGACAGCTCGCGGATCGCGCGCTGGTCCAGCCCCTCGAGCTGGACGAGCGCGAGAGCCTCCCGCACCCGTCGCGCGATGTCGGCAGCCCCCACGCGCCGGACTTTGAGCCCGAAGGCCACGTTGTCGAACACGCTCATGTGGGGGAAGAGCGCGTAGCTCTGGAACACCATCCCCGTGTTCCGCCGGTAGGGCGGCACGTCGTTGACCACCCGCCCGCCGAGGGTCACCGTGCCGCGGAGCGGCGTCAGGAACCCGCCGATGATGTTCAGCGTGGTGGTCTTCCCGCACCCGGACGGGCCGAGGAGAGACAGGAACTCGCCCTTGTGCACGGCCAGGTCCAGGTCGTGCAGGACCGGCGTGGCCCCGTACGCCATGGCCACGCCGCGCAGCTCTACGTCAATGTCCACGGGGCGCCGTCAGGGGCGAGCGGCACGAGCCGGGCGGGCTAGCTCGTGAAGATCGCGGTCCAGCGCTGCGTCCACTCGCCCAGCTTCTGGCCGATGACGTCATAGTTCGGCGCCAGCAGCCGGCTGTAGGCCTCCGTCCCGTAGGCGATCCTGGCCGCGTACTTGGGCTCGAGCTTCACCGTGCTGTTCGACGGCGCGTACCACATCTGCTGGCAGAAGCCCTTCTGCGCCTCCGGGGAGAACCGGAAGTCGATGAGCTTGAGCGCCGCCGCCCGGTTCCGGGTGCCCTTGGCGATCCCCATGCCGGCCCCGCTGGCCACCGGCCCCGGCTTGCTCGGGTAGCTGAAGCCGACGGGCAGCCCGGCCGCCGCCAGCGCATGGGCGCGCCCGTCCCAGAGCGGCACCACGGCGATGTCACCCCGCTCGAGGAGCTGCTGGATCGCCCCAGCATCCGCAGGCTGCTGGACGATATTGGCCTTCAGCTCTTTCATCTTCTCGAAGCCGCGGTCCACGTCCGCGGGATTGCGCTCGTCGCCGCCCAGGGCGTGCACGGTGGCGATGAAGAACTGGAGCCCGACCGAATAGCTGACCGGCGGCATCCCGACAAGCCCCTTGTACTCGGGCTTCCACACGTCCAGCCACTCCCTGGGCGGGGTCTTCACCTTGTCGGTGCGGTAGGTGAGGCCGAGCTGCCCCCAGTTCTGATGCGCGCTGAAGTACTTGCCGTCCTTCTGCCACTTGGTCGGCGTCGAGATGGCGTAGAGCGACTTGATGTTCGGCACCTCGCTCGCATCGAACGGATCGATGAGCCCCTCGCGCACGGCGATGTCCATCTGCTCGTCCAGCATCTGGACCACGTCGAAGGGCGGGTTGCTCCCGCGCGCCGCTCGCAGCTTGGCGAGCTGCACGGTGCCGGCCGACAGGTCGAGGTGGAGCTTGACCCGCGGGTACTTCTGGCCGAAGGGCTTGGCCATGTGCTCGCGGAACGCCGTCTCCCACGCCCCGCCGGCCACGCAGGCCACCAGCTCGCCCGAGATGTCCGCGGCTGGCTGGCCCTCCACCCGCCGCGCACCCAGCAGCCCGCCCATCGCGGCCCCCGCTCCCGCGATCCCGGTCGCGGCCAGAAACTGACGCCGACCGACCCCGACATTGCCATCGCTACGCCACCCAGGATTCCGGCTCATTCGCTCTCTTCTCCTTTGTTGGGCCCCGATGTCACTGCGCGTGGCCTTTGCACGTTGCTCGGATGAGGGCACAAGCCCCGACCATATTGGCATTGGCATGCGCTGGAAGAAAGGCCGAATTGCCGCCCGCGACCGTCCTTGAGGAGCTCGGGGAGCAAAGCCTAGCAGCTGGACCGCGCGCGCACAGGGTAGCTGGTCCTCATCCCTCTCCCCTATCGGGGGAGAGGGCAGGGTGAGGGGGGCGAAGATCGCCGGCGATGAGGACTCGAAGTGGGTCAAGACTGCCGCGCTCGAGAGAATACCCGGAGCGCCAGGGTCGCCGTTGCCGAGCACTCGCGAGTCCAGAGTCTGTATCTCTCCCGACACATTGACGTGCTCGGTCGCCAGCATTCAGCATCTATCGCGGTTCGGCAATCGGTCCCGAGGCAGTTCCCGAGAGGTCGAGAATGGCTTGACCTCCATGCATAGCCGATCTATATTGATCGAGAAGGATCCGTCAATGTCACTCGCCGAGGGTAGGCGGAAACGTCTACTGGTTGTTCTCTTTATCCCGAGCGTAGAGCGAGATGGCAAAACTGCCATCGATCAGGATCACTGGGTTGACGCGGCCCTGGATCTCTTTGGCCGTGTGTTTGGAGGCGCTACGGCATATCTCAGGGCGCGGGGCGTCTGGCGAGACGACGAGAAGGGTGGCGCCTTGGTGAGAGACAACCCGGTGGTGCTCCACTCCTACATGGACCCGGAAGCAATAGAGACACCCGAGAGCTAGGCCCAACTGGCCGCCTTTTGCCGAAGGATGGGTCGAGAAACGAATCAGGGTGAGGTAGGCCTCGTCATCGATGACGAGTATCTCGCAATAAGCACTTTTGGTGAGGAGTAGCAAATGAAAGCACGAATTGACGTGGACAAGATTGCGAAGGGACTTGGTGCAGAACGGAGGGGCAGAGTGATCGCGCCGGGAGGGTACTTCGGAGCCGTGCAGCTGGTGGCCGACGTCGAGGCGAGATTTCGGATTCCAAAAGGCGGCGGCCGGCCGACCGTTGCTGAATGGACGACGAAGCGGGTCCTTCCGCTGAGTGAAGAGACCCTCAAGCGCCTTGAGCGGCTGGCGAAGAGGATAGGGGAAACAAAGCAAGTGCACCTGGAGCCAATGCAGGTCGCTGCTCTCCTCCTCGAAAGGGCAATTGCGAAGATCACGGAAGACGACGCCGGGAGGCTGCTGGACAGACGGAGCAAGTAGACTTCTTCGATCAGCGGCCGGGCTATTTCCGAGAGACGGCCAACGATCAGGTCATGGAGAAGGTGGACGCGGAAGGCAATGTGCTCGGCTTCTCGGTCCTGAGCGGCATGGGGGAGAAGCCACTCGAAGTCGCGTTCTTTTGATCAGCGGCCTCGATCTCCTTGGGTGCGGACGGCTTGATCAGGACCCTATATTTTGCCACGCCGCTTGAGAGCCTTCACGAACTGCTCGAAGTCGAGATTCGATTCCCGCTTGCGCTCGTCAAACGCCGCCAGATCCTCTGCGTCCTCCGCCAAGGTTAGCTTCACAGCTTCGTTGACCATGTCCGAGATGGACTTGTCGGACGCGGCCGCCCTGAGCCGCAGGGCCCGGTGAATATCAGGATCAAAATACACGGTCGCACGTTTGGGAGTAGCCATATGCGCATTTTTAGCGCTTTGACGTTTAGACGTCAAAGCACCTCTGCCGCTAACACGCATTCTTGAACGGCAAGCGAGAGCTCCACGACTACGACTCGAAGGCAGACCGTGGGACCTGACTCTGCCGGATGATCGAAAGCAGATTGCAGGGACGGGGACAGTTACCGTTCCGAGCACCCTTGAGTCCAGCGATGGTAGCACGCTACTCGATGCGGTCCCAGAACCTCCGCTGGCCTTGCCGGTTGGGGAAGACAAGCTTGCCCTGGTGAAACGTGAAGGGCCCGGACCACTTGGTTCCATCTTCCCACTCGATGCTGAGGGTATTGGCCTGGGTCTCCCAGCGTCCCCTCACGATGCTCGATCGACTTGACGCGGTGACGGACCACTTCTCGACCACGCCGTTGGCCCGGAGCACGATGTGTTCATCGTGGGCGCGGTCGAAGACGATTCGCGTGTTTCGCCAATGGCCGACCAGGCTCTGCGCGCGGCCAGGATCCGCGATCTGGGCCACGGCGGCGGCCGGCGCCATCGCCAAGACACACAAAGTGACGACGAGCCGCCAGGTGAGGTGGCTCGACTTCATCGTCCGCCCCTGCTGAAACTATGAGCGGGCTGCCGGTCCAGTGGAGCCAGGCTCGCTCGGCGAACGGCTTGGCAGGACCGGCTCCGCCATCTGACGTAGGACTGGCGCGTCAGAAACAAAGCCACGGCCTAGCTGGATCGCCGTGCCGGGAAGGTGACTTCAACTCCGCGGCCGAGCGCCCGCGCGATCTTCACCAGCGTCTCGAGCGTCATGTTCTGAGCCGGGCTGTTCTCGATGCGTGAAATGTTCGGAGCGCTCATCCTGGCTCGAGCGGCCAGCTGTGCCTGGCTCAAACCCTTCTTCTGGCGCCATCGCGCAATTTGTATCCCGACGCGGAGAGACTCGAGCTCCTCGTCAATCAGCCCCCGCATTTCCGGATCGTCCAGCTGCTTTTGAAAATAGAGATCCCAGCTCGTCGGCTTCTTCATGGCCCGATCCTCTTCTGTCGGTTGAGGTACTCCCTCATTCTGGCCTCTGCGATCTTGATGTCCCGGATGTCTTCGTCGTTCGCTTCCTGAAGCCGTGCAAGAGCACACACTCTCGGCCCCTGCTCCGCCAACAACCGGACCAGCGCCAGCACCTTGGCCCGAGGAGGCTTGTCGAGCGCATTCAGAAAATCCTGGACCGGGCATCCGCCCTCTTCACGTTCGTAGAACTCTATCTGCCAGGATGGTGTCAGTTCGGTCACAGGCAGTATACCATTTATGGTAAGCCAGGTCTGCCTGAAGGCTTCACGGCCGGCCGACCCATCTTGTGAGTCCAAGCACAGAATCCTGACGTCATACCTCCCTGTAGCGCTTGAATGATGTCGGACCAATGCCGCGAATCGTCTACGTCCGTAGACGCCGACGTCGCCTTACGCTCGTAAGAAGGGCAGATTTGCCGAGGGAGAGGGCAGGTTAAAGGGCCGTGGATGACCAGTGAGGAGAACTCGGAGAGAACTGAAGCTACCGCGTGC
>WNGF01007428.1_pt1 | contig 17177 bp, 15 predicted proteins | sample 5400641 | NCBI WGS metagenome assembly WNGF01 (sample SAMN13153371, study PRJNA577476) | soil metagenome | isolation source: 80 cm soil or saprolite under grassland replicate 2 | place: USA:California | collected 2016-06-15
GAGCGGTCCAGGGCGACCGGGGTGAACGCGGTGGCCGGGATGGCGCTGATCTGTTTGGCCAGCGACGGGGAGCGGGGGCGCAGGGTGAGGAACTTCACGCCGCGGGCGTCCAGTTCGCCCAGGACGGGCTGGGTGGTGACCTTGGAGTCGAGGATCAGCAGGTGCGGGTCGTGCCCGGAGACGGTCTTCCAGTGGTCGCAGAAGACGATCACTTCGCGGTTCTGGGTGGCCTTGGACAGGTCGGCGTTGGCGTAGATGAGGTTGTGGGTGCCGGAGTCTTGGGCGTAATCAGGACTTCCTGATTACGCCCATAATCTGAACCCGGCGGTAATCCGGCGCCGCGCTGCGGCGGCCTGGCAGGCGGGGGCGCCCGGGCTGGGCGTGTTCGCATAATCACAGCAGCGCTGGCCGGTCCTCGGTAGACCTTCTGCCTTCCGGTTCGACACCGAAGGCAAGGAGGATCACCGTGAGCAGATGCAGTGCGCCGAGGCAAGGGCCGCTGGCCGCCTACGCGGCGGGCTTTGTTAGCGAGCTTGGGCGCCTGGGGTATTCCGGGCGCGGGGCGGCCGAGCATGTCCGGCTGCTGGGGGACCTGAGCGGGTGGCTGGTTGCCGGGGGCCTGGACCCGGGCGAGCTGACTGCTGGCCAGGTGGCCCGCTTCCTGAGTGGGCGGACGCGGCGGGGTCATCACGGGTTGACCACCGCGACCGGGGCCGCGCCGCTGCTGGAGTACCTGACCGGACGGGGCGTGATTCCCGCGCCGACCGACCCGCCGGCGGCAGAGCCGTGCGCGGATGTGCTGGAGCGGTACCGGCGTTACCTGGTCAGCGAGCGTGGGCTGACCGGGCCGCAGGTGGCACGCCACCTGGCTACGGCGGTGATGTTCGCCGGGAGCGCCGGCGCCGGGACGCGGGGGTGGGCGGCGGTCACCGCAGCCGACGTCACCGGGTTCCTGGCCGCGCAGTGCCCGGCCCGCAGCCGGCCCTCGGCCTGCAAGCTGATCTCGCAGCTGCGGTCGTTCCTGCGGTTCCTCCGCCTGGACGGGCAGACGGCATCGGCGTTGGCGCAGGCCGTGCCGCCGGCCGCCTGGTGGAGCGCCAGTTCTCTGCCGCGCTGGGTGCCGCCCGAGCAGGTCGCGGTGCTGCTGGCAAGCTGCGACGGCCAGACCGCGGCGGGACGGCGGGACTTCGCGGTCCTGATGCTGCTGTCGCGGCTCGGGCTGCGGGCCGGGGAGGTCGCCGCCTTGCAGCTGGACGACATCGACTGGCGGGCAGGCGTGGTCACAGTCCGCGGCAAGGGACGCCGTGAGGAGAAGATGCCGCTGCCGCACGACACCGGCGAGGCGCTCGCCGGCTACCTGCGGCAAGGCAGGCCGGCCGTCGCCAGCCGGCTGGTGTTCGTGCGGTCGCGGGCGCCGCTGCGCGGGCTCACCCCGCAGGGCGTGTCCGACATCGTGGCCCGGGCGGCCAGCCGGGCCGGGCTGTCCCGCGTCAGCGCGCACCGGCTGCGTCACTCGGCCGCCACAGCGATGCTGCGGGCCGGCGCTTCGCTCGCCGAGGTCGGCCAGGCGCTGAGGCACCGCTCGGCCGCCACCACGGCGATCTACGCCAAGGTCGACCACAACGCGCTGCGGGCGGCGGCCCGCCGGTGGCCGGGAGGCGCGAAATGACCGGCATCCATAGCGCCCTGGAGGACTACCTGACCGTGCGCCGGTCCCTGGGGCACAAGCTGGCCGGGGCGGAGTATCTGCTGCGCCAGTTCCTTGCCTACCTGGACCGGGCGGGCGCGGCCGGGATCACCACGGAACTGGCGGTCACCTGGGCCACGCTTCCACGCGCCAGCGCCGTCTACCACGCCCAGCGGCTCAGCGCGGTACGCGGGTTCGCGTCCTGGCTGCATAGCATCGATCCGCTCACCGAGATCCCGCCAGCCGGGGTACTGCCGGCACGCCCGGCCCGGGCAGTGCCGTACATCTACCGCGACGACGAGATCACCGCGATCATGGCCGCAGCCGGGCGGCTGCGCCATCCGATGAGCCAGTGCACCTACCAGGCGCTGGTCGGGCTACTGGCCAGCACCGGGCTCCGGGTATCCGAGGCGATCGGCCTCGACCGGGGTGACGTGCGCCCGGGTGACGGCCTGGTGCGGGTCACCCGGGCGAAGTTCGGCAAGTCGCGGGAGGTTCCGCTGCATCGGTCCGCAGCGGTGGCGCTGGGCCGGTATGCGGAGCGCAGGGACGAGATATGCCCGCGCCCGCAGGCCGGCAGCTTCCTGCTCAGCTCAGCCGGGACCCGGCTGGCCTACCGGACCGCGCTGTGGGTGTTCCAGCACCTGCTGCAGCTCGCGGGCCTGCACGCCGGGCCCGGGCAGCCTCACCCGCGGATCCACGGCCTCAGGCACACCTTCGCCGTCGTCACCCTCATCGGGTGGTACCGGGCAGGCGCTGAGGTTCCCGCGCTGCTGCCGGTGCTGTCGACCTACCTAGGCCACACCGACCCGAAGTCGACGTACTGGTACCTGTCGGCCACGCCCGAACTGCTCGCGCTGGCCGCCGGCCGCCTGGAACAAGCGTCTGGGGAGGCGCGATGACCCTGCTCGCGCCCACACTGCAAGCGTTCTTCACCGACCGGCTGCTGGCCCAGAAGAACGCCAGCCCGCACACCGTCGCCTCCTACCGGGACTGCCTGCGTCTGCTGGTGTGCTTCGCGCACCAGCAGACGGGAACCCCGCCGTCGCGGCTGGCCATCGAGCAGCTCGACGCCCGGCTGATAGGAGACTTCCTGGACCACCTCGAGCACATGCGGGGCCTGAGCATCGCCAGCCGCAACACCCGGCTGGCCGCAGTCCACTCGCTGTTCCGGTTCGCGGCGCTGCGCCACCCCGAGCACGCCGAGCTGATCGGCCGGGTACTCGCGATCCCGGCCAAGCGCGCCCAGCGGGCCCTGGTTTCCTTCCTCACCGCCGAGGAAACCGACGCGCTGCTCGCCAGCCCCGACCGCTCACGCCGCACCGGGCGGCGAGACCACACCCTGCTCCTGGTAGCCATCCAGACTGGCCTGCGGGTCTCCGAGATCACCGGCCTGCGCATCGCCGACCTTCAGCTCGGCACAGGCGCGCGCGTCCGCTGCACGGGCAAGGGCCGGAAAGACCGCGCCACCCCGCTCACCCGCCAGACCGCCGCCGTGCTGCGCGCCTGGCTCGCCGAGCGCGGCGGCGACAGCACCGACCCGGTCTTCCCCGGCCCGGCCGGCTCACCACTCGGAACCGACGCGGTCCGCAGGCTCACCGAGCGGCACGCGGCCGGCGCCGCAGCCCGCTGCCCGTCACTGTCCTCCAAGAAAGTGACCCCGCACGTCCTCCGGCACACCTGCGCCATGAAGATGCTCGAAAGCGGGATCGACCTGGCCACTATCTCGCTGTGGCTCGGCCACGAGAACATCCGGAGCACGCAAGCCTACCTGCACGCCCACATGGCGCTGAAGGAAAAAGCGCTGGCCCGGACCGCGCCCGCTCGCACCAAAGCCGGCCGTTACCAGCCGCCCGACAGCCTGCTCGCGTTCCTCGAGCAGCTGTGATTATGCGAACACGCCCAGCCCGGGCGCCCCCGCCTGCCAGGCCGCCGCAGCGCGGCGCCGGATTACCGCCGGGTTCAGATTATGGGCGAAGAAGGTCAGCACGGACCGGGTGCGCTGGGACCGGGTGGGCACGTAGTGCTTTTCCAGCGCCGGGTCCTCGCCCCAGTGCATCACCGCGTGAAAGTCGAGGTCGAAGATGGCCTCGCCGGTGCTGGCCAGCCCGGAGGAGATCATCGTGGTGTCCAGGGCGGTGAGGAAGGCGCGTTGCTGGTCGTGGGAAAGACGGCCGTCACGCAGCGCGGCCCTGCAGAGCCGGCAGACAGCACGGATCCACGCAGCGGCCATCCGGCAGTAGTTCGCCCGAGTCGTCGAACAGCACGACGCCGTTGCAGAGCAGACTCCAACCCTGCTCCGGATGGGCGGCCACGACATGCGCGCGGGCGTGGTCGGGTGCATCCGCGGGCGGACAGTGTCGCTCATGCTCACACATGGTTCGGCCCTCCACGCGACCGTGCTATCGATAGCACACAACGCTAGGCGGGAGCCTCCCGCGTGTCAACAGTCCAGCCCGAACTGATCTGGCGACCGCCCGGTTACATCGTGATTGCCCGGCTTCACGGGTCGCGCTTCGCACCGGCGACGCAGCAGCATCACAGTTGTGCTATCGGTAGCACCAAAGCGTCGCGGAGTACGCCAGAGGGCGCCCCGTCGCGAGGCCGGCTGGAGAGAGGGCAGGTACGGATTGGCGGTTCCACGCAGGCTCTCGATCGTCGGCTTCGGCGACGAGCCGGGGTTCTCGTGGTGGGGCCCCGGGGCTCACCACCGTCGCGTTGCCGATGCATGAACTCGCCGTCGCGTGCGGCGTCTGGCTACTGCACCGTCTCAAGGCGAGCGGGCCGGGTCCCACGCAGGCTCCGCCGTTCAGCTCGGTGTCGCCGGGCACGCTGATCGAACGGGGTAGCACCGGCGCGCCCGCGGCTTTCATCCGCCATCAACGGAAACCACCCGGACGCGCGCACCTGCCCGCCGCTGAGGGCGGTCAGCATCCGCGCTGCGCGGCCTGTTGCGCTCGGTGACCGCGAGCGCGGCGGCTGGTCCGAGCAAGCCACCGGCGATGCCGACTCCCGGGCCGACGGCGAGAACGAGCGCGATGCCGATCAAGCTAGCAGCTTCGGCCGCGACGACTTCTCGCCTGCCGGTGATCAGACTGACAGCTGACCCGGACATCGCCGCCGGGAACACCACGTCGACGGGGGAGCGGAACGCGGCGCCGGAGGACGGCGGACAGCGCCTCGAGCTGGTAGGTGTAGCTGGAGCGTTCGCCGAGCTGCTCGACTCGTTCGCCGTGGGCTGTCGTGACGATGACGCGGTCGTCGAGGTGGGGTTGCACGAAGTTGGGGGCGGTGGCCTCGCCGCGGCTGCCGACGATCCGGCACGTCATGCGACGCTCCGGGCCGGCCATGTTGCACCGCGCGGCACCGGGCGGCGGCGCTGATGCGGATTCCCGCCCGGACACCAGGGCCTGGCACCACCACCGAACGGCAACGGATGTGGGCCGTGCTGCGGGACGGCCGGTACCTGGCCTTCACCGCGTTGAATGCCGTGCTGTCGCTGACCAGCCCGCTCATGGAGATCGCGCTGCCGCTGTGGATCACCAGGTACACCCACGCGCCGACGTGGCTGTTCAGCGTTCTGGTTCTGCTCAATACCAGCATGGTTGTCCTCGGCCAGGTCAGGATCAGCTCACGGGGACGGCACACGACCGACTGGTCCCGCGCAGCCCGGCTCGCGGGCGTGTTCCTGGGCCGGCGCCTGCCTGCTTTACGCCGGCGCCGGCTGGGGTACGGCGGTGATCGCCGCGGCCACTATCCTGCTCGCGATCGTGGTGCACACCTTCGGTGAGATGTATCAGGTCGCCAGCGAGTGGGGCCTCGATTTCAACCTCGCGCCCGCCCATGCGATCGGGCAGTACCAGGGAATGCTCGCCACCGGGCGGGCGGCCACCAGCGTTGCCGCGCCCATCCTGCTGATCGCGGTGATCCAGGCACAGCAGCTCGGCTGGCTGGTACTGGCTGCCGTGTTCGTCATCACCGGACTCCTGGTCCCCCTCATCCCCTCGCAGCGCGCGCCGGCTCACGCCGGGTAAGGAGCGGCAGCGGGCGCTCCGTGAGGGCCTGCAGCACATCCCGCGCCCAGGGCCAGCTCGGGCCGGTGCGGCCCGGCGGCCTCGCGGAGCCAGGCCAGCTCATCCGGGGAGCAGCCGCCGGCGAAGGTTGCGGCCAGCCCGATCCCGCTCCACAGGTCCGCCCGCCGGTGCGGGGCGAACCGGCCGACCGCGGCCACGACCGGCTCCGGCCGGCCGCCGTTCATGAACCACAGTGCGCGGCCGATCCCCCTGGTCCACCGCCCGGAGGAAGTAGTCGGGGTTGCCCTCCCACGGGTACGGCGCCGGAATCTCCTGACGTTCCATCCACCTCTTCGGGTGGAAGTAGGCCAGGTCGAAACCGTAGCCGTCGACGGCCAGCCAGGTCATGATCGGGAAGTACTTCAGGCCGGTCAGGTCCGGCATGATCTTCTTCCACAGCGCGCGGGGCAGCTTGGACATGGCGAAACCGATGCCGATGTAGGCCAGCAGCGGGTGCGGCTCTCCGGAGCTGCGCAGCAGATCGCGGGTGCGGTGGCCGCGCCGGAACCCCATGGCGTCGAGAATGGTGAACGCCATGGTGGCGCCCTCGTAGGCGAAGCCGCGCAGGTCCGGCTCCACCATGGCCAGCCGCCGCTCAAGCTCCCACAGGTTGCGTGTGTCGATGCCCCACTCGAACCCGCAGACCACTGCCTGCGGCACCGTCTCCAGCCGGCGGGTGGCATCGGTGGGGGTGATCGAAAAACCGCGGCCCGCAAAACCGACGTCGGCCAGCGACGGGGCGAACGCCAGTCGACGCAACGAACCGAGCATGGTCGACATCCAGATACCTGCCCTTTCGCCTGGGCCACCGGCTGCCAGCAATACTCAACCGCCCGCGCGGACCCGGTCTTCTCCATACCTGCGCGAGTAGCCGAGCCCGGGCCGGCGGTTCGGAGCCAGTGCCGCCGGCCGCCACATGCGGGTAAGCCTGCTTGGCGGGCTGGTTCGCCGGCGAGGCGGCGGTCACGGCGGTGTCCCGAGCCAAGAATCCCGGCGGTTCGGGCCGGTCGGCCGCTGCGCGGCACGGTGGTTGGTGGTGTGCTGGGGGTGTGGGAGGACCGAGGAGGTCGCCATGGTCACAACCGAGCAGCGCGCGATCGTGGTGGGGGTGAGCGGCTCTGAGACAGCGCGCCGCGCGCTGCACTGGGCCGTCGAGGAGGGCGTGTACCGCAACGCCGAGGTGCGGGCGGTGATCGCCTGGACATACGTTCCGTTCCTGGTACCCGGGGTGATCGACCCGCCGGATGCGCGGCGGCACGCCGAGCGCACTGTGGCGCAGGAGGTCGCCGGGGCGGTCGCCGGGCTGGCCAACCCGCCGGTGGTGGTGCCGCTGGCGGTGGAGGGTTCCGCGGCGCAGGTGCTCACCGAGGCCTCCGCCGACGCGGCGATGCTGGTGGTCGGTAGCCACGGGCATAGCGGGATCGCCGAGGCACTGCACAGCTCGGTCAGCACCACGTGCGTGCGTCACGCCGCCTGCCCGGTGGTCGTGGTGCCGCCGGCGCGAGAGGTGCCGCCCGAGAAGCACCACCGGTCCAGCATCACCACGGCACCCCACTACTGAGCGTGCCGACGGCGCGGAGAGCCAGCAGTGCGATGGCCGTCGCTGGCAGCAGGCCGGTTGCTGGCGAATCCTGGACGCCCAGCATTCTTGGGCCGTTATGGGATGGTGCGCACCACGCCGCCGTCGACCCGCAGGACGGCGCCGGTGGTAGCCGAGGCCTGTGGCGAGCAGAGGTAGACAACGAGGTTGGCGACCTCCTCGACGCTGACGAACCGCTGCAGCAGGGAGTGCGGGCGCTGGCTGGCGATGAACTTGGCGGCGGCGTCCCCTTTGGACCCACCGGTGCGTTCGGCGACGGAGGCGAAGTGTGCGTCGGTCCGCTCTGTCATGGTCGGACCGGGTAACACGGTGTTCACCGTGACCCCGCTGCCCGGAAACGACTCGGCGATTCCCCGGGACACCGCCATCTGCGCGGTCTTGGTCATTCCGTAGTGGACCATGTCCGGCGGGATCTGCAGGGCGTACTCGCTGCTGACGAACACCACCCGGCCCCAGCCACGTTCGGCCATCGCGGGCACGTGGTGTCGCGACAGCCTGACGCCGCTGAGCACGTTGACCTCGAAGGCCCGAAGCCAGTCCTGGTCGGACGCCTCGACGAACCGCTTGGCCTCGAAGATGCCGACGTTGTTCACCAGAATGTCCACCAGTGGCTCGGCCTCGATCAAGGCGGCCACGCCCTCGGCGGTGCCGACGTCCGCTGCCACACCGCTCACCGCTACGCCCGGCACCGCCTCCCGCAGGCCCTGGACAGCCCGGGTCACCCGCTCGCCGTCGCGTCCATTCACCACCACCCGGGCGCCGGCGCCGGCCAGACCCCTGGCGATCCCATATCCGATTCCGGTGGTAGAACCGGTGACCAGCGCGTGCCGTCCGGACAGATCAATCTGCACCGTTCCTCCAGGACCCATTCGACCAATCCTGGACAAATTAGCCGACATCGCGAGCGGCCGCACGGCCGCCATGTTCCGCATGTCGGCGAGCGCCACCGGCTCCACGTCGCCGTAGGTGTCGCCCTGCAGCTGCGCCTGGCTGGTTGGCTGGTACGCACCAGGCTGTCCGGGCGGCCTTAACCGCCCCTAACGTCGAGCCAATCCGCCGAGCCGGAGCGCGGGGTGTCACCTCCACAGCTCTGCGTCACGTCCACAGCTCTGCGTCACGTCCACAGCTCTGCGTCACGTCCACAGCTCTGCGTCACGTCCAGGGCACTGCGGGCCGCCCGCCGGAGCCTGTGCCGAGCCGCCGCGGAGGCCTGCGTTCAGGCGCGGGTTAGGTCCACTTTGGCGGCCCCGGCAATGCTTCCCGGCAGGACATCACCCGGGAGGTCGACCAGATGAGCGTGAACGGCAACTGGCAGTTGGTAGTGGACAGTCCGATCGGCAAGCAGGACGTCGTCGTCGACTTCGTCGAGAGCGGCGGCGAGTTAACCGGCACGCTCCTGAACAGAACCAGCAACGTGAGCAGCGAGATCTTCGACGGCAGCATCGACGGCGACGGGCTGACCTGGAAGATAAAGATAAAGAAGCCGAAGATCACCCTGTCATTCACCACGAGTGTCCGGGACGACACCATGTCCGGCAAGGTGAAGGCTGGCATGTTCGGCCACTTCACGGTCTCCGGGCAGCGCGCGACGGCCGCCTGACCAAAGGGACCTGGAAGACCCGGCTGCCACCGGCCGCCGGCATGACGGCCCACGGCATGGAGATGGGGATAGATATGCGTCTCGTTCCACCGAAACACCTCACCGCTGTCCTGGCGACGCTGGCTCTCGGCGTCACCGGGCTCGGCGCTCTGCATTCGGCAGCCTGGGCGAGCACGGACGGCACGCCGGGGAAGAAATGCGTCACCTTCAGCGGTACCGCCGTGTCGCACCTGACGTTCCACGATGCCGGGGCGCCCGGGCCCGGGCCCGGCGACAGCCTCGTGTACCACGACGAGATCTACGACGCCGCGGGCACGCAGGTCGCGTTCGAGGACGGTACCGCCGTGCTCTACCTCGACCCGGTGGACGGCAGCCTGCGTGAGTGGCTGGCCGTCGACCTGGAGCTGACCAACGGCAGCAGCATCTTCTGGTACGGCTCGGAGTCTCTGGCCGGGGGCGCCGCCGGCGAGAAGCAGGTGCTGTCCGCGGTGGGAACCGGTGGCGAGCTCCGTGGCATGACAGGCACCTTCTGGTTCCAGCTGCTGAGCCGGCCGGCACCGGACCTTTCGCTCTTCGCCGGGGGCTACACCCTCTGCAACAGGAACCCGGGTGAGTCGCAGGACTGACCCGGAACCGCGTTCGGGGAGTCACGATCCCGGCTCGCGCCGACGCGAGCCGGGTGGTTTCCCGGTGGTTTGCCATGGCCGGGCAACCCGGCACCGAGTCGAGCCCATTGCCGGATAGATGACGAGGCCGCCGCCCGGTGTGCCTTTCGTGGAGGTGGCGTCACGCGATGAGCGGGGACGAGGAGAAGCTCCGGGAGTATCTGCGGCGGGCGACCGTCGACCTGCGGCAGGCCAATCGGCGGCTGCGGGAAATGGATGCCAGGGAGCACGAGCCGATCGCGATCATCGGAATGAGCTGCCGGCTGCCCGGTGGCGTGCGGTCGCCGGATGACCTGTGGCGGCTGCTGGACGAGGGCCGCGACGCGATTTCGGAGTTTCCCGCCCGGCGCGGCTGGGATGTGCACGAGCTCTACGACCCCGACCCGGAGCGCCCGGGCAAGACATACGTGCGTGAGGGCGGCTTCGTCTACGACGCCGACGAGTTCGACGCCGAGTTCTTCGGTATCAGCCCGCGCGAGGCGCAGGCGATGGACCCGCAGCAGCGGCAGTTGCTTGAGGCGACCTGGGAGGCGTTCGAGCACGCGGGTATCGATCCGGGGACGGTGCGCGGCAGCAGTACCGGTGTCTTCATCGGCACCAGCGTGCAGGACTACATCTGGCGGTTGATCAGCCGGCTGGACACCGTCGAGGGGTTCGCGGTGACCGGCAGCTCGGCCAGCGTCGCGTCCGGCCGGCTGGCCTACACATTCGCGCTGGAGGGCCCGGCGGTGACGGTGGACACCGCGTGCTCCGCCTCGCTGGTCGCCATGCACCTCGCCTGCCAGGCGCTGCGGGCCGGCGAGTGCGCCCTGGCGCTGGCCGGCGGGGTGACGGTGATGGCCACCCCGGGGTTGTTCACCGAGTTCAGCCGCCAGCGCGGGATGGCCGCGGACGGGCGGTGCAAGCCCTTCGCCGCCGCCGCCGACGGTGTCGGCTGGGGCGAGGGCACCGGGCTGCTGCTGCTCGAGCCGCTGTCCGCGGCCGAGCGCAACGGCCACGACGTGCTGGCGCTGATCCGCGGCTCGGCGGTCAACCAGGACGGCTCCAGCAACGGCCTGACCGCTCCCAACGGGCCCTCCCAGCAGCGGGTCATCCGGGCCGCCCTGAGCAATGCCCGGCTCGCGCCGGACCAGATCGACGTCGTGGAGGCCCACGGCACCGGCACGACGCTGGGCGACCCGATCGAGGCCGAGGCCCTGCTGGCCACCTACGGCCAGGACCGCCCCGCCGACCGGCCGCTGTGGGTCGGGGCGGTCAAGTCGAACATCGGCCACACCCAGGCGGCCGCCGGGGTGGCCGGCGTCATCAAGACCGTCCTGGCCATGCGTCACGGCCGGCTGCCCAGGACCCTGCACATCGACCGGCCGACCCCGCACGTCGACTGGGCGTCGGGAGCCGTTGAACTGCTGGCCGAGCCGGTGGCCTGGCCGCGCAACGGCCACCCCCGCCGCGGCGGCGTCTCCTCATTCGGCATCAGCGGCACCAACGCCCATCTGATCATCGAAGAACCGCCCCCAGGGGCCGGCGCGGGAACGGCCGCGGCCCCGCGCAGCGCCGCCGGAGAGAGCGCCACCGGAGAGAGCGCCACCGGAGAGAGCGCCACCGGAGAGCGAAGCCTCCCGCAGGGGATGGCCCCGCAAGGCCCGCAAGCCCCGCCGGCCGCGCAGGCGGCGGCCCGGACGGATTTGGCCGGGCAGGTACCGGCCGCTCCCCCGGGCGTCGTCGCGTGGCCGCTCTCCGCCCGCACCGCCGAGGCCCTGCGAGCCAATGCGGCACGGCTGCGCGATCATCTGAGCGCCAACCCCGGGCTCGCCCCGGTGGACGTCGGGCACACCCTGGCCACCGGCCGCGCACACATGGCGCACCGTGCCGTGCTGCTCTCCGCGGGGGGCGCCGAGGCGTTTCTCCGCGGGCTGGCCGCGCTGGCCGAGGGCCGGCCGGACCCCGACCTGGTGGAGGGCGTCAGCACCGGCACGGCGACCACGGCGTTCCTGTTCACCGGCCAGGGCAGCCAGCAGGCCGGCATGGGCCGCGAGCTGTACGAGGAGCTCCCGCCCTTCGCCGCCGCCCTGGACGAGATCTGCGCGCACCTCGACCGGCACCTGGACGTACCGCTGCGGCAGGTCATGTTCGCCGCCCCGGGCACCGCCGACAGCGAGCTGCTGCACCAGACCCGGTACACGCAGCCGGCCCTGTTCGCCCTCGAGGTCGCGCTGTTCCGGCTGATGGAGTCGTTCCGCATCTCCCCCCGCTACCTCGCCGGGCATTCGGTCGGCGAGCTGAGCGCGGCGCATGTCGCCGGCGTGCTGTCCCTGGAGGACGCCTGCACTCTCGTGGCGGCGCGGGCCCGCTCGATGCAGGCCGCCCGGCCGGGCGGTGCCATGATCGCGCTGCAGGCATCCGAGGCGGAGGTGCGGGCGGCGCTGGCCGGCCACGAGGACCGGGTCGCCGTCGCCGCCGTCAACGGCCCCGCCGCGGTCGTCGTCTCCGGCGAGCGCAAGGCCGCCCGGGCCGTCGCGGACCGGCTCGCCTCGGCCGGTCGCAAGACCAGGGAGCTGCAGGTCTCCCACGCGTTCCACTCGCCGGACATGGACGGGGTGCTGCCGGAGTTCCGCGAGGTGGCCGCCGGGCTGACCTACCACCCGCCGCGCATCCCGGTCATCTCGAACCTCACCGGGCAGGTGGCCACCGCCGAGCAGCTGTGCTCGCCTGACTACTGGGTCAGGCATGTCCGGGAGGCGGTCCGCTACCACGACGGGATCCGCCGGCTGCACGAGCTGGGCGTCACGGCCTACCTCGAGCTCGGTCCGGCACCGGTGCTCACCGCGATGACGGCGGAATGCCTTGCGGACACCGGCGGCGGCGACACCGGCGGTGTGGCCCGTGGCGACGCCGGCGGACCGCTGCTGGCGGCCGTCCTGCGTCCCGGCCAGCCCGAGGCCCGCAGCGCAGTGGGTGCCGTCGCCGCCCTGCACACCCGCGGCATGCCGGTCGACTGGCGGCCGCTGCTGCCGGGCGGCCAGCGGGTGGACCTGCCCACCTACGCATTCCAGCACCGGCGCCACTGGCTGGAGGCCGGTGCCGGCACGGGCGACCTCGGCGCAGCCGGGCTCGACGACGCGGGTCACCCGCTGCTCGGCGCGGCCGTCGAGCTGCCCAACGACGAGGGCCACCTGTTCACCGGCCGGCTCAGCCTCGCCACCCAGCCGTGGCTGGCCGACCACAGCATCCTCGGCACCGTCCTGGTGCCCGGCGCCGCCCTTGTCGAGCTCGCCCTGCACGCCGGCGACCGGGTCGGCCTGCCGCACGTCGAGGAGCTCACCCTGGAGGCGCCGCTGGTGCTCGCCGAGGGCGGGGGCGTGGCGGTGCGCCTCCTGGTCGGGCCGGCCGACGGCGGCGCCCGCCGACCGGTCAGCATCCACTCCCGGCCCGCCGGCAGCACGGACGGCACCGCCTGGACCAGGAACGCGACCGGTGTCCTCGCCGCGGCCCCCGCCGCCGGTTCCGGGGCCGCCGGTTCCGGGGCCGCCGGTCCCGGGGCCGCCGGTCCCGGGGCCGCCGGTCCCGGGGCCGCCGGTCCCGGGGCCGCCGGTCCCGGGGCCGCTGGCCACCGCCCGGCGCGGTGCCGGTGGACACCGGCGACCTGTACCCGCGGTTGGCCGCCATCGGGATGGCGTACGGCCCAGCGTTCCAGGGGCTGCGCGCCGGGTGGCGGTGCGGCGAGGTCGTCTACGCCGAGGTCGTGCTCGATGAGGACCAGCACGACCAGCTCGGCCGGTACGGCCTGCACCCGGCGTTGCTGGACGCCGCGCTGCACGCGATGGCGCTCGGCGCGGCGGACCCGGGGAGCCCGGGGAGCCCGGGGAGCCCGGCCGAGCCGCCGCCGACCCGGCTGCCGTTCTCCTGGTCCGGGGTGTCCCTGCACGCCACCGAGGCGACCAGCGTGCGGGTGCGGCTGGCGCCGGCCGGCAACGGCACCCTGTCGGTGGCGATCATCGACCCGACCGGCGCACCGGTGGCCACCGTCGCCGCGCTGGCGATGCGGACGGTCTCGGCGGCCCAGCTCGCCTCCGCCACCCGCGGCGGGTACGACAGCATGCTGTTCCGTCTGGACTGGACCTCCGTCCCGGTGCCGGCCGAGGCCGCGGTGACCGGTCGCTGGAGGTTCCTCGACCCGGATGACCCGCCCACCGGTACCGGCGGGGCCCCTGACGCTGGTGCCGACACCGCGGCAGACACCGCTGCCGCCGCCGACGCCATGCCGGAGATCCTGATCACCGCCGGCACGGCGCACGGGGTGCCGGACCCGTCCGGCCGGACGCACGAGCTCACCGGCCGGGTCCTCGGCGTCGTGCAGGACTTCCTCGCGGACGATCGCCACGCCGGCTCCCGCCTGGTGGTGGTGACCCGCGGAGCGGTCGCCACCCGGCCGGAGGACCACGTCGACGACCTGCCCGGCGCGGCCGTCTGGGGGCTAGTGCGGGTGGCGCAGTCGGAGAACCCCGGGCGTCTGGTTCTCGTCGATCTCGACCCGCGCAACCCGTACGACACGGCCCTGGACGTCGCGTCCATGACCGGCATGGCAGCCGCGGTCCTCGCCACCGCGGAGCCGCAACTGGCGCTGCGCGAGGGGAAGGCGTACGCGCCCCGCCTGGCCCTGGCGAGCAGCCGCCCCGCCCTGCGGCCGCCGGCCGACCCACCGGCCGGCCCGGCGGGCGCAGCGGCGGTGACCACCGGCACCACCGGCACGGCGGGCACGACCGGCGCGTCCGGCGAGTCCGGCGAGTCCGGCGAGTCCGGCGAGTCCGGCGCTAGCGGCACGGTGGCAGCCGGCTGGCGGCTGGCGGTCAGCACGCCGGGCACGCTGGACAGCCTGGCCCTGGTCCGGTGCGAGGAGCCGGCCGCACCCCAGGCACTGCCGCCGGGGATGGTGCGCGTCTCGGTGCGCGCCGCCGGCCTGAACTTCCGGGACGTGCTGATCGCGCTCGGCATGTACCCGGGCAGGGCGGCGATCGGTGGCGAGGCGGCCGGCGTGGTGACCGCGGTCGGTCCCGGCGTCACCACCGTGTCACCCGGTGACCGCGTGACGGGTCTGTTCACCGGCGCGATGGGCCTGCCGCGGTGACCGACCACCGGTTCCTGGTCCGCATGCCCGACGGCTGGTCCTTCGCCCAGGCCGCCGCGATGCCGATCGCCTTCCTCACCGCGTACCACGCCCTTGTCGAGCTGGCGGACCTGCGCCCCGGCCAGGCCATCCTCATCCACGCCGCGACCGGCGGCGTCGGCATGGCCGCCGTGCAGCTCGCCCAGCTGCTGGGCGCGGAGGTCTTCGGCACCGCCAGCCCCGGCAAGTGGGCCACACTGATCGGCCAGGGCGTGCCTGAGACGCACATCGCCAACTCCCGGACACTCGACTTCGAGAGCCGGATCCTCGCCGCGACCGGCGGCCTGGGCGTGGACGTCGTCCTGGACTCCCTCGCCGGCGAGTTCGTGGACGCCTCGCTGCGCCTGCTGCCGCACGGCGGCCACTTCCTGGAGATGGGCAAGACCGACATCCGGGATCCGGAGGAGGTTGCCGCCGCGCATCCGCGCGTCAGCTACCGGGCCTTCGACCTGGCCGACGTCCGTTCCGGCACCTCGGGCAGGCCAGGCACACCGGCAAGCTGGTCCTGACCATGCCGCGCCCGCTGGACCCGGACGGCACCGTGCTGATCACCGGCGGCACCGGCGCGCTCGGCCGGCTGGTGGCGCGGCACCTGGTGACCGCCCGCGGGGTGCGTCACCTGCTGCTGGCGAGCCGGCGCGGGCCGGCGGCCGGGGACGCGGACGGTCTGGTCGCCGAGCTGGAGGGCGCCGGCGCCACGGTCACGGTCGCGGCCTGCGACGTCGCCGATTCCGGTGACCTCGCCCGGCTGCTCGCCACCGTGCCGGCCGAGCACCCGCTCACCGGGGTCATCCACGCCGCTGGCCGCACCGACGACGGCATGCTCGGCGCGCTGACACCGCAACGCCTCGGTCCGGTCCTGATGCCCAAGGTCGACGCGGCCTGGAACCTGCACGAGCAGACCAGGCACCTCGACCTGGCCGCGTTCGTGCTGTTCTCCTCGGTGGCCGGCACACTGGGCAACCCCGGCCAGGCCAGCTACGCCGCGGCGAACACCTTCCTCGACGGGTTGGCCGCCCATCGCCGGTCCGCCGGCCTGCCGGCCAACTCGCTGGCGTGGGGCCTGTGGGCGCAGGCCAGCGAGATCACCGCCACGCTGGGCGGGGCGCAGCACGCCAGGCTGGCTCGGGGCGGCATGGCCGCGCTCACCGCGGAGCAGGGACTGGGGCTGCTCGACGCCGCCCTGGACGCCGGCGCCGAGCCGGTGCTGGTGCCGGCCCGGCTGGAGGCCCGGGCGCTGCGCGGCGCCGACCCCGGCGCGGTTCCGCCGATCCTGCGCGGTCTGGTCACCACGGCCGGGCGGCGCAGCGTGCAGTCCGCCCCGCTCGCCGGCGACGGTTCGACGCTGGCGCAGCAGATCGCGGGCCAGTCGGAGGCCCAGGTGCGCAGGACCCTCGTCGAGCTGGTGCACACCCAGGTCGCCGCCGTGCTCGGCCATGCCTCGCCGGACACCATCGATGCGGCGCGGCCGTTCCAGGACCTGGGCTTCGACTCGCTGACGGCCGTCGAGCTCCGCAACCGGCTCAATGCGGCCACCGGCCTGCGGCTGCCGGCGACCCTGCTCTTCGACCACCCCACCCCGGCGGCCCTGGCCGAGCAGCTGCGCACGCAACTGCTCGGCCAGGTCGCCGCCGCGCCGCGGGCCAGCGGTCCGGCACCGGCGGCGGAGGCCGACGAGCCGGTCGCGGTGGTGGCCATGGGCTGCCGCTTCCCCGGTGGCGTGCGGACGCCGGAGGAGCTGTGGCGGCTGGTGGCCGACGGCATCGACGCGATCGGGGAGTTCCCGGCCGACCGCGGCTGGGCGGTGCAGGAGCTGTACGACGCCGACCCCACCAGGTCCGGCAAGAGCTACACCCGGCACGGCGGGTTCATCTACGACGCCGACCGGTTCGACGCGGACTTCTTCGGCATCAGCCCGCGGGAGGCGCTGGCCACCGATCCCCAGCAGCGGCTGCTGCTGGAGGCGAGCTGGGAGGCGCTGGAGCGGGCCGGGATCCACGCGGGCTCGCTGCGCGGCAGCGACACCGGGGTGTTCCTCGGCGTGACCGGCCAGTCCTACGGCAGCTCCTCGTGGACGGCCAGCAGCGTCGAGGGGTACCTGCTGGTGGGGACGACCCCGAGCATCGCCTCCGGCCGCATCGCGTACACCCTCGGCACGGAGGGGCCGGCGGTCACCGTGGACACCGCCTGCTCCTCCTCGCTGGTTGCGCTGCACCTGGCCTGCCAGGCGCTGCGCAACCGGGAGTGCGGCCTGGCCATCGCCGGCGGGGCGACGATCATGGCGACGCCGGCGGTGTTCACCGAGTTCAGCCGCCAGCGCGGGCTGTCCCCGGACGGGCGCTGCAAGGCGTTCGCCGCCGCCGCCGACGGTACCGGCTGGGGCGAGGG
>WNGF01006699.1_pt1 | contig 17174 bp, 16 predicted proteins | sample 5400641 | NCBI WGS metagenome assembly WNGF01 (sample SAMN13153371, study PRJNA577476) | soil metagenome | isolation source: 80 cm soil or saprolite under grassland replicate 2 | place: USA:California | collected 2016-06-15
ACCTGGCCGAAGATCCCCCACAGCAGGACCCCGCGCACCCGGTCGCCGTCGAGGTAGTAGACGACCCCCTCGCGGAACGGCCTCTTCCACGAAACGACGATCTCGAGCGCCGGGTCGAGCCTTCCCACCGCCTCGTATCCGAGATCGAACAGGTCCGAGTAGAAGAACGGGAGGTGCGCGTACGGCTCGGCCGCTCCCGCCATGTTCCGGCCGGCGGCGCGGCCCATCGAGAGCGCCGCGTCCTCGTGCTCGACGCGGACCCGCTCGCCGAGCGCGCCGCCCGGGAACCGCGCCACGTCGCCCGCCGCGAAGACCCCCGGCGCGCTCGTCTCGAGCTGCTCGTCCACCTCGATGCCGTCGGAGCAGCGGAGCCCGGCTGCCTCGGCGAGCGCGGTGTCGGGCCGGATGCCGAGCCCCGCCACCACGGCGTCGGCGACGATCTCCTCGCCGCCGCCGGTGCGGACCGCGGTCGCCTCGCCGCGCGGCTCCAGCGCCGCGACGTTCTCGCCGGCGAGCACGCGCACGCCCTTCTTCCCGAAGTAGCCCGTCACGAACGCCGCCAGCTCCGCCGGGTACGAGCGCGCGCCGATCGCCTCCTCCGGGAAGATCATCGTGACCTGCTTGCCGTTCGCGGCGAGCGACGCCGCGATCTCCGAGCCGATGAACCCTCCCCCGATGACGACGATCCTCGTCCCCTCGACCGCGCGCAGCCGCCGGTAGTCGGCGAGCGTCCGGTAGTAGACCACCCGGTCGCCGCCGAAGCGCAGCCGCCGGGGCACGCCGCCGGTCGCGAGGAGGAGCTTCTCGCAGCGGTGGACCTCGCCCTGGTCGTCCCGCACCTCCCGGGCGCGAGCCTCGAGCGCCACCGCGCGCCGGCCGGCGTGGAACGCGAGCCCCGCCACCTCCGGCAGCCAGACGCTCTCCTCCGGCTTCCCGAGCCACAGCCCCTTCGTGAGCGGGGGCCGCGCATAGGGGCGGTCCGGCTCGGCCGAGATCATCGCGATGGATCCGGTGGGGTCGGCCTCGCGGATCGCGGCCGCCGCCGCGTGCCCCGTCATCCCACCGCCCACGATCAGGTACCGGGTCTCGCTCATGGCCGGATCGATGCGCGGCGGCGCCGGCCGTTTCTGCTCCTTCGCGGGGCGGCGGCGGTCCCGTGCGGGCGAGCGCCCGTCACTCCGGCAGCGGGACCTCGATCACCATGCCGTCCGCGGCGACGTCGAGCGCGCCGCCGTACTCGGCGCGCGCCTGCTCGACGAGCGGCGCGAACTCACGATCGTAGCGGGTGGAGAGGTGGGTGAGAACGAGCCGCTGCGCGCCGGCCTCGCGCGCCGTGCGCGCCGCCTCGCGCGCGGTCGAGTGCATCGTCTCCTCGGCGCGCGCCTGCTCCGCGTCCCCGAAGGTGGAGTCGTGCACGAGGAGCTCCGCCCCGCGCGCCGCCTCGATCGTGCCGCGGCACGGGCGCGTGTCGCCGGTCACGACGACGCGGCGGCCGCGGCGCGGGGCCTCGACCACCTCCGCCGGTCGGACGACGCGGCCGCCCTCGAGCGTCACCTCGCGCCCGTGCTGGAGCGCGCCGAAGAGCGGGCCCTTCGGGACGCCGAGGGCGCTCGCCTTCTCGGGGTGGAAGCGGCCCGGCCGCGCGTCCTCGAGGAGCGCCCAGCCGACGGACGGGGTCCGGTGGTCGGTCTCGAACGCGAGCATGTCGCAGCCGTCGCGCCGGACGCGGTCCCCCGGGGCGACCTCGTGGATGCGCACGTCGAAGGCGAGCTTCTCGGTGCCGGTGAAGAGCATCACGTCGAGGAGCCGCCGCGCCGGGCGGGGGCCGTACACGTCGAGCGGCCCCTCTCGGTCGAGCATCGAGAGGGTGCGCAGGAACCCGATCGCGCCGAGGTAGTGGTCGGCGTGGAAGTGGGTGAAGAAGATCGCGTCCACGTCGAACCCGGTCCCGTAGCGGATCATCTGCCGCTGCGTCCCCTCCCCGCAGTCGACGAGGAACAGCTCGCGCTCCCGGCGCACCGCGAGGCCGGTGAGGTTCCGCTGGATCGTCGGCTGGGCCGCGGAGGTGCCGAGGAAGGTGAGGCGGAGCATGGTCCCGTTCCGAAATGTAGCGGGAACCGGCGCCGCGCGACGGTGCAAATTCACCGGGAAGAATACCGGCTTCGACGCCCCATCACGCTCGGTTGGTGTTCACTTGCGCTGCGACAATCCGCGAGCCGTCAAGAAGTCGCCCCACCGTTTCGAGATGTGCTAAACGGCAGGATGTCCGAGATGCACCAGGGGAGAAGTGGATCGCAGGTGAGGAAACGGGCCCAGCGCATCCGATGCTCCGCCGCGACAGCCCTGAGCCGCGGGCAGAGCCGTGCTCACGGACTGCCTCCTTCCTGCCACAGCGTTTCGTACCGGCACTCATTCGCAGCGAGGTGAAGACTCGATGAGACCGACCATCAGAAACCGACGCCTCGCGCTCGGCCTCGCCGCATCGGTGTGCTGGCTCGCACCGGCGCCGAGCCGCGCCGACACGGTCGACGCGAGCTCGACGACGATGCTCATCGTGCGCGATCAGGTGCGTGCGGGGACCTCCTACACCATCGCGCCGCTCTACGAGATCCTCTCGGTCTCGGCGCGCGACATCCGCAACCCCGTCGCCGACGGCCTCTCGGTGGTCTTCTCGGGGTGGGGCGCGGGCGCGATCGGCGAGCACCTCGTCTGGTTCGACCGGGATCGGCCGACGAACCGCGTGTTCGGCGATCTCGACCTCGCCTATCTCCAGGGCGAGATCCTGAAGCGCCACCTGCAGCTCCGGCTCGGACGCCAGCTCGTCGGCGGCGGAGTCACCGGCGCTCTCCAGCTCGACGGCGCCAACGTCCTCGTGCGGCTGCCCTACGGGCTCGGGGTGTCGGGGTACGCCGGCTCGCCCGTGTCGCAGCGCTTCGACGAGCGGGGCACGGAGACGACCTTCAACCCGCAGCGCGGCAACTTCGCGACGGGTGGCCGCGCCTACTTCACTCTGCCGGCATGGGGCGAGGTCGGCGCGTCGGGGGTGCTCGTCCAGGACCACGGCGACCCGAGCCGCCGCCAGGTCGGCGCCGACCTGCGGCTCACCCCCGTGCGCCCGCTCATGGTGCTCGCGAACACGAGCTACGACGTCTACGAGGACCGCTGGGCGGAGACGAATGTCGTGGGGCAGCTCCAGGTCCTGCGGAAGGTGCTCGTCATCGCCGACTACCGGCACGTCGAGCCCGATCTCCTCCTCGCCCGCAACTCGATCCTGGCGGTGTTCGCGGTCGATCGCCGCAACGAGGTCGGCGGCGCCGTCCGGCTCGGACCGTGGAAGGCGATCACGTTCGACGGCGACTACCACTACCTGAAGGAAGAGGCGGGCCACGGCAACCGCGCCGGCGCGCGCGCCTCCTGGCGCGCGGCGAAGGACACGATCCTCGGAGTGGAGCTGACCGCGCTCGAGACCCCGCAGAACGACTACTTCGGCGGGCGCGCCTTCGCGTCGCAGCGGCTCGACCGCTTCACGGGGACGCTCGACCTGCAGGAGTACGCGCTCGACCAGCCGGTGAACGGCCGCCACAATTCGTTCCTCGGGACCGCGACGCTCGGGTACGAGCTCGGGCTTGGCTTCGACGCGCTCGTCTCCGCGACGGGGGGCGCGACCCCGTACTACGAGTCGCGCTTCGACGTCATGGCCAAGCTGGCGTACAACCAGTCCTACCACGTGCGCGAGGTTCGCTGATGAGCCCCCGTTCCGTCCTCCTCGCGGCCGCATCGCTGGCGGCCTTCGGGTGCGCCCTCAAGGCCGAGAAGCCCAAGCCTGCCGAGAGCGCGAAGTTCACCTTTCCGCACTCCACGCACGTGGACGCGGGAATCAAGTGCCTCACGTGCCACGGCGGCGTCGCCCAGGCGACGGCGATCGGACCGACGGTGCACCTCGCGCTGCCGTCCGGCGACGCGGCGAAGGCCTGTGCCGACTGCCATCCGAAGCTCCCCGCGCCGCCGCCGCCGCGCCACGTCGAGCGGACCATCACCTTCTCGCACGCCGATCACCTGCCGTACGTGAAGGGCGATTGCTCGAGGTGCCACACCGCGCTCGTGGAGGCCGGCCAGACGACGGCGCCGGTTCCCCCGATGAGCACCTGCACGAGCTGCCACAACCACGCCGAGGACTATGCTCAGGCGAGGTGCCAGCCGTGCCACGTGGACCTCAAGCGCTATCCGCTGAAGCCGGTGGCCGACTTCAAGCACGCGGGCGACTTCCTGCACACGCACGGGCAGATGGCGAAGACGAACGCCGCCACCTGCGCCGCCTGCCACGAGCAGACCTCGTGCGCGGAGTGCCATGCGGCGACCACCCGCCCCGTGAAGCCCGACGTCCAGTGGCCGGAGGAGGTGGGCGCCGACTTCATCCACCGCGGCGACTACGTGTCGCGCCACACCATCGACGTGACCGCCGACCCGGCGAGCTGCCGGCGCTGCCACGGCAGCGCTTTCTGCGACGCCTGCCACCAGGAGCAGGGCATCTCGCAGCGCTCGGCGGCGGCGACCGGTCGCGACCCCCACCCGGCGAGCTTCCTCGCCGGCACCGTGCACGGCCCGGCGGCGCGGCAGGACATCGTGGGCTGCGCCGGTTGCCACGATCAGGGCGCGCGGTCCACGTGTGTCGCCTGTCACCGAAACGTCAATCCCCATCCGCCGGGCTGGGGCTCGCGCCACAACAAGACGACGGATGTCTCCAAGAACTCGATGTGCCGGACCTGTCACGCGTAGCGGCCCCGGAATCCAATAGGAGGATGCTCATGAAATCTTGCCTGTCGTTCCTCTCCTCTTGTCTGCTCATCCTGGGGCTCGCCGGGTGCGGCACCGCGCGCGACAGCGCCCAGGAAGGCAGCACGTTCTGCTTCGGCTGCCACTCCGAGACGAGCGAGCTCGGAAAGAAGATCAAGTGGGCCGAGGCGGGGTACGACCTCTCCGTCCACAAGAACGGCCAGGTCGGGCGGATCTACACGCCAGTGACGATGGCGACGGGCGCGTGCGCCCCATGGCCGGACGCACCCGGTTGCTTCGTCGCGGTCGGCACGGAGTTCGAAGGCTCGAACGCGTTCTATGCCAACTCCGGCGGATGCCAGATGTGCCACACGCAGGAGGGCTTCCGGAAGCGCGTCGCGGGAGATTACGACCAGGCCGGGCTGTATTCGATCAAGACGTCGTGGGACACGAGGGCGCAGGTGGGCAGCCCCTCCTCGCCGCTCCAAACCCCTCCGACGGCCAACACCCCCCTCTCGGCGGACGTGATCGCATTCCCGTCGCCGCTCGGGTGCTTCGGGTGCCACACGCCGCACGGCCAGGGCACGCCCGACGGCGTGACCCTCCCCCAGACGATCCCGGTGGGCACACCCATCACCACCCAGACCGGCGCGGTGTGGGGCGCGAACAAGGCGAAGGGCCACATCTGCGCGGAGTGCCACGAGATCCGCCTGAACAACTTCGCCACAACCGCCGACTCGATCGTCGCGAACGTCACGTCGACCGCGGGACGGTACACCGTCTCGGCCCCGTGGGGGACTCACCACGGCCCGCAGACGGACATGCTTCTCGGAGAGGGCGGCGCCGAGTACGTCGGGACGACGGCCGGAGGGTTCACCTTCGCCGGGACCTACAACAACTCGCCGCATGCCGGGAACCGGGACGCGGATTGCATCTCCTGCCACGCGCAGTCCGACATCGAGGACATCGAGGTGACGGGGAGCTTCTCCGTCAACGCCTCGGTGGGCGGCCACTCGTTCAGGAACAAGGGGTTCGTCCACGGCACGGAGAAGGCCCTGGTGATCGGGTGCGGATCGACGAACTGTCACACTGCGGCGGGCGTCTTCACCTCGGCGGGGAACCGCGTCGTCGCGGCGAACGTCGGAGCGACCTGCACGCCTCCCGCCGGAGGGACCTGCACTGCGTTCTCCCCGCCATCCGAGTACCTCCAGAAGACCGACGCGTATTTCCAGAAGCTGACCGGGTCCGCGGCGAACGCGGCGGACTCGAACTACCACCTCAAGGTGAACGAGCTGCTCACCAAGCTGGCCCGCCCGTCCACGGACTGCACGGGCCTCCTCGCGGCTGCTGCGGACCTTGCTGCCAACACGACCGGAGCGATCGGCTGGGCGAAGATGGAGGACCAGGCGACGATCGACCGGCGCTGCATCAGCACGGGCTCCGCGGCGGGGAAGGGCATCCTCAGGACCGCCAACCCCCGGAATGACAACACCAACGCCTCGGTCCGCTTCCTGAAGGGGCTCTGGAACTTCAAGTTCGTCCTGGCGGAGGACAAGAGCTTCGGCGTCCACAACACGAAGTATGCGCTGGAGCTGCTGTACGACTCCTGCGCCGACCTCTCCGAGCTGACGGCACCGGGCTCCTGCGGCGGGCACGCGGACGGCCAGTGCGACGCCTGCAACGGCACGAACGTCCTCGGCAGGCCCTAGCTCGACGCAAGGCAGCTCGTACGGCAACGGCCCCTCCTCGAGGGGCCGTTGCCCTTTTTCACCGGCAACGGACGAACTGATTCCTGGCGGCTCGAATGAAGCTTCGCGCGTACCCGTGGATCTGCATCGCGCTCTTCGCCGCCGGCGTCGTCGCCTGCAAGGCCGAGCCGGAGACCGAGGCGCGGAGGTACCTCGCCAGCCTCGGGAAGAAGTACACGCCCAAGGAGCTCGCCAACACGCGGGTCCTGGATCTGAAGGACACGCCGATCACCGACGACGGTGTCGCCCACCTCAAGGGCCTCAAGCGGCTCCAGTTCCTGTCGCTCGAGGCGACGAAGGTCACCGATGCCGGGCTCTCGCGGCTCGTGGACTTTCCGGCGCTGGACATCCTCGACCTCGCGAGGAATCCCATCACCGACGCCGGCCTGGAGCACGTCGGGAAGCTCACGCGGCTCCGGGGCCTGGGCCTCGCGGGAACGAGGATCACCGACGCGGGCCTGGCCCACCTGCAAGGGCTCGAGAACCTCACGGCCCTTCACCTGGGGCACACGGCGATCTCCGACGCCGGGCTGGTCCACCTGCACCGCCTCGGCGCGCTAGAGAAGGTGAACCTCTTCGACACGCGGGCGACCGACGCCGGGGTCGCGGCGCTCGTGGCGGCGCGGCCCGGGATCCAGGTGGTCCGGCGCGCCGAGCAGCTCGCGCAGCCGAAATAGCGTCGGCGGCTCGCGTGGGGGAATCTACCGATCGGCGGGGCCGAGCCCGCGCAGGCGCCGCAGCACCGGCGCGCGCCAGGCGACGAGCGCGACCGTGACGAGCGTCATCGCGCCGCCGAACACGACCGACGGCACCGTCCCGAGCAGGCGCGCGGCGGCGCCGCTCTCGAACGCCCCCAGCTCGTTCGACGAGCCGATGAAGAAGCTGTTCACGGCGGCGACGCGGCCCATCTTCTCCTGCGGCGTCTCGAGCTGGACGAGCGTCGAGCGGAGCACGACCGAGACGCCGTCGAGCGCGCCGCCGACGGCGAGGAGCGCGAGCGAGAGCGGGTACGAGCGCGAGAAGGCGAAGGCGATCCAGGTCGCGCCGAAGAACGCGACGCTAAAGAGGAGCGCGCGCCCCGCGCGCCGGAGCGGGCCCGCCCGGGCGAGCACGAACGCGGTCAGGACCGATCCGGCCGCGGGCGCGGCGCGGAGGAACCCAAAGCCGACCTCGCCCACCCCGAGCACGTCGCGCGCGAAGACGGGGAGGAGCGCGGTCGCCCCGCCGAAGAGGACGGCGAAGAGATCGAGGCTCATCGCGCCGAGGAGGAGCGGGTGGGCGAACACGAAGCGGATGCCGTCGGTCAGCTCGGCGACGAGGTGACCGCCGGCGGCCGCGCGGCGCGGGCGGGGGGCGATCGCCCCGAGCGCGAGGAGCCCGACCGCGGAGAGGACGAGCACGACCGCGTAGGCGAGCCCCGGCCCGCCGAGGGCGATGAGGCCGCCGCCCAGCGCCGGGCCGACCACCATGGCGGAGTGGTGGATCGACGAGCGCCAGGTGGAGGCGTTGAGGTAATGCTCGCGCGGGACGAGCTCCGCGCCGAGGGCCGCCGCGGTCGGGCGGAAGAAGGCGCGCCCCACGCCGGCGAGCGCCTGCGCCGCGTAGAACGGCAGCACCGTGCGGGGCGGCGCGACCGACAGCGCGACGAGCCACGCCCCGCTCGCCGCGACGAGGACGAGGCTCGCGATCGAGAGGGCGCGCCGGTCCACGCGATCGGCGGCCCACCCCCCCACGAGCGTCAGCCCGAGGAAGGGCAGCGCCTCGGCGAGGCCGACGAGCCCCAGCGCGAAGGGATCCCCGGTGAGCGCGTACACCTGCCAGCCGAGCACCGCGCTCTGGATCTGCGTCGCGGCGAAGACCGCCCCCATCGCCACGAGGAACGCGCGGTACTCGCGGAAGCGCAGCGAGGCGTACGGGTCGTGAGCCACTTCGCTACTACGTAGCATCTATACGGGCGAGCACGATTCCCGATCACCATCTCGGCCGGGAACGCGAGTATGTAGCGAAACGGCAGGAACCGGGTGGTGGTCTCGAGCGCGGGAACAGCTCGAGCGGGAAACGGGTATCGGCTACGAGACCAGCGCCTCGACCGCGATCTCGTCCTCGAACCGAGCAAAGTCGCCGGCGTTGAACGTCGCGAGCCGCGAGAGACCGTTCGCGCGCATCGTCGCGACGATGTTCGCATCGTGAGCCTGCTTGCCCTTCACTTCGTGCCGACGGACGAGTGCGAGCAGTTCGGCAAGGACCGCCTCGTCCTCCTCGAGAACGACGCACGCAGCGCGCCACGTGTCGAGCGCCGCGAGCGCCTCGTCGACCGTGAATGCGCGTCCCTCGACAGGCTGACGTGTGAGCACCACCAGGAACTCACGGCAGACCTGGCCGCTGATGCACGCAGGCGCGCCGTCCGCCACGAGCCGCCCCAGGTAGGCGGAGGCCACGCCGTGGCTCGGGTGCGCGCTCACCGAGGCAGCGACGAGGACGTTCGTGTCGATGAAGACCGGGTCAGCGGCCATCGTCGCCGTAGAGGTCGTCGCGGCGGAGGTCGCCGCCGATCCACCGCGGCCCGCCGCTCAGGACCGGCGGAGCGAAGCCCTTCGGCAACGGGCGCAGCCTCTCGGCTCGCGTCGCGTCGGCGATGACCCGCGCCCGCTCCTCGGGAGAGAGCGCGGCGAGCTCCTGGGCGAGGCGGTGGAGGTCTCGGGGGTCACGGGCCACGACGGGAATGCTAGCATCGCGGAGGCCGAATCGCACGGCAGGCGCGAAGAACGCCTCAGCTAAGACGACGCCGAGGTGTAACGGCCGATGGAGCGGAGCCACACCACCCGGGCGAAGATCGCGAAGGCGGCCGCGCCGGCGAGCGCCGCCGCGGCGTCGGCGGGCCCGAAGTCCTTCCCGAGGAGCGCGCGGGCCGGGAACGTGGTCATGATCGCGATCGGGATGACGAAGGTGAAGACCGCGCGCAGGAGGCCGCGGAACACGTCCGCCGGCCAGCGCGCCGCGTCGAAGATCGAGACGAACAGGTACGAGAGGTTGTCGATCTTCACGACGAAGAACGCCGCCGACACGACCAGGATCCACAGCGAGTAGAGGATGAGGGCGGCGCAGCCGAGGAGGAGCATCGCCGCGAGGACGTGGCCCGGGGCGGGCCAGCGCCCCAGCCGGTGGAACGCGATCGCGAAGACGACGACGCCGCCGAGCACGTCCACGATGCGCCACGGCGCGAACTTCTGGGTCGAGACGAGGAACTGCGCGTCGGCCGGCTTCAACAGGACGAAGTCGAGGGTCCCCTTGCGGATGTGCTCCACCACGCTCGCGAGCGACGGGTTCACCGCGCCCTCGAGCACCCCCTTCATCACCATGAACCAGCCGATGACGACGAGCGCCTCCTCGAAGCTCCAGCCTGCGATCCCCGCGCGCCTCCCGAACACGACGAGGAGCGGGACGAGCCCCCACCCCGTCCAGAAGAGCGCGAGCCCGCCCTGCACGAGGAAGTCGAGCCGGTACTGCATCGCGACCGTCGCCGAGGCGCGGAGCTGGATCCCGAGGAGGCGGAGGTAGCGGAGCACGGGGACGGTCCTTCGCGGGCGGGCGACCTCAGCCGCCGTAGGCGGCGAAGCGGCGGAGGCCCGCGCTCCAGGTGAGCCGGGCGGCGACGGCGAGCAGCGCCACGAAGGCCCACTGGATGGCGAGCTCGGCGAGCGCCTCGCGGCGCGGGGTCATCCCGATCACCATCTCGGTCGGGAAGGCGAGCATGTAGCGAAACGGCAGGAATCGGGCGGTGGTCTCGAGCCAGCGCGGGAACAGCTCGAGCGGGACGAGGTAGCCGGAGAACACGCCGAAGAGCCCGAGCCACAGCTCGAAGAGCGAGCCCGACGACTCCACCCAGAACGCGAGCGCGCCGATGACCGACATGGCGAGGAACGTGATGAGCCACGCCCCGACGAGCGTGACCGGGAACAGCGCGAGGAGGAGCGGATCGCGGCTGAGGCGCTCGCCGCCCGTCGCGAGGAGCGCGATGACGGCGATGGGCACGACGGCCCCGATCCGGAGCGGCATCGCGCCGATGTTCTCCGCCGCGTATGCGACGAGCGGGTGGATGGGTCGCAAGAGCCGGTATGCGAGCGTGCCCTGCCGGATCTCGAAGTTCACCTCCCAGATGACCCAGGCGCCGGTCATGAGCCGGACGACCAACGCGGCGAGGTAGTAGGCGGTGAAGTCCGCCTGTCCGAAGCGGCCCACCGGGCCGTCCCGGGCGACCGCGCTCATGAGGGCGAGCATCACGAGCGGCATGGTCGTGGAGAGGAGCCAGACGAGCATCTCCGCGCGATAGGCGACCGCCTCGGCGAGGCCGACGCGGACGAGCGTGGGGATGGCGTTCAGAGCGCGCCGCACCGGCGAGAGCCTAACCCACGCCGGCCCGGGGCGCCGCCGTGCCGCGGAGCGGCGGGCGGGGAGCGCGGCTATGAGCCCTGCGTGGCGTGGACGACCGAGCTGAACGCGATCCTCCAGCAGCGGATCGATCTCGCGCCCGGCCTCGGCATCTTCCGCGTCGCGCCGGACGGCTGGCCGCTCCCGGAGTTCACGCCCGGCCAGTTCGCCGTGCTCGGGTTGCCCGCCCGCTCGCCGCGCGTGGCGCTCTCCGACCCGGAGGAGCCGGGCGATCCCGACCGGATGATCCGCCGCGCGTACTCGATCGCGTCTTCGTCCCGCGCCCGAGAGTACGTCGAGATCTTCGCGAACCTCGTCCGCTCGGGCGAGCTGACGCCGCGCCTGTTCGCGCTCGCGCCGGGCGACCGGCTGTGGCTCGGCTCCAAGTTCACGGGCATGTTCACGCTCCGCGAGGTGCCGCCCGGCCGTCACCTCGCGATGATCGCGACCGGCACCGGACTCGCACCGTACATGAGCATGCTCCGCACGGAGCTCGACTGCGCCGCGCCGCGGCGGGTCGCCGTGCTCCACGGCGCGCGACACTCGTGGGACCTCGGCTACGCGGGCGAGCTCTACACGATGCAGCGCCACTGCCCGCCGTTCACGTACCTGCCCACCGTCAGCCGCCCGCAGGCCGAGCCGACGCGGTGGGGCGGCGCGACGGGACACGTTCAGGAGCTCTGGACGGGCGGCGCGCTCGCGCGCGCCTGGGGCTTCCGCCCGACTCCGGCCGACACCCACGTCCTCCTCTGCGGAAACCCCGCGATGATCGAGGACATGACGGAGCTCCTCGCCGCCGAGGGCTTCTGGCTGCACGGGCCGCGCTCGCCGGGGCAGGTGCACGTCGAGCGGTACTGGTGATCTCGCGTCGAGCGTGCTCTTCTCGCGCGCTCGGCTCCGATGCGCCTCGTCTGCTCCTACTGCCGCCGCGTCATCCGCGCCGATCCCGGCTCGCGCGTCACCGACGTGAGCCACGGCATGTGCGAGCCGTGCGCCGAGCATTTCGATCGGTTGTGGTCGGGGATGCCGGTCGACGAGTACCTCGACGGGCTTGCGGCGCCGGTCCTCGTCCTCGACGAGGACACGCGCGTCATCACCATGAACCAGCAGCTCGCTGACCTCATCGGCGTGAACCGGAAGAGCGTCGTCGGGCTGCGCGGCGGCGAGGCGTTCGCGTGCGTCCGCTCGCGCCTTCCGGAGGGCTGCGGCGGAACGGTCCACTGCCGCGAGTGCGGCGTGCGCCGCACCGTCGAGCAGGTCGCGCGCACCGGCCAGGTGCACGAGCAGGTCTCCGCGTACGTGGACACCGACCGCGGCCGCGTCTCCCTGCGCATCAGCGGGCGGCCGGGGAACCGCGGCACCGTACAGGTCACGATCGAGGAGCTCGGCGAGCCGCGGCCGAGGCGGGGAGCGGCGTAGCGTCAGGAGCCGGGCGCCGCACGCACGGCGTCCGTCTGCCCCGCGCGCCGGACGTACAGGACCTTCTCGATCTTGGCGATGCGCTGACCCTCGTTGTCCACCACCTCGACCTCGAACCGGGGGAACGCCTTCCCGTCGCGGTCGGCCTCGCGTCGGATCTCCTCGACGCGCGCCTCGGAAAGCACGAACGTCGCCGAGACCGTCCCGCGCCCGGCGCGGACGAACTCGATGGACGCTGACTTGTCCCAGACGACGTAGCCCGGCCCGAGCCGCGTCATCAGCATGATCATCCAGAACGGGTCGCACATGGAGAACAGCGATCCGCCGAAGTGCGTCCCCACCCAGTTCCGGTTCCACCGGGTGAGCTTCATCTCCACCTCGACCCGGGAGAGGTCCGGCTCGGCGTGCCGGACCCGCACCCCTGCGCCGAGGTAGGGCGGATAGATCCGCATGAGCCGCAGGACGCGCGCGGGCCCGATGAGCGCGGCGAGCTTCTGCCAAGGAGACATGCCGGGACGAATAGCGAGCGGGCGTGAGGAGCGCCGCGGTGACGGTCGCGGCGGCCCCGAATCACACGTCCGCACGGATCGCAGGTTGCGACCGATGTCGGCGGGTTGGGCGCGCGCCACATGGAGCGCCATTTGGCCGCGAGACGTACGCAACGCTTCGCGAAGCCTCGGCCCCGTGCGCGTGCAGGAGCGGGGAGTCGCCGCGTCCGGGCAACTTGAATCGGCTGATGTTGTCATTCGTCCGACGAAATGCGCGACGGTATTGACCGGATTGATGTCAGACCTCCATGCGAGATTGAGCCACTCGCGGGAGGGCGCGATGGCGGAGCAGCAGTCATTCGAGCTGAAGACGTGGGGAGGACGGCGGCATGGCGCCGGCCGCAAGCCCTCGAACCCGCGTGGCGCGATCCCGCACGCGCGGCGAGAGGAGGTCCGCGCGTACCACCCCGTGCACGTGACGCTCCGCGTCACCGAGCCCGTGTGGAATCTCCGGAGCGAACGCTCGTACCGGATCATCGACGCTGCGGTGCGCGCCGCTCGGCGCGTTCCGGGGTTCCGGATCGTCCACTTCAGCGTCCAGGGCAACCACCTCCACCTCATCGTCGAGGCGGACGGGACGCGGGCCTTCGCGCTCGGCGTCCGCGCCCTTTCCATCCGGCTCGCGCGGAGGCTCAACGCGATGATGGGACGGAGCGGGCCGGTCTTTTCCGATCGCTACCACGCGCACGTGCTCCGCACGCCGGCGGAGGTGCGGAACGCAGTTCGATACGTCCTCGGCAACTTCGAGAGCCACGCCGCGAGGCGGGGCGAGCCGACGTCGTCGAGAGGGTGGGTGGACCCGTTCTCCTCCGCGGCGGCGAAGGCGCCGCGCGAGGCGCAGGGCTCGCTCTTCGTCGAGCCCGCGACTTGCGCGGCGAGGACGTGGTTGCTGAGGCAGGCGGCGCGCGCCGTCCGCTGAGTACACATGTACCCCGGCCCAGGAGCGGGTGACTCCGAGGGCAGAGGCAGGCCCCCGCAACCATCGGGAGCCCCGGTCGCCGCACGGTGACGGGGGCTTTCGCGTCTCTCCGGCCTCGCCGGGCGGCGCCCGGCCGTTGAATCCGGCTGAAGATGGTCATCGCGTTGGCTGTGCCGGGACGACGAGCCTGACCGGAGGCCACGCGCGCCGCCGGTGGCGCCCGGCCCCCCCCCACGACGGTATGACGAAGCCATGACCCCGAAGCAGCGGCTCCGCCCGCCGGAAGACGCTCGAGTGTCGCCTGCATCGGGCTGCACAGGCCATGGCGTTGTCGCGCCGCCTCGACAGATACGTTCAAGGGAAGATGCGGAAGCGGAGTGGGATCCCAGCCCACACGCTCATGCACAATCCTACCATCCACTGACCACGCGATGCGGCCCGGTCTCCAGTCGATCGCGTAGAGATGGAAGTTCGAGGTGGCGTCGAAGCCGAGGTCGATGCGGCAGGGCGAGCCCCGATAGCCGAAGCAGATTGCCGCCCCGTCATCACCGGGGTTGAAGTAGACGTTGGCCAACATGCGGCGCGGGTCGTCCCCCGCTAGTTCGACATCGATCTCCTGTCTTGGTGCGTCTCGATGGAGGAAGAAGCCCGTAACGAGGCCGGAACCAGAAGCGGCCCTTATCTCCGCCTCGAACCGTCAGTGCTCGAACGAGCGCGCGGACGCGAAGGCGCCGGAACGGTACGGCCTGCTTCCAGTGGCAGCCCTGCTGATGACGAGATGCGCGCCGTCCTCATCGTTCACGAAACACTCTTGCGCGAACGATGCCAAATTGCCCGGAAAGGTCCCGACGAGCCCAGGGAACGAGGGCGTCGCCGTCGTCATCGCCGCGTGGACGAGGCGCATTCCTGCGAGCGGCACAGGCCGACCCGTGGGAGGCCTCGACTGCCAACCACTCCGGGGCGGAAGGACCCAAGGCGAATCGTCCAGCGGACAAGCCTTTCGCCGGAAAGGTACGGCAGATCGGCGCGTCGCGTGCGGACGATCGTCCCGGAAGATCCTAAAGCTTCTCGAAGCTCCGACGGGGAAGGCCTGAACGGGCTCGGCGAGGCCGAGAAGGTCACAGAGCGGCTCCCACGATCCGGTGTCCGGTCTGTCGTGAGACAGAACCGCTGTCCGCGACGACGGCAGGCGCTCGGGCTCCATCTCGGGCCAGAGCGCCGCGTTCGCCGCCAGGAGGAACCTGGCGTCCGTCCTTGCGATCGCGGCGGATAGCGTTCCCGGCGCGAGCGGAGCGTCGACGAGGGCGTCGAACTCTTCGAAGAGCTCGGGGAGGTCCTGTGCCCGGATTGCCTCTTCATCGCCGTCGAACGCCCGGACGCGCAGTCCCAGCATCGACAGTGCCATAGCGAGGCCTTCGCGCTCGTCGCCGGCGGTCCACGCTAGTACCGGGCCGGCCTGCGTCCGATCAGGCGGCATCGGACCCGAGCCCGAATCGACGATCCCCGCCCGTGCCAAGTACGGCAAGATAGAATAGGCATTGCCGGAGGCCTCGTCCTGTCTCTGCAGGATCGCCGAAGAGGAAAGCGCGAGCGCGCCGAGATCCTCGAAGCGATAGTTGATCCACAGGTCGACGGGCCCGATCACGGGCATCGCTCGCAGGAGTGCCGCCGCACCCTCACGCGACAGTACATAGCCGGAGAGAAACCAGAGCCCCCGCACCGGTCGGAACAGCGCGTCGCAGAGGTCGACGCGTACTGCCGTTCCTCCGGCGTCCGCGTAGGAGAGATAGAGCAGACGCGGTCCGCCTTCAGTACGGCAGCGTCGGAGGGCGGCACGCCAGCCGCGGTCGATCGCCGCCGCGGCACCGCGCCTGAACCAGACGTCGTCCTCGAGCACTAGCACATGATCGTCGGATCCTGTTGCGATGGCCTTCCAGGCCTCGACGTGCGACCTCGCGACCGCCACCTCCTGCCGCGTCATTCTGATCGGCTCGTCGACGCCGAAGCACTCCTCCAGCCTCGCATCCGGCTGGACGTAGAGGTGGTCACCGATGCGGTACGTCGAGTCGACATCAGCGGTCGCCGCCACGGCGCGGCCGTCGCGAGCGTCTACAGCTGCGAGCCGGCGCGCGATTGACGCTAGCGGAGCACCGTCGGACCCCCGGAAGCGGCCGAGTTCGCGGAGCACGCGCCGCCATCGCCGCGGTTGCCGGTCGAGGTTCACGACCAGAATCGACCCGATCATGTCGTCGCCCGCGCCGAACGCCGAGATCCGGCCGCCGGGAAGAATGCTCGCCATGGCGCGCAAGATCCGGAATGCGAGCCTGCGCAACGAGTCTGAGGCTTCTCGACGGTTCATCGCGCCATCCTCTCCAGTTCATGGCCTCAGCAGGCGTCCATGTTGCGCCAATTGCGGGCGTCCCCTCGGTAGGAGAGTTCCCAGCGCGTTTTCGCGATGGCCTCCCAGTCGTGCAGCAATTCGAAGTCGAAGGGCGCGCCGGCGACCTTCGAGTCGCGCGCGTGCGCGGCAAGGGCGGCGGTGAAATTGCCGGGGCCGGTCGTCGACTGGATCTCGGGAAGCGGATTCTTGCCGATCAGCCTCTCGGTCGCGCGAGCGAGCGCTCGCCGCAGAACCGGATGACCGGCAGGCGCCGCGATCGGATCGTTGTTGACGTAGAAGATGCGTCCGTTCGTCGGCAGATCGGTTCGCCAGATCTCTGCCGCCGGCACCATCCCGCCGGTCGAGATGTCGTAGCACAGCGGCTGCACCTTCAATCTTCCGTCCCGGAAGATGTTCTTCCAGCCGTCTCCCAGCAGTACGTCGTCCGCATCGACGTAGAGGCCGCCTTCCGCGAGCACAAAGCACATCCGCAGATAGTCGCTGCGCAAGCCCGCCTCGCGAAGTGGGTCCCAGCTGTCGAGGCAGGCGCGCACGTCATCCGGCACGTCGCACGGGTCGTGCCAGTATCTGATCAGTGTCGTAGGCACGGCCGCCGACTGGGTCGGTCCACCTGCGCTCGGAGTCGCCGAGCGATCGAGTTGCTGCAGCGTTAGGTCTCGGATGAAGGCGGACCGCAGGCAATCGTCTTCCTCGAAGCCCGGCGGGTATGCGTCCATCTTCAGTGTGTCCTTGTCGAGACCTGGAATGCGACCTGAGTCGCTTCGGCCATGGCATCCTTCTTTCGCGAGGTAAGACGCCCCTAAACGACCGTTCGTGATTCGCGATCAGCGGCAAGGCCGCGGACCGCAGGGAGAAAGTTGAAAGGGAAGGCCAGCCCATCGATCGTTGCGGTTGCGAGACCAGCACCGACCATGGAGGAGACCTTCCCGTGCACAAGA
>WNGF01004962.1_pt1 | contig 17173 bp, 18 predicted proteins | sample 5400641 | NCBI WGS metagenome assembly WNGF01 (sample SAMN13153371, study PRJNA577476) | soil metagenome | isolation source: 80 cm soil or saprolite under grassland replicate 2 | place: USA:California | collected 2016-06-15
CCTCGAACCGCATAGCATGGACCTTGCGGACTCCGCGACCGACGAGTTTGACCACGACCTTGCCCTCAGCCAGTTGTCCGCAATGCAAGACATGCTCTACGAAGTGGACGAGGCCATCAAACGCATTCAGAAAAGGACGTACGGCGCCTGCGAGGAAACAGGCAAACGGATACCCGCCGCGCGGCTGAAGGCGATCCCGTGGACGCGCTTCGCAAAGGAAGCCGAACTCCGGTTGGAGGACAAAGGGGTCGTCAGCAAACCTCGTCTTGGCGCGCTCGGCTCAGTGCGAGGCGAGCCTGCGGGCGGTCTCAAGGAGGGCGGACCTGCAGAGGAGAAAAATCTACCTCTCCCAGAAGACGAATCGCTGAGGAAGGTTTTCAAACCATCCATCGAATCACAGCCCAAGGGCACCGAGCTTCGCAGCAATCGGCGGCTCACCATCACTAAAGGAGGCAACTCATGAACTGTCCCAAATGCATTTCGCCGATGGTGAAGGTGATCTTCGGCGGCGTGGAAGTGGACCGGTGTGCCGATTGCCACGGCATTTTCTTCGACGAGTTCGAGAAGGAACAGTTGCAGAAGATGCGCGGTGCAGACACGATTGACATCGGCGACGCAAAGCTCGGCAAGGAGTTCAACAAAGTGGACCGCATCACCTGCCCGCGTTGCGGTAGTCTGATGATTCGGATGGTGGACCTCAACCAACCGCACATCTGGTTCGAGCATTGCACCGTGTGTGGCGGCTCGTTTTTCGATGCGGGCGAGTTCAAGGATTTGAAGCACCACACCGTTCTGGACGTCTTCAGAGACTTGATGGCGAAGGAACGGAGGTAAGGCAAAACGAACACCCCTGGGAAGGTTCTCGCGCCAACAATTTTTCACCGCCTGCGCAACCCCGTCCAGTCAGCAAGGCGCAAATCGCGGTTCGATTACGAACTCGCCGAGTAAATTCGCATCGATAGCATTCCCGCCACATGAGAAATCGACGGAGATTCCTGCATGATGTCGCTGCTCAGGTAGCTTTCCGCTCCGCCAACTCTTTCATCAACTCCAACTGAATTTCTTGAATTTCAAGCAGCCGCGTCCATTGCTGCTTGAGCAAGTGGTCCAGCTTCTCGTGCAGGTGACGGATTTCCAGTTCGGCCTTGAGATTGATTTTGTAGTCGTGTTCGGCGCGAAGACGGTCGCGGGTTTCCATGCGTTTCTGGCTCATCATGATAACGGGCGCTTGAATCGCAGCGAGGCACGAGAGCACGAGGTTCAACAGGATGAACGGAAACGGGTCGAACGGCTTGCTCAGTAGAGCGAGCGAGTTCACGACAATCCACACCAGCAGCACCAGCGCGAAGAGGGAGATGAATTTCCAACTCCCGCCGAAGGCCGCGATTTTGTCGGCAAGCATCTCGCCGGTGGTCAGTTTCTCGTTGAAGTCCGCGTAGATGTTTGTCGAGAGCAATTCGTTTCGCTTCAGGCTTTCGAGCACATCGTTCTCGAGTGCGGAAATCTCACCGACCTCAGTCTCAAGCACCTGCCGCACGTAATTCATGCGGTAGCGGTTTAGGTCGCCAACGCAGATGAAGCCCTCCGGTTTCCATTCCGGGTGGTCCCTCTCGATGAGGTGCAGGAGGCCAGGCCGAACGAATTCCGCCGGCACGAGCTCGCGATACGGTTTCTCGGCTTTGCAGACCTGGCATTGCCCTGTGGGTTTTCGGTGATTGGGCATCCGCGTCCCGTTATCCCACCTTGTGAACCCCCACGGCCCGCATGTATTGGGCGCGCTCGAAGGCGCTCGGGTCCGGGCAGTTCTTGTGGCTCAAGCTGCCTTTGAGTTGTTCGACCGACTCGTATTCGTGCTCCTGCATCCAGGCGACCATCTCCTGTTCAATCACCCCCATGCGGTCGATGCCGTGCCGCATCAGCACCGAGCAAAGCATTGTCACGTCGGCGCCAGCCATGAGCAGCTTGCCCACGGCAATCCATCCTCTGGCCGGAAGCGTCTTTCCGTCATGCTGGCATTCCATCCGAATGTGGAGCAACGGCAGGCTCAGCAGCGTCCACTTGCTGCGATACTCAAACGGTCGGAAAGCCCACTTGTGGGTACGAGGGAGCGTGCCGGGCGGCAGTTTCGCCGCCTCTTCGCGCCGAATTCGGCGCACCGCCCGAGTCGTCCAGAGGATGAGCGCCATCAGCGCAATGGCATAGCCGAGTTCGTCCGCGCGTTTCACGGCGTCGTTCTCGGTGAACGCAACGTGCGTCTCGACGGTCTTGATGCCGTAGGCGTCGAGCACCTGTTTCGATTCGACTTCGGTCAGAAGGGTGCGGCCCGCCTTTCGGCCAGCCTGTATAATATTCTCCGCGACGCTCCGCTTCTCTGCCGTAGTGGCGTCGGTCATTGCTTGAGGCGTCAGCACGACCAGCACGCCGTCGGTGTTCGGATCTTTGGCGGCGAGTGCGACGGCCTTGGCGTAGCGTTCAGCATCGGCGTCGCCAAGGAGGTCGATGGGATTGCCGTGGCTCCAGTGCGGCGGGAGAAATCGGCTCAAAGCTTCGGTGGTGGCGGGAGAAAGATTCGCGACCTGCCCGCCACTGAAGACGAGCGCGTCGGTGGCGAGCGCGCCGGGGCCCCCAGCGTTGGTGACCATCGCGAGGCGAGGCCCGTGCGGACGCGGCTGTTTGGCGAGCACTTCAGCCATGTCGAAGAGTTCCTCGATGGTCTCCACCCGTAGCACACCGACACGCCGGAACGCCGCGTCGAGCACTGCATCGCTGCCGGTGAGCGCGCCGGTGTGGGAGGCGGCGGCTTTCGCGGCGGCTTCCGTGTGCCCGACCTTGAGGACGATGATGGGCTTGGTCAGAGCGACCTCGCGCGCGGCGGAAAGGAAGGCACGCGCATCGCCGACCGACTCCATGTAACAGACGATGCTCTTGGTGTGCGGGTCGTCGCCGAAGTAAGTGATGAGATCGCCCCAGCCGACATCCAACATCGAGCCAACCGAGACGAACGCGCTGAAGCCGACGTTCTCGCGCAAGCTCCAGTCCAGCACCGCGGCACACAGCGCGCCGCTTTGACTTATAAAAGCGACGTTGCCGGGTCTGGCAATGCCCTCAGCAAAGGTGGCGTTCAACCGAGCGTGCGGCGCCATCACTCCGAGGCAGTTCGGGCCGATGAGGCGCAGCCTGCCGCGGCGCGCTTCGGCGAGGATTTGTCGCTCCAACTCCGCGCCTGTCGTTCCGCACTCCTTGAATCCCGCAGAAATGATGACGGCACCGGCGACCCCGGCCTTCGCACATTCTCTGATCAGGCCGGGCACAGTAGGAGCCGGCGTTGCGATAACCGCGAGATCCACCTTCTCCGGGAGAGAGACGATGTCCGGGAATGTCTTCGCGCCGAGCACCTCCTTGTGATTGGGATTGACCAGGTAAGTCGTTTCCTCAAAGGCGCGGAGGTTTTCGGCGAGCGTACGGCCGACACTGCCAGGCTTCTCCGACGCACCGATGATGGCGATCGTCTTCGGCGCAAATAGAGCGTCCAGCGGATTGCCGCGAGCATGCCGGAGAAGGTCATGCGCGGGTCCCGCGCAGGCATGTGCGGTCGCGGTCATGGCGAGCACTTCTTCAACGCCTTCGCTTTCTCCAGAAAACCGGCGTCGACGTCTTTCAGTATTTCGCGAGTCTTTTCATCCAACTTCGTCTCACGGAGGCATGGCATACCTTGTCCTTTCGCAGCGTTCAAATTGATTCGTCGACCGGTACCGTCATTTCGCCAACCACCTTGGTTTTGAGCTGACGCGGCAGCTTGCCGGAATTGGCAAGCGCACGTCGTTTCTTGTCGGAACTACACACGAAGCTGCTCACTTTGAAAGTATCCGCTCCCGCTGGCAGGAAGCGCCGCACTATGCGGTCACGAACTCACGCTCACGCTCACGCACGATGAGAACGGGACAGGGGGCATGACGAACCACACGCTCCGCCGTGCTGCCCAGGAGTGCGTGCACGATTGCGTCTCGACCGTGGGCCGCCACAATAATCAGGTCAGCGCACTGTTCGCTGGCTTGCTCGGCAATTTCGTGGAAGGCGTTGCCGGTGCGAATGGCCGAAGAGCCGTTTACATCGGCATTGGCCAGTTCGTGCGCCAAGACATCGAGTTTCTCTTGAACTGCTTGGTCTGTGTTCATGGCGATCCTTAACCTTCGAGGGCCGACTGGATTTGCTGTTCGAGAAGCTGCTTGCGGGTGGCTTGGAGCCGGTGGATGACCACCTGCGCGACGCGCTTCATCAGTGCATGACCGAACTCATGATCGCGCTCGGAAACGTTGAGCAGATGCGCGCCGCTGAGGCTCACAGCCTCCGTCGGCTCCGTCGCGCGGGCTTGGAAGTGCCAGACGAACGGCGGGAAGAGCCAGGACCAGCCCAACACCTCGCCCGCGCCAAGCGTCTGGACAAGGATCGTCTCGTTCCCGTGTTCATGCGCCTCCAATGCGATCTCGCCGCTGCGGACGAGATAGAACTCGCTCGCCGGCTCGCCTTCACGGAAGAGCACCTCGCCCGCCTTGAACTTTACCTCCCTGGCGCCGTCTGCCAGCACGGCCAGGTGCTCCCGCTTCATCCTGCGGAAAAATCCGTGGCTCAAAATAGTTTCATATAAATTGCTCATAGCTGCCTTTCCCCGCCCGTGCCTTCGGCACTGAACTCACTTTCGCCAGGCGTCCATTCGTTCCTATTCTCTTTCCACCGAAATCAAACACCCATTAGCCGCGTCACGCTGCGCGGGACTTGGCAACTACTCGCCATTTCTTGCCGGCCTGCTAGCGGCCGTATGAACAAGTCCCGCTGGCGGCGTCGGCAGGACGAGAGCCGAGCGTGTCTCGTCCGGCTCGGTTTCTTTTGGAAAGGCCAATTTTCATCCCGCCATTTCCACGGCTACCGCGCCGACGCCACCACTTTTCCCCGCACCAGCTTGTGGCAATCCACGCAACTCATCGTCATCCGCACGTAAGCCAGAGTGGCAGCATCGAGGTTCTTGTCTTTGGCCGACTTCACCAGCGCGTCCACCTGACGCCGAAACGAGAGACTTTGCTGGTCGTAGTCCGGATTCTCGAACAAGCGCCAGTCGGCATCTTTGGTCATCGCGCTAAGTCGGGTGCCTTTGGCGATGATGAGGTCGTAATCCTCCGTTGCCAGCCCTTCGAGCACGCGCTGCGACAACTCCAGTTTGTCGCGCATGAACTCTTTGGCAGCGCGATCGCGCTTGGATTGAGCGAAGGAGGCGGTGAGGCCCGCGGCGGTGGCGAGAACGAGAGCGAGGAGAAGAATTCGGGTCCTCATAGCGTTGAGACTGGAATGGCTTTTCATAGGAAGGGTTGGATTGAGACTTTGTTCGTCTTCATTGCAGGCATAACTTAGAAACGAGCCGCAGTCTCCTCTGCCCGAGCCTTGGCAATGGTTGCTCCTTTCTTGCGCTTGCCTCTGGGGTTCTGGCCTTCGTTGAAGCCGACGAGCAAGAACGGGCCGGACTTTGCCAAATGCCGGAAAGCGCCGTTCGTGTCCTTCGATGAAGCTTAACGTGGATTGAACGCGGACTTGTTCGCATTCGCTCAATCCGCCGCGAGGGCCGGGCATGCGCGGCATCCGCCTCGCGCATCAGACAAGAACGAGCCGCGAGGAGAATCGTTATGAGTGCATTAATACGTTGGGACCCCTTCAAAGAAATGGATGACCTCCAAAGCCGGTTCGCCAAGCTATTCGGGCTGACGCCGGCACGCATCAGCAACGGCGGCAAGGAAGCCTTGACCGTGGCTGAGTGGGCGCCGTCCGTGGACATCACGGAGGACGATAGGGAGTATCTCGTGAAAGCCGACCTGCCCGAAGTGAAGAAGGAAGATGTGAGGGTTACAGTGGAGGGCGGCGTGCTCACCATCACAGGCGAGCGCAAGTTCGAGAAGGAAGAGAAGGACAAGAAATATCACCGCATTGAGCGGTCATACGGGAACTTTCTCCGCAGCTTCACGCTGCCGGATGCGGCGGATGGCGCCAAGGTCAGCGCCGAATTCAAAGATGGCGTGCTGAAGGTGCGTCTGCCCAAGACCGAGAAGGCGAAGCCGAAGGCCGTCGAAGTCAAAGTTGCATAGGACGCTGGACTTGTCTGGAGCAACGGGCGGGACGAGGGTCGGGAGGAAATGGGGGGATCGACTCGCCCGCCCTTCAGCACGTAGGCACTTAACATCAACAACACGCGGCGTGCGCGGTGTGCCGCACGGACTTGCACTTGGTGGATGAGGAACTGCCTAGACAATCACTCGTTCAGGCCCCAGTTGATAGCCCGAGTTGATGATGCGGTGGTCCTGGCCAAGCAATTCGCTGCGGGAGTATTTGGAAATCTCGCAAAACTTGTCGTTGGCGTAGGTGACAAGCCCGCGCGCGTCGGTGATGGCCACGATGGAATGGGCGTCGAGCGCGGCCTTGAGGTCCCGGAGTTCCTTGAGCGGGGTGAGTCTTTGCGAATCGGCTCGCCCGCGTCCGGGCAAGTGGTCAGCTGCGGCGTTGGCGACTTCCAAAGCCTTGACCCGCTCAATCAATTCAGCCTTGGTCATCCGGGAGTAGTCATTCATCGCCGCTCAATTTTTAGCGGAATCAGTTTTCGAAACACGCGAAAAGAAGCGTCCATTGGAAAAGACTAATGAAGTCAGGCCGCCGGCAGGTGACCGCGATACTCCGTCGGCGACTCGCCTACGATTTTCTTGAACACGCGGTTGAAGTGCGTGAGCGACTGGAAGCCGACCTCGTAAGCGATCTCACTCACCCGCAGGTTCGGGTTGAGCAACAGGTTCTTCGCCTTCTCGGCGCGCGTGCGCGAAACATACTCGGTGAAGTTGATGCCCGTGACCCTTTTGAACAGCTTGCAGAAATAGAAAATGCTCGTATGCACCGCCTGCGCCACCTGACCGAGCGAGAGGTCTTCGGTGTGATGCTCCTCGATGAACTGCTTGGCTTTGGCAATAACGGGCGGTTCAGCGTTGGCTTGCAGGATGGCGACTTGATTGCTCTTCATCGAGAGATGGTCGGCAAAGATGGAGAGCAGGCTTGCCGCGGAATCGAGTTTCTTCTGCGAAACCACCGGGGTGTTGAAGTACGCGTCCTTCGCCCCGTTGTCGCCCAGGTCCACGCCGAGTTCTTTGGCGTGCTCGACCGCGCGATGGAACGAGGCCGCCGTTGGCTTTTGGCGCAGCACTTGGCCGGTTTGCAGGAAGCCAATGGTCTCCTGGCCGAGTTTGACGGGCACGGCGGTCTCGCACAACCCGTAGGCGCAAGTCGTGGTCGCTGGCTTCTGCATGGCGCTTTGCGCCAACTTCTCCTGCAACTGCAAACACGCCGCGCAGGTGCGGCTCTTCTCCGCCATCAGGGCGCAGAAAGGATTTTCCTTGCGCTTGCCGTGGAGCGGGAGTTGCCACGTTTCCACGGGTCGGAGGGTAACCGGGAGCCCGGTCGCTTCCGTGTAAGCGCGCTCGTAGTCTTGGTAGAGCTGGGAGTGAGTCAGCGATTCAATCAATTGTCCGTTCGCATTCATTGCTCAATGTTTCTCGTTTTTAGTTCAAATACTTTTGTCTCTGCTGAGAGCAATAATCGACCACTCCGGGCGGTCTGAGAATTGGGGACGAGGTTGCACTTGGATTGGAGCCAACCCGGACGGGGGATAGGGAAAATCCCTAGCGAAGGAAGGAGCAAGCTTAATCGCAGGCTAGTACTGCGACCAGGAAATGTCGTTACATGGTGGTGTTCGCCTTGTCCCTTCACCCTCACCCTAACCGTCTCCCTCAGGGAGAGGGTTAGGGTGAGGGGGAACAGGACGTCCACCAACCCGCGCCGGACCCCGTCACGAAACTTCTGTGTCACCGGACTAGGGAAGTGACGAGGCGGCGCGCGTCGCGAAAGCAGCGCCAAAATTCCTGTCTGCCGCATCGCCGGTTTTCAAGCTGCGGACTGGTGGCCTGCCTGCAGGCGAAAGAGTGTGGGGTCGCGATCAAACCCTCCCTCTCCTCCATTGGATGGAGGAGGGCCGGGGAGAGGAGGTGGGTTGGTTTCGCCGAACTTGAATTGCCCCTCTCCTCGGTCCTCTCCCCACTCCTCCGTCGTGGGGAGAGGAAGAAGAGCCAAGCGCTGCGGAAAACTCGCGCGGCCGGCGACAATTGCGTCCAAGGAAGCGCGCAGCAGACTGCATAATTCTGCGCCGCCTGGTCAGCGGCGCGAGGCGAGCAACTGCTTGCGCGTGGCTTGAAGCCTTTGGATGACCACTTGGGTCATGCGTTTCATCAACTCGTAGCCCAAGTCATGGTCCTGCTCGCAGGCCTCGCGCAGCCGTGTGCCGTAAAAGAAGATGGCCGTCGTCGGTTCGAGCGCCCGAGCGTCGTAATGCCAATAATAGGACGGGACAAGCCAGGACCAGCCGAGCACGTCGCCAGGGCCAATGGTTTGAACGGGCACGGGTGGTTCATCCCGACGATGGGATTCGAGCGAAACTTTGCCCTTCTCGATGAGGTAAAAACGGTTGGCCGGCTCGCCTTCGCAAAAGATGAGTGCTCCTGGCTCGTAACGCATTCGCATGGCGTTGTCGGCCAGCACCTGAAGATGCTGCGGTTTGAGCCCCTTGAGGAACGCATGTTCTGCGATGACGCTCTCGACGGCTTTCACCGCCGAGGTCTCGTCCTTCACAGCGCTCCGCTTGTGCGATGTCGAGTTCATAACGTAATTGTCAAACGCGCGGGGTTGCGTGGTATGCGCCGTCCCGCCAGAGCACCGTCCCCGCAATTCCTGCCTGCTGCCCTCTCAGCCTGCGAAGTCGAAGCGAAACTTCTCCTCGTCGGATTTGATGCCCAGCGACGCGCAAATGTGTTTCGACGCCATCATGCCGGCCGTCGTCTTGATGATGCGGTCGAATTCGTGCTTCGGCAGATCCATTCCCTCGTGCTTGATGGCACGGATAGGAAACCCACGCTCCAGCAGTTCCTCAACGAACTCCTCGCACGCCACCGGGTCGTCAGTGGAGTAGTGGTTCGTCTGCGCGTGTCTTCTGAACTGGGTGGTGTATTCGACCGTGTATTTGGGAATCATACCATGCCTTTCTCATTCAATGATCAGCGCTGCACCAACGCCGGCGCCGCTTCTCTGACCTTGCGGACCCAGCGATGGAAAATATCCCGTGCCATCTCGACCGTTTCGTCCGGACCGACCGATTCGCGCACGGTCTCCGGCTTGGGCAGCCACTCTGCCGATGTCCGAGCCGAGCTTTCGCAGTCCAGTGATGAACGGCGGCAGCACGACCTGGAATTGCCGCATCATCTCGTGATCTTCGTGCTCGATGATGTGGCAGTGGTAGGGATACCGGCCGGGAAAGCCGTCGAACCGGGCGATGACGCGCGTGATTTCGTTCGGCCCGGCGCGCACGGTGTCTTTCCAGCCGGCCTCGTTGGCGGGCGCAGGCACGCGCGGGCCGGTGGTCACGATCATGTTATTCGTGAACACGAATGGCTGGCGGTCGAGGATTTGCATGAGCACCAGGTGCAGGTGCATCGGGTGCGCGACGCCGGAACGGTTGATGAAACTCCATACCTCGGTCGTGCCGAGTACGGGGAATTCGGTGATGTCGTCCCAGCCGAGATCGTTGATGAGCCACTTCGCGCCGGTGCAAGGGTCGCTAGTCTTTTTCAGTACGAACTCGCGCTGTTTGAAGGCGTTCGTTTCGTAGAGTCGCTCCAGCGGACGTAGCGTGGCCGGGAGCGCGGCGGTGTGGCCGGCGACGTTGGTGACGATGAACTTCATCACGTTCGGAATGAGCCCCGCGCCAGCCGGACCGGGGAACGGCGCAGGCGCGCTATTGGTCAGGAGAATCTGTGCGCCACTGGCGTAGTTGGCGAAGTCCATGACCACGTCGGCTCGCTCGCCGGGCATGAGGGTCACTTCGCTGAGCGGCACGGGCGCAGGCAACATTCCGCCATCGGTGCCGATCTGATGGAATATCGCCCCGGACGACAACGCCAAAGTGTAGGTACGCGAAGTCGAGCCGTTGACGATACGGAAACGATGCTTGCCCTGGTTCACAATAAGGTAGGGCCAGACCTTGCCGTTGACGATAATCGTGTCGCCAAAGAAATGCTCGTCCCACGTCGCGGGATACACCAGCGAACCGTCCGCGTGGAATTTTCGGTCCTGGATGACGAGCGGAATTTCATTCGGGCCGGAGGGCAGGCCGAGCGAGTTCTCGACCGCATCGCGCATGATGTAAAGCCCGGCCAGGCCCATGTACACGTTCAACCGCGTGATGCCGAGAGCGTGGTCGTGAAACCAGATCGATGCCGCCGGCTGGTTGTTGGGATAGAAGTTCGTCCGCGACTGGCCGGGCAGGAAGGTTTCCTCGGGATAACCATCGTCCTTTTGCATCACCTTGCCGCCGTGCAGATGCACGACTGTGCGCGGCTTGGCACCTTCCGTATCCGTCCCGTGCAGACACGTATCCACAGCCAGGAAATGATTGGTCCGCAGCGCGCCAGAGCTGTCACGAAGATCATTGATCCATTTGACGGTCACCGGTTGGCCGGCTCCGGCTTCAATGACCGGTCCTGGGAAGGCGGTGCCATAGGCCCACACGGTGGTCAGCGGCAAGTCGCGATGGAGCTTCTGCTGCACTTCCCGCATCGTGACTTCGTAATACGCCACGCTCCCAACCGCGCCCGTGACCGGCTGCAACGGCGCGGGCACCGGCAGCGCGTCCACGAACGGCGTGAGAATGACAGGGCATAAATTCGCCGAACACGGAACGTTGTCGCCTTGGTAAGTCCCACCCGTGGCCACGCATTGATTTGAAGTCAGTGTCTGACAACTGCCGTCAGACATGCAGCAGGCGCCGACGGACGGCGGGCAAGGATTCGTCGCGCAACTGCTCCCGATGCCATGGAACACGCCCCCCGCAGCCGCGCATTGGTTCGACGTGAGGGTAGCGCAACTGCCGTCGGCCAGGCAGCAAGCGCCCACTTCGGCCGGCGGTATGAAATCCACGCGCAGCACCGGGCGCTGGCTCACCGTCGAGACTTCGCGGCTGTCGAAGCGCTTCGATGTTTTGGTCGTGCTCTCTTCGCCTCGGATCAGCCAGCCGAAGTTTGTGCCAGAGTTGTTCAACCAAAGCTGCACGTCGGCCACCAGGCCAGTGGAGGACCACGAATAAGATCCTTCGCGGTTGACGGAAACGGTCGCGCTCGCGGTCGGGCGGAAATCGCCACCCGCTGTGGCCCAGAGGCTAGTGGGATAGAACCGGTGATACCACGTGGCGTCTCCCGGCAGAGCTTGTGTCCCGCGTCCTTCTTCTTGGGAAGCGTTCGAGGCGCCTTCTCCCCAGTTGGCCAGTGCCCGATAGATCGTCACGTTGTCTGCCGTGTCGCGCGTGCGCGACATGTAGAGCGTGAGCGTCACGGCGGTGATGGTCGAGCCGGAGGGAATCGCGTTCGTGAGGTTGAAGGCGATCACGGCGCGACGAATGTAACCATCATCGGTGCGGCCAGCGAAGAGATGTTCACCAGCGCCATTGCTGTTCGTGGTGCCGCCGGTTGCGGGTTGATAGAGCGTGTTGTCCTTGATGCCTGGAACTTGCACGGTGGCAGCCAAGGCCGCGCCCTCCGCCAGCAAAACGGTCGTGAGAACTGCCACCGTCCATCGAATGGATCCCATAGTAATGTCCGCAGGTTGTGCGTTTCGTCTCCGCTCCTACGGTCCGACGCGCAGCGGCCTCATCATTTCGTTGTCCTCGTGCTCGACGATGTGACAGTGCCACACGAACTGGCCGGGGATGTCGAACGTGGCTTTGATACGGGTGACCTGGCCGGGATAGGCGATCACGGTGTCCTTGAAGCCCGTCTCCCAAGGCTCGGGCGCGAAGGGCGGACCGACGAGTCGGGCTGGCGGCAGCGAAATCCCTTCTTCGTCCGCAACGAGCAGTTGCCGGTTGAGCACTTGAAACTGGGTCTGGTGAATGTGAATCGGATGCGCGTCGGCGGTGAAGTTGAAGATCTCCCAAATCTCGGTGTCATTGAGACCGGGGTTCTCTGTCACCGGATCGTCCCACATCAACGGAATCGGATTGCCGTAGTCATCCATGATTCCCAGCACGGCATCCCGCGGACCAACGCCACGCAGGCGTTCGGAAACTTCCTCATTGAGCGACACGCGTCGCGTTCTGACCGGAGCGGGCATCGGAGTGAGGGCGGGCAACGCCAGTTGTCCGACCGGCAGGCTCGTGTCCGCGCCAGCGAGTGGTACGACCGTGAACTTCATCACCTGGCCGGTGGTATTTGGATCGGCGACATCGAAGTCGTCAGGAGGTTCACCGCCGCCGAAGGGTTCATCCGGTCCTTCGTTGATGAAGTAGATTTCCGTCCCAACTGGCACTCCCGTGAAATCCACGATCACGTCGGCGCGCTCGGCCGGCGACATGAGGAGTTGTCCGAGTTGCACCGGCGCGGGCAAGAATCCGCCTTCGGTCCCGATCTGGGTGAACGGCAGCACCGGCGTGGCTGGCCTCGGCGCCAACGGGTTCGTGACGAGTTTCAGAATCAAGAAACGCCCATTGCAGCCATTGAGGAGACGGAAGCGATAACGGCGCGGCTCGACGTTCAGGTTCGGCCAGGTCTTGCCGTTGACCACCATGGTGTTTCCGAAGACCTCTGGATTCCAAATCGGCGAGATGTCGCTGCGCGGGATGTAAGGACCGGCAAACCCGTCGAAGAACTCCCGGCTGCTTGGATAGAACAGCGAACCATCGGCGTTGAAGGAACGGTCCTGGATGGCGATGGGGATCTCGTAGTAAATCAATCCGGGCGGATCGCCCAACGCCGGCGCCGGCCCGGGCAACAGACCCGCCGGCAGATCCGACGGGCCGCCGCGCAGGATGTAGAAGCCCGCGGGTCCGGCGTAAACGTTCACGCGGGTCATGCCCAGCGTGTGGTCGTGATACCAGAGAGTGGCGGCCCGTTGATCGTTGGCGTATTGGAAGACAGCGGTGCCGGGTTCCCAAGGCTGCTGCCAGATGGATTCAAATTTCGTCTTGAAGGAGTCGTACCACGTTCCTGTCCTGAAGTAGCCAGCCGGAATGTTATTTGCCGTGGGCAGATACCAAGCCTCCGCGTAACCGTCGCTTTCTTCCGTCGAATGCGCACCGTGGACATGAGTGACGATGGGCACTGGCCCGCGATAAGGGCCAGGAGTTCTCTTGAATCTCGGCCGCGTATCTCTGGGTCCCGGCGGATTGGTCCAATGCAGTGTCGGGTCCACCGCCAGCAGATGCGGCAGGTAATTGCCGGAGCCGTCCACCAGGCCGTTGATCCATTTGACTCGCACCGGCGCTTCCCACTTGGACTCGATGGTGAACGCGGGAAAGTTGAAGGTGCCCGCGTGATTGACGGAGCCGTAGCTCCACACCGTCGTCATCGGCAACCCTGCGGGCAGGATCGACTGCCGGAACTGGCGGACCGCAATCTCGTAATAATCAATGGGCCTGCCCATCCTGTGAACGAGCTTGCTCGTTCGCGGCATGGCTGGCGGAATGACCAACGGCGTGACGTATTTAGGAATCAGCGTGGGATTAAGTGTGCCGCCCGGCAGTGCTTCGGCCCCAACACGGCGGACACCTCCGGGCCACGGCAGCAATGTTGCCGCTCCCGCCGCTCCGACTGTTGTGATGAATTGCCTTCTGGTTTGCATAACGTGCCTTTCTGTTGTGGTTTCCGAGCAGTCTCTTACAATCTGCGTCTCCCATGCTCCCCGCATTTTGGAAAACAATAGCTTGAATTTGCTCCATTCCCTTGCGAAGCGGCGGACACGTCTTCGCAGGATTCGTCTCAATCTTCCTGGGAGAGTTCCAAGACCGGCAGTTTTCCCGACGGGATGGATCAGCCTGTGATGGCCTTGAATTCTTTCGTGTCGAAGGCCTGCAGGGTCTCCGTGCGCACGTTGCCCAGTGCCGCAAGTTGCGTAAGGCTGCGGAGGATCTTACGCTCATCACCGTTCAGAATGAGCACGCCGTCGCAGAAGCCCACGGTCCAGAGTTGAGCTTCAACCGTGACGCCAGCCTTTTCGGCGGCCTTTCTGAACGCGAGCGCGCGAGCAGGTGACTGCTTGAGGCGGCGCGCTCCTTGGTCCGTGAAACGAATCAGGGTGACGTATCGAGCAATAGATTTCCTTTCTGGTGTGGGTTTGCTGTGTTCAGAACACTTCGGCCTTCAGTCCTGTGACTTCGCGCACGCGCCGGGCGATGGCCGAAAGCGTTTTCAGCGGCAAGTGCCCACACTCGGAATGCGGCGTGGGGCGCGTGGCGGAGTAAATCTGCACGAGCTGTATCTGTGCGCCGGCGTCTTTGAGTTCTTTGAGGCGCTGGACGTAGGCTTCAATTTCGGAGGGAGGAGGCCCCTCCCCGTTGATGGCGGGAAAGAGGCTTTGGATGATGATCGGCCGCCGCCGCGCCAGGCGCAGGATGTTCTCCTGAATTTTCTCGATGGTGCAGTCGGCCTTATTCACGCGCTTCAAGTAGTCCTGCGTGCCGGCATCGAGTTTGGCCCAGACTTCGTCGCGCGGGGTGAACAGACGCAATCCCTCCACCACCTCCAGTCGGTCGAGGAAACTCGCGTTGGTGAGGAGGACAGTTTTGAAGAACGGGACCCGTCCGCGTGCGCGGAGATGAATCACCGCTTCAACGGCTTCGACGAAGTTCGGGCAAAGGGTCGGTTCACCATCGCCGCTCAGGGCGACGTGACTCAGCTTGAGCAGTTCGTCCGGCAGGTTCCGGTAATAGGAGTGCTCGCGAAGGCGGCCAGATCGCACCAGTTCCAGCGTGCGCTCCAGTTCCGTGACCATCACGTTGACGTCGAGATGCGTTTCCCTCGCCGGCTCGGCGCGGTTCACTTCGCAATAGAGGCAGTCGAAGTTGCAGTGTTTGTCCGGGTTCAGGTTCACGCCGACGGACAGGCCGCGAGCGCGCGGTGAGACGACCGTATAAACAAATCGGTTGTCCAAAAAGTCGCGCGGACACCCGAAAGCCGTGTTCACCAGGGTGGGCGAACGGACGGCGGACTGTGGCTTAGGTTCCATTACGGCTGCCCTGTTCATAGGGGTGCCTCCGAATCACGTCGCAAGAACTCATGCTCGCGTTCGCGCACGACTAATACCGGACAGGGCGCGTGCCGGATGACGTGTTCCGTCACGCTTCCGAGAAACACGTGCTTCAATCCAGTGCGGCCATGCGTGGAAACAACGATGAGGTCCGCGGGCAGGCTCCTGGCGACGTTAATGATTTCAGCGGCGGCACTGCCCGTGCGAATCAGCGTGTCCGCTGAGACTTCGCCCCGCACTTCATCCACGGCCAGAGCGGAGAGTTGCTTGTCGCCGCTGGCGCGCATGTCGGCTTCGAGCGAGGCGTAGTCGATGCCGCCGTATTCGCCGCTGGCATAATTGGTCGGCACGACATAGAGCAGAGTGATGGCCGCCTCGTGTTCCTTGGCCAACGGAATGGCGTATTGCAGCGCCTTCTTCGCGCAGTCGGAAAAGTCAGTAGGCACGAGGATCCTTTTCAGTCGGAACGGCGACATCGTTGCGCTGCTGCTTGCGGCCGCCATCAACGGTTCATCGCGGCGGTTCAATTCGAGTACCACTCCGCCTGAGTGTTTCGTTGGTTTGGCTTTCATGCTTTTCTCGGATTGAGGGTTAATTCCATCATACGAACTCACGCTCGCGTTCCCGCACGACGAGGACCGGGCACGGCGCATGACGCACCACGCGCTCTGTGGTGCTGCCGAGCAGGGCGTGCTTCAGCCCGCTGTAGCCGTGCGTGGAGATGATGATCAGGTCCGCCTTGAGCGTGCGCGCGGCCTCGGCGATTTCGTGGAACGAACGGCCCTGGCGGACCAGCGTCCTTTCCGTCAGCTTGGGTTCGATCTGCAAGTCCTTGACGACCCGCTCCAGGTGGCGCTTGCATTCCGCCATCACTTTGTCGTTCTCCATCACAAGTGGGAACGACCCCGCAAAGTCCGGGGTAGCGACTGGCTCGACGACGTGCAAGAGCGTCAGCTTTGCTCCGAACTGCCGGGCAAACGGAACCGCGTAGGCCAACGCCTTCTCCGACGGCGCGGAGAAGTCGATGGGCACAAGGATGGATTTGATGTTGAGCAATGCGGGGACGAGTTCAACGGTCGTGCTGCTGCTCTTGGCGGACGCAACATTTTTTTGCCCTCGCGAGACTTCGCCCCCACCTGCGGCGTCGTTTGGTCTGAGTGCTCTTGTTTTCACGCCAATAAATTGGCTCCTCACACCTCCTGTGCCTACGCGAGCCTTGCTAAAGATTGGCCGTTTCTTGGTAAGAAATCCTTTCAATGACATGGGTGCGTCCCGGAAAGGTCGGGGCTTAGATAGGGAATGCCGAGCGACAAACCGCGCAGGAGGAGGAGGACGGCGACCAGCGTGAGGCAAACCGGCACCAGCTTTTGCAGCTTGAACCGGACGGCGAACCGGAGCCGTCGTCCGGCGAGCGCCAAGCCTAGCATCATCGGCACAGTGCCGACACCGAAAGCGAACATGGATTCGACGCCGCTGAGAATCCGGCCCGACGCAGCGGCGGCAGCACAGGAAACGTAAACCAGGCCGCAGGGGAGCAGGCCGTTGAGCAGGCCAAGTGTGAACAGGGAACTGAGGGTGCGGCGCAGGAAAAGTTTTGCGAGGCCGGCTTTAAGCCACGTCACGAGTTTCGCGGCAGGAACACCGAGTGCAAAGCGTGAGGAAGCAATCAGGGCAAGGAGGATGGCGACGCCTGCGATAAGAGACACCCAGCGTTGCAGACCGGCCAAGGCAAAGGTTTGTCCGACCAGACCGAAGACGGCGCCGAGAGCGCCGTATGTAGTGATGCGGCCCAAGTTATAGGCGGCACGGCCAGCGAGGAACGCGGCGCGAGTGTGACCGGTCATCGGCAGCGCGAGCGCGAGCGGGCCGCACATGCCGACGCAGTGCAGACTGCCGACGAGGCCGAGGAAAAAGGCTGTCCAGATCAGTTCCATGCGAATCAATTCAAATGCCGCCAATCACCACGGATTGATCAAAGGAGTAATCCTGACCGGCGGTAGTCCATTGGATGCGCACTTTCCATAATCCC
>WNGF01004964.1_pt1 | contig 17172 bp, 12 predicted proteins | sample 5400641 | NCBI WGS metagenome assembly WNGF01 (sample SAMN13153371, study PRJNA577476) | soil metagenome | isolation source: 80 cm soil or saprolite under grassland replicate 2 | place: USA:California | collected 2016-06-15
GCGGCGGCCTCGCGATAGCGCCCCGCGCGCAGCGCCTCGTCGCCCCTCCTGCCGAGCCGCCGCGGCCCGGGCCCGGCGAGCCGCCGGTCGAGGTAGGCCCGCTCCTCGTCCGTGAGATCATCACGCGCCGCCGCCTTCCGGAGTACGGCCTCGACGTCCGCGTCCATCTCGTCTCGGTCCGCGGAGAGGCCGGCCGATCCCCAGCGGTAGAGGGCGAGCGGGCGAGGCTGGAGCGCGACGCGACGGCCGGCGTAGATCGCCCGCAGCCAGAAGTCCCAGTCCTCGGCGCGCCTCCGCTCGACGTCGAACGGCCCGAGCTCGTCCACGAGCGGCTTCGGAAAGAGCGACATCGTCGATACGAAGTTCTGCTCCAGGATCGCGACCCGCTGGCGCCGTGGCGGCGGGAAGCCGCCCTGGTAGCGGACGCGCGAGGGGTGGATCCCGCCAGGGAAGAGCCAGTAGCAGTTCGACGTGGCGATGCCCCCGTGCCGGTCGTAGACGCCGACCAGCGCCTCGAGATGCCCGGGGAGGAGGACGTCGTCAGCGTCGCAGAACGCGATCAGCTCGCCGCGCGCCTCGGCGATCCCGCAATTGCGGGCGGCGGCGACGCCGGCATTTTCCTGGGTGACGACCCGCACCGGCTCCGGAAACGAGTCCGCGATCGCTCCGGTCGCGTCCGTGGAGCCGTCGTCGACGACCACGGCCTCGAGATCGCTATACGTCTGCCAGAGGACGGACGAGATGGCCGCGCCGACCGTCTGCTCGGCGTCGAATGCCGGCATCACGACCGAGACGCGCGGGCTCACGCGGCCAGCCTCTCGTAGAGTGCGAGGAACTCGGCGACCATCTCGTCTTCCGAGCCCCCCACGGAACGGGCTTCGCGCGCGAGCCGTGCGCCGAGGCCCCGGTCGTCCAGCACGCGCCGCAGCGCTTCCGCGAGTGCCTCGGGGTCATCCGGCGGGGCGAGCAGCGCATTGCGCCCGTCCTCGACGAGCTCGGCGAGGCCGCGGACGGCCGTGGCGACGAGAGGGGTCCCTGAGGCGAGCGCCTCCAAGGCGGTGAGCGGCAGCCCCTCCCAGTGCGAGGAGAGGACGATCGCATCCGCTCCGCCCATCAATGCCCGCGCGTCGGAGCGCAGGCCGGCGAAGACGACGCGGTCGGTGACGCCGGCCTCGGCCGCGGCCCGCTCGAGCTCGGGGCGGAGCGGGCCCTCGCCCACGATTGCCAGGGTCGTCTCGGGCACGCCGGCCAGCGCGCGGATGGCGAGAACGTGGTTCTTCTGCTCTACCAGGCGGCCGACGGCAAGCACGAGCCGCGTCCCGGGCCGGAGCTTCCAATCTCGCTCGAGCTCGCGACGATCGGCTGCGGGCGGGGGCGGGCCGACCGCGTTCGGGACGGTCGCAAGCGGCGCACAGCCGTGCGCTTCGAGCGCGGCCGAGACGCCGGGGCCGCACGCGACCGGGCTCAGGCCCGAGAAGCGCACGAGCCTCGTTGCCGCCGGCCAGTCCTCCTCGGGCACCCCGTGCACGCTGACGAGGCCAGGCGGATGCTTGCCGCGGCGCGTCACCAGCCCGGAGACGAGAGCCATCCCCGGATTGTGTGCGTGAACGACCTCGGGCCTCGCCGCACGGAGGGCTCGCCGCACGTCGAGCGCCGCGCCCGGGACGCGCCACGGCCGGCGGCGGACGAGTGGGAGGGGGAGCGGCTCGGCGCCGAGCTCGGCGGCCAGAGGGCCGGGCGCGGCCGCCACCGTCACGTCGTGGCCCGCCGCCCGGGCGCCGCGGACGAGCGACACGAGGATCCGCTCCGCACCGCCGGTCCGAAGCTCCTGGATTACGTGGAGGATGCGCAAAGGTGTTCGTAGAGCGCGACAGTGCGACGGCCGAGCTCCTCGGCAGAGAAGAGAGTCGCGACCCGCTCTCGCCCGCCCCGGCCGAGTTCGGTCCTGAGCGCCGGATCCGCCGCTAGCCTGTCGAGCGCGTCCGCCAGCTCGGCCGGATTCTCCGGCTCGACCACGATCCCGGTCTCGCCGTCGGCGACGAGCTCCGGAATCCCTCCGACCCGCGTTCCGATGACGGGGAGCCCGGCGGCCATCGCCTCCAGGATCGCGAGCGGCAGGTTGTCCGCGCGAGAGGGCTGCACCAGCGCGTCGACCGAGGCCAGCGGGGCACGCATGTCTTGCACGAACCCGTGAAAGCGCACGTCGATCCCGGCCTCACCGGCCTGGCGTTCGAGGGTCTCCCCCAGCGAGCCGGCGCCGAAGATCTCCAGCCGCGGAGGAGTGCTGGCCAGAGCACAAGCTTCGATCAAGACGTCGATTCCCTTCCAGTACTCGAGGTTGGCGGCCAGACCGACGGTGAACGTGTCACGACTCTCACGGGCCCCGTCCTCGCTCTCTACCTCGATCCCGGGCGGAATCACGTGCATGCGCCGCGCGGGAAAACCGTGCTGGAGCAGGAAGTCGGCCATCGCCTGGGACGGCGCGACGATGTCGCCTAGCGAGCCGAGCAGCGCCTCGATCCGGAGGTAGCCGTGGACGAGCCATGCGATCCGTCCGTTGGAGACGCCGGGAGGGTCCGGGGCGCTCGGGCGGCCGACCCTGGCGGCGATCTCCTCCGGCAGGCCGTGCAGCGTGTGCACGACCTTCGCGCCGCGTAGCCGACCCACCGCTCGGCCGAACAGCCCGGCCCTGCGGTCGTGGGTGTGCACGACGTCGGCCGCGTCCAGAAGCGGCCAGAGACCTGCCGCGCCGCGGAAGTCGAGCTTGTGCGCGATCGGGACGGCGTCGGCGGGGACGCCGAGCCTGCGGAAGCCGTCGGCCTGCTGCTCGCCCCCGCAGAGCACGTGGACGTCGACTCCGGCGGCCGCGACCTTCGGCACGAGCTGGCGGAGATGGGTGAGGGGACCGCCGCGCTCGATCGTCGAGACGTAGACGACCCTCATGGGGACACGGTCGGGTGCGGGGCGGCTTCGTCTGCTTGCGCCTTTCGGCGTCCCTCGAGCCAGATCCCGGTCGCGAGCCCCCCGATCAGCCAGAACGGCAGGAAGTACTGCTCCGAGAGGAAGAGCGCGCTGACGCCGGCGATGATGAGCGAGATCCGCAGTGCCTGCGCGTAGCCCGGGTCGCCGTATCCCCGGACCACCGCTTCCGTCAGACGGGCGAACGCGACTAAGAGGTACAGCGCGAGCAGGCACATTGCGACCAAGCCGAGCTCCGCGCCGATGTCGAGGAAGGCGTTGTGCGCTACGGTCAGCGTCAAGGTCCCCACCGGTGTGCCGGTCAGCTTGTTGTAGTAGAACTGGAAGTTCCCGGGACCGACCCCCAGAAGAGGATGGTCGGTGGCCAGCCGGGCGGCGGCGCTCCAGGCCTCGAACCGGGTCGTGACGTTCTCGTGCGCGACCTTCTGCTTGAACAGGAGCGCCTGCTGAAAACGCTGTGGGTTGCTGTGGACGACGAGGATGGTCGCGACCGTTGCCAGCGCTCCAGCGAGGAGCGTGATTCGGAGCCGGCGCCGGTCCGTCAGCAGGAAGAAGAGCATGCCGGCCCCCAAGCCGACGAGAGTGCCGCGGGAGAGGCTGAGGAGGATCGCTGCAAACACGACTCCGATCATTCCCAGCACCACCGGCCGCAGCGCCCGGCGGGTGCCGAGGAGCCAGAACATCAGCGGCAGCGATGTCGCCAGGATGAACGCGAAGTCGTTCTGGTTCGAGTACGGGAGGGAGGCCATCGCCGAACGCCCCGTGAAGTACTCGTTGAGCCCAAGTCCTGCCGACACGGTCACGCCGATCGCCAGCACCCACGCGATTCGCCTCAGGAGCACGCGGTCGCCTCCGAACTGGGTGAGGATGATGTAGACGATCGCGAAGCTGGCGTAGCGGCTGGTGGTCGTGAGGGCGGGGGAGATCTCGCGTGCCTGGAGGCTGGAAGTGAGCGCAAGCGCAAGGATGGCGAGGACGATCGCCTGCCCCCGCTCGAAGATGAGCAGGCGCCTAGTGCGGAGCACAGTGACCGCGAAACTGGCGAAGCAAATCCCTCCCGCGAGCTTGGTGACGCTGATCCCCCCGGGTCCAGACGCAAAGGCCGCCTCGAGCGGCGCGGTTGCAACGACCGCAAGGATGGCGAGGTCGATCCGGACCAGGAGCAAAGCGACAACCGCGGCGGCGAGCGCCAGGGCGAGAATCGTCGTGGGTATCTCGAGCGCGGCGAGGCCAAAGGCGAAGGCGACGGAGAGGATCGCAACCGTTCCCACCAGCTCCAAGGCGTAGACCTCGGCCGAACGATGGAGCGCTGCTGCGACGCGTCCCTGGAGCTGCACCGTCGCCCCGCTGGCTCGGGTCAGCGGCTGGCGGCGCCGCGCGTGCGCGACATCCGGCGGGCCTGGAGCCGCTCGGCGCCCTCGCCGGCCGGCTGGACGTAGTAGCTGGAGCCGCGCACGCCCTGCGAGTAGTTGAGCACCGTCGCCGTCGGCTCGACCGAGATCAGCTGGAGCTTCTCGATCGCCGACCGCACCTGGCGGCGACGGGCGTCGCCTGCCCGCGCGACGAGGATCGTCGCGTCGGCGTACCGCGCCATCACACGCGCGTCGCTGATCGGCATCACAGGAGTCGAGTCGATGATCACGGCCTCGTACCGCTTCTCCAGCTTGCTCAGGATCGTTGTGAACTCGACCGTGAGGAGCTCCCCGGGGTCGCCGGCGCGCCGCCCGCTCGGGAGGACGTCGAGCGTCTCGAGGGAGCGGACCGCCTCCTCGATCGGCACCTCCTCCAGGAGCACGTCCATCAGCCCGGGCGAGCGCTCGATGCCGAGCATCTGCGCGATCCGGCCGCGGCGCAGATCGCCGTCGACGAGCAGCGTGGGGGTGCCCGCGCGGGCCAGGGTTGCCGCGAGGCCGAAGGCGACGGTGGTCTTCCCATGGCTTCCGTCGGGGCTGGTGACGACGAGCGAGCGGATCGAATCGTCCGAGAAGAGGAGGTTTGTGCGCAGGTCGCGGAGAGCCTCGGCGACGATGCGCAGGCGCGGATCTCGCATCAGGTCGTCCGGAGCGCGGAACTTCGCGATCGCCGACTCGGCCGGGATCTCCGCGTAGACAGGGAGGCCGGAGACCCGTGCCAGGTCGTCCGTCGTCTCGATCCTGGTGGTCAGGTTCTCTCGCAGGAACGCGGCGCCGAACCCGAGCGCGAGGCCGAGCAGTCCTGCGACGAACAGCGTTAGCTTCGTCCGCGGGAAGACAGGCGTAGTCGGGATCGCGGCCGGGTCGAGTTCCCTCAGCTCGAGTCCTTTGATTTCGACCTGCCCTCCGTTGTTCGCTCGGTCGAGGAGGGCGCGAGTGACGGCCTGAGCGGTATCTTTCGCGAGCGTGCGGCTCGTGCTCTGGGCCTTGATCTTGAGGATCCCGGTGCCCTTGAACGTCTCGACCGTGTAGCCCGCCAGCGGCCGGCCGAGCGCCTCCCGCGCGGCCAGCCGGGTTACTCGAGAGGAGGCGGTGTCCGCGTAGACCGGGACGATCACGTCAAGCACCCCGAAGAACGGCAGCAGGTCGTTGTTCAGGTTCTTCGGCTTGAGCAGCAGCGTCGAGCTGGACTCGTAGCGAGGCGTGACCAACTTCGTCCCGGCGTAGGCGGGACCGATCACCGCGAGAGTGACTACCAGGATCAGCAGCTTTCGCTGCCAGAAGACACGCAGGAGATCGTTGAGATCCAAGTTCTGACCCTTCACCAGGACCGGCGGTATTTCAACCCCCGGTTCGAGGGGACCGAACAATACCCTTCGTGAGGTGCATCCACCACGCCGGCTTTTGATCGCAGCCCAGCCGCTCGGCGGCGGCGTGGCGAACCACGTCGTCGATCTCGTGCGCGCGCTCCCTCGGGAGCGCTTCGCGATCGATGTCGCTTGCCCGCGCAGTTCGTCCATCTGGGGCGCTCTCGACGGCCGTTTCGGCGTCGAGCTCCACGCAATTCGGCCGCACAGGCGGCCCGCGCCGGCCGACCTGGGCTCCTGGTTGACCCTTCTCCGGCTCGTCGGCCGAGCGGACGTCGTCCACGTCCACTCGGCAAAAGCTGGTTTTCTCGGCCGTCTCGCCTCGGCGACCCGGCGGACTGCCGCGGCCTGCGTGTTCACGCCGCACGGTTGGTCGTTCTGGGCGGCCGACGGCGCGGAAGCGCGTCTCTACGTCGGACTGGAGCGCCTGGCCGCGCGATGGTGCCATGCGCTCGTCACGCTCTCCGCCGCGGAGCGTGCCGCGGGCCTGGAGGCCGGCATCGGTCGCCCAGAGCAGTACCGGGTGATACCCAACGGCGTCGAGCTCGAGCGGTTCGAGCTGGCGCGCGCTCCGGTTCCCGCCCGCGTCGTGATGATCGGACGCCTGGCGCCTCCGAAGCGCCCCGACCTCGCCCTGCGCGCGTTCGCCCAGATCCGGGCGAACGTTCCCGGCGCCAAGCTCCACCTCGTCGGCGACGGTCCGCTCCGGCCCGAGGTCGAACGTTTGAGCGCCGAGCTCGGGTTGGGCGGTTCGGTCCGGTTCCTCGGGCATCGGGACGACGTGCCGGAGGTGCTCGCGGGAGCCGAGTGCGCGCTGCTCGCGAGCGACTACGAGGGCTGTCCCCTCTCGGTGATCGAGGCGATGGCCGCGGGGGTTCCAGTCGTCGCTACCGACGTCGGCGGCACTGCTGACCTGGTCGAGAACGGGCGAACCGGGATCCTCGTGCCGCCGGACGACCCCGGCGCGCTCGCGGCAGGTCTCGAGGATCTGCTTGCAGATTCGAGGCGGCGGGAAGAATTCGGAGCAGCTGCGCGGAAGGTGGCCGAGGAGCGGCTCTCGCTTCACACCATGGTCGAGCAGCTCGTCGCGCTCTACGAGGAAGCCGCCACAGGGCCGAAGACCCAATCACCCTTTCGGGGGAGTAGGCGGAGGGGGAAGGCGACGATTTAGTCGGCGTGAACGCCGCCGCCCGTTCTCGCCTTTTCTTGTACCTCGCCGCCATCGCAGGCCTGCTCATCGCGGGCGCGGGAGCCGGCCGTCTCGCACACGGCGCCACAGCGGTTCCGGTTCCGAGCACCGGCGCGCTCCGCATCTGCACGAGCTGCGATTCGACCGGCGGAGACCTCTCGCACTACGGCTATGTGATCCTGAACTCCTGGGACGCTCCGATGATCCCGGCCTTGAAGGCGCAGAACCCTGGCCTCAAGGCGCTCGTCTACAAGAACCTCAGCTTCACGACCACCTACACGTGCGCCAGCGGCGCCGATCTCGCCCTCATCCCTGACGGCGTCGGCTACTGCGACACGAACGCCAACCATCCGGAGTGGTTCCTCACCGATACGAGCGGGCACCGGATCGCCTCGGCGTACTTCCCGCAGGCGTACATGCTGGACGTCGGGAACCAGGCCTACCAGGACCGCTGGCTTGCGAACGTGACGGCGGACCTGCGCGCGGGGGGCTGGGACGGCGTCTTCATGGACGACACCAACACGAGCATGGCCTGGCACCTGAACGGCCGGACGATCGCCAAATACCCGACCGATTCGGCGTGGCGGGGCGCGACCCGCAGCATGCTCGCGCGCGTCGGGCCGGGCCTGACGTCCGCCGGCTTCCTGGCGGTGCCGAACCTCTCCGCGCCGTGGGGGGCCGACTACGACGCGCAGGCGACCTGGCGAGACTGGATTCAGTTCACCTCGGGCGCCGCGCAGGAGTACTACACGAAGTGGGGCACGACGAGCTCGAGCTGGTTCGCGAACAGCGACTGGACGTACCGGCAGGCCTTCCAGACCATTACCGAGCAGGCGGGGAAGATCTTCCTGGGGATCACGTACGCGCCGAAGGCCGACGGCCACTCAGCTCTGTACGCGCGGGCTAACTTCCTCCTCTTCGACGATCCGGCGAACCGGGGCGCGCTGATGTACGAGCCAAGCGACCCTGAAGCACAGGACCCGTACGCCCCGCAGTGGACGTCGGACATCGGCAGCCCGCTGGCGCCGCGCTTCCAGGTCGGATCAGTGTGGCGGCGCAACTACTCCGGAGGGACGGTTCTCGTAAATCCCTCCTCCTCCACGGTGACGGTTGCGCTGGACCAGCCGTACGTGGGCGAGAGCGGCGCACAGGTCACCTCAGTGACTCTGGGTGCGACGAGCGGTGCTGTGCTCCGAAGCACGGCGACGGCGCCTTCCCCGTCCCCTGCTCCACCCACGCCGCCGCCTCCCCCTCCTCCCGCGGGCACGATTCAGCTCAGCGCCACGATCGCCTCCGCCACCCGCGTCGAGCTCCGCTGGAGCGGGATGACCTCGAGCCGGACCGAGGTCTGGCGGAACGGCGTGCGCGTCGCGACCATCAAGAACACGGGCTACCGGCTCGACAAGCTCGGCAGCAAGGCGGTCGGCACCCTCACGTACCGCGTATGCGTGCCCCATACGACGACCTGCTCGGCCACCGTCTCCGTCACGTTCGGCCTGACGGCGCTCTCCGACCCCACTGTGCTGCCTCGGTACAGCCCAGCTCACCTCAAGAGCCGGGTCCACCTGCACCGGCACGCGACACGCCGGCACGTTCACCTCAAGAGCCGGGTCCACCTGCACCGGCACGCGACACGCCGGCACGTTCACCTCAAGAATCGGATCCACCTGCGCCGGCACGCGACACGCCGGCACGCTTGCTCTAGTCGCTGACCGCTCGGATCGGGAGCCGGTTCTGCTCGCCCGAGCTTCAGGCGTTGAGCAGCCCGAGGTCGTCGAGCAGCCGTGCGTAGCGCGCGATTACGCGCGGGGTGGTGTTGACGAGGAGGCCGGAGGCACCTCCGCGCGCGGTCAGCGTCGCCATTCGGTACAGCCCGGAGCCGTGTTCGAGCAGCTCTCCGGAGAGAGCCCAGAGGGGAGAGTCGATGGTGCCGACGAGCCATCCGGGGCGCGCCGCGCGGATCAGTCGGCGCTCTGCGCGCTTCAGGTCGCGAGCGCTACCGACCGTGTAAAAGGGTGACCAGCCGTCCCAGTTGCCGGCGGTGAGCGTGAGTGCGACGAACCCGTTGCTACGGAGGGCAAGCGCGGGGGAGCCGAAGCGCGCCTTCGTCCACATGTAGGAGAAGCCGGCTCCACGTACGGCCTCGGCGATGCGCGGCTCGATCTCGCCCGGCCGCGCGCGATCGAACTCCCGGCGCGGCTCGAACAGCCGCTGAAGCGCCGAGCGGCGGACGAGCGTGCCGACAGCCGCGCGCAGATCCGGGCGTCTCGCCGTTGCGGGGAAGGAGCACGGCTCCTCTCCGATTCGGTCCCCGCGGGGCTCGAACAGGAGCGCCGGTTGCCCGGAGCGCCATGCCAACCGGGAGGGGCGAACGGCTTCGAGCGGGGCGTCGAGGAGCGGCCACCATCCTTCGGGCCCTGGGGGTAGGCGAGCCGCGGCCGCGCCACGGGCCTCGGCGAGGGCGTTTGAAAGAACGCTTTCGGGCAGCAGTACTTCGGCGGCGACGCCTCGGCCCGTGCTCGCGAGCAGGGGCTCGAGCCGACCGAGAACGCCGCCGCGCTCAGTCGGGACGCGGAGCAGGAACAGCGCCGAGCCGCCGGCCAACTCGAGGGCCTCGGCCGTGGTCAGGAGGCCGGCCGATAGACCGGTCTCGGCAACGAGATCGATGAGCCGCGGGAGGCAGTCCAACTCCCTGACCATGCCGCACCAGAGCAGGAGCGTAGAGAGGACCCGTCCTTCACGCGCCCACCTCTCGAGCTGGTCGTCATCAGGATCATCCGCGAAGTCCTTCGGGGGTGTGGGCTCGGGGCCGAGCCGTCGCGCCGCCTCGAACGGAGGACCGGGATCGACGACCTGGAGCCCGCGGCCGAGGCGCGCGAGCGTGAAGAAGTCGTGGTCGTCGTACTGACGTCCGTAGACGGGTTCCCGAGCGCTGCGTATCGCTGCTTCGGCTCTAGTGATCGCACGGGTTTGAGGGCGTCCGTAAAGGGGTGCCAAGCGCAGGCTCACGCCTCGTCCGAGCTGCGTGGCGACGAGATCCGGGTCGCCGATGAGGACTCCGCGAGCCCAGCCGGCATGTCGCTCGGCCAGCTCCGCGGTCACCTCCGCGTAATCGCGATCGGCGATCTGCCCCTCGTGAGCAGCGAAACCTCCCGGAAAGGCGCGAGCCCGAGCGCTCTCGACGTAGAGCCCCTCGAACCGCTTCGCTCCCAGCTCCTCGACCCCCTTCCGTGCTCCGGAGGCCGCCCGGGCCTCGAGCCCAACGGCCGGCTCACCAGCAAGGAACGCGGGATAGAGGTAGGGCGCAACACAGATTCTGTGCTCACCCTGTGGAGTCGCGTCGATGACGAGCACCCGTCGTGGGAAAGGCTCCCCCAGCCGGGGGAAGGCGGCGGCATAGAGCTCGTGCGGCTGGGCCGTTCGCGCCAGCGACTCGGCCTCGAGCTCATCGAGCACCGGCCAGAGGGCCGATGCCGTGTCGCCGAGCGCGGCAATCCGAAAATGCGTCGAGAGCCAGAGCAGCTGGTCCGCGTGCCGGCCGCCGGCGACGAGGCTTCCGTTCGGCCAGCCGGGCCGGGCCGCCGCGGGGTCGCCGCCGCCGAAGTGCCGACCTCTGCGCAGTGCGTCGTAGTAGCACTCGAAGCGCCACCCCGCCCGCTCGGCGGCCGCCGCGAGTGCCGGGCCGACAGCCGTTCGAGAGGGATCGGAAGACGAGGCGAAGTAGAGCAGAAGCGGAGGCCGCTCTCTCACAGGCGAGCGGTCCACCAGAGATGCCACTTGGCGGACCAGCGAGGGCCGAACGACTGGCGCCGCTCGAGACGGAGCCCTGCCGCCGCGATCGCGCGTCTGACCTCACCCGCTCGGTGATGGCGGATGATGCGGCGCCATTCCGGCAGGATGCCGCCGGCGAGGATGGTCTGCAGCATGCGTTTCGGCCGGTGATTGACGTAGCTGGGATAAGCGAGCACCCAGAGCGGGATCGCGTTCGTCGTGTCGAAGACCACCGCCCCGCCTGGGCGGGCAACCCGAGTCAGCTCGCGCACGCCCTCCTCGAGGTCGGGGAGGTGCGCCATCAAGTCGAGGGCGAGAACGACGTCGAACGAAGCATCGGCGAACGGGAGATCCCGCGCGTCGGCTTGTACGAACTTCACCCCCGGTGGACATCGTCGCCGCGCCTCGGCGAGCATCTCCGCGGAGACGTCGACGAGGGTGAGGTCGTGTGATTCCGCGAGGGACGCGGCGAGTCGGCCATAGCCGCCGCCGACGTCGAGGACGCGCAGCCGACCCGAGTGCGCCAGACCGTCCAGCACGGCGCGGCGCTTTCGCTCGTAGAGGCGGTGGAACGGGTCGCGGTCGTCTTCGGGGCGGAAATAGCGCCGGTAGCCTCCGCGGTAGATCGACGGGCCGAACTCTCCTTCCCGCGCTCGCTCGTACAACGACACCAGCCTGTCCAGGACGATCGAGACGTCGTAATCGGATGCTGCGTCGCGGGCCGCCTCGCCCACCATTCGCCGGCTTCTCTCCGCTGCCAGCCGCGCGAGCAGCGAGTCGGCGAGCGCACCCGCATCGCCGGGAGGGACGAGCCAGCCCGTCCGGCCGTCCTCGACGATCTCTGCGAGACCTCCGGCGTCGCTCGCAACCACTGGCCGTCCGAGCGTCATCGCCTCGAGCGCGACGTAGCCGAAGCTCTCCCAGATCGAGGGGAAGACTGCGAGCTCCGCCCGCGCGACGATCGCAAGCGCCTGCTCGCGCGGAAGCTCGCCGACCAAGCTCACGCGCTCGGCCACCGGAGCCACGGCGTGGCGGACGCGCTCCGTCACCGCGCCTCCGTCGTCGCCCGGGTCCCGGCCGATCAGGAGCGCCTCGAGCTCCGGGTGGGCCCCGAGCACGCGCGGAAGGGCTGCAGCCAGCACCTCCACCCCCTTTCGCCGCTCGATCCGGCCGAGGAAGACGATGAAGCGCGCAGGCAACGGGAATGGGGGTTCCGACGCGCCGGCCCGCTCGATCTGGCCGATCGAGATCGGGTTCGGGATGCGCTCGAGCCGCGTCGGATCGAGCTCCCAGTCGGACCCAACGCGCTCGAGGATGGCGCGTGACGGGGCGAATATGGCCGCGCTCCGCCGCGTCTGGTCCCGCTCGAGACGCTGTACGAGTCTCTGCCGCCGATCGGAAGGCGGCTTGTTCAGCTCCTCGAGCAGGTACGTCGGTGTTGCAAGCCGTGTCACGACCGGGCACCTGCCGAAGCGCGTCAGCCACCAGGCCTCGGCCTCCCACTCGGCCGCCTGTACGACGTCCGGGCGGAACCTGTCGGCAGCTGCCGCGATCGTCCGACGTGACCACAGCTGTGCTGCCGCGGGCGTTGGCAGCCAGCGGTGGTCGAGCCGCTCGACCCGCACCTCGTCCCGCTGCTCGACACTCGGCGTACCTCGGGTGATCACACACACCTCGTGCCCTCGCTGCGCAAGCGCCGGCGCGACCGTCGCCGAGTGGGTGCCGATGCCGCCCATGCGGTCGGCGGGCGGGTATTCCGGTGTGATCAGAACGATGCGCATGGCGGGCGCCGGGGGAAGATCGTAAGGCCCAGCCGCTCAATTCGACCAAATCCACTGATAATGCGTAGGTGGGCGGACAAGAACGGATCTCCCTTGCGATCGTGACGCGCGACCGCGCGGTCAAGCTCGAGCAGTATCTGCTCGAGTCGCTGAGGCCGCTTCTCGACGACGGCTATCCCGTGGTAGTCGTCGACCAGAGCGCCGACGACTCGACGGAACGGCTCGTTCGCGACGTCCCCGAAATCCACTATCTCAGGTCCGAACCCGGCATCTCCCGCGCACGGAACGTGGCGGTGCGCTGGACCGAGTCACCGTTCATCGCGTTCACCGACGACGACGTGACGCTTCCACCAGGCTGGCTCGACAAGATCCTCCGGATCTTCGACCGCTCCCCTTCCGCCGGAGCGATCTGCGGGCGGGGGGTTTCACCCCGAGGAGCGCTCCTTCCCGGCGCGGGCGCGGACGAATACCGCTGGCCGAAGAACCCGTTCGGCCTCGGCAGCGGCTTCAACATGGCCTTCCGCTGTGCCGTATTCGAGCAGATCGGTCTCTTCGACGAGGATCTTGGCGGCGGCGCGCCCTATCGCGCGGCCGAGGATACCGACATGTTCTATCGCGTCATGAAGGCGGGCTGGGCAGTGGTCTGCTCGGACGAGATTACGGTGGTCCACCACGAATGGCGATCGGTCACCGACGAGCGCGAGCTCCACCGAGGATACGGGCTCGGCGCCGGCGCCCAGGTGGCCAGGCATGTCGCCGCCGGCGATCGCACGATGATTCGAATCGCGGCCGTGGAAACCGCTCGCCACGTGGCGACGACAGCACGGGCGGCGCTCTTCTTTCGGCCCAGGTTAGTGCGTCTCCAGGCAGCCTTCCTCGGGGGGTTCTTTCGGGGTCTCGTCGCCGGCGATCGCGCGGGCCGGGGCCAGCGCGACGAGCAGACCGTTCCCCCGTAGAGCTCGACGATGCCCCCTCCCGAGCACCGGGCGGACGCGGTTTTCGTCCTGCCCCGCCTCCCCGTCACTGCCGCCGTCATCGGCGAGCTGCCTGGCTGGTCCGAAGACCTGCGGGAGCGAGGGATCGAAGTCATCGGCAGTGGCGAGGGTCCGGACCTCGTCGTCGCGGAGCCGACTCGAGCAGGGGAGGCCGCGGCGCTCGGTGCACCGTCCCTGATCGTCGACGGCACCGCGCGGATCGACCGGTCCTCACGCCGCCGCTACGACGCATCTTCGCGGCTGCTTCCGCTTCCCGTCGCGGGCAGCCCGATGCTGTTCGTGGACCTTGGCCAGCGTCGAGCGGCGCGGTACGGAATCGAACACGGAATCGTCCACACGCAGCGCTGGCGCACTCTCCGAAACCGCGCCGCCGCGCGTGCGGCCGGACTGGGCCTTCTACCCGAGCCCAGAGGCGCGATCGGCGTGGCGGCCTCCGATGGGCCGCCCGCCTTCCTCTCAGCGGCCCGAGAGGCCGGGGCGATCCCGGACGCGGAATGGCTGATGCTCGTTTCTTCCGGCAGCATCATCAGGCGAAACGCCTTCTTGCTTTTCCCACCCGGCTCGCGTACGCCGGCCCAGGTGCTGAAGTTCAGCCGCGTACCCGGAGTGACCGCCCAGTTCGACCGGGACGAGCGCGCCGCAGTGCTCGTTGCCGAGACCGGCGGCAGCGTCGCGCGGCACGCGCCGTCCTACCTTGGCCGCGTGGAACTCGACGGTCGCACCGGATCGCTCGAGACCGCAGCCGTGGGGACGAAGCTTACGAACTTCCTGAGACAGCCTCGGCCGAGGGACTCGAAGCTGCGGGCAGTGGAAGCCGTAGCGCGCTGGCTGGTCGAAGTAGCGCGCGAAACCGCGGCGCCGCCGGAGGCCCTAGCCGAGGAACGCGGGCGGCTCGAGCGCGAGGTGCTACCTGCCTGGTCGGAGCTCGGCGTCTCTCAGGGGTTGGTGCAGAGGATTCCGCCTGTGCCCGCCACCTTCCAACACAACGACGTCGCCGAAGAAAACGTCGTCTACTCGCATGGAGACTTCACCGTCCTCGACTGGGAGTGGGCCCAGCCGCACGGCCTGCCGCTCGGCGATCTCATCTACTTCGCGGTGCACGTTCTCCGGATCATCGACGGCGCCGCGACCGAGGACGCGCGTGACCGCCATTTCGTCGACGTGATGACGGGGCGTGCGCCTAGCTCGGCGGTTCTCTTCCGGTGGGTGCGGCAGCTCGTCGATGCGCTCGGTTTGACGGCCGAGGCGGTCGGCCCGCTGGTGACGGCGAACTGGCTCGATCGGGGGAGCCTCAGCCTGGCGGAACACCGGCGGGCCGAGGAGGTAGGCGGGAGGCAACTCGACCCGTCCTTTGCGGAACGCGTCTCGCGGACCTGGGTGCAGCATCCCGAGCTCGGCCCCGGCTGGGCGGCCTGGCGCTAGCGGAGAGAGCGCCAGACGTTCTCGGCAATCTCCGCGCAGAGCTCGTGGCGAGGACGCTCGCCGTCGAGCCTGCGGACACCGAGGTGCCCGGCTTCCTCCCGGTAGAGTCGGGCCTGCCGCGTGAGCTCGTCGAGTGAGTACTGCTCGGCCTTGCGCGCGTATGCCGTCTCGGGAGGCACGTCGATGAAATACGCGCGCAGCGGCCTCGGGGACAGGCGATCGACGAGCCGGATCTGGAGGCGGAACCGTCGCAGCTCCCCGTAGCGGAAGCGCAGGTGCGCTGCCGAGTCGAGCGTGTAACGGTCGCAGATGACGATCGCGCCGCGCCGGAGGTGTGGGCGAGTCTCGCGTCGTTGCGCCGAGGCATGGGCCAGCGCGATGATCGAGGCCCAGACGTTGGCGATCAGGTCGCTTCGCTCCCGTATCGCCGTAGGCGTCAGGGACGGGGCCTCGGGCGGCTGGTTGCCCGAGGGGCGACCGCGGCTCCGCGCCCAGGCGAGCAGCCCGAGGCCCGCTCTGGCCGGCCAGCCGAGCCGCCCGAGCCAGGGGTTCTCCCACAGGGTCGTCCACTCCAGCCGTGTCCACTGGATCGTCGCGTCCCAGCCGAGCTGCACGAGCGCCTCTTGCAGCGCCTCGGCCTGGGAGCTTTTTCCGGCTCCGTCGAGTCCAGAGAAGCTGATCACGCGGCCATACTTCGGGCCTTGGCGACGCCGCGCCTCGAGCATCCCTCGCACAAAGGCTCGGGACGGCGTTCGCCCCACGGCGTACGGCCACTCCGCGAGTGCCGCCGCCCGCTCGGTGAGCGAGAGACGCGCTCCGCTTTCGTAGGCGCGCGCGAGCGCCTCGAGCGTCCTTCGTGCTTGCCAGGCCGGCGCCTCCTCCCGGGCCGAGTCCCAGGCCGCCGCGTCCTCGGCGAGCGCGGCTTCGATCCGTGCACGGTGCTTGGCGGAGAGGCGGCCGTCTCCCTCGACTACGCGCCGGGCGAGCGCGAGCAGCAGGTGCCGCGGCGCGGGCCGGACGAGGCGGTCGAAGCCCGGGATCGGCCGCGCCTCCGCGAACAGGTCCAGGGCGGCCTGCTCGGGCAGTCCCCAGGCGGCGACGGGCACGAGGTCGAGCGAGTCGACCCGGCAGTCGCGGAAGCGAACCCATTCGCCGCTGCGCTCCAGGAATCCCTCGCTCCGGAGCCACTCGGCGATCAGCTGCAGCTCGGGGTTTCGTGCGAGGAGATCGAGGTCTCGCCCGGCCGGCGGCGGGGAGCCGAACACGAGCACGGGCGAATCGACGAGGCGGTCGATGTGCTCGGCCAGCGCCATGCACGGCGAATCTAGCCGGTCACAGCCGGAAGGACGGCAAGTGGCCAATGACTGTAGAGGTCGTTGATCTGCTCCTCGATGTGGTCGCGGCAGAAGGTGATGACGAGGACACGGTGGGTCGGCCGTCACAACGTCTAAGGTGGAGGAACGATGGCCGGGAAGAAGGATCAGGACGCGACCAAGAATCTCTCGCCGGACGAGCCGACGCAGGTAACTCCGAAGGGCCTCAAGATCGGTCTGCCGAAGAAGCGCGACGTGCTGGACGCGCTGACGAAGGTTGCGCGCAAGCCGAGCCGCAGCTAGTACGCATACCTTTCGTCCGGACCCTCACCTATAGTCCTAGACGTCAGCCGTCAGACGACAGAGACCCGAAACTGCCGTCCCGGGTTGGGAGGCCCGGAAACAAAGATTGTGGCCCGGGGGGGATTCGAACCCCCGACGCGTGGCTTAGTAGGCCACCGTTCTGTCCGCTGAACTACCGGGCCACTAGAAGGGCGAATGTCCCTGAGGGGAGTGACTCGTTGCGTTTGGCGACGTGTCCGGGTCACCCCCTCAGGGGGCGCCCTGCTAGGGCCGAGACACTAGAGGCAGCGCAGGACGTTGCCTGTGCGTCAGATTCCGCTCGCAGCGCTCTGCAAGAGGGTCCGGAACATCGCGTGGTCGTCGTCCCGGTGGTTCCATTTCCAGACCCACTCATTCAGGTAGCCGGGAAGCCAACGCGTCGAAATCGAGTGGTGCGTCCCTCGGACGTCCGTCTTGAAGTGTCCGAAGAAGCCTTCGATGGTCTGCGTATGCGTCTCGCCGCTGACGTAGATTTTGGCCGAGTGTCGGATGCGGCGGTGTCGATAGCGTCCGTCGCGCGAAAGCGGGTCGTAGCCAGCCCAATCGTCGGTAAAGACCATCGACCCTGGAAGCACGAACTCGTGCAGCTTCTCGCGCATGG
>WNGF01004968.1_pt1 | contig 17165 bp, 15 predicted proteins | sample 5400641 | NCBI WGS metagenome assembly WNGF01 (sample SAMN13153371, study PRJNA577476) | soil metagenome | isolation source: 80 cm soil or saprolite under grassland replicate 2 | place: USA:California | collected 2016-06-15
GCTCGAACATCGAACGCACCATCGCCCACACCGCCACCCAGAACGGACGCCGAGTCACACTCCGCTACCGGGGCACCACCAAGAACAACGCCTGGCTCCACACCCGAAGCGCCGCCCTCAACCTGCGCACCCTGCTCACCCTCGGCCTCACCCGCACCAACGGCGCCTGGACCCTCGCCTGACCCCCACCCGACCCGGCCAGCCCCGCCATCGGACGACCCAGCGGCGCCACCGACCGGTCCCCACGGTCGCCCCACAGCACCCCTGGCGCGCCACCCGCCCGGCTCAGCCAACCGCCGGGCCCGTGACGCAGTCCACGCCCGGGCCCCAGATCACCCCCACGAACACCGATATTCAGAGGCCTCCTAGGGTCTGGCGGACATGGACCTGCGCGCAGCGGTGGTCGTGGTGACCGGGGCCAGCCGCGGGATCGGCCGGGCCACCACCGACCTGCTTGCCGGCCGGGGCGCCCGGGTGGTCGGCGTGGCGCGCGACGCCGCCGCACTGACCGAGCTGGACGCCCGCACCGGCGGGTCCTCGCTGGCTGCCGACCTGGCCGACCCGGGGTCCGCGGAACGCATCGTCGAGCACGCGCTGCGCACGCACGGCCGGCTGGACGGCGTGGTGGTGAACGCCGGCATCGGGTACGTGGGCGAGGTCGGGCGGATGCCGGCGGCCAGCGTCGCCGGGCTGGTGGACGTCAACCTGCGCGCCGCGCTGCTGCTGGCCCGGGCCAGCCTGCCCGCCCTCGCCGCCCGGCCGCCGGACGCCGATGGCCGCCGCGGCGGGCTGGTGTTCGTCAGCTCGATCGCCGGAGCGGTCGGCGTACCCGGCGAGAGCGTGTACTCGGCCACCAAGGCCGGGCTGGGGTGCTTCGCCGAGTTGCTCCGCGAGGAGGTGCGCGCGGAGCGGATCGGCGTGTCCACGGTGCTGCCCGGCGTGGTGACCACCGACCTGCTGCGCGACCGGCAGGTCCCGTACAGCCGGCGCTTCCCGCGCCCGGTGCCGCCCGAGCGCGCGGCCGCCGTCGTGGTCCGCGCGCTGGAGACCGGGGCGCCCCGGCTGTTCGTCCCGCGCTGGCTCGCCGTGCCGGCCCGGTTCGCCGGCATGGCGCCCGGTATCTACCGGGCGCTGGCCCGCAGGTTCGGCTAAGGTTCCGACAAGAGGTCAAGGGCAACGTGATTGAGCGCCGCTTCAAGACGGTCAAGTTGTCCGTCTTCTATGTTGCTGTTCCCCACACGGCGGCCGTGTCGGGCGGACTCATCGGCAGTAGCCATAATCAGGGCTTCCTCGTTGCTTGCCAGTGCCACACCGGAGAGATCCGGCAGCCCGCTGGCGATCACGGGGGCGATTGCGACAAGCGCACCGTTTGCGGGCAGGCCAGGCGGTCCGGGGCGGTCTTCGAGCGGGCGGTACGGGGCGGTACGGGGCGGGCTGTCCGGTACGGGCGGGCTGTCCGGTACGGGCGCTGCATCGGGGCGGCCGGGGGCCGGCCCACGACCCCCCGGTCATCCCGCATCGCTGTCTCCGACGAACCCAGGACCCGGACGAGCCCCGGGACCCGGACGAGCCCCGGGACCCGGACGACCGGGCGGACGATCCCAGACCGGACGATCCCCCGATCGGTGATCATCATCGGTGATCATCGCCGAGTGTCTCCGCCTTCCGCCGTCGTTCCACGGCGACGATCACGGGTTCGGCGCGGGGCTGCGGAGTACCGGGTTGGCGGTGGTGGGGTTGGATACCACCACCGGGACACCGCCGCTGCTGGTGGAGGTGGCGGTGTTCCATCTGGCCGGGCCGGTGATCACCGGCGGCCCGTTCGGGTTCTGGGTGCAACCCGATGCCCCGCTGGCGCAGGTACGGCGCGATGCGCGGCAGGATGTGTGGCGGGCGCCGCCGTGGGCGAAGGTCGCCGAACACGTAATCGACACGCTGGTCGGCCGGGTCCTGGTCCTGCACAACCCGGACCGGCTGTGGGGGTGCGGTCATCCCCCGACGACGGCGCGCAGCGACTCGCGCAGCGAGGCCATCGTGGCCAGCACCGCGGTCGGCTCGTACCCGCAGTGCGCCATGCAGTTGGCGCACCGCTCGTCCCTGCCGCGCCCGTAGGCGTCCCAGTCGGTCTCCTCGATCAGCTCCCGGTAGGTCGTGGCGTAGCCGTCGTCGAGCAGGTAGCAGGGCCGCTGCCAGCCCAGCAGCGAGTACGACGGGATGGCCCACGGGGTGCAGGCGAAGTCGCGCCTGCCCTCCAGGAAGTCCAGGAACAGTGGTGAGTGGTTCAGCCGCCACTTCTTGCGCCGGCCGCCCTCGAACGCCTGCCGGAACAGCGCCCGGGTCTGCTCAATCCCGAGCCAGTGCTCCTGGTCGGGCGCCTTGGAGTAGGCGTACCCCGGCGAGATCTGCATGTTGTCGACCTTGAGCTCGTCGTTGAGGTAGTCGAGCACCTCGATGACGTTCTGCGCCGTGTCGGTGGTGAAGAAGGTGGTGTTCGTCATCACCCGGAACCCCAGCGACTGGGCCTGCCGGACCGCGGCGATCGCCTGGTCGAACACCCCGTCCTTGCACACCGAGGCGTCGTGCCGCTCGCGCAGCCCGTCGATGTGCACCATCCAGGCGAAGTTGCGGTGCGGTGAGAACTTGTGCAGGTGCCTGGGCATCAGCACCGCGTTCGTGCACAGGAAGACGATCTTCTTCCGGGCGAGGAACCGGCGGACGATCTCGTCGATCTGCGGGTGCATGAGCGGCTCGCCGCCGGCGATCGACACCATCGGCGCGCCGCTCTCCTCGACCGCGCCCAGCGCCTGCTCCACCGGCATGCGCTGCTTCAGCAACGCGGCCGGCTGCTGGATCTTGCCGCACCCGGCGCACTTGAGGTTGCAGGCGAACAACGGCTCGAGCTCGACAAGGAGCGGGAACTTCTCGCGGCGCAGCAGCCTCTGCTTGAGCAGGTAGCCGCCCAACCGCATGCTCTGACGCAGTGGCATGGCCACGGTCAGCTCACCTCCCTGGGTAACGTGAACTGCACGTCCTCATCCGACCGCCCGGGGCTCGCGCAGCGTCACCGGACCGAGCCCGGCCAGGCAGCCGAGGAGCCCATCGACGAGCTGTGGCGGGGTCGAGGCACCGGCGGTGATGCCGACCCGCCGGGCGCCGGCGAGCCAGCCGAGATCGACGTCCCCGGCGTCCTGCACCAGGTGGGCCGCCGCCGCGCCCGCGCGCGCGGCCACCTCCACCAGGCGCAGCGAGTTGGAGGAGTCGGTCGATCCGACGACGAGCACCAGATCGACCTGCCCGGCGACCACCCGAACCGAGGATCGAGCGCTGGCCAGCACGACCTGCCGCTCCCCGGTGGCCGCCGCCCACTGCCGGACCGCCGGCGCGACCCGCCGCAGGTTGGCCAGCGCCCGCAGCGCGCGGGCCGGCGTGCCCGGCCGCAGCAGCGGGTGTGCCGTGGTGTCCAGCACGGCCCGCACCACCGCGAACGGCGCACCACCGGCCGCCTCGGCCAGCGCCGCGGCCTCCATCTCCACCGCCAGCGCGCCGGTCGCGGCCAGCCGCGCCAGGGCCGGCCCACCGGCCACGGTTGTCGTGCAGATCACCGGGCCGGTGTGCACCGGCAGGCCCAGCCGGCGGACCGCGCCGGCCAGCAGCGGCGCGGACGGCACCGGGGTGACCGCGGCGCCGGCCCGGACCTCGGTGGCCACCACGATGTCCCCGGGCCGCACCCGGGGGTCGAGCCCGCCGGCCACGCCCGCCACGATCGCCCCCGAGCGGGCCAGCCCGGCGGCGGCGCCGGCCGCGCGGGCCCGCCGCGGACCCATTCCGGTACGCACCACCCGGCACCCCGGTAGGGCTCCGCGCAACGCCAGTCGCTCGAAGGTGAGCGGGACACAAACCGTCGCCGTCATGGTCGCCCCCCCCAGGTAGCGGCCCAGGGCGGTGAGCGGGACGCAGACCGTCGCCGTCATGGTCGCGCCCCCAGGTAGCGGCCGAGGGCGGTGACCGGAAACACCAGCCGGTACAGGTGGTAGTTGATGTAGAAGTCGCCGGGGAAGCCGGTGCCGGTGAACTGCGGCTCGTCCCAGTCGCCGTCCGCCCGCTGGGTGGCGGCCAGCCAGGCCACCCCGCGCTCGGCCGCGGTGGAGCGCTCGCCGGCCGCGAGCAGCGCCAGCAGCGCCCAGGCGGTCTGCGACGCGGTGGAGGTCCCGCGCCCGACCCAGGCCCGGTCCACGTACGACCGCAGATCCTCGCCCCAGCCGCCGTCCTCGTTCTGCACCCGCTCCAGCCAGCCCACCGCCCGCCGGATGGCCGGGTGCACCGGGGAGATCCCGGCGGCGACCAGTGCCGGGACCACGGCGCCGGTGCCGTAGAGGTGGTTGGCCCCCCATCGGCCGAACCACGACCCGTCGGCCTCCTGCGCGTCCAGCAGCCAGCGCACCCCGCCCCGGCAGTCCGCGGTGTGCGCCAGCCCCTCGGCGGCGAGCATCTCGACGATGTGCGCGGTCACGTCCGCGGACGGCGGGTCGGTGACCGCGCCGAAGTCGCAGAACGGCAGCTTCAGCGGCAGCGGGCTGGTGTTGTCGGCGTCGAACGCCCCCCAGCCGCCGTCCCGGGAGCGCATGCCCCGGGTCCACGCCACTCCACGCCGGACCGCCGCCCGCACCCTCGCCGGCTCCGGGTGGGCCACCCGGCGCAGCGCCAGCACCACCTCGGCGGTGTCGTCGATGTCCGGGTAGCCGTCGTTGTCGAACTCGAACGCCCAGCCGCCCGGGGCCAGCAGCGGCCGGCGCACCGCCCAGTCGCCGATGGCCGCGATCTCCTCGGCCAGCAGCCAGTCGGTGGCGCGCAGCACGGCCGGGTCGTCGGCCGGCACCCCGGCGTCGAGCAGCGCGGTCACCACCAGCGCGGTGTCCCAGACCGGGGACTGGCAGGCCTCCAGCCGGCGGACCGTGCCGTCCGGGGTCTCCTCCCGGATGATGAACCGCTCCAGCCCGCGCAGCCCGGCCCGCACCGCCGGGGAGTCGACGGGGTGGCCGAGCAGGTGCAGCGCCAGCAGCGAGTACACCCACGGCGGCTGGATCCCACCCCAGGACCCGTCCGCCTCCTGCCGGGTGAGGATCCAGTCCTCGGCCCGGCGCAGGGCGAGCCGCCGCAGCGGGCGCACCGGGCGGCGGGCGTAGCCGTGCAGCACCCGGTCCAGCCGCTGGAAGAACCCGGTCCAGGTCCAGGGGCGGTCCGACCCGGGGGCGGGCGCCCCGGTGCGCAGCTCGTCCACCCCGAACGGCAGCGGGCGCACCGGCCGGACCGAGCTCACCACGGTCAGCGGCACGATGGTCTGCCGGGCCCAGCAGGCGAAGTCGTAGATGTTCAGCGGCATCCACCGCGGCAGCAGGATCAGCTCCGGCGGCAGCTCCGGCAGCTCCTCCCAGGGCCACAGCCCGAACAGCGCCAGCCAGATGCGGGTGAACACCCGGGTACGTTCCAGCCCGCCGTGCTCCCGGACGAACCGCTCGGCCCGGCGCAGGTGCGGCGCGTCGGCCGGGTCGCCGGCCAGCCGCAGCGCCACCCATGCCTCCACCGTGGTGGACAGCTCCGCCGGACCGCCGTGGAACGTGGCCCAGGTGCCGTCCGCCCGCTGCTGGGACCGGATCCAGCGGGCCGCCTCGACGGTCTCCCCCGGCTGCCGGATGCCGAGGAACTCCCGCAGGAGCAGGTCCTCGGCGTCCATGGTCACGTTGGTCTGCAGCTCGCCCTTCCACCATCCGTCGGCGTCCTGCAGCGAGCACAGGTGCCCGACCGCGCGGGCCAGCGCCCGCTCCGCTGCCGAAGGCAGCGCAACGTCGGCTCGAGGCCGGGGAACGGCCGCGGTGCGGCGGCGCGGCGTCGTGCTGGTCACCTCGGGACTCCCCTGGAGACGACGAAGCGGGCCAGGGACACCAGCTCCTCGCGCACCTGCGCGGGCAGCGGCACGGCGGACAGCGCCGCCTCGGCCAGCCGGACCCGCTCCCGCGCCTGGGACAGCGCCCAGTTCCGGCCGCCGGCCGCCTCGACCAGGTCGGCCGCCCGGCGCAGGGCCAGCTCGTTGTCGGCCCCCTCGTTGTCGGCCCGGTCGCCGGCGAACCAGGCGGCGAGCTCCGCACTGGCCGGCCCGTGCTGGGCGAGGGCGTAGCTGATCGGCAGCGACTTCTTCTGGGCCCGCAGATCGGCCAGCACCGGCTTGCCGGTCGTGGCCAGGTCGCCCCAGATGCCCAGCAGGTCATCGACCAGCTGGAACGCCAGCCCGAGGTGGTCGCCGTAGGCCTCCAGCGCCTCCACCACCTCGGTCGGCCCGTCGGCGAGCACGGCGCCGATCGAGGCGCTGGCTGCCAGCAGCGCACCGGTCTTGCCCTCGGCCATCCGCAGGCACTCCTCCACGGTGACGTCCCGGCGCCGCTCGAACGCCAGGTCCTCGTGCTGCCCGCGGATCAGCTCCCGGGTGGCCCGAACCAGCAGCAATGCGGCCTGCGGCGCGCGCACCGAACCGCTGGCCAGCAGCGCCTCGGAAGCCGCGGCGAGCATCGCGTCCCCGGTGAGGATCGCGGTCGGTACGCCCCACACCGCCCAGACCGTGGGCCGGTGCCGGCGCTGCGCGTCGCCGTCCATCACGTCGTCGTGCAGCAGCGAGAAGTTGTGCACCAGCTCGACCGCGACCGCGCCGGGCAGCCCGGCCTCGATCGGCGCCCCCGCCGCCTGCGCGGAGAGCAGGGCGAGCGCCGGGCGCAGCGCCTTGCCGCCTCCGCCGGTGGCCGGCCGGCCGTCGGTCCCGGTCCAGCCGAGGTGGTAGCTCGCGGCCGCCCGGCTGGCCGGATCCATCCGGCCGACGATCTCGCGCAGGGCGGCGTCCACGACGTCGCGGGAGCGGTGCAGGGTTGGCGTCAGCACGGTGGTCATGCGGCAGCGGTTCCTTCCCGGTCGGGTTGGCGGGCGCTGCCCAGCGCGGCCGCCACGGCGGCCTCCCCGCTGCGCACGGCGCCCTCCATCGTGGCGGGCCAGCCGGTGGCGGTCCACGCTCCGGCCAGGACCAGGCCCGGCAGCCGGGTCGCGGCCGGTGGCCGGAGCACACCGCAGCCCGGGGCCGGGGCGAACGTCGCGTGCCGCTCCCGCGTCACGAACGCGTCGCGCAGGACGGCCGCACCGGCCCGCGGCAGCAGCTCCCGCAGCGCCGGCAGGATCAGGTCGCGCAGCCGGGCGGCCGGGGTGTCCACCAGGGCGTCCGCGGCGGACAGCGAGACCGCCAGGTACTGCCCCTCGCGCAGCCCGGACTGGGCGGTGCGGTCGAAGACCCACTGCACCGGGGTGCCGACGCCGGCCACGAAGGGTTCGGGCAGCACCGTGCGGTCGAAGACCAGGTGCACGTTGACGATCGGCGAGCTGCCCAGCCGCGTCGCCCAGGCCTCGGGCAGCTCGACCGCGCCCGGCGGCAGCAGGGCGGACGCGGCGGGCGGCGGGACGGCGAGGACGACCACGTCCGCCTCGAGCTCGTCCGTCGGGGTCAGCACTGTCCAGCCGCCGCCGGCGCGGTGCCGCAGCCCGCGCACCCTGCCGCCCGGCCGCACCGTGCCGCCGGCAGCGGTGATCGCCCGCGCGGCCGGGTCGCCGTGCAGGCGCTGCAACGGGACGCACGCCCAGCCGATGTCGCCGGCCCGGGCATCGCGCAGCAGCCCGAGCTGGAACACCGTGGCGGCCAGCGCGAGGGAGGCCCGGGATGCCGGGGCGTTCAGGGTGGGCACGCCGACCAGGTCCCACAGCGCCGCGACGGCCCGCTCGCGCTGGCCGTGCCGGGCGAGCCAGGCCCCGAAGCTCTGCCCGTCGGTGGCCGGGTCGTCGGCCGGCACCCGGCCCAGGGCCAGCGCGGCGGGAACCAGCCGCAGCCGGTCCGCCAGCGGCAGGGCGCGGTAGCGCAACAGAGATCCGGCCAGGTGCAGCGGGGCGGGCAGGTCGGTACGGGACAGCATCGCGGGCGGGGCTCCGGGGCGCAGCACCGGTACCCGCAACCGGGGCTGAACGGTGACCTGGTCGGCGACGCCCAGCCGGTTCAGCAACCGAAGGTAGGAGGTGCAGCAGCGGAGGAACACGTGCTGGCCGTTGTCGATGTCCAGCCCGCCGCGGCGGAACGAATGGGTCAGCCCGCCCAGCCGGGGGCGGGCCTCGAGCAGGGTCACCTCGCAGCCGGCGTCCAGCGCGCCGAGCGCGGCGGTGATCCCGGCCAGCCCCCCGCCGACCACGACGGCCGCCGTCATGCGGGGCCACCGCGACGGTGTTCCGGGTGCCTCATGCCGCCGCCCGCCGGGCAGCCACGGCTCGGACGGCGACACCCGCCTTCTCCAGACCGGACAGGGACAGCCGCTGGCCGAGGACCAGGCCCGGGTGGTCGGCGATCCGGCGGAGCAGCCGCCGGTAGATGCCGGCCATGGCCAGGCAGCAGGCGGCGCTGCGCCGGTCGAGCAGTGGCATCAGCCGCAGCCCCTCGACGTACCACGCCTCGGCCCGGGCCGCGCTGAACCGGATCAGCGCGGACAGCCGGCCGTCCTCGTCGGCCACCGCGCCGGCGGCGTCCAGCCGCAGCCGGACGCCGAACCGGTCGAGGTCGGCCTGCGGCAGGTACACCCGGCCGCAGGCCAGGTCCTCCCGGATGTCCCGCAGGATGTTGGTCAGTTGCAGGGCCACCCCGAGGGAGTCGGCGTACGACGCCGCGTGCGGGTCCGGCCGGCCGCCGAACACCCCGAGGCACAACCGCCCGATGGAGCCGGCCACGCAGCGGCAGTACTCCACGAGCTCCTCGAAGTCCGCGTACCGCCGCCCGGTGACGTCCATCTCGACACCGTCGATCAGTTCGCCGAACGCGGCCAGCGGGATGGGCCGGCGGGCGGCCGCGTCCGCGACCGCCACCAGCACCGGGTCGCGGCTGGCGCCGATGTCGCGCAGCTCCTCCCGGAGCCGGGCGAGCCGAGCCAGCTTGTCCGTACCGTCGAGGCCGCCGTCGCCGATGTCGCCGTCGCCGATGTCGTCCACCCGGCGGGCCAGCGCGTAGACGGCGCACAGCGCGGCCCGCTTGCCCGGCGGCAGCAGCCTGATGCCGTAGTAGAAGTTGGCCGCCTGGGCGCGGGTGATGTGCTGGCAGCGCCCGTAGGCGTCGGCCAGTAGCAGTGTGCTCATTTGCTCGCCTCCGCGCTCGCTCCGCTCCTCGGCCCGCCCACGGATTCCAGCGGCACGTCGCGCCTCGCCTGCGGGCCTGCGATGCTCACTCGCTGTCGGCTCGCGGTGCTCATCTGCTCGCCTCCGCGCTCGCTCCGCTCCTCGGCCCGCCCACGGGTTCCAGCGGCACGTCGCACCTCGCCTGCGGGCCTGCGATGCTCACTCGCTGTCGGCTCGCGGTGCTCATCTGCTCACCTCCGCGCTCGCGGTGGTCATCGGCGGCCTCCCCGCAGCGCGCGGGCGGCGTGCACCACGATGTCCGCCCTGCGCGGCCGGGCGTGGACCGAAAGCACGTCGCCCCGGCAGCGGCGCAGCGCCTGCGCCGTCGCCCGGCCGCCGGCCAGGTAGCCGGCCACCGCCAGCCGGGCCCAACCGTGCAGCATCGGCACCAGCGGCGCACCGGCGTCCAGCAGCGCCTCGGCCCGTTCGGTCTCGAAAACGATCAGCCGGCGCAGCCGGTCGGAGGCGGCCGCCGCGGCCAGGTCGTCCTCGCTGACGCCGAAGTCCCGCAGATCCTGCTGCGGCAGGTAGATCCGGCCGGCCCGGTGGTCCTCGCCGATGTCCTGCCAGTGCTCGAGCAGCTGCAGCCCGGCGCAGATCTGGTCGGACAGCCGCTCGGCCTCCGCGGAGCGCACCCCGAAGACGGTCAGCACGATCCGGCCGATCGGCGCCGCGGACAGCGAGCAGTACCCCAGTACCTCCTCGAAGCTGGCATACCGGTGCACGACCTGGTCCTGCAGGTTGGCCCGCAGCAGGTCGTCGAACGGCGCCCTGGTCAGCCCGGTGTCCCGCACCGTGCCGGCCAGCCCGCGGACCACCCGCGACCGCGGGGTCGAGCCCGCCCAGAGCCGGCCAAGGTCCCGGCCGAAGTCCGCCAGCAGCGCGGGCCGGTCGCCCGCCACCGTGTCGCCGAGCTCGTCGATCACCCGGACCACGTCGTAGACCGCGCGCAGGTGCCCCCGGTGCCGCCTGGGCAGCACCCGCAGCGTGACCGGGAAGTTCTCGACGCGCTCCTGGACACGCAGCCGGGCCGGCCGGCCGACCTGATCGACAACGGGGAGTCCGGGCACGGCTCCATCATTGGGGAGGCGCTGCCGCCGGGTCTTCACACCTGGGAGTAAGGCGATCGGCCGCTATTGTCACGGGAAGACAAAGGCCATTATCGGATCTGAGGAGTGCTCGGTGGCCGACGCGCGTGTGGGTGCGCTTTTGGCGCCGGAGCAGTTCTGTGCCACGCTCGTCGAGGCGCTGCCCGGCCTGCTCGACGACATCCGCGCGTACTTCGTCCGGGAGGAACCCGACCACGCCGCCCTGCTGGACATTGAGCGCGCCGAGGTGGTGCTGGGGAGCGCCGCGGCCATGCAGCAGCTCACCCGGCTGACCGCGCAGGTGCTGTCCGGCCAGGGGCTGTCCAACCCGGCCGACTCCGACGTGCAGAACCTGCTGTTCGAGGAGTTCGGGCGCTCGTACTGCCGGCAGGGCCGGGACCTGGCCAGCCTGCTGGCGACGTACCACAGCTGCGCCCGGCTGGCCTGGCGCCGGCTGTCCCAGGCGCTGCTGCCCGAGAGCCACCCGCCGGAGACGCTGGCCGCGCTGGCCGAGGCGGTGTTCTTCTTCGTCGACCAGCTCTCCTCGGCGTCCGCCCGCGGCTACCTGGCCGAGCAGGCGGAGAGCGCGACCACCCGGGAGCGGCTGCGGGCCGAGCTGGTCGAGCTGCTGCTGTCCGGGCGGGCGGACGGCACCGCGGTGCAGGCGGCCGCGGCGCGGGCCGGCTGGCGGCTGCCCCAGGAGGCGGCGCTGATCGTGGTCGAGCCGGACAACGAGCTGGGCCGGGCCATCCTGGACCGGCTGGACGCGAGCTGCCTGCCGGTGCGCCGGCAGCGGCTGCTCGGTGCGATCGTGCCGGACCCGGTCGCCACCGGGCGCCGGGAGCGACTGTCCCGGCTGCTGCGCGGGGCCCGCGCGGTGGTCGGCCCCACGGTGCCGCCGGAGCAACTGCCGGCCAGCGCTGTGATCGCCGAGATCGCCGCGCGGCTGCAGCGCACCGGCGTGCTCGCCGACGACCCCGTCTTCGTCGATGAGCACCTGGACGCGATCATCGTGCACCGGGACATCCGGCTGCTGGAGGCGCTGCGCCGGCAGATGCTGGCCCCGCTCGCCGACGCGCCGCGCGGCTCCCGGGAACGCCTCGCCGAGACGCTGTCCGCCTGGCTGCGGCACATGGGCGACCGGCAGGCGGTGGCCCGCGAGCTCCACGTGCACCCGCAGACCGTGCGCTATCGGATGGCGCAGCTGCACGAGCTGTTCGGCAGCGACCTGGACGACCCGGCGGCGCGCGGCCGGCTTACGCTCGCGCTGGCCTGGAGCCCGCCGGCGCAGCCTGGCTGACCTGGTCGAAACACCAACGGCCCGCGCCTGGGTCGCGTTGCGGCATGTACCGGCAGGCGTTGGTCAGCAGGGAGAACCCACAGATCGGGCAGGTCCGTCGAGGGGAGAAGGCCCATGGGGCGATACGAGCAGGGCCGGTTCCTGGGCGAGGACGACGCTGACCGCAACGGACTGGCCGGGCGCACGGTCGCCGTCCTGGGCTACGGACACCTTGGCCGGTCGATGGCGTTGAACCTCCGCGACGCCGGCGTCGAGGTCGTCGTCGGGAACATCGCCGACGACTACCGCACGCTCGCGAACGAGGACGGATTCCAGGTTCTGGGCCTGGCCGAGGCAACCGCCGGCGCGGAGCTGGTATATCTCCTGCTGCCCGATGAGGTAATCCCCGACCTGTTCACCGAGTGCGTCGAACCGAACCTGACGTCAGGCTCCGCGTTGTGCCTGGCGTCCGGATACGTCCTCGCGTTCGGTCTGGTGCGGCCGTCGAAGGAGATCGACGTACTGCTGCTGGCCCCGCGCATGCTCGGCGCGGAGGTCCGGCGCACCGTTGTGGAAGCCCAGGGCTTCCTCTCCTACCTGAACGTCGAACAGGACGCCAGCGGCCATGCATGGTCACGGCTGCTGGCGCTCGCCCACGCGGCCGGGTCGCTGCGGCGCGGCGCCATGGTGCTGAGCGCGGCGCAGGAGGCAACACTCGATCTGTTCATCGAACAGAGCGTCGGACCATACCTCGGCATGGCTGTGCAGATGGCCTTCGCGGTCGGGTCCGAGGCAGGCATACCTTCCGAGGCGCTCGTCCTGGAGATGTACATGTCGGGCGAGATGTCGCGCACAATCCAGGGGTTCGCCGAGGAAGGGTTCTATCAGGCGGTGAGAGGCCACGGCCTCGCCGCCACCTATGGCGGGTTCCTCGGCACGCTCTCGCTGGACGGTGAGGCGATGCGCCGCCAGTTCATCCAGGTGCTCCAGCGGATCCGCAGCGGCGAGTTCGCCCGGCGGCTCCAGCAGGAGCGGGCCGAGGGCTATCCGACCTGCGCCGCCATCGACAAGATCACCGCCGGCGACGACGCGTTGACCGAAGCGGAGCGGCGCGTGCGGGCGGGGCAGAACGGCTCGGCCGGACGGGCAGACCAACGCCGGCCGTAGAGCGTCCGGACCGCGGTACACCAGAACCTGACGCCGCCGATCCGGGATGCCGCCCCGCTTCGCGCGGCAGATCCGGCCAGCCGGCGGTCAGCGTCCGTCCCCGTAGCTCGGACCCTACGTGCTGGCATGATCCGGGTGGAGGTCGTGATGAGCGTCGTTGGCAGCCGGGTCCCGCGTACCGAGGATCTGCGCCTGATCACCACAGGAGGGACCTACACCGATAATGTCGCCGACGACCGGCTGATGGGTGCGGTGCACGTGGTGTTCGTCCGTTCCCCGGTCGCACACGGTCGGGTCCTGTCGGTCGATACGACCGCGGCTGTAGCGGCGCCAGGGGTGGTCGCCGTGGTGACAGCGGCGGATCTGGGCTCGCTGCCCGCTGTCCAGCCGCCCGGGATGTGTCACCCGGCGATGGTCCAGAGGCTGCTGGCGGCCGAGGTGGTGCGGTACGTGGGTGAGCCGGTGGCGGCGGTGGTCGCCGAGCAGCGGGCGCTTGCCGCCGACGCGGCCGAACTGGTGGTGGTGGACTACGACCCGCTGCCGGCCGTCGTCGGGGTTGAGGACGCGGTTGGCGGGCACGTGCTGCTCTTCCCGGAGGCGGGTACCAACACGGCATGCCGGTTCGGGCCGGACCGGCCCGGCGGCGCGTCGGACGACGGCGCGTCGGACGGCGGCGCGTCGGACGGCGGCGCGTCGGGCGGCGGCTGGGACGGTGAGTTGGACGCGGAGCTGTTCGCCGACTGCGAGGTGGTGGTGAGCCGGCGGATCGTCAACCCCCGGCTGGCCCCGGCGCCGATGGAGGTGCGGGCGGCGGCCGCCGCGTGGGACGCCGGGACTGACCGGTTGACCGCCTGGATCCCCAGCCAGGGGGCGCAGCTGGCCCGCGCGCGGCTGGCCCTTGGGCTGGGGTGGCAGGCCGAGCAGATCCGGGTGATCACCCCGGATGTGGGGGGCGGCTTCGGCGCGAGGGTCAACGTGGACACCGAGCAGGTGCTCACCTGCTGGCTGGCCCGCCACCTCGGCCGGCCGGTGCGATGGGTGGAGACACGTTCGGAGAACCTGGTGGGAATGACCCACGGCCGGGGCCAGGTGCAGGTGATCACCATCGGCGGCGGCCGGGACGGCCAGGTGCGGGCGTACCGCCTGCAGATCCTGCAGGACTGCGGCGCGTACCCGCGGTTCGGCGCCGTCCTGCCCATGCTGACGCGGCTGATGGCTGCGGGGGTGTACGGCATTGCCAAGGTGGAGTCGGTCGCACGCAGCGTGGTCACCAACACCACCCCCGTCGCGGCGTACCGCGGGGCGGGCCGGCCGGAGGCCACCGCGGCGATCGAGCGGGCCATGGACCTGTTCGCCGCGCAGATCGGGATGGACCCGGCCGAGTTGCGCCGGCGCAACATGATCGCGCCGTTCACCGGCGGGCACACCACGCCGACCGGGGCCGCCTACGACACCGGCGACTACCCGGCCGCTCTCGACGCGGCGCTGGCCGCCGCCGACTACGCCGGGTTACGCCGCCACCAGGCACAGCGGCGCGCCGGCCACGACCCGACCGCCCTCGGCATCGGCCTGTCGGTGTACGTCGAGGTCACCGGCGCCGGCGAGGACGCCGAGGGGCCGCGGGAGAACGCGACCGTCGAGATCCACCCGGACGGCACGGCCACGGTGCTGACCGGCACCTCCCCCCAGGGCCAGGGTCACGCCACCGTATGGGCGCAGCTGGTCAGCGACCAGGTCGGCATTCCGGTGGAGAAGATCACCGTCAAGCACGGGGACACCGACCTGATCCCGGTCGGCGGCGGCACCTTCGGCTCCCGCAGCCTGCAGCTGGGCGGGTCCGCCGTCGCGCAGGCCACCCGCGAACTGGTCGAGCTGGCCAAGCGGCACGCCGCCGAGGAACTGGAGGCCAACCCCGACGACCTGGTCATCGACCGCGAACGGGCCGCGCTGATGGTGACCGGGTCGCCGGACGTCGCCGTGACCTTCGCCGACCTGGCCGCCCGGCAGCCGCTCAAGGTGCACACGGTGTTCCGGTCGCCCGGTCCCACCTACCCCTTCGGCGCACACGTCGCGGTGGTCGAGGTGGACACCCAGACCGGCAAGGTGACACCCCGCCGGATGGTGTGCGTGGACGACGCCGGCGTGGTGGTCAACCCGCTGCTCGCCGAAGGCCAACGCCACGGCGGGATCGCCCAGGGGATCGCCCAGGCGCTGTATGAGGAGGTGGTCTACGACACCGACGGCAACCCGCTCGCGGTGACCCTCGCCGACTACGGCTTTCCCTCCGCCACCGACCTGCCCGCCTTCGACCTCCTCGACATGGCCACCCCGACCCCGCACAACCCGCTCGGGTCCAAGGGACTCGGCGAGGCCGGCACCATCGGCGCCACCCCGGCGGTCCAGAACGCGGTGATCGACGCCCTCGCCCACCTCGGAATACAGCACATCGACATGCCGACCACCCCGCACCGCGTCTGGTCGGCGATCCACGCAGCGACCAACCCCACTCCGTAGCCCCCCGCCCCGCCCGCTGCCACACCACTCCCTGGCCGCCCCGCCGCGGGCGTGCAGCCGGGCATCGGCCAGCACCCCGACCATCGCGGCGCACACGATGAGGGACACGTGGTTGGAGGCCCAGAAGACCACCGGTGTCATCCGTGCCGGGTCCAGGTCGCACATGTCGCCGCGGCGCAGACGGGCCACCAGGATCATCGACAGCGGCACGGTCACCATCATCGCCAGCCAGACCAGCCACGGCACCCAGCCGATCAGCGCGAACGCCGTGAGCAGGCCGTAGGAGAGCACCTGCGCGCCGACGATCACCCGGACAGCCCGCCCGTACCCGATGATCACCGGGATCGTGCGCTTGCTCACCGAGGCGTCCGAGCGCCGGTCGCCGAGGTTCATCACCATCATGCGGGCGGCCTGCAGGATCGCGGTGGCTGCCAGCACGGCTAGTAGCATCGGCGGCACGGTGTGGGCCTGCAGGTCCCCGACGGGGGCGGTTGGCGGCTGCCGGGCCGGGCCACCACCACCGCCCACCAGCAAGAGCGTGCGTCGGCGCGCAGAGCGGCATGAGCGCGCGCGTCCGAGCGGACGATCATGCGGTCGGGTCCTGCACCGGGGACGACGTAGGCTGCTGAGATGAATGCCGAGGCGGTGCGCCGGTTGGTGCTCGACCTGCCCGAAGTCGAGGAGTATGAGCACGGCGGCCTGCCGTCGTTCCGGGTCCGCGGCCGCCGCTTCGCCAGCATGCTCGATACGGACGGGATCAATGTCGCCCTCGGCGAGGAGTCGATCCGGGCAGCCATGGCCGAGTGGCCCGAAGCCTGCCGGGAGGAGAGGTTCGGCACGCGCCTGGTCGCCGTTCGCGTCGACTTCAGGAAGTTGCAAAACGACGTCGTCGAGGAGCTACTGACCGACGCATGGGAAGCACGAGCGCCCAGACGGCTGGCACGAGCACGTCGAGGGCTCGACGAGTGAGCCCGTCCCGCTCCGAACCAGCCAGCCGACAGTCCCGACCCGGTATCAGCCCGCGCACCACCCGTACTGCGGCATAGGCGCGCGTCCGCGTGCAGAGCGGCAGAAGAGTAAACGCTGAGGGTGGTGTCGGATCGTCGAAGTCGTTTGGATCCGGCGTCGGTGTCGCGAGGGTGTCAGGGGTGGACACGAAGCCGGCACTGAGGGGTGGGCGCCGGGTCGCCGTAGCCGCGGTCGGCGGTGAGGCGGTTGATTACCGCGCAGTTCTCCGCAGTGGGACGCTGTCCCGGTCGGCCGGTTGAAGCCGGTGGGTGGGCAACCGGACGTTCTTCCTCGGCGGGTATCTGTGCTGTACCCGGCAGCCGTGGTGATCCGCGCAGGCTGGGGGTTGGCCCTGCCCGCCCCGGCCGGCGCCCTGAGGTCGACACTGCCGCCCGGAGGAGAGCAATCCATGACCAGCACCGACGGCGTGCGCCGCGCCGGGCCGGCCGATGCCTTCCACATTGCCGAGCTCCTCGGCGTCGCCTTCATGAACGACCCGGTTACCAGTTGGCTGTTTCCCGATCCGGAGGATCGGGCGCGCCGCCACCCTGACTTCTTCCGGATCTTCACCGACCGCGCCCTGACCAGCGGCGCGGTCTACCTCACCGCGGACGGGCACGCCGCCGCGCTCTGGCTGCACATCGACCACGGCGCGCCGCCCCCGACGATCCCGGAGGAGCCGCTCACCGCCGCCTGCGGGTCGAACCTGCTCCGCATGCAGATCCTGGACGAACTGGTCGAGGCCGGCCACCCTCAGCACCGGCACGACTACCTGTCCTTCATGGGGGTGCGGCCGGATCAGCAGGGAAGGGGCCTGGGCGCTGCATTGCTCCGGCACCGGATCACCGACCTGGACGCCGTAGGCGTGCCTG
>WNGF01010747.1_pt1 | contig 17163 bp, 14 predicted proteins | sample 5400641 | NCBI WGS metagenome assembly WNGF01 (sample SAMN13153371, study PRJNA577476) | soil metagenome | isolation source: 80 cm soil or saprolite under grassland replicate 2 | place: USA:California | collected 2016-06-15
GCTCAGCGTAAGATTGACGGTCTCGTTGCTCTCCTGCACGGCGTCGTTGAGGATGGGCACACTCGCGCTCTGACTGGTCACGCCAGGGGCGAAGGTGAAGGTACCGCTGGTGGTCGTATAGTCGCTGCCGGCCGTCGCCGTGCCGTTGCTGGTGGCATAGTGGACGGTGATGGTCGCTGCGGCGGGATTGCTCAGCACGGCGCTGACCAGTGCGCTGCCGGCCGCTTCGTTGACACTGATGTTGGCAGCCTGCCAGCTCACAGTCGGGACCGGGTCGTCGTCGGTGATCGTGACGGTCGTGCTGTTGGGCGTGCCCAGGCGCGCACCCACCGCCGTGCTGAGCGCGATACTGAAGGTCTCGTTCGGCTCATCAATATTGTCATCACTGATCGGCACGCTGATGGACTGGCTGGTCTGGGAGGGGGCGAAGGTCAGCGTGCCACTCTGGGCGGTATAATCGCTTCCTGCCGCGGCGGTCCCGTTGCTGGTGGCGTAGTTCACCGTGACAGGCACCGGCGCGGCCGCGCTCAGGGTGACGTTCACCGCCGCGCTCCCGGCCGCCTCGCTCACGTTCAGTGTCGCAGCGCTGAGCTGGACGGTCGGCTGGCTGAGTTTGGCGACAAAGGCATCGCTGCCGCCTCCCGACGTCACCTGGCGCGGACTGGCGGTCGGGAAGTTCGAGGAGACAGTGAAGCCCGCGACGTAGGCCGCCCCACTCGCATCCACCGCGATCGCATGGCCCTCGTCGTCCGCACTGCCGCCGAGGAAGGTCGAGTAGGTTAGTACCGGGTCGATCGTCAGCGCCTGGCTGGTATCGTAGTTGCCCAGCGCGAAGCCGACGGTCTTAGTGCTGTCGACAACGAAGCGGGCGCTGACCGGGATGCGCTGCCCGCCGATGTCCTGCCAGGCGCTCGGCGCGTGCTCGGTCAGGGTGCGACCCACCTGGCCTCCCCGCGGCGGCAGCTGAATGATGAGATCGCCCGTTACAGCGTCGACTTGGATGCCAGTCGCGCCGAGGTAGCGCCAGCGGATCTGCGCCGGCGCGGCGCCCGGCGCGACGGTGTAGCTGCTCTTGAGCACGCCGTCTGTCCCATCGTAGCGCAGCGTGATACCGGTGTAGAGCGAATCGTAGTCGACGCCGGCGTAGGTCGGCAGATTGGTTTGCCATTTCGCGGAATTATTGCCGATCAGGTAATTGACTACACCCGGCAATTGATTCTGACCGCTCAGCGTGGGATTCTGGTTTGCGCCAGCGTACTGGAGGCGTACGAGCGTCCCAGAAACCGTCCTGGTCGGGCCGGGCAGCGCCAGCACGGTCTCGTCGGGGGTGAAGAACAACATTCCGCTAGTTCCACAGGGTGAAGATCCCACGGCTGTTGACGTGCAGCACTGCGTAGGCCAGCAGCACGCCGATCGCGAATGAGCGCGCGACCAGGCGTTTGCGGCTGCCGAACCACAGCGCCGCCGCCACACCCAGCACGATCGCCAAGCCAAGGTATGGCTTCAGCATAACGTCGATCACTTGCAGCCGGTACAGCGATAGCGCCAAACCGCCCCAGTTGACCACCCCCCAGCCGCCGCCGACCACAATCCAGCCCAGGTCGATCGGCCCGACTGGCACGATGGCCTCGGCGATCAGTTGGCCGCATACCGCGATCGGCAGATAGCCGAGTTCGCCATTCTCACGCTGAATCAGCACGAAGCGTTCGTCGCGGCCAAGCTCGAGCAGTTGCTCGCTTGGGTCGATCTGCCAGCGCGATTCGTACTGCCCGCCCGGCGTGGGGCTGCTGTACAGCGCTACTGGCTGCACCAGCCGGCAAAAGACCGGTTCGCCGCGCGCTCCACTATTAAATCGACATAATGTAGTAGGAACATAGCCGATCTGGCCATTCGAGCGCTGGATCTTGCGGAACATGCCGGCCGCCTCCAGCACGCGGAGCCACTCGTTGGGATACACCAGCCAGCGCGCGCCGTATTGGTCGCCTGGTGTTGGGCTGCGGTAGAGCGTGGTGCCTTGGATGACTCTGATTGCTGGCGGGCCGCTGGCGGAGTGCTCTGCGCGCTGTGCGTAGATTGCCTGGGGAACAAAGCCTCGAGCTCCGCTTTCGCTTTCGACCAAAGCAAAGCCATGGTCGCTCGCGCCCGCGCGCAGCCGATCGCCGGCGTAGAGAAACCCGACCACCACTGTGCCAAAGGCTGGCTCGGCGAGCAGCGCGATCGGCTGAATGAGCGTTGGCGATGATTCGGGGTTGGCCATAAACGTTATTCAAGGACTTAGGAAAAATAGACTGGCCGAACATGCTCACGCAAAGCGGCAAAGACCGCAAAGGAACGAGGTTGACGGCTTTGCGTCGCCGGGTACCCACACCGGGTACCCTTTGGGTGAGGGTACCCGGTGTGGGTACCCGGCGATCTTTGCGTGAGATCTCCGTTAGGTGTCAGTAAGCTCAAGCTGCCGTGCGAGCCAGGCGCCGCGCTCGTGCGTCGCGGCCTCATTCAGCCCATGCCCTGCATCATACCATGCGATCTGTTTGGGCTCGGCCGCCGCCTGAAAGAATTCCCGTGCGCGCTCATCCGGCACATGCGGGTCGCGATGGCCAAACTGAAACAGCACCGGCGCGGGCGACAGCGCCGCGACATGCGCGATCGGGTCGAACGGCGCCATGCTGGCGATATACGCCTCGCGCTCGGCGCCTTCCAATCGTGGATAGTACAGATACCAGTCGGGGAAGCGCGGCGTGCCGGCCATAAGTGCGTAACAGGTCGGGCGCTGGTCGATCTTGCCCATCAGCACGCCATACATCGCGCCAAAGTCGTGGCCGACGTATGCCAGGCGCTCGGCCGCAGCGCCCGGCTGAGCCAGTAACAGGTCGAGCGCCTGACGAAGCTCGATCGCCTGCCGGATTGTATTTTCTCGGTCGTCGGCCTGCGTGCGCTTGAGAAACCAATCGCGATCGGACCACATGGTCTCGATCAGCAGCGACACGACGCCGCGTTTGGCCATTGTCGCGGCCTCTTGTTGGAACTGTGTGCGATTTGAATCGTGCGATTCCGGCTCGTACCAGTGGACGTACAGAATCGCCGCGCGCGCGGCTTCAGCGGCCGGGCGAATGATCTCGGCGACGCGTCGTTCGCCGAACGGGCTGCGATAGGTCAGCAGCCGGCTCGCGACGCCCTCGCGCTCATGAGCGGCGATCTCGCGCAGCTGAAGTGCGGCGTTGCGATCGTAGTCGAATACTGTTGTGTGTTCCACGTCAACCCCCATGTCCGATATCTCTACAATTTGCAATTTACAATCTGTAATCGACTAGAGCGCCCGCAGTTCGGCGGCCAGAATATCGGGCAGTGCGGCAAGCGCGGACGCATCGCTACACCACAGTGTGTCGGCAGTGTACAGCAGCAGTCCAAGGCGCTGGAGGCGTTCCTCTTGCTCACGCGTGAGCGGGCCATTCGCGGTGTAGCCCTCGCGCACGCCCTGGCGAAATGGCTCCGGGTGGCGCGGCAGCAGCGCATGCGCTAGATCGAAGAGCGGGTCGCCGCCAACGATCTCGCCCGGGCACGTGAGCGCCTCAACCTGCGTCGTGTCGCCGGCGGTGGCGAGCGCGCGCGCCGGGCCCACCGCGCCGTGGATCACACACGGCCGGTCGCACGCCAGCGCCGGGTGATCGATTGTCGCGGCGCACAGCACGGCGAGACCCTCGGCCCCCAATAGCTCGGTTGCACGTGGCAGCGTCTCGTAACACTCCAGCCAGGCCTGCAGCGCCGCTCGCCAGCCACGCGCTGGCCAACGCCCGGTGACGGTCGGCCGCCCGAAGCCGGCCGCCGCGATCTGGTGCGATCGGCGCAGCGTGCGCCCGATCTGCCGCGCGGCGACGCGCATGCGCGGGCCATCCTGCATCGAATCGAGCGGTGCGCCGCCGGCATAGCTTTCGATTGCGTAGCTGAATGGCACGGTGGTGCAGCTGAGATCATGGGCGATCAGCCGCGGGATCGGTAAATTGCTGGCCGCAAGCGCGCGCAGCCAGTACACCTCGGCCGCCAGGTCGCCTTCGGGCGCGATCACCAGGATGATATGGCTGCTGGGCGTGCTGATGCGTGCTTCGATGCGCCGGTCGTTGTCGAGCAGAACCGTCGCGGCGGTTGGGCGCAGGTTCAGCGGGCCGATCGCAATTGCGGCATACTCGCCGAGCCGCGCGAGAACCCGGCGGCGCGCATCGGAGTAGGCCGTATCTTCGGGGTCGATATCGGGACGGCTGAGGTGGTTCCACATGGGCCAGAGGATAGCACGGGGCTAGTGCAATTGCAAATTGCCGACCTGTCCTGAGCGCAGTCGAAGGATTGCAGATTGCTGGGAGCGCATATCGATGCGATCGACACATATGAGAGATTCGAGATTGGTCGCGCCATCGCAATCTCGAATCTCTAATCTCCGAGATCATAGGAGTCTATTAACTCAAAACTCTTAACTCTTAATTGCCTCGTGCTCATGCTCCAGCAGCTTACGCTTGCGGTCCGTGCCCCAGCGGTAGCCGCGCAGGTCGCCGCCTTCGCCGACGACGCGGTGGCATGGCACGAGCAGCGCGACCGGATTAGTTGCGCAGGCCCGGGCAACCGCGCGTGCCGCGGTTGGCTGGCCCAACGCCGCGGCGACCTCGCCGTAGGTGCGAGTGCTACCGTAAGGGATCGCCAGCAGCGCATTCCAGACACGCGACTGGAACGCGGTGGCGCGCACGTCGAGCGGAAGATCCAGCTGGGTCTGCTCGCCGCTAAGGTGCCGCACGATCGCGCCGACCCACTCGCCGAGGGTCGCGTCGTCGCGCTGGAGCGTCGCGGCCGGGTACTCGCCGGTCAGGCTGGCTTCGAGCGCCGCCGGGTCGTCGCCCAAGCTAACGAAGCAGATCCCGCGCTCGGTCGCGGCGACCAGCAGTTGGCCGAGCGCTGAGCCGGTGATCGTATAGTGGATGTGCGCGCCCGCGCCGCCGCGCTGATAGGTGGCCGGCGTCATGCCCAGCCGCGTGGGCGCTTGCTCGTACAGGCGGCTGCTGGAGCCATAGCCGGCCTCGTAGAGTGCTGTTGTCACATTATCTCCTTGTTTGAGCCGCGCTTTAAGCCGATCGATCCGGCAGGCGTCGGCATATTGCCGGGGCGTGATACCAATCGCCCGCTTGAAGATCCGTTGCAGGTGGAAAGGACTCACGCCGATCTGCGCGCCGAGCTGGCTTAGCGTTGGCGCCTGATCGAGATTGGCCTCGATGATTCGGCAGGCGCGCTCGGCGACATCCGCCTGTGTGCTGTCGAGCTTGTCCGTGCTCGGGCGGCAGCGGCGGCACGCGCGAAAGCCAGCCTGCTCGGCCGCGCCCGGCTGCGCAAAGAAGATCACCTGGTCGCGCCGCGGCCGGCGCGATGGGCAGGTCGGGCGGCAGTAGATGCCGGTAGAACGCACGGCGTAGACAAAGCGTCCATCCATCGCGGCTTCGCGCTCGAGCACCGCCTGCCAGCGGCGTTCGTCGTTCATTTCGATTCTCTTGATCACTTCAATCTCTATGTCGTATTTCAATCGAACTTTACAGGCCTTATGCGCTCACTCGCGAAACACGGATTTTTCTTCTTCGAACGTTTTTTCGTTCGCAGAACGAAAAAACGTTCGATACGAGAGATTTCTCACACAAGCACATGATAGAACGAATTGCGCCGCGCGTCTATCCGATTCTTGCGTTTCAAAGTGCCGTGGCACACCGCCTCCATGTTGCTGGCACGCTCCGTGCAACAGCATGGTCGGGCACATGTTTTGAAAGGAGCGTGGAGATATGACCGAACGAAGTCGCGAGCGCTCGCCGGCGTCGGGGCGGCCCAGCCGCGATCCGGCGACCGACGCCCCGCTCAACGGGCCGGATGTACCGACCGAACAGAAAGGCAACCAGATGGCGGGCGAGCGCCTTCCGGCCGACCAGGGCGCGGTGTTCGACGCCGAGGATATTGATCATCTGGGCGAGCTGACGCGCACAGATGTCGACGAGGCCGACCTGATCGCCGACGATGCCGATCGGCCCGAGGATGATGAGAATATCGAGCTGCTCACCGAACTGGAGCTGCGATCTGAAGAGACCGACGATCCGCTCGAGGCAGTCGAGGAGGGCCTGGCGTACATGCCGCCGATCGACCCGCCGGTAGTGCCGGGCGGCGGCTACACAAGCGCTGAAATCGCCAGTGGCCTGGGCGTCTCAGCGCTCGACGAGGCGTATGACGCGGACCATCACTCGAGCTTCACAAGCTCCGACGACGAGATCAGCGCCCGTGTGCGCGAGGCACTGCGCGCCGACAGCAGCACAACGGCATACGCCGATCGGCTCGCCATCGAATCGCGTGGTGGCGTCGTGACGCTGCGAGGCGTGGTCGCCGACTTGGTCGACAGCGATAATCTGCTGGCCGTCGCGGAGTATGTCGAAGGGGTTGAGGAGGTGGTGGATGAGCTGCGAGTGCGCGGCCTCGAATAAATTGTAAATTGCAAATTGAGAAATGTCATCTGCAATTTGCAATTTACAATATACAATTCCGTTAGGCCTCGTCGGGGTACAGCGCGGTGCTGAGGTAGCGCTCGCCGTTGCTGGGCACAATAAAGACGATCAGCTTGCCGGCATTCTCCGGGCGGCGGCCGATCTGCAGCGCAGCGGTGGCGGCGGCGCCCGAGCTGATGCCAACCATCAGGCCCTCTTCTCTGGCCAGGCGGCGGGCCATCTCGAAGGCATCGTCGTTCGAGATCTGCACGATTTCGTCGATGATGCTGGTGTTCAGCACATCCGGCACGAAGCCCGCGCCGATGCCCTGGATCTTATGTGGGCCAGCCTGCCCGCCAGATAGCACCGGCGAACCTTCGGGCTCGACCGCGATCGCCTGGAAGCTCGGCCTGCGGGGCTTGATCACCTCGGCCACACCGGTGATCGTGCCGCCAGTGCCGACTCCAGCCACCAGCATGTCGATCTGGCCGTCGGTGTCGTTCCAGAGCTCCTCGGCGGTGGTGCGGCGATGCACCTCGGGGTTGGCCGGGTTCTGAAATTGTTGCGGAATCCAGGCGTTTGGAATCTCGGCGGCGATCTCCTCGGCCTTGCGGATCGCGCCCGGCATGCGCTCGGCTGCCGGCGTCAATACTAGGTCGGCGCCGAAGCCCTTCAGCAGCTTGCGCCGCTCGATGCTCATATTGTCGGGCATGGTCAGGATGATTCGGTAGCCCTTGGCCGCCGCGACGAACGCCAGGCCGATACCGGTGTTGCCACTGGTGGGCTCGATGATCACGGTCTCGCCTGGCTTTATTGTGCCGGCGCGCTCGGCGGCTTCGATCATGGCCAGGCCGATGCGGTCTTTCACGCTGCTGGCGGGATTAAAGAATTCCAGCTTAGCGACAACCGTTGCATGTGTATCGTTGACGCGCCCCAGGCGCACCAGCGGTGTATTGCCGACCAGTTCAGTGATGTTGTTGAAGATGCGACCCATGAGACTCCTCTTTTGTTATCTTTGTCTATCAAGATAGTGCCATTGTACGCTCTGTACTGCGTTGCGTCAAGATCGTGGTACAATATGGGCGCAACACCGCCGCCTGATCCAGCGTCTCATCCATGTTTGAACGTTGAGCCGTTCAAACGTTGGAACGTTCTAACGTTGGAACGTTCTAACGTTCTAACGAATAGATAGAGGAGCAACGATATTATGAGCGAGAACACGACCCCCAACACCAACCCGCAGCCGGGCCAGGACAAGGACTCGTCGGATCTGATGAAAGAGCTGCGCGAGATGGGCCAGCAGCTCGAAACGGCATTTCGCACCGCAATCGAGAGCGAGCGAGCCAAACAGCTCCAGCAGGACATTGCTGGCGGTGTGCGCGAGCTAGCCGGCCAGGTTCAATCGGCGGTCAAATCGCTGCAGGAGAACCCGCGCGTTCAGCAGGCCGAGAATCGCGGCCGCCAGGCGGTCGAGCAGGCCCGCGAGAGCAAGGTAGTCCAGGACATCCAGGAAACGATTGTCACTGGCCTGGCGCAGTTGAATGCGCAGCTTCGCAAAGTGGTCGATCGACTCGAGAGTGAAGCCAACAAGCCCAGCGGCTCGGCCGGGCAGAATGTGCCGGTCGAACATGAGCCGCCGGCCGCTACCGGCGAGACCTCACGGCTCGACGAGTAATACCAAACTCGCTTCAACACTTACGTTTTACGTTTTACGTTTTCGGCAGTACGATGCGTAAAACGTAAAGCGTACGTGATCATCCGAAGTCACCCGACTCTTACAATCGCGCCGGTGAAGAATGTGCCGGTGCTCCAGGTATCGATGATGGCGCCTAATGGGGCCAGCGCGCGTGCGATCGTCGCAGGAGTATGCAGTATCTTGAGCACCGCGTGGCGCGTGCCGTCGTTCAAGACGCGCTCGTGCATGAACTCGGCGCCGGCGGTCTGCCCCACCTCGGTTGGCGCGCTGTCGATCACCATGACCTCGCCGCCGTAGCGTATGACCCGGCGCAGCTCGCCGAGAAACTCGGGCAGGCGCGCGTATGGCACGTGGCTGAGCCAGAAGCCGCAGAAACCACAATCGAAGCTTCGCGCCGCCAGCGGCAGGCGGTAGGCGTCGCCGCGCACGCGCGCGACGCGCAGCGCTTGAGCGCTCAGCCGCGCGCCAAGCTGAGCCAGCATCGCCGGCGCGTAGTCGACCACCGTCACCTTCGTGCGACGAGCCAGGTGCTGGGTCCACCATCCAGTGCCGGCGGCGATCTCCAGCAGCCGCCCGTGGCCGAAAGACTGTACCCGCTTGTGCAACTGCGCCACCTCGGCGTGCCAGCGATCGCTGTGCGGGCGACCGGCGTAACGGCCCTTGCGCAGATACCACTCGTCGTACTCGCCGGCGCGTTGGTTATAATACTCGCGCATGGCGGTGTCGTCTTGGGGTGTAAGCATATTCGGCATAGGAGAATGCTCCGATGTTTGATCCAACCACGTTGATTGCCTATATAGTGGCAAGCGTCGCGATTATTGTGGCGCCTGGCCCAGCGCAAGCGCTGGTGCTTGCGCGAACGCTCAGCGATGGCAAACGGGCCGGCGTCATGACCGCGCTCGGTCTGAATGTTGGAACCATCATTCACGCGCTCGCGGCGGCGCTCGGGTTATCGGCGATTCTTGCGGCGTCGGCGGTTGCGTTCGCGCTGGTCAAATTACTTGGAGCCGCCTATCTAATCTATCTCGGCGTCCGAGCGTTGATGGCCAAGCATCACACTACCGATAGTGCCGACGTTTCGAGCGGCAGCTCACGGCAGGCGCTTTCCAAGGCTATTATCACCGGCGTGCTTAATCCCAAGGTCGCGTTGTTCTTCCTGGCATTTCTGCCGCAATTCGTAGACCCGCGCCGCGGCGCAGTGTTCGTGCAGTTCTTGGTGTTGGGGCTGATCCTCGCCCTGGTAGATATCCTGTATGAAACGGTTTTGGTGCTCGTTGCCGGCACCCTAAGCGGCTGGCTCGCCCGCAGCCAGCGTTTTGCGCTCTGGCGGCAGCGCCTGACTGGCGTCGTGTTGATCGGCTTGGGCGTACGGCTGGCGCTGATCGAACGCGAATGAACGCCTTGCTTTTACTATAGCAAAGAGCGTGTTTATTGAGCCAACATTTCGGGCGATTCGCCCTTGCGGCCGACATTCGAATGGTTCAATCAATCTGCTCGGCGCTTTAAACCACCCTTGGGACCAAGCTGAGGTAACAAGTGCTTTCGATAATATACTAACGCTCGTCTAGCAGCGCTTCCAGTTCACTCCGGTGTTCGCGGGTATGGTCGACGATCCGCTTCAGCCATTGTCCCTTGGTGTGGTTTGGGCCGTACGGGCCGGGCGCGTCGACATCCTGTACGGTCTCGATCGCGCGGCGGGCATGCTCGAATGCGCTGGCCATGCGGCCGGCGATCTTCTCGCGCGGTAGCGACGCGTTCTTTTCACGGCGCTGCTGATTATTGGCGTCGGGGTCCATCCAGCCGGTGGTGGGGTTGACCGGCAGGGTCGGCGGGAACTCGCCCAACACCAGCTTGGCCAGGCCGTAGTTCGCATCGGCCAGATGCGCCGCGATGTCGTGAGCGGTCCAGCCATCCGATCGCGTCGCCGTGCGCCATCGTTCGTCGTCGAAGCGCGGCAGCAATTGCAGTAACGCGGCCCGCTCTGCGTCGAGCGCGGCGAGCAGTTCATCGCGAGTGGGGATTGTGGCCATCGGTGCCTCCCGTATCTGTCGGTCTGTCGAGGGTGGCCGTAGACTGTAGCCAAGAGCTTATGAACTTTTATTATTAAATCGGGCATTTCGCACTGCCGCACGCGCGGGGCTAAAGCACCCGCGCTAACAGCCCAAGCCCGCTGAAGCGGGCTACCCGATTAATTTCTTCATCTTCATTAGCTCGCGGGCGGGCCCGCCGGGCGCCTTAACCCGCCGGCTACAGCAACCAAGCCCACCTTCGTGGGCTACCCGATTATTTTCTTCATCTTCATTATCGCGTCCGTACTACGCACTACGCACTATGGAGCCTGGGATGGCTTAAAAACGGTAAGCCCGTAAGCACACGCGAATTGGCTATCATACCTGATGTTCCACCGGCGCTTCGCGCAGCCCGAGCAGCACAAACGCCTCAACTGACGCCGCCTTGCCTTTCACCGCGATGCCGCCAAGCGGTCGCACCACGGCGGCGTCGCGGATCTGCGCATAGGTCGCCGCGCCAATCACGATCTGCCCACTCTCGGCGCTGCTTTCCAGCCGCGACGCCAGGTTGACAGTGTCGCCAATCGCGGTGAAGTTGCGCAGCTCGGCGCTGCCGATGTTGCCGACCAGCGCCGGTCCGGTGTTGATACCGATTCGAAAGCGCGGCCAGCCGGCGTTATCGGCGGCGATCTGCTCGATCGCAGCCTGCATCGCCAGCGCTGCGCGCGCCGCCCGCAGCGCGTGATCGGGCTGGCGCGCCGGCGCGTTGAACAGCGCCATCATTGCGTCGCCCACGAATTTGTCGACCGTGCCGCCCTGGGCCAGCACCAGCGGCGTGGCGATGCCAAAGTAGCGATTCAGCAGCCCGACCACCTGCTCGGGCGACGAGCGCTCGGAGAACGAGGTAAAGCCGCGCAGATCGGCGAACAACACCGTCAGCTCGGTGATCGCGCCGCCGAGCGCGGCCTGGCTGGGGTTGGCCAGCAGCGCGGTCGCGACGCTGGGTGCCATGTATTGGCGGAACAGCACCTCGATCTGGCGGTAGAGCCGCACATTCTCCAGCGTGATCGAGAGCTGGCTGGCCAGCGAGCGCAGCAGCCAGCGGTCGCGGTCGGCAATGACGCCATGTTCGCGCACAACCTCCAGCACGCCAACGGTATGGCTCTTGACCATGAGCGGCAGCGCCAGCAGCACGCCGCCGTTGACGGCCGCTTCGACGATTGGCGCGCCGCGAAGCGCCTTGGCCAGGGTCTGCTTGCGCACCTCCGCGATCGCCGGGCCAACCGACTGGCTGCGCTCGGTCGTTAGGAAGCGCAGCTGCCCGTCGTTCAGCACGCCGATCCGAATCTGATCGCGGCGAAAGGCCTCGGTTGTCAGCGCGAGCGACCGCTGCAGCAGATCGCGCTCATCGAGGATCACACTGGACTCCTGGCCGATCGCCACCAGCGCTTCCAGGCGCTGCAGCTGCTCGCGCTCGGCCGCCAGCGCCTCGGCGGCCTGCGCCAGCACCTCCGTCTGGCCTTCCGTCAGATCGAAGCGCTCGCGTAAATGCGCCGCGGCCAGGCGAATCGGCGGTGCGGCGTCGCTCTCGGCCTGCTGGCGAAAGGCGCTGACCAGCGCCTCCAGCGCGGTGTTGTACTCGGCACGAATCTGCGCAATCGTTTGTTCCAGGTAGATACTGTTAAACAGCCCGGCCGACGAACCCTCGCGCCGGTATTGCACGTACGCGCTGTAGGCCACGAACCCGAAGCCGACGCCCATCAGGATGTGCCAGAGCCACCACGAGGCGTTCCAGTTTCGCGCGACGACGATGGCGATCATACTTTCTGCCAGCAGCGCGAACGCGGTGATCACCGCGATCAACATCACCGCGGGGCGCCGCCGGTAGATCAGGTAGTAGCGCAGCGCGGCGATGCTATAGATCGCCACGCCGGCGAAGGCCAGCGCGGCAAGTTCGCCATAGGCCACCTCGGCGGCGATTGGCGCGTTGAGCGGCGGCAGGTTCAGCAGCGACACGATCGCCCAGCCAAGCATCAGCAGCACCAGCCCGCCGCGCAGCAGCGCCTGCCAGCGCATGATCAGCCGGGCGCGCTCGGGCGAAAACTCCAGCGATGAGGCCGCGCCATAACAGGCGGCGACCAGCAGACCGACTGGCGTAGCGACCACGAAGCCGGTATTGCGGTTGGGAATCAGCACCGTGGGCGTCGCCAGGGCGTGCAGCAGCAGAAAGCCCGCGCTGGACAAAAACGCCAGCGCGACCAGAAACAGCCGGGCATCGGTGCGGCGACGCGCGGCCTCGCTCATGAGTGCGCCAAGCACGCTGTTCATCGCCGCGAAGCCGGCGATCAGCCAGAAGTGGGTCGGCTCGTGCTGCCAGTGGATGTCGAATTGCGGCTGAGCGATCAGCAGCCAGAGCCCCAGCAGCGGCAGCGCCAGGTGCAGCCCCCAAACCAGCGCGCCAAGCTTGCCTGCACGATTCATGCCTAGAGTCTCCTTCCACTACGCGTCCATCATAACAGCGTATATAGCAATCGAGATCGTCCCAGCGTCTGAGCTGAGGCTGAGGGAATGGCGGAGGATGGGCGAACACGCGCTTCGATCGTAGGGCGGAGCGGATGAGTTAAGCGATTCTCGAAGAAAAAGCGAGCCAGGCGTAGTCTGTAATCCATCAAGCGCTATTATTTTACACCGCTGGCGATTGTGGTTCGCCTCACGTGCCCTCATACGGCGATTCCGGCGCATCGTCGGCGCTCGCCTCAAGCAGCATCGTTTCGAGGTCGAGGTCACGCTGGACACGCTGCAGCACCTCGTCGCTGATGATGTCGCGGTCGCGCAGCGCGCTCAGGGCGCGCAGCTCGGCCGCGAGCATTGCCAAGCGCAGCCGGCGATGGCTCTCCGCCGCTTGCTTCGTCTGCCGCACTATTTGATCATCTGGCCGTTCCGGCTCGCCATCTCCCTGGCCGTGGCGTAGCGCGTCCAAAATGGCCCAGCGTCGCAGCCGCGTGTTGTGCTGCTGCCGCAGCGCGCGGACCACCGCGGGGTCGGCGCCGTCGCCTTCGGCCAGCTGGTTGAGTTGGTGCAGGCCGGCTTCGGCGGCCACGCGCCGCGCATGCGCCTCCTCGCCCGCCGCCTGGCCGTCGTCGTGCAGCCCAAGCCAGCCCAGCAGCGGTCGCAGCGACAGCCCTTGCAGCACAAGGGTGACGAAAATTACTGCGAAGGTGATGAACACGATCAGGTCGCGGGCCGGGAACGGTGCGCCGGCCTGGGTCGTATGCGGAAGCGCCAGCGCGATCACCAGTGAATCGCCGCCGCGCATCCCAGCCCAGCCGACGAACAGCACCCACTGCCAGCGCGGCCGCGGCAGCTCGTGCGCCGCACCGGCCGGCTTCGCACGTGGCACGAGCCGCGGCAGATAGGCACTCGGGAAGACCCACAGGAGCCGGACCGCGATCACGATGCCGCCGATCGCCGCGCCGGCACCCAGCAACATGCTGAGCGGGTAGATCTGCAGCGCCGCGATAGCGTGCGGTAATGCGAGCCCGGTCAGAATGAACACCAGGCTCTCGAGCAGGAACGTGACCATCTCCCACAGCGCTTCCGCCTGCACCCGCGTGGCGGCCGGGACGACCCACAGCCCGTACCGGTGCAGGTAGAAGCCGACCGCCACCACCGCGAGGACGCCCGAAGCGCCCAGGCGATCGGCCGGGAGGTAGGCGGCGTAGGGCGTCAAGAGCGAGAGCGTGTTCGCAACAATTGGAAAGTCGTGGAGCTGGCCGCGGAGCCAGACGATCCCGCGGCCAACCACGAGCCCGATGGCGACTCCGGCAACACCGGTGAGGGCGAGGCTGCCGGCGGCATACCAGGGAGAGAATAGGCCACTCACAGCCGCGACGACGGCTAGCCGATACGCTACGAGTGCCGTGGCATCGTTGACCAGTCCCTCACCCTCGAGGATACTCTCGAGCGCAGCGGGCGCGCCAAGCGAGCGGAGCACGGCGGTGGCGGCCACCGGGTCTGGGGGCGCGACGATCGCTGCGAGCGCGAACGCGGCCGGCCAGGTGAATTCGGGCGTGAGCGCGCGCGCGACATAGGCGACCACAATGATGGTTACGAGGACGAGGAGAACGCCGAGGCGCACGATCGGCCAGAAGGCGGCCCGGAACTCGCGGAGGGAGGTTGTGACCGACGCCCGGTAGAGCAGTGGTGGGACGAAGATGAGGAACAGCATCTCCGGGTCGGGGTCGACCTGCGGGAGCCCGGGCAGCGTGGCGAGGAGTGCACCCCCGATGACGAGCAGCACTGGGTGGGGCACCCGCCAGCGGCGCGCGCCGACCTGCAGTGCGCCAGAGATCACCAGGAGCAGCAGGATCAGTTCCAGGCCGGCCATTGTACGCCCCAAACCGACAATGATGGTCGTTAGGGCCACAGTATACCATCACTCCCGTGGCATGCCTACCGAAATTGCACCTGTTGCGCCTGAGGTAGCGACTAGAGCGTCGGTAGAGTATTGATTATGCTACACGAAGAGACACGAAATAATGCGACTTTTTCGTGTCCCTTCGTGTAACTTCTTAGATTCTCTGCCGGCGTTCTAGCTGCGAACCCTACGCCGCCAACTTGGCGGCGCGGGTGGCGGCGGCCTTCTTGGGCGCGCCGCGCTGGGCGGCGGTGCGGGCCGAGCGCGCTACGCCGCCGATCTTCTCGACCAGCTCGGGCTTGCTGCGCAGCGCAATCTTGGCGATCTTCAAATACTGCGCCACCCACTGGTTCAGCGCGCTCAGCGCCGCGCGTTGGTCGCGGGTGGCCTGCTGCGCCGCGCCGATCGCCGCCACCTGGGCCTGGTTGGCCTGCTCGAACGCGGCGATCATCGCACGCTCCTGTGCCAGCCGCGCATCAGTGTAGCCGTAGTTCGACAGTTCCTGCCGGATCTCCGCCACGGCGATCGCGTTGTCGAACAGCGTGGCGGCGGCGGCCAGGAATGCCGGTACGACCTGGGGCGTTTTACCGCCCAGCCCGAGTGCGATGCGCTGGGCGGCGTTGCGCGCAAACACCGCGCGCGACACCTGCGCCAATGCCTGGTAACTATCGCGCGCCTGTTGTTCGGCGGCGCGGGCCTGAGCGGTGGCCTGGCGCTGCGCGCCGGCGGCGGCAGTTTGGGCATTCACGGCCACGACCGCGGCGTCGTACAGTCGCTGCCCATCGCGGATTTTGTCGTTGGTGTAGCCATACAGCGCCACCATGGCGTGCAGCTCGCTGTCTGCTAGGGTGTTGTTGATTGCCACTCGCGCGGCGTTCAGCTGGCCGGCGATCGTGGTCTTGGGTTGTGCGGGCATCATTTTTCCTTGTTGCTTTGAAATTGTCAGCGCCGAAAAACGCTGTTTCGATAACGGATGAGTAGTAATTATGAGCGAATGACAGGTCTTCGGCGGTGTCGAGCCGGTGTGTAGCGCCTGCGACGTGTCATTCCGCGCCTTGTGCGGTGTGACACCGCGCTGCCGAGGTGGTACTCAGCGATTCCTTCGTGTTGTTCAGCGATTCCTTCGTGTCATTGAGTCGTTCCTACGTGTTGTTCAGCGATTCCTCCCTGGTCTTCAATCGTTCCTCCGCGGTGTTCAGCGACTCCGTCGCTGGCCGCCGAAGAAACGAGGTGTTGTTGTACTACGAAGTAGAGTACTTCACGACCGTAACAAACTATTACCAGTTGTGGATTTTCCAGGAATGACCGTATTTGTCACACTGATTCCTTATAATCTCGCCAAACTCTTCAAAAAACCGCATGATTTGCGGTTGTAGTATGCTATCGTACTTGTAGAAAGGAATGCCGCCATGACCCGTACGTATACCCGCTACGAACGAATTAATGCGATCGAGCGCTTGCTTGCGCGTACGCCTGGCGGTGTAACCACAGGCGATCTCGCCCGCGAGTTCGGCGTCGATACCGATACTATTCGCCGCGATATCGTGGAGCTTGAGTCTATGGGCACCGGCCTGATCAAAGAAGGACATCGCCATATTCTCGATCATCGCCGGTCGCTGCACTATGTGAAACTCACGAATAATGAAGCGCTGGCGCTCTACCTGGCGGCGCGGCTGCTCTCGCGCCATAGCGACGAGCACAATCCACATGTGGTGCGCGCGCTTGAAAAATTAGCTGATGCGTTGGAGGTTAAATCGCCGCTGATCGCGAGTCATATTGCTCAGGCAGCGGCGGCTGTACAGGGCCGGCGCATACGCCGCGAGTATGTGGAAGCACTGGAGATTATCACACAAGCCTGGGCGGAACGGCGCACGGTTCGGCTAAGATATCGCTCGTATACGAAAGATGAGACCACCGAACGTACTTTTGCGCCATACTTTATCGAGCCTTCCGGCATCGGCTACGCCTGCTATGTAATTGGCTTTGACGATCTGAGAAAGGCCATGCGAACGCTAAAGATCGAACGTATCTACGACGCTCGCTTGAACGATGAACACTTTGAAGTGCCCAACCAGTTCGATCCGCATGCGCTATTGGCGTCAGCCTGGGGCGTGATCTGGCGTGATGATGTGGATATCGAGGTCGTGCTTCGCTTCACTCCGTCGGTCGTTCGGCGAGTCAAAGAGAGCGTCTGGCACCATAGCCAGCGGATCGAGGATCTGCCGGATGGCTCCTGCCTGTTTACTGTGAAAGTCGGGAGCACCATGGAAATGAAGCCATGGATTCGTCAGTGGGGCGCGGCGGTTGAGGTGCTGTCGCCGCCAGAGCTGCGCCAGGAGCTGATCGACGAACTGCGCGCGCAAGCCCAGATGTATGGCCTCGCGCTGGCGCGGCCCGAGGAGGCGAGCAATGGATGAATTACTCCAGTTTTGGGGGAAGACGCCAAAGGCCGGCGATCCGCCCGATCGCTACCATCCGGCGATCTATCATATGCTCGACGTGGCGTTCGTCGCCGAGGCGCTGCTGCGCGATGGCTCGCCGCGCCTG
>WNGF01006178.1_pt1 | contig 17161 bp, 13 predicted proteins | sample 5400641 | NCBI WGS metagenome assembly WNGF01 (sample SAMN13153371, study PRJNA577476) | soil metagenome | isolation source: 80 cm soil or saprolite under grassland replicate 2 | place: USA:California | collected 2016-06-15
CTTCCTTGAGTATCACTGCCCCCCCACTGCGCGCCTTGCTCAGATCAGCCGCTTCCATAAACGCCATCATCTCCAAAGTTTCTTCAGGCGGGATCGGCGGCGCGCCGGTCTGGAAGAACTTCACGACCTCGACCAGCAGGTTGCGGTAATCGCTCTTCATCGGCATTGGGGTAGCCAGATTCGCTTTCGCGCCGAACGCGACCGCGCCGTAATCCTGCTTGCCGTCGCGGATGCCGCGCATTGTTCCGACGCGCCCGTCCTTCCATTTGCCGACGACCACGTCGGCGCCGTCCGTGTGGACGCGCGTGACCGATTCGCAGCCCGGCCCCATCAGCGTGTATAGCATCTCGACCGCGTGAATGCCGTACCAGAAGAGGTCGGGATGATGAGGTTCAGTCGGGGCGGGGCCGTAAGTGAAGGCCCCGAGCGTCGCGCCGAGTTTTTCATCGCGCTTCATCGCTTGTAGATCGCTCGCAAACCGGAGGCTGGAGGAACTGAAGAACGGCGTCCCCGATTCTCGCGACAACCTGACGATCTCACGCGCGTCGGCGTAACTGGCGGCGAACGGCTTGTCAATGAATACGCGCTTCTTAGCGGCGAAGACCGGTCGAGCCTGATTCAGATGAGGCCGCGCGTCGACGCTCTCCAGGAGCACGGCGTCGACTTTCTTGCAAAGCTCTTCAATCGAATCGACGATCTCGACGCCCCATTTGTCCTTCAGCTCGGCTGTGAACCTGTCAATTCGCGTGCGGCTCGATTCGACATCGGGGCTGCCGCCTCTGAACGCCGCGACGACGCGCGCGCCGGGAACGTGATCGGGATCGGATTTGTCGTTGAGCAATTTGGTGAACGCCGTCACGTGCGACGTGTCCAGGCCGATCATGCCTACCTTGATCTCCTGCGTGTGCGCGGTCGTTCGGCGCGCAGGCAAGTCGATCCGGACAATCGCGATGAAGGCCAGTACGGGAAGTGTTGCGCGGACGAATGCTTTCATGGCTTTTTCACTTTGAGATTAATTCTGGGTTGAGCAGCGATGAGCTTTCCGTGTCGAGATAAACAGTCGTGTCGCCATGCGTCCGCAGGATCGAGGCGGGGAATTGCGGGCTGATTTCGTTTTCAAAACAATTCCTAACGGCCTCGGCCTTGCGCGCGTCGGGCGTGACGCAAATTATCTCTCGCGCTTTCAAAATCTGTTTAACGGTCATTGAAATCGCCTGCCTAGGCACGTCATCCAGAGTGGCGAACCAACCTTCGCCCACCTGCTGGCGGCGGCAGGCATCGTCAAGATCGACGACGATATAGGGATCGTCAGTTTCAAAATCCGCAGGCGGATCGTTGAAGGCCAGATGACCGTTTTCGCCGACGCCTACGAAGGCCACGTCAATCGGCGCCGCGGTGATCTCTTCGCCTGCGCGCCTGCAAACCTCACCCGGGTCGGCTTCGCCGTCGAGCAGATGGTAGCGCGTTATTCCCGCCGGTTCGATCAAACGTTCTAGCAGGTATTTGCGAAAACTCGCCGGATGCGTGGCCGGCAGGCCGACGTATTCATCGAGGTGAAACATCTCGACTTTCGTCCAGTCAACGCCGGGCGTCTTTGTCAAAGCGCTCAGAAACTCGAACTGCGACATGCCAGTCGCGGCAATGATGCGCGCGCGCCCACATTGGGAGATTGCGCGTTCGATGGCGTCCGCGGCCTGAAGGGCCGCGGCCTGGCCCAATTGGATTTTGTCGTTGAAGACCTTTATCATCACGGCTCTCTCACCTGAAGTTATGATCGGCAAACGATCTTTCGCCGTGGCGTAGCTTCACACACAAATCAACGACTTGGCAAGAAAACAATGATTCATCACTTCGTTTCCGCGGCCGGTTTCCTCGCGTTCGCCGGCGTCGCCTGGCTTTTTTCCGCCGCCCGCCGAAAGGTCCAATGGAAGACCGTCGCATGGGGAATGGGATTGCAGCTCGTGATCGGGCTGTCAATATTCCAGCTCCCCTATTCGCATCGAATTTTCCTCTGGCTCAACGACGCCGTGCTGGCGCTACTCAATGTGTCGAAGAGCGGTTCGTCGTTCCTCTTCGGGCCGCTGGCCGCCGGCCCAGGCGAGCAGGGGTCAATCGGCTTCATTCTCATCTTTCAGGTCCTGCCGGTGGCGATATTCTTTTCGGCCTTCACGGCCGCGCTCTATCACCTGCGAGTGCTACAGATCTTCGTGCGCGTCTTCGCCAAAATCTTTCACCGCACGATGGGGACGAGCGGCGCCGAATCGTTGTGCGGCGCGGCCAACATCTTCGTCGGCGTGGAATCGGCTCTCGTAATTCGGCCATACCTCGCCAAGATGACCAGATCGGAACTGCTCACGACGCTCGGAACCGGAATGGCCACGGTGGCGTCGAGCACCCTCGGAATATACGTGGCTTTTCTGACCGGATTGTTCCCGCAGATCGCGGGGCATCCAGTGGAAGACCCGGCGACGCGGTCACGCAATCTGATGAGCGCAATCATCGGAGGCGCGATGGACGGGGTGAGGCTCGCGGCGGGCATCTCGGCGTTGCTGATTGCGATGCTCGGATTGGTTGCGCTGGCGGACAAGATCCTCGGGGCGGTGAGCGGATGGTTCGGGATGACGCAGCCGCTGACCTTGGTCAAAATTCTGGGCTGGCTCTTTTACCCGCTGGCGGCGCTGCTCGGAATCGCGCGGGCCGACATCGCCGAATCGGCGCGGCTCCTGGGCGAGCGGGTGATCTTGACCGAGGTGGTTTCTTACCAGGATTTGGCGCAGATGGTGGCGGCCGGCCATCTGTCAGATCCGCGCACTGTGGTGATCCTGAGCTATGCGCTATGCGGCTTTGCGCACGTCGCCTCAATGGCGATCTTCGTCGGCGGCACTGCGGCTCTCGCCCCGTCGCGGCGCGACGACCTGGCCGGTTTGGGCTTGCGCGCGTTGCTGGCGGCGACTCTGGCGACTCTGATGACAGGCTGCGTCGCCGGAATCTTCAGCAGTGGGCAGGGAGTCTTGATGATGCCCCACTGAATTCAAGAAAAAGAATTTCAGCCACGAATGAACACGAATATTCACGAATAGGAATGGCGTCGAGAGGACGGAAAACAAAATGGATTATCAAGAGCAAGAAAAAGATTCGTGTCTATTCGTGTTCATTCGTGGCTGAAATTCTTTACAGATTTTCGATCGGCACAGGCTCGACATTGTCAGCCAGTTCGAATCCGAAGACCCGCGAGTAGAAATAGATCTCTCCGTCGAGCGCTCGCTTGATGTTCGCGGCCTGCCGGAATCCATGCTGCTCGCCCTCGAAGGTGATGTAAGCCACCGGCAGCCCCTTGGCGCGCAGGGCATTGACCATCATCTCGGCCTGATTCGGCGGCACGATCTTGTCTTCCAGACCTTGAAAGAAGATCACCGGCGCGGACAACATGTTTGTGTGATGTATCGGCGACCGCTCACGGTAAAGGTCCGCGCGTTCGGGGTAAGGGGCGACCAGTTTGTGAGTGTAACGCGACTCGAATTTGTGAGTGTCCACTTCCAAAGCTTCAAGATCGCTCACGCCGTAATGGCTCGCGCCGGCTTTGAAGGCGTCGCGGAATGTGAGCGCGCACAACGTGGTGTAGCCGCCAGCGCTGCCGCCGGTGATCGCCAACCGGTCTCCGTCAACCAGCCCCAACTCGGCCAGATACTTCGCCCCGTTCACACAGTCATCGACATCGACGACTCCCCATCGGCCACTTAAGCGCTCGCGATATTCGCGCCCGTATCCCGTGCTGCCGCCGTAGTTGACGTCGAGCACGGCGACGCCTCGGCTCGTCCAGTATTGAACGCTCAAGCGCAGCGTAGGACTCGTCGCGGCGGTCGGCCCGCCATGGCTCATCACCAGAAGCGGCGGCCGTTCATTTTCCGGCGCGACGAAATCACGATTGCGTGGAGGGTAAAAGAACGCGTGAGCGATCAGGCTGACTTCGGTAGGGAACTCGATGGCCTGCGGAGCCGATATGTAGCCCGAGTCAATCGTCAATTCGCTCGAACGGCGAAGAGTCTCAAACCGGCGATGGTCGAGGTCGAAGCGGACTATGCCGGCCGCTTCCGTCGGCGAAGCCGCAATGAAAACGGCTTGTCCAGGCGCCGCGCGAACGCCTTCCATCCTTGTGAACGGCGCTTCGATCTTTTCGAGTTTGCCTGTCGTCGTATCGAGGACGGCCAGTTTTGAAAACCCTTGCTCAAGGTAAGCGCAGACAATCCTGTTCGCCGATTCAAACGCGTAAGTTGACATCCCGAAGCCCCATTGCGGCAAACCGAATTCCGCTTCCATCGGACACAACGCTTCGATCCGGCCTTCACGCCAATGATAGAGATTCCACCAGCCGCTTCGATCCGAAACGAAATGTAACTCGCCCGCCGGCGACCATTCAGGTTGAAATATAGATTCGTCTGCGCCGCCGGCGACGCGAACCGGATTGGTCACAGAGCCGTCACCCTGAACGTCGGCCACCCAAAGCTCGGTCCCGTCCCAGGGCATATTCGGATGATTCCATTGAAGCCAGGCCAGACGCGAACCTTCCGGATTCAACCGCGGCGACGAATAGAAATCCGCGCCGCCAGCGAGCGTGACCTGCGGGCCCGCTCCGCTCAAAGGTATCCCGACGATTGCGTTGACCGCTTCGCGTCCCGGCGCCGAATGATCCTCGCGCACGCAGATCATCCGGTTACGCCCGCGGTCAATCACGCCGTCGGCGTAACGCATTTCGGCTTCCTGCGTGATAGCTTGCGGCTCTCCGGCGCCGTCGAAGCGATACATTCGTTGGTCAGCGAAGTTCGAGAAATAGGCTGCGCCGTCGCTTACGGTAAAACCGCCGCCGCCGTATTCGTGGACGCGCGTGCGAGCGTTGAACGAAGGCGGCGTGAGGTCAGCCGTTTGACCAACCGGCGTGAGTTTGACAACCACGTAGCGGCCTTTCTCCTGCGGCCTGGTCTCCACCCAGTAGACGTCGGCGCCATCAATAGCGATCTGCCCCAGACCGATAGTCCCGGAGACGATCAGATCCGAAGTGATCGGAGATTTCCAGGAACCGTAGCGAGAGACTTGCGCTTCAGACATCGATCTTTTCCTCCTAAATTCGTTTGCATTTCCGCCTTCAGGCGGTAGGTCGCGCTGATCTAACCGCCTGAAGGCGGAACTCAAAACTCCCTCCGCGAATTATGCGACATCACGATTCTTGCAATCAATTAACCGCTGTGCTAGCCTGCCCGACTTGATAACAATGAGGCACACTTCAAAGCCAGGACAGTAACCATCATTATTTCAACCACTAGCGAAATTTATCCCTGCGATCTTCCCCATATGAGACACAGGACGTAAAGCGAAGAAGGTCGTTATGAGCGAAGTCAATGTCTGGGACGCGGTTCTTTCGGCGATCGAAAAAAGAATCAATCACGAGAGCTTTACAACTTGGTTCAAACCAATAGCCTTTATTGCAAAAGATAGCGACACGATCCGCCTCGGCGTTCCAGATCATGTCTTCGAAGATTGGATTCTCAACAATTATCGTGACGTCGTGGATGAATCCCTGGAGGAATCCGGCCTATCCGGTTGCTCGATCGGCTTCGAAGTAGTCAACGACTCCACGAAGACCAATGAGGCTAAAGGCTCAGCTTTCAAAATCGCGGCGCGAAGCGACGCGGTCTCGATATCGGATATCGCCACGCCGTCCGCCCACAAGACGCCGGTCGCTCAGCCGGCAATGACAATGGCGATCTCGGCGGATTCTGAAATCTCAGAACTTCCGCTGAACCCGAGATATTCATTCGAGACTTTCGTCGTCGGATCGTGTAATCAGTTCGCCCACGCCGCCGCCCTGGCCGTCGCGGATTCGCCCTCTAAAACATACAACCCCCTCTACATATACGGCGGCGTCGGATTGGGGAAGACGCACCTGATGTGCGCCATAGGACACCATGTCAAATATCGGAATCGACATCTGAGACTGGCGTATATCTCGGCGGAAAAATTCATGAACGAATTGATCAACGCCATCAGATACGATCAGACCATGGTGTTCCGCGACAGATACCGTTCGATTGACGTCCTGTTGATTGACGACATTCAGTTCATCGCCGGCAAAGAGCGGACTCAAGAAGAGTTCTTTCACACCTTCAATGCTCTTTATGACGGGCAGAAGCAGATTGTGATCTCATCCGACTGCCCGCCCAGAGAGATTCCCACATTGGAAGAACGTCTGCACTCCAGATTCGAGTGGGGGTTGATCGCCGACATACAACCGCCCGACCTCGAGACCAAAATCGCGATCCTCCGAAAAAAGGCGGAGACCGAGAAAATAAACCTTCCCGACAATGTGGCGCTCTTCATGGCCGGCAAGATAAAGTCGAACATTCGTGAACTTGAAGGGTCTCTGGTCAGACTTACGGCGCTCTCTTCTATCAAAGGCGAATCCATAAACCTGCTGTTGGCTCAGGAAGCCCTGAAAAATATCGTCGAAGAAGAAGAAAGAGCCATAACGATTGAAACCATTCAAAAGGTCGTGGCAGATTTCTACAATTTGAAGGTGGCTGACTTGAAGTCGAAAACAAATTCCAGGAATATCGCCGTTCCACGACAAATAGCGATGTATTTGTGCAAAACATTGACCAAAGCAAGTCTACCGGAAATAGGGCGAGAGTTCGGCGGAAAACACCATACGACCGTTATGCATAGCATCAATAAAATCAGTGATTTATATGACCAGAAAGGACATTTCCACAGAATTATCAACAGCCTAATTGATAGCTGTAAATAGACTTATTGCATTTTCCACACATGCCCGATTTTTATACCTGTGGATATTTGTGGAAAAGCTCAGCAAGGCGTCGGATATCCACAATTCCCCCGAATACGCACATTTTATCCACAGGGATTTTCACAGGCTCTATAGGCGCTTAATTATTGATTTTATGGCAATTATTGAGACTTTGCGGTTTTCCACAGCGCCTACTACTACTACTATATTAATATTCTAAATTTGATCATGAATTTAAGTAGTAAAAGGCGAGGTCTCTATACGATCACAAGCGGAGGAAAACAGAATGCATTTCACTATCGGCAAATCAGCTTTTCTCAAAGAACTGAATATGCTGCAAGGGGTCGTGGAGAAAAAAAGCACCATTCCCATTCTCTCCAATCTTTTGCTGGAGGCCGCCGGCGGAGAGTTGTGGATTAAGGGAACTGACCTCGATGTTTCTATTTCAACGCGATGCGGGGCTGAAATTAGGCAGGAAGGCGCGATTTGTGTTCAGGCCAAGAAACTGTTCGAAATAGTCAGGTCGTTGCCTGAGGCCGATGTAGAAATTAAGCTCGGCGCTAACGATCAAGTGGGCCTTGTTTGCGAGAGATCGCGGTTCAAGATGCCCGGGTTGACGAAGGACAATTTTCCCGAGATTAAAACCTTTGACGGGGCTTTTTGGGCGATTCCTTCCGAACTCGTCAGAACATTCATCAGCCGAACGATCTTCGCCATAACAACCGAAGAATCGAGATATGCCCTTAATGGCGCCAAGGTGGAGATTTCAGGAAAGGGAATACGAATGGTGGCCACTGATGGCCATCGCCTTTCATTCATCGAGAAGCAAGCGGATTTTGGCGACGCCAAGCTGGATGTTTTGATTCCGAAGAAGACGCTCGCCGAACTGGCCCGACTTTGCGGGGAGACAAACGACGCTGTCGAGATCGGGAGCGGGGATAATCATTTGTTTTTCAAAGTCGGAAAGAGATTGTTAGCGTCCCGCACACTTACAGGGCAGTTTCCTAACTATGAACTCGTGTTGCCCAAAGAGAACAATAATCGAGTCGTGTTTGAGAACTCGCAAGTCTCATCCGCAATCAAAAGGGTCGCAATGATGGCTGATGATCGGTCGCACGCGATAAAATTTAATGTCAATGACGGACAGGTCAAGGTCACTTCTCAATCTTCTGACATAGGCGAGGCGGAGGAAAACTTGCCGGTTGAGTACGCGGGGCCATCAATAACGGCGGGATTCAATGCCCAATATCTGCTGGATTTCTTCAATGTAATTCAGGATGGAAACGTAACATTCGAGTTCAAAGACGGAAATTCGGCCACGCAGATAAAATCTAGTAATGACTCGGATTATGACCTCCGCTATATCATTATGCCGATGCGCTTGTAAGCATGCCGATGCGCCTGTAAGCCGGTGCGATCAAATGCGGTGTTTCTTAACTGCAATTAATTGCTAGGTTTACGGAACTTTTGCCGGCTTCGGTCGTTATAGCAGGCACGGGTGAACCTCCTGATAGTGGCGGTCATAGTGAGTCTGGGGTGGGTTCTTAACTATGACCGCCTAATTTTTTTCATGCCTTCAATTCTCATTTCGCTTATTTTCCAGGTCGATTTCGAAATCTAAGGGTGGTTTTCGTCACCTTCATGAGGACTTGGCGAAAGCCCGCGCGCGCGACGAGTAATCCTTGTCAATCAAACGATTAGGTTTTAGCATGCGCCCCGCTTGACCCATCTTCCGCAGGAGCATTGAAATTTTGAGTTCCGAAATCCGACTCATCCCTATTCGCGGCATTCCTGAAATCAGACCCGGCGATGACCTTGGCGTGATGATTATGCGGGCGGCTCAGAAGATGCGCCTAAAATTGTCTGACGGCGACATCATCACGGTCGCGCAAAAGATCGTCTCGAAAGCGGAGGGCAGATTGGTCAATCTGGAATCCGTGACCCCTTCCGAGTTCGCAAATGAAATCGCCACTAAACAGCAGCGCGACCCTCGATTGATAGAAGTCATATTGAGCGAATCCGCCAACATTGTCCGCTCTGACGACCGCGTGTTGATCACTGAAACGAAGCATGGATTCGTTTGCGCCAACGCCGGCGTGGATCGCTCGAACGTGGTCGGCAAGGATTGGGTGTCGCTACTGCCAGTCGCGCCGGACGACTCCGCGTTGCTGTTGAAGACGCGATTCGCCGAACTCCTCAAGGTCAACGTCGGAGTGATTATCACCGATACCTTTGGTCGGGCCTGGCGCGAGGGCTTGACGAACGTCGCAATCGGAGTCGCCGGCCTCAAACCCTTGAAGGACCTCCGCGGCAAAACCGACGATCATGGAAAAGAATTGTCCGCCACGGTTCTCGCTACAGCGGATGAGATAGCGGCGGCGAGCGGACTCTTGATGAGAAAGACAACCCGCATCCCCGCAGTCGTGATGCGCGGCTATTATTTCGATCACGGCGAGGGCAGCGCCGGAGAACTGCTGAGACCGAAAGAGCGGGATTTGTTCAGATAAATTGTCATAAAGGCCTTCGAATGTGAAAATACGCCGGCGGTAAATGTCGAAAAAATCAGTGTCCTCTGAGGTGATCCGATGAAAATCAAACCGGGCGCGATTGCGCGTGTGGCAGTCTCGTTGCTGTTCGCCGTCTCGCTTACGTCATCAGACATGGCCAATAGTCAATCCCCGAAAAACTTCGCTCAGGCTCGGCGCGAATTCAAAACCTTTTTCGAGCAATCGATGCGTAAACACGGCATCGTCGGCAGCGGCTTCATGCTAATTCATGACGGTCAGGTCATCGCGCAGGAGTTCTTCGGCCTCGCCGATCAGGAAAAACAGCAACCAGTGGACGAAGACACGATTTATCACTGGGCTTCGATCACCAAGACGTTCACCGGCGTCGCCATCATGCAATTGCGCGATCGCGGGCTGTTGAAGCTCGACGACCCTATTATCAAATACCTGCCCGAACTCGGCGCGGTCCACAACCCATTCGGCGACATGAGCCAGATCACGATCAGACATCTGATGACGCACTCCGCCGGATTTCGCGCGCCGACCTGGCCCTGGGGCGGCGACAAGGACTGGCATCCGCACGAGCCGCAGCATTGGTCGCAGCTCGTGGCGATGATGCCTTACACGGAGATTCTGTTTAAGCCGGGATCGAAATTCAGCTATTCCAACCCCGGCATAATCTTTCTGGGTCGCGTCATAGAGTTGATCACCAAAGACGATTACGAAGTCTACATCGACAAGAACATCTTCAAGCCGCTCGAAATGTATCGCGCCTATTTCGACACGACCCCGCGGCATCTGCTCCAACACCTCTCGCACAGCTACTATTTGAAGGAAGGCAAACTGACCCCGGCCAGGTTCGACGTCGACACCGGCGTCACTGTTTCGAACGGCGGCCTGAATGCGCCGCTGCCCGACATGGTCAAATACATCAACTTTCTGATGGGAGACGTTAAAAGACAGTCGATTTTCGACCAGGTGTTGAAGCGCTCATCGCTCGAAGAGATGTTCCAGCCGCAGATCGCCATCGATCCCGGGTCGGTTATTGAGCCTGAAGGGCAGAATCGAAAAGACGCCATGGCGTTGACGTTTTTCATCGAAGACAATTTCGGCCAGCGTTTCATAGGGCACAGCGGCAGCCAGAACGGCTTCATTTCGCACTTCTACATTCGCCCCGATACGCGAACGGCTTACATCATCGCGTTCAACACCCACGCCCTGCCGACCGATAAGGATTCGAGCCAGGACACTAGAAGATTGGATCGAGAGATCAAAGACCACCTGTTCCAGAGAATCTTTCCTCTCTTTGTTCCGAGGCAAGGAACCTGACGCCGCCGATCGCCGTATCGGCCAATGGACGTATTGGCCGATACGGCGATCGGATTGACAGCGCGTGGCGAAAGGCTACCATGCCTGTTGGTTTAGCAGTCTTTGGCAGTCACAATAACCACGAGGACTAATAACGAACTCTATGAGCCTAGCTCTAACCCTTCTGCAACAGGCGCCGAGTCCGGAACAGGTGAAACAACAGTTGGAATACCTGATCCATCCGATCTTGCGGCACGGGCGCGATAACATCAGTTTTCTTTATTCTCTCGACGCGTTCGACTGGGCGGTAATCATTCTCTATTTCACCATCCTCGCGCTGCTAGCGATCATGGGCGTTTATCGCGTGCGAATGGTCTATCAATTCTGGCGCTACCGCCACATCAAGCCGCAGCCCAAACGCCGTTTCGCCGAAAGCGAGCTGCCGCGCATCACCGTTCAGCTTCCGCTCTTCAACGAGATGTACGTCGTCGAACGATTGCTCGAATCGGTGACCGGGCTGGATTATCCGCGAGGCCTGCTCGAAATTCAGGTGCTCGATGATTCGACCGACGAGACGGTCAGGATAGCCCGAGCCGCGGTCGAAAAATACAGGCGACAGGGATTCGACATTCAACACGTTCACCGCGCCGACCGGACCGGCTTCAAAGCCGGCGCGCTCGAGAACGGTATGAAAATGGCGAAGGGCCAACTCATCGCAATCTTCGACGCCGACTTCCTGCCGAAGCCGGATTGCCTGCGACAAATGGTCGATTTCTTCACCGATGAGCGCATCGGAATGGTCCAGATGCGGTGGGGGCACATCAACGCGAACTATTCGCTGCTGACGAGGATTCAGGAAGTTTTGCTCGACGGACACTTCGTCGTCGAGCAGGCGTCGCGCAACCGCACTGGCGCGTTCTTCAACTTCAACGGCACCGCCGGGATGTGGCGTCGCGAAGCGATTGAATGGAGCGGCGGCTGGCAGCACGACACGCTGACCGAAGACACCGACCTCAGCTTCCGCGCGCAATTGATGGGGTGGAAGTTCGTTTACCTGCTCGACGAAGACGCGCCGGCCGAACTGCCGGTAGAAATGAATGCCTTCAAAGCCCAACAGCGGCGATGGTCGAAGGGACTCGTGCAGGTCGGGCTGAAGCTGATGCCGCGTCTCTGGAAGCATCCGCAACTTACTTTTCAGCAGAAGGTCGAATTGTTCTTTCGACTCTTCGGCAATTGCGCGGCGATGCTGCTGATCGTTTTGAGCGTTTTGCACATCCCCGTCCTGATCGTGCGCTTCAATCAGGGGCTGTTCCACATGCTGCTGCTCGACGCGCCGCTGATGATCTTTGCTACGTTTTCAGTCGTCAGCTTTTACGGCACTGCGATACACTATCGTTATCCGAACGAGAAGTGGCGGTTGTGGCTGATCCCTCTGGCTATGGCGATGGGCATCGGGCTTGTCCTTTCAAACACGCGCGCCGTGCTGGAGGCTCTGTTTAGAGTCAGATCCGGCTTCGTGCGCACGCCGAAATATAACGTCGAAAGCCGAAGGGACAACTGGTTGAGGGCCGCGATGAAATACCGTCGTAAGCGGGGATTGCTGCCTTACATCGAGCTTGCCTTCGCCCTCTATTTCGTCTTCGCGGTCTATTACGCGATTCGCAGCAACATCTACGCGACGATCCCGTTCCTGCTCATATTCCTGCTCGGTTACGGTTACATGGCGGTGATGTCGCTCTTCCAGGGCGGCCTGCGAAAAGCTCTTCAGTCGTTCAGGCGGAATTAGAGTGGAAAAGACTTTAGTCTTTTCCGGCTCACGAACAGACCAGACCTGTTCCAGTTCGTAGTCCCGCCTTTAGGCGGAAACCTTTGATATCCTGGAATGGATTTGTAGCCCTCCATTCCGCCTAAAAGCGGGACTACGAACCGATTTTCCGAGGTGACACGATGTTCTGTCCAAAATGCGGATCGAATCAGGGAGAGGGAAAGAGATTCTGCACTATATGCGGGACCAATCTCGCGGCGGTGTCGCAGGCTCTGACCGGACAGATTCAGCCGCCGACCCACACGCCGCCGATGTCGCATTCGCTTGAGGTCGAGAGGCATCGCGCCAAGGAAAGGGGGGTTGGCGTTGGTTTGAGCGTCGTCGGCGGAGGCATTGTGGCGTTGAAGTTTTTCGGCTTCATCTTCTCTGGCCCGTTTCGTGGCGACTCGCCTTTCGGGTGCTTGACTTTCATCGGATTCATTTTGCTGGCTATCGGAATCTCGAAGATCATTGCCTCTCGCCTTCCTAGCGCGGCCAATCCGCCTGCGCCAGCGCCGCATCAGACTCATTCGATTCAGCAAGCCAATCCGCATCCGGTCTTCTCCGCGCCGACTGAGGTCGGTCCATCAGTCCCGAATACCAGCGAGCTTGAGCCGGTCGGTCGCCATGCGCCGAGCGCGATCGAGGACGAGACCAGACATCTGCCGCACAGCAAGCCGCCGAGCGAGTTTTCGAGATAGTTGAGTCGCGTTCAGCAGGGCACACGTTTTGCTGCCCTTCCAGGGCGACAAACGCGATCTGCTATGCCGCAGTTTTCAAGACAAAGGCATTGACTCAACCCGACTCAGTGATTGACTCGCAAGAGTCATGAACTACGATCTTTGCGAATACAACAATAGTCACCTTGGGATGCGACGCCAGTCCCAAGCTCTGAGGCTTACGTTTAAATAGTTGATCCGAACGCGAAAACAGTGATGTGAGCAAACAAACCGCATCGATCATTGTCTAGGCGAACATTACGTGAGCGATCACGTCACACTCGAAAGAGTTTAATTCAACATGAGAGTGCCTGTTTTAGACACAACCAAGATACCTCTGGCGCCGACAACGCCGCGTCGCGCCCGACTGCTTTTGAAGTCGGGCAAAGCCGCTGTGTTCAAGCGTTATCCATTTACGATCATTCTCAAGCGAGAGATCGAAAATCCGATGGTTCCCGATTTGAAAGTCAAGATTGATCCGGGATCAAAAACGACAGGCGTCGCCGTCGTTAATCAACAAACCGGCGAAGTCATTTTCGCCGCCGAAATCCATCATCGCGGGCCTGCCATCAAAGCCTCTCTCGACGCGCGTCGTTCGCTTCGTCGCGGGCGCCGCCAAAGGAAGACGCGATACCGCAAACCACGCTTCGACAATCGAGCGAAGCGCGAAGGCTCCTTGCCGCCTTCACTCGAAAGTCGCGTTGAGAACGTCTACACCTGGGTGCGTAGACTGCAACGAGTTTATCCATTGAAAGGCGTTGCCTTTGAGTTGGTGAAATTCGATATGCAGATTATGCAGAACCCTCAGATCGAAGGCGTCGAATATCAGCAAGGCGAACTTCGAGGCTTTGAACTGCGTGAATATATGTTGATCAAATTCAAACACACCTGCGTTTACGCCGGGCCGGGAAGCCCCTGCGATGAGGTCTTGAATATTGATCATCTGACCCCCCGCTCGCGCGGCGGCTCGAATCGGGCGAGCAATCTCGTTTGCGCCTGTCGAAAACACAACGAAGAGAAACACAATATGTCTCTCGAAGAATACTCAAAGCTGCGCGGCGTTGATTTTTCGCGTGTCAAAGCTCAAGCGAAAGCGCCATTGAAAGACGCCGCCGCTCTCAATGCGACAAGATGGGCGCTGTTCGATCGCTTGAAAGCTCTCGATCTGTCGATTGAAACGGGGTCGGGCGGTCTGACCAAATTCAATCGAACAAAACGAGAGTTGCCAAAAATGCATTGGGTTGACGCCGCATGCGTCGGAGAGAGCACGCCTGAGAATCTGAAGATCGAAAACGTTCGACCGCTTCAAGTCAAGGCGACGGGGCATGGTTCGCGTCAGATGTGCCGAACCGATAAGTGTGGCTTTCCCAAAACACATCGCACACGCAAGGCAATGTTCCGCGGTTTCGAGACAGGTGATATTGTGAAAGCCGAGATTCCGAAGGGAAAGTTTGCGGGCCGTCACGTCGGCAGATTGTCGGCTGTACGCCAACGACCGTCTTATACATTGAACGGTTTCGACGTACACCCGAAACATCTGAAGCGAATCCATCGCTCCGATGGATTCGCATACGCCTTCGGCGCGAAAACTGCGGGCTGAACGCGAGAAAATAGAAGGCTCTCGGTCACCCCACTTCGCTGCCGTGACCGGAGGAGCGGCCTTTGCCGCGCGCGGCGGCGGCCTTCGAGGAGAAATATCTATGTACTGCCCGTCATGTGGAACAGAAGTCAGCGATCAGACGAAGTATTGCACCAAGTGCGGCGTCAATCTCCGTAGAGTGAGAGGCGTGTTGGGCAAGGGCGGCGCAACCGTCAGGAAGGGAGATGAGTGGGAGCCGGCATGGGTGGAAGACCAGAGAGCGAAAAAAGAGGGGCGGAGAAAGGCATGGGTGGAAGACCAGAGAGCGAAAAAAGAGGCGCGGAGAAAAAAGACGCCGGAAGAGAAACGGCTCGAGGAGATTAAGGCCGGCGTGATTACAAGCAGTGTCGGCTTCGGCTTGATGGTTTTTCTGAGCCTTCTGTTCGACGCCATCGCCTCCACGGTTGACGGACCGGCGTCGAACATTTTGCGTACTCTCTGGGTTGTCGGACTCATCCCATTTATGATTGGCCTGGGCGTCCTTTTCAACGGTCTTTTCGTCAGTAAGCGGATCGTCGAGGTGAAACGCCAACAGGAGCCCAAGGATCAGCAAACGCCTCTATTTTCAGCCCCGGATACTTCGCCGGTCGCGCGGCTGGTCGAACCGTCGCAATCTCCGATCTCAGATTTCAGCGTTACTGAAACAACGACCACGAAATTGCGCGAGCCTGTCGCCGCGCCTTCGCCCCGAGACGCCAATTGAAAAGAGCATGGAGTCCATGCCTTTAGGCCGCCGCCGCTGAACTCCGGTTGCCTAAAGGCCGGACTCCATGCCAGAGGACACTGCCTATGTTTTGCACTCGCTGTGGGACTAACAATCTCGATACCGACCGATTCTGCAAATCTTGTAGCGCGCCGCTGGTAAAGCCTGGCGCCGCGCCTGGCCAAGTCGCATCTTCAGGACCGGCTCAACAGAGTTACCCCCAATCGACATTCGGGTCCGGCCAGCAACGACCGCAACAAGACAACCTTCCATATCCCGGCTATCAGGGCTACTCTTCTCCCCCGGACAATCAAAACTTCGCAATGGCCGCGCAGAATTGGCGCGCGCTAGGAGCGGATAAAAAGGTGGCGGCAGGCATATTGGGAATATTGGTAGGAGGGCTGGGCATTCACAAGTTTGTTCTTGGGTACACGACCGAAGGGTTGATCATGCTGCTCGGAACGGTACTGACTTGCGGAATTGCAGGGATAGTATTCACACCTATCGGACTGGTGGAAGGAATATTGTACCTGGTTAAGAGCGATGAGGAGTTCGTGAAAACTTACATTCAAAACAAGAGAGGGTGGTTTTAAGCATGTTCTGCGCTCGTTGCGGGGCTAACGACCGCGATAGCGATCAGTTCAGTAGCTCCTATGGAGAGGTTGCAATCTTTGTTAATGCGAGACGGCCCTCAAGAGTTTGAGAATTGGCGGTCGGAGTTCACAATCCATGATCGGACCTGGTATCTGGTGATTGCTGGATTGTCATCCGCGTTGTTGCTTATCGCGCGTCTTCTCCGGCCTTCTGCAAATGGATTCGGCACTCACCGGCAATTGGGGCTGCCGCCGTGCGCGTTTCTGCATTTCACAGGAATTCCCTGTCCTGGTTGCGGGTTGACGACTAGTGTCGCCCATGCGGCGCGGTTGCATTTTTACGAATCGGTCATCACACAGCCGTTTGGTCTGGTCGTTTTCATTTTCGCTGTTCTGAGCGTTCCGCTTTCGATCTGTTTCATTCGCCGCCGCGTCCCGCGGTCGAAATTCAACCGCTTGCGCGGTAGAAATCTCGTGATCCACCTGACGATCGCGCTTTTCATTCTGAGCTGGCTGTACAAGATCGCAGTGATGAAAGGCCTCTTCTGGCCTGGCTAACGACGCCGCGAGTGTCAGCAAGTATGAGACCCCGCGCACAATCGCGCAGCCGCCCGCGCGGCGCTGTACCATCGCATAATGTTCGTTTACAATCCGCCTTCTGGCGCGGCTAACGGCGCCACGCGCGTCAGCAATCCGCAAAATTGCTTTAGAACAGATACGCCAAAACTGCCCCTGCCAAAATTGATTCTGCCAAGATTGACTCTGGAGAACACAGACTATGTTTTGCACTCGTTGCGGCGCTAACAACCTCGACACTGATCAGTTCTGTCGCTCCTGCAGCGCGCCACTGACGAAGCCCGGCGGCGCGCCGGGCGCGTCTTCAGGACCGCCTCAGCAGCCTTATCCTTATTCGACGCCGGGCCACGGTCAGCAACAGCAACCGCCACAGAATTATCCTCCCTATCCTGGCTATCAGGGACACCCGCCGCCGCAATATGGTTATGCCAATCAGATGTACTCGCAGCAGAGCGCCAGTGGGCGCGCTATCACTTCGCTGGTCTTGAGCATCATCTCTATATTTATGTGCGC
>WNGF01005252.1_pt1 | contig 17155 bp, 16 predicted proteins | sample 5400641 | NCBI WGS metagenome assembly WNGF01 (sample SAMN13153371, study PRJNA577476) | soil metagenome | isolation source: 80 cm soil or saprolite under grassland replicate 2 | place: USA:California | collected 2016-06-15
TCGCGTTCACGACCAGCGAGGAGTGGCTCAGGGGTCCCTCGCCCCGGTTCGACCACCCGATCGTGGCCGAGCACTACGCCCTGCTCGCCAAGCTCGGCTACGAGCAGCAGGAGGTCGAGAAGCGGGAGTTCGCAACGGTGCAGGCCGATGACGACACCGAGCCCGAGGGCCCGGCCGTGACCGGCGAGCAGGCCGAGCCGCCCACCGACGCGGACGCGACCCCGACCGAGGGGTAGGCGACCGCAGCAGGATGGCGGGAGCCGGCGCCTTGCAGCCGGCTCCCGCCATCGCACGGTCCTTCATCGCTTTCGCGCAGGTGGGCAGCAGGCCACCGCAGACCCGGGCACCGGGCCCGAGAAGGGAAGTCCCCTCATGAGCGAACGGCACCCGCGACGCCAGCGACCCACCCTTCCGGCCACCGACACCGATGCGCCCGGCACGGCCCTGGTGGACATCCGTGACCTCCGCCTGACCCTTGCCGGCCGACCGGTCAGCCGGATCACCGCCGGCGTAGCGGCGGCGCTGCGCCCGGCGGCTGTCGCCCGCGTCGAACGGCCCGGTCACGAGCCGACCGAGGCGACGATCAAGGCGGGGTTGCGCAGCATCCTTGTGGCCAAGCTCGCGGCGGCCACCGACCCGACCGGCGACGGCACCCGCTATGTGCTTCCGGGCGGCGCAATGTGGGCGACCGCCGAGGACGACGGCAGCTACGCGGTCCGGTTCGCCCATGAGCGCTGACAGCTCCCCAAGCGGGGCAGAGGGGGCGTCACCGCCGGCAACCACAACGCGCCGCCTGTCGTCACCGGCTGGTCCCCCGGACGCCGTGTTAGCCTTCGAGTTGGACAACACCAATCAGGGCGAGGGGGAGGGGTTGACGGCCGCGCGCTACGTCACCATCGGACGGGTCCAGGAGTTGCTCAAGCGAAGCGGCACGCGCGTGGTGCAGCTCCGCAAGCAGGATCCCAGGTTCCCCGTGTCCGCCGTGGAGATCCGCGAGCAGCGGCTGGTCCGCGCCGGCTGGCGTGAGGCCGACGTCACCGCCTACAGGCGCGGCAAGGACCCCGCTGCCGCAAGCGAGCCCCGACAGTACGTCGGCTACAGCCTGATCGGGGAGCGGCTGGGCGTGACCGCCGAGCGAGTCCGCCAGCTCGAGCGCAAGGACCCCCGCTTCCCGGCGGTCGCGGTCGAGCTGGTCGGTGCCCGCCGCAGCAGCCGTCTGGTGATCCACAAGGGCTGGCGACCAGAGGACGTCGACGCCTACGTGGCCACGCGGTCCTCCCGGCAGTCGGCAAGCGACCAGGGCCAGCCCGTCGGCTCGGAGTCTTCGGGCCGCGTACCATAGCGCCCGCCAACGCCTCAAGCGACCTGCCGCCGCCAAGGAGCGCCACGCCAATGCCCGACCTCGCGCGAGTGATGCTCGCCATGTTCGAGCTCGCGCGCCAGACCGGGCTGCGGCGACAGGACCGCCAGCACCTGCAGGACGTCACCGATCTGGCCGTGACGACCCTGCTGGAGTACCTGCGCGTCGGCGACCAGGCGCAAGTCCGCGACGCCGCCTACCGCGTCGAGCGGATCACCTGGTCGGAGACCGCTCCCGACGGCACCGAGCGCCACCATCCCCACGGCGCGATGGCGCTGCTGCGCGACGAGGCGGTCCTCGGCACCCTCCGCTACGGGCTCACCAGGCGTCAGCAGGCCGACGCGCGCACCGCGATGCGCCAGGTCCGGCGGTTCGGTCTCCTGCCCGCCGGTCACACGCCGGTCACCTACGATCTCGTGCCCGCCACCGAGGAGGACCGGCTGGACTTCGCCGAGGAGCTTCCCGAGGTCCTCGAGGCGCTCCGCATCGACGTTGCCGCCCATGCCGCCGAGCTGCGAGCACGGACGGAGCAGGTGGTGCGGGTCCTGCTGGGGGAGCGCGCCGCACCGACGGATCGCGACTGAGCGCACGCGCATCCGGCCGCCTATTCGTCACGAATAACCGAATGTGGCTCGGAGCAATCCGCCAGCCCACGCACTCCGGTAGTACTTGATGAGCGGGCAATGCCCGGTCACTTGACGAACCGGAGGAGCGTCATGGCTGATAGGAGCACCGGCTACCGTCGCAGGTGGGGAAGTGGCTTGCCATCTATGCAGCGGCGGCAGTCGCTATCTACCTGATCGTCTACTTCGTCTTCTTCTACCACGGCGGTGGCGGTGGTGCAGGAGGCGGGCTGTACTGACACTAACGGGGCCCGGACGGTGTGCCTGCGCATACCGCCCGGGCGCTTTCACTTCCAGGACCTGACGCCGTCGAAGGTCGCGGCGAAGGCCGTCTGTCCGTCCGACCGCACAAACCGCAGCTCGTGGACGGCGGAGAGGTCGACGGGGAGCTGGCCGCCCCACGCCCGGTTGCCGCCGCCGAGGACCGCCTTGCCGAGCGCCAGATACCTGCCGTCGCGGGTCAGCGCCTGAACCTGGAGCTGGCCCTCGTCGGGGGCCCAGGGCTGCACGGTCACGACCATCCAGGACGGCTGCCCCTGGTACCCGAACACGGTGCCGACCCGACCCTGCGATCCCCCAGCGGGGCGGCGGCGAACGTGGACCCCTGCCCCTCGCGCAGCACGGCCCGGTAGCCCTGCGCGAGCTGCCGATCGTCGGCCGTGGCCACCAACACCGACCCTGCACCGATCGCCGCCGCCAGGACCGCAGCCGCCACCACGGCCACCCACCGCCTGCCACGCGGAAGCCAGCCACGCGGAAGCGCTCGGCGCCCACGCGGCGGTGGCGGCTCGGCGATCGCGGTGAGGACGCGGGACTCGAATCCGAGCGGCGGCTGCTGTTCCGGCGCGAGCAGGAGCAGCTCGTCACCCACACAGGAGAGCTCGGCTACGAGCTTGCGGCACGCTGGGCAGCCGCTCAGGTGGCGCGGGGCCACGTCCCTGTCCTGCCCGGCCGCGATGCCGAGCGCGAGCTCGGATGCCAGCTCTGTGACCTGCTCGCAGCCCATCTCACCGGTCATCGGGCACCCCCAGCTCCGAGCGGAGCTTCATCATGGCCGACCGGATCCGCGTCTTGACCGTGCCGAGCGGCAGACCGTCGAGCTCGCTGATCTCCTTGGCCGTGAAGCCGTAGAACACCGCCAGGACCAGCGCTCGCCGCTGGCCCTGTGGAAGCCGGCGCAGTGCCTCTCGGAGCGGCTGCGAGTCGACCACCTGGGCCTGGTTCCCGTCCTCACGTGGTCGCCTCGCCTCGATCGCGAGCAGGACCTCCGGGTCGATCGGGTCGAAGCGTCGTGCGGGCAGCAGGTTGACGGAGACATTGCGGGCGATCGTCAGCAGCCATGCCGCAACGGTGCCCCGCCGAGGGTCGTACGCGGAAGCGTGCCGCCAGGCGCGCACGAACGCCTCCTGCGCCGCTTCCTCCGGACGCCGCGATCGCGCAGGACCGAGTGCGTCAGGCCGAACACCCGACGCTGGAACCGCGCCACGAACGCGGCGGCCGCGTCGCGGTCTCCCGACCCCAGCCCCGCGAGCAGCGACTCATCCGACAAGTTCCACATGACCGATTGCATCCACAGCACTCCACAGGGTTCTACCGGTGGAGCGCCCCGCAGGGATTCCCCTTGCCGAACGAATCTCTGGGCCGGCGCATTCCTCTGGATGCCCGATCTCGAGTTCCGCAGCAAGTGGGCACATGAGGCGCTGACCAGGGAGAACATGAGTTCGTGGGCACACGCCCGGGTCCCTACGCTCAAGCATTCGTGCGGTTCAGAGCAGATCAAGCAAGCTCATGTGCCCACGGGCTGCGGAACTCCGGACCGAGCGGCGAGACACTCGACCACGCCTGGCGCGACGCCGGAGGGGCAATCTCCCATCGGGCGTGATCAAGGTCTCACACTGCGGCCGAGCCTCGTTCATCACCATTGATGCGTCAGCCCAGTTGAACCTGGTATCTCCCGGAGCCACCCCGCTCCGGGAGACCCGCTCTCACCAGGGCGTTCTTGTAATGGTCCCACCGGCTGTCGGAGGAGCCCATGCGCATGGGCAACGCCCGGCAGGAGCGCGTGTGGTGGTGGGCTGCGCCTGGGGGAGTGGTGCGAGTGGTTGCAGCGATCCTGAGGAGAGATCGTGGGCTTGGTCGGCGTGATGAGGCCATCCGCCGGTGGAGGTGCGTCGAGGTGACTGGCTCGGCAGTTTCTCTGAGCTGAGACTGCTGAGCTGCGTGAACGCATTTACGTACCCACGGGTTGCACCGCGCCGACCAGATGCCGATCAAGGCGATCGCGCGTGATGGGAATGTCCAAGAACACCGTGAGACGAGCGTTGGCCAGCCAGGGGCCACCCAAGTATGTGCGGGCGCCACGAGGGCCGATTGTAGATGCGGTCGAGCCCGGATCCGGGAGTGCTGCAGCGGCTTGAATACCATCACCAGCCAGTGTCTTTGGTGCCCGACCCCTTATCTCCTGCAGTTCTCCCATTCGTGCTGGTGCTTGAAATGCTGGACGTGCAGGAAGGCATCTCGAACCCGTTCCGGCGGAAGGCGCCCGGCCACCACGGTGCGCTCGAGATCTTCGACGATCTGGGGTATTTTCCGGTAGTCACGCCACACAAGCACTTGATCGACCCCAGCCTCGATGGCTAGCTCGGCCGCGACAGGAAGCGGCCAGGAGCGTGTGATCGCCCCCATCTCCAGGGCATCCGAAACGACCAGGCCGTGGAATCCCAATCGCTGGCGAAGCAACTGCCCCACCACGATGGGGGAAAGGCTTGCGGGTCTGTTCGGGTCGAGTCCGCGGACAAGCAGGTGGCCGACCATCACCGCGGGGAGGCCGTCGTGGATGGCTGCCTTGTATGGCGCCAAGTCCCACGCCTCCAGTCGTGACGCGGTCACGTCGACGATGGGCAGGTCGTGGTGGGAGTCGACGGCTGTCTCGCCGTGGCCGGGGAAGTGCTTGCCGACGGTGGTCACGCCGCCTTCGGTGAGGCCGAGCATGAAGGCGACAGCCGCTCGGCTGACGCTGGCCGGGTCGCCGCCGAAGGATCGGTCGCCGATGACGCTGCTCGGCGCGGCGTCGGTGATGTCCAGCACCGGTGCCAGGTCAGTCGTCACCCCAAGGGCCGCCAGGTCACGCCCGATCCGCAGCCCGTACTGGTAGATCCGCTCGGGAGGTAGGTGGCCGACCTGTCGTGCCGGGGGTGCGGTGGCGACGATGCCCGCCAGCCGTGCGATCCGGCCTGGCTCCTCGTCCACGGCGATCTCCAGCGGGATGGCGGCCTCGGCTTGGAGGCTTTGGAGCAACGAGCGGACCTGGCTGGCCGAGCTGATGTTGCGGTCGAACAGGACCAGCCCGCCGACGCCTTGGTTGACGATCCAGCGGTTGGCGGCGGTTGGCGCTGTTGCAGGGAAGCCCACCAGCAGCAACTGCGCGATCTGCTGCCTGAGCGGAGGCAGATGACACTCACCGGACTGCGCCGGGATTACTGCCGCCGGGTCGGTCGGCCGAGCCCCGGCAGCGGCGTCGCCGTGTCCGGGCGTGTGATGCTGTGATGGTGATCCGCTGCTGGAGGCGTTGCGGTCGCAGCTACTGAGCAGCAGGCACGTCGTGAGCAGCAAGCAGGCCGCGATCGGCGTGGCCGAGCTTGCCCGGTCCGGCAGCCGTCTGATCGGCATCATGGCCTTGGTTGCATCTTCCCCGCCACGATCTCGCCGTTTCGCACGGTGTAGGTGGCCTTATAGATGGAGTGCTGGCGGCCGTGATACTCGTCGGCGATCAAGTCGACCTCGAGCGTGGCACCGCGCACGCCATGCACCACGACGGTCACGTGGTCGGTCTGCGAGAAGCCCTCGGCGAACCTCCGGTAGGACCGGCCGAGGTTCTTGCCGCCCAGCTCCCAGGCTCTGGGGTAATCCCGGGCATTGACCGCATTGTAGAACGCTTGGACCACCGCTACCGGGTTCTGGGTCACCGCGGGCGTGGTCGCCGGCGGGGCACCAACGTCGGCGGCTGTGCTGCTGACGGCTTGTTGGCCGGTGGGTCCAGGTGCGGGGGAAGGGGTCGACAGTCGCGGCCCGACGAACAGCGAAAAGGCCATGAAGCAAAGCGCCGCCACGATCCAGGCCAGTTTCTTTTTGGAGACCAGCGGCGCGTGATGGAGCGCACCAGTCACCTCGTTGTGGTCCTGGGGGCGCAGGTTGGCAGCCAGCCGGAAACTATAGGTGCGCTCACCGAGATAGGCGTGACGCAGTGGCCGGACTCGCACCGGTATGCGCTTGGCCATATCGGGCGACAGGCCGACCTTGTCCTCTTGGAGGTTGATCTCGATGGCCGACTGGCCCGCGACCCGGCCGATCGTCACCTCAGCGTCCTGGTTGCCTCGGTTGGTCAGGAAGAGTTCGTAGTCCAGCCATGCCCGCCTCCACTGTTTGCACCGGATCTCTGGGGGCTCCACGGCAGCATCGATCCAGTGGAAGGGCAGCACCTCCAACGGGACGGTGGCCCGAGCCAGGATGGTAGCGTCCTGGCAGCTGACAACCTGCGCTTCCAGTTGATGGACGGCCGCTGGCAGCTTGGCCGCCCTGGTCGGCGCGATCGCCACGTCGATCTGCGTGTCCGCATATCCGCCTGAGCGGACGATGATCCGCTGTTCTCCCTCGATCTGGCTCAGATCGCTGAACCAGCCGGTGACCTTCAGCTCCACCTCGTGAGGTCGGGCATCGTCATTCTCGATCCGGACTCGGACCCGACACGGCTCGCTGTCCCCAATGCTGATCCTGGAGGACAGCGGCTTCAGAGCGAGACGGACGGGCGAGAGCTGGCTTGATTCCCCCTGATGAATATGGAGCGAGGCGGCCTCGGCCGCAACGTTGACCAGCTTGCCGACGTTGCTCCTGCCGCTCAGGTGGGTTGCCACCTCGGGTGGGGCGTCGCGCTCAAGCCGGTCCCGCAGGGTCCGCTGCCCGCGCGGCCGGTCGCGCACCAGCTCCTCCAGAACCGCGCGTCCCTCCTCGTCCTCCTCTAGCCAGCGCCGCAGCGCCCGCAGCGCCCGCTGCTCACCAAGGTCGGGGACTTCGCTCTCATGCATCGTCGTACCGCCTGGCTCAGAACGAGACGTCGCCTTGGACGGTGTCGATGTTGGTCAGCTTGCCGACGCGCGCGTTGCCCGATACGTCGGTCGCGAACCTTCCGGCGACTCGGTGGTGGCTTGCCTCGGCGAGCAGTCCTGTCAGCTCCTCGCGGAAGCTCGGGTCCTCGGCTGCACGGACCGCTAAGAACTCAGCGAGCGCAGTCACCCGCTGCTGATCATCCGGTTCAGCCTGGACCCCGTCGACGACTTCACGCCCGTGCGGGTCATCGTGGAACCTGTCCTCGATGAAGCGGACGAGCCGTGTCAAGCCTGACCATGTGGTGTTCGCCACCTGCCCGCCGAGCCCTTTTAGGACCTCTTGAGCGAAGAGCCCTGCCGCTGCGGTGGCGGTGAGATCGATTGGAGCCATGGTTCCCCCCTGCACATCATGGCGCCCGCTGAGCATTCTGGGAGATGATGACATATCCGAGCCATTTTAGATAGACCCGAGTACTCCGCCTCTTATGGACTCATGGAAGATAATTTCTATAGTCTGATGCAAGTACTATAAGGTATATAGACATACTTGACTGGCGTATAGTCCGGTTCGTGCGCCAGAGGAACCTGCAACGGGATGTCGTGCCCCGTGCCAGGGCTGCCAGATCCTGTCAGAAGTTGTCAGGTTCGCCTCGGCGGTCACCTCGGAGAAGATGGCAGCGGGCTCTGTTGTGTTCGCCATGGCCACGTCTGAGCGGCGGGACTGCCGTCATGAGACCTCGCCGTCCGCGCTCCGTTTCCCTCCCACGGTCCACCTTCGCCGGCTTCCGGTTCCCACCCGACGTCATCGTCATCGCGGTGCGCTGGTACCTGCGGTTCGGCCTGTCCTACCGCGACGTCGAGGAGCTGCTGGCCGAGCGCGGCGTCGAGGTCGACCACGTCACCGTCTACCGCTGGGTGCAGCGGTTCACGCCGCTGCTGGCCGACGCCGCCCGGCCATGCCGCCACCGGGCTGGGGATCGCTGGTTGGTGGACGAGACCTATGTGAAGGTCGCCGGGCAGTGGCGCTACGTCTACCGAGCGATCGACCAGTTCGGGCAGGTCATCGACGTATTTGTGTCCCCGCGGAGGGACGCTGCGGCGGCCCGTCGGTTCTTCGAGCAGGCCATCAGCACGACGAAGGTGGCTCCCGTTGAGGTGGTCACCGACCGAGCGGCGACGTATCCGACAGTGCTCGAGGACTTGCTGCCAGCCGCCTGGCATTGCACCGCGCGGTACGCCAGCAACCGGGTTGAGGCCGACCATGGCCGGCTGGAGTCGCGGCTGCGGCCGATGCGTGGCCTCAAGCAGGACCGGAACGCCAGAGTGATTGTTGTCGGCCATGCTTGGTCCAGAACGTTCGGCGGGGACACGACGAGCTGGCCATTGGGGAGCCGACGAACCGGCGGTTGGCCGTCGCGTTCGACGAGCTCGCCATGCCTTGCCTCCGCGTAACGCAACAACGCCGTCCTGCCACTCCTCGGCATCACAAGTCCGTGAGTCAGACATTCCCGCACTTTGCCGAGGCCCTGAGGTCCCCCTGCCGCCCGCCGAGGTGGCCTGACCAGGACGACCACAACCATCCCTCGTGAGCGGGTGCCGGAGCTCCGGGGCATTTCTCCTCGGCTACGAGATTCGTCGGGGATGTGTTCGGCCCCGCGCGCTCCGTGAGCGTGGCCGTCCAGTGGGGAGGACTATTTGCAGTAGAGGATCTGCGTGCCGGTTGCCGGGTCGTTCCAGCGGCGGGTCTGCCAGCCGAGGTTGACGGCGTAGGCGCAGGGAGGGTCGCCGGAGACGTTGACCGCGATTCCGCCGTCGTTCGTTGCCTTGTGCGGCCCGCCGGCGCCGCCGCGGAAGAGGAAGGCGCCTGCACCGAAGGTGCCGCTCGGCATCGCCACTGTCGGCGATCCTGAATGCGGGGGCGGTGGGTGCACAGTGCCGTTGTTGTTCGAGATCGAAATCGAGAACGCCCGCAGGTGGGGGTGGTCGATGGTGTAAAGCACGTGTGCCGTCGCCGCGCCGGCCAGCGGGTTGCAGGCGTTCACGAACAGCTCCTCGAGGTTGAGCGCCCAGATCACCGGCGAGTTGTCGAGGACGATCGAGGAGAGTGAGTCGCCCGGGACCGCTGCCGGCGTCACTGCGTCGCGGACCTCGAAGTCGAGCCGGTAGCGTCGGATCGGCTCTCGCTCCGCTGGCGTCAGGCTGCGGCCGGCAGCCGCCTTCGGCAGTCCACCCGGGAGCTTCGGCAGGTGCGCTCCCGTGATCGCAAGTGAATTCATCACCAGCAGGTCGAAGGTTGGCAGGAAGTTCGAGTGGCTCACGTTGATGACTGTCGTGGATCCGGGCGGATTGTACATGGGCACGGTCACGGCCATGCCCTCGACCTTGATCCAGCCGGCGGGGCCGGGCGAGACGTTCACAGGGAACGACTGGGCCATCTTGTTGCCGTCGGTGTAGGAGACGTAGCCGACGTGCGCGCTGCCCTGGGTCACGGGTGACATGGCCGTCGGCGCAACGCCCGGAAGGCTCGTCGGGTCGTCTGGTGTCGTCGACCACGTCCACTCGCCAATCGTAAAGCGGTACTCGAGCGCGTTCCCCGTCGCGATGCTCGTGAGCGGGCAGTTGCCCTTCAGCGTCACGCCACCGCCGAACACGAACGCGCCGCTCGCCGGATCGCCGGCGTAGCCCTCGACCGAGAACTGCGCGCCCGCGCTGCCCGGCGGCGGGTGGATGTCGAATACCTCGACCTGTCGCCAGTGCGGCACCGTCGGGGGGTCGCCGATGATCACGTCCGTGCAGAGCTCGACGCAGAGACAGGGGCCGGAGTTCTCGCGCCCGGGCGTCCGGCCCTTCGACCGCTGCTCCGCGAGGATGACGGTGCCACCAAGCTCGGCCGAGAAGTAGATGTCGGGGCCGCCGACGAGCTCGAAGCTGATCCCCCAGGGTGACAGCGGTGTCTTCTCGAAGTCGTCGCGGACGTAGTAGATCCAGAAGCGCCCATCGAACCCGGTGGTGCCGGAGCCGAGCGGGTCGTCCTGCAGCCAGTCGGCGTCGTAGGCGGTTACGGTCGCGCCGGGGACCGGCCGGCCGCCCTCGCAGGTGGTGAGCCGACCGCAGATCGTCCAAACGCCGAAGCGAGCGAGGATCAAGCACCACAGGCGGCTGATCAGGCAGTGCTCCCACGCCCCGATGTAGCCTTGCTCGGTCCGGCGCCAGCGCGGCTGCAGGGTCGTGATCGAAACCTGGAGCGGTCGCACGCCCGTCGCGACACGCGGGCGCGGGACGGTCTCGAAGTAGAGGTCGACGTCGAAGGGGCCGCCGTCGTAGCGCTCCTCGTCGAGTTCGATCGCGAAGCGCCCTTGGTCGTCGGTATCCGCCTCCGCGATCGGCAGACCGCGCTGCTCGAGGTCCTGATCGCCGAGTATGGCGTAGGTCTCCTTCGCGCTCGCGACGGCACGGGCGGTGAGGTTCTCGTCGCGGGCGCGGTACAGCCGGACACGCACGCGGGCCAGCGGCTCCTGGCACTCTTCGCAGAGGTACCCGCACAGGCGGCCTTTGAAGGTATAGCTCACGGCGTTCCCTCCTGGGTCGGAATCCGCGTCAGCCGAACAGGCGGCCCATGCGCGACGGCACGGCGTCGGCGTGGTGGAACGAAGGCCTCACACTGCGGGCGATGCACAGATCCGATTGCTCGGACGGCTCTTCATGAAATACCTGATTCTGATAATCTGTGACAGAACATCTCAGGAACCCAGACCGACGTCAAGAGGACGATTCCGGGCACTGAAGCTGTTTCTCTGTGGTGGGATCCTCGGTCAACGGGGATCCGGGCGGGATGTGATGCGCTTCGTTGTCGGCTGGCACGGCGGACCGGAACCGGAGGTCATGGCGGAGCGCCCGCAGGGCAGCGAGGACGAACACCTTGACGCTGGCGAGTGCCGCCGCAGGATCAGGCAACGAAGGGCAGCACTATCAGGTCAGGCTACTGGCGGTGCTGTTGCGTTCGCGGTGACCGCCTCCAGTAGCGAGCCTGCCGGCATCACAACTCGTCGTCCGCGCCCCTGCGCCGCTCAGTGCCCGCCCGGGGTGGCGCCGACCACGATGACCACGTCGCGCCGAGTCGCAGCCGGGTGCTGGCGGTGGGCGCTTGGCCGACCACCACGCCGACTAGTAGCTTGTCAGCTCTGAATTGCTGGGTAGAGGTGCTTGAGCTTGATCCGGGCATCCTCTGTCGTGAAACGCCAGTCAACACCACGACCGGCCCCGTTGCGCGCCGCCTGCCACGCCGCGACCTCCCGCTCCAGGGTCGCCCGGTCGGCCAGGCGGCGGTCCAGGCACTGCTCGGCCAGCACGGCAAGCTCGATCTCGGCCATGCTCAGCCAGCTGCCGTGCTTGGGCGTGGAGTGCAGCTCCAGCTTGTCGGCCAGCCGCTTGGCCTCCGCTGGCGCGAACGCCGCATACAGCGACGCGGGCGTGTGGGTGTTGAGGTTGTCTTGCACCAGCACGACCCGCTCGGCATCCGGGTAGTGGACGTCGACCAGGTCCTTGATGCAGTGCGCCCAGTCGATGCGGGTGCGCCGCGCGCTGACCATGACGTCGCGCCAGCCAGCAAGCGGCTCGCACACCAGGAACAGGTTGCACACCCCACCGCGCTCGTACTCATAATCCTGGCGGGCTGGCCGGCCAGGCGCCACCGGCAGCGGCGGGCTGACCTCGGCCAGGCAGACCTGCGGGCGGCGCGGATCATAGGGGCGGGTGGAGACCTCGAGGACGTCCTCCATCCGCCAGCAGAACTCGGCATCCTGCTCCGGCGGGATGCACCAGCGTTGGGTCAGCCACGGCTTGAGGCGGTTTGCTGCAACACCTGGCGGACCGTCTCGTACGACACCGACTCGACGATCTCCAGCTCCACCAGCCGGTCGGCCAAAAGCCGCAACGTCCAGCGCTTGCGGCCTTCGGGCGGGGTGCTGCACGCCAGCACGGCCAGGCGGGCCTCCTGCTCACCGTCGAGCTTGCGGCGGTATTCCCGCTCGGGCACCTTGCGGTCCAGCGCGGCGTCCAGCCCGGCGGTGGCGTAGTGCTGGCGCACCCGGGCAACGGTGGCGGGGTGGACCTCCAGCGCGTCGGCGATCACCCGGTCGGTCCAGCCGGGGCCAGCCTCGCCCTGGTCGGCTTTGAGCAGGATACGGGCATGGGTCAGGGCACGGGCCGGACCCACGCCTTGGCCGATCAGGGTGTGGAGCCGCGTGCGTTCGGGCTCGGACAGGACAACGGTGTAGCGCTTGCGCATGCTCGGCTCCTCCAGCGGCGGCATCTTCCGACCACAAGGAGCATGAGACCGAACCACCCATTACGCAAACCACGACTGACGAGGTACTAGGTCTCCGTCGATGGCAGGCGTGTACTGGAGCGCATCACAAAGCCAGCGCCCCGCAGGACCGCTGCGGCGTGTGCTTCCGGCAGGCCGTTGACCGCCGAGGCCGTCGTGGTGGCGGGCAGCCGGATCGGCACGACGGTGTTCGTCAGGGGGGCCGCCCCACTTCGGGAGATCCGCTCCGACTAGGGCGTTGTGATACCGATCGCACCTGGCCCTGGGGAGCCCATGCGCATGGGAACCACGGAGGAGAGGAGCTTCGCCGGCTGGGCGTCGTCGGTTGGGGGTGGTGCGACTGGCGGCTTTGCCGCTTTTGCGCGTCGCCCGCGGTTCTCGAGTAGTGTTGTGAAAGCCGCCTGACAGGGATCGCCGGGTGTGTGAGGCTATCGCGGTGGCCGAGTATGCAGTGGTGATCCCCGTGCGAGTCGAGAGCTTCGACTGGCGCGCCCAGGGCGATGAGTGGGTGCATCGTGTCGGCGAGTGCCTGGCGGAACCAGCGGGCTTCTCGGTGTCCGGCCGGAAGTACGATGGCACGACCAAGCCGTTCATCGAGTTCACGGGGGTGGGGCCCGACGGCGGCGTGCTCGACGCGCGGCTGGTTGTTATTCCGCTCCAGGCGGGCGTCTTCGTCGTGATCGCCGGCAAGACGGAGGAGCCAGACGAGATGATCGCGACCGCGTGGGTGCAGGCGGCGCAGTGCGCCACTGCCCGGCTGGGGAGCCCCGGCACGGAGTTTCGGTGGACGGCGGTCCTTGCGCCTCCGCCGGCTCGAATCGGCGGGGCAGAGCCAGCGCTCGCGAGCGTGGCGACGGTCGGCGCCTTCCGGCTTGCCTCTGCGGGGCACCCGCTGTATGAGGTCCTGCGGTCGCAGGTGCCCTCCTTTTGGTCGGCCAATCGTGGTGTCTCGTGGCCGATCCTGGTCGAGGCAGGCCACAAGGGCTACAACTGGGATGCGGCATCCAAGGCGGCAGCCTTCGAGCTGCATCGGCTCAGTGGGCTGCTGTCGCTTGCCTTCGGGGAGTGCCTGGTGGTCCGCGAAGCGCCGGCCCCGATCGAGTGGGGCGTCCGGCAAGTACCGGACCGCCTGTGCTGGCAGCACTGGCCTGACGGCGACGTCTCGCCTGCTGCGAAGCCGCGCAACCTGGTGACGGTGCCTGCCTGGGCCGCTGATGCGTGGCGGCAGATGCAGCGGCGACCGAGGCTGGCGCACGCCGTGGCGGCCTTTCATGAGGGGTTGCGCGCCCAGGTCGAGCACCCGTCGCTGGCGCTTGTTGCGTTCATCGCATCGGTCGAGACGGTGGCGGATCTGCTTTTCAAGCAAGAGCGCTGCCCGCAGTGTCGCAGTCACAAGGATGTGGCTGCCCGGTTTCGGGCGACGCTTCGCCTGGTCACAGACGAGCAGGAGGCGATGCGACTGGGTGCTGCCTATGGGCCGCGGTCGCTGACGGTGCATCAGGGGCGACTGCATGGTGGCGAGACGATGCCGGGTGTGGTCGGGTTCGGCTGGGGCAAGGACCCGGTGCGTGAATTCGAATGGGACCTGTTGTGGAGCATGCGACGCGTGAGCCGCGATCTTCTTCGGCGTGCTGTCCGCGGAGAGCTTCCGACCGCGAGGGTGGCGTTCGACCCGTCGTTGCATCTGCCGCCTAGCGATCCGGCGGCTGAGCGTACCTGCTGAGATCTCGTTGTCGCTTGCAGAACCGAAGAGCTGACTCCCGGGAGGGCCGCGTCCCGGCATGTGGTGATCGCCCACGCCGCGGCGACGGGTGGTGGCTCGACCACGGTGGACTGAGCGAGCGACGCGGTGGTCACAGAGTTGTCGAGATCGTGTCAGCTCGCCGTTGCGCTGCCTGCTCGTGGCCGGCGCCGGCCACGCAGCCCGTGCTGGTCGAGGCGGTCGCCCACGGTGGCTGGCTGGACGCCAAGCTCCAATGCGACCTGCGACAGCGGCCATGCCCGCTGGGCGACCCGGTCAGCCAGGAAGGCGTTGAGGCTCGCGAAGCCGAGTTCGGCGGCTCGCCGGGTGAGCTGCTGGTCGGTGGCGTGGCGGCGCTGCCGGGCAGCAGTCGCCGGGCGTGGCGGGGCTGGAGGCCAGCGTGGTCCAGGAGGCGGCCGATGACGAGGGGAGTGGTGCCAAGCTCTGCGGCCAGCTGCGCGAGGCTGGCCTGCTGGCAGGAGCAGGCCTTGAGGCAGCTGGCGAGGTCGGCGAAGCCGAGTGCGTGGGCGCGGTCGTGGAGGCGGCGCCGCTGGCGGTCGATGACCGGGAAGCTGCCGCTGATGGTGAGCCTGCGAGGGTGAAGGTGCTGGTGGTGGCGTTGCCCATGCGCCTGGGCTGCCGGGGGGAACCCGAACGCATGGGAAACGCCCCCACCTGCTGATCCGCGTTCCATTCCATGCCGTCGGCTGGTCATCGCTGGCGGGTTCCGGGTCGATGGTGGTCGGTATCGGCAGCTCGAGGAACGGGCCAAGTGCTTGGGGTTTGTCGATCTGCGCACCTGTCTGCGAACCCTTTGCAACGCCGGCTACAAAGTGCTGCGGCTGGCCGAGGAACTGGCCACCACCCAGTGGCTGGTGTCGCGGGCGATGACCGAGCTTGGCGTGCGGCTGCAAACCGGCCAGAACGGCTGGCTCAGCAACGACAGCGTGCGGCCGAGGAGCGGGTCGCGGCCCGCGTGGCCGAGTTGGATTCGCGGATGTGCGGGCGTACCTGGTGTATCGAGTGACCGAGTGTGGGCGGTTGAGGTCGTACGGTCGTGCAGGACGCGGCGAGGTTATCGAGGCTGGTGGCGGTGGTGGGGTAGTCGGGGCCCGAGTAGCAGATGCAAGGCGATAAGAGGCGCAGGGCGCCCTCGGCAGGCCGTGTCCCAGACATGCGACATCGGCTTGACTCCCTCCAACCCGGCACTTACGCTAGCGGGCGTAGCCCAGTAGGAAACTCCCGAAGGAGAGGCCGCAAGTGATCTGCAGCCGCTGTGGCAAGGAGCACCCCGAGCGTGGGATCAAGCTCATGCTTCGAGGCTTCTACGCCGATGACCCGCGGCAGATCGGCATCCGGCAACGCACCCTGCCCGGGGAGTTCGATGCTGCCTGCTTCGCGGCTGAGTTGGAGGAAGCAGAACAGCGCTACCAGCAACGGCTCATCGAGGTGCAGGCAGCCTATGAGGCGGCGGAGCACACGTGGGGCCAGCCGTGGGTGGCTGCTCGGCTCCGGTCGGCCGGATATGAGGTAACCACCCCAACCAGCGAGGGCAAGCAGCGGGTCCGCGGGCAGTACGATACGTTTGCCTATCTATGGGAGACCAGGGACTATGTGTTGTTTCGGACGATTGTGGTGGAAGATCACCCGCCAGCCTGGGAGGTGTATCAAGCCCTCCAGCCGCGCTTCGGTGAGCATATTCACCCGCCCAGCAAGAAGCTGAGGCGAAAGGACCATCACCGGATGGACGTCTTTCTTGCTGGACCCGACGACTACGAAGCCCTGGCTCCATACCTTGCTGTGCTGGAGCGCGCCGCACCTGGAGACGCACGAGGCATCCTGCAAAACGTCGAGCCGTTGGATGGGAACGAGGAGTGCATCTGGACCGGACGAGATAAGGGTCAAACGCCGCACCCGGCCGCATGGCTCGCCACGGTCCAGCATACGAGGTCAGGCGAAGTCAGGCGCTATCGGGTCTGTGACCGAGATCTTGCGCGGCTGCGTGAGCTGTACGACCCGAGGGCTGCCTGACTTCCCCCGTGTCAGTTCGCTCATGGAGGCGGAAACCGTTTCCTATGGGGGGTAGCCTGGGGTGCGTTGGTTCCTATCGTGGTGCCTCGGGTGGGTGGGTTCGTGGTGCAAGAGCGCTGGTTGGAGCATGTTTTTGTGGTCGTGGCTGGCCGGACCAGGGCAGGCAAGACCATCACCTTGAGCGCCAACGCGACGTCTGGCCGGGTGGGACAACGGCTTGGACTGGTAGGTGTGTCGCTGTCATAGAGGACCTCTGGATCGGCGTGCCGCCGTAGTGAGGGGCATCGGATATGGAGCGACTACCGCCGCTTCTCGATTTCAGTCGTGTGGTCTCGCTGACTGCCCGAGCTTGGTCGCCGCCGCTCCCAGCGCGACGCGCAGGCGTGTGCCGGTGTCGAAGAACCAGTCGATGTAGGTGTCGAACTGATCTCCGTTGCTCACGTCACCGTCGCCGTACACCGTCGCCGTAGACCGCGATGCGACAGGCCCGCCTCGTTGGCAGAGCCTCCCACGCCAGCGGTCCGCGATAGGCGGCCTCGATCTCGTCCCTGACCGCGGCGAGCTGCTCGAAGAGTGCGGCGTTGGCGGCCTGGTCGCCGGCGTCGATATACAGCTCGTTCCGGAGCTTGCCACCCTGCGCGAAACTGGCGGCGTAGTAGGACCCGCCCTTGAACGGGCACGGCATCGAAAGCCAGTTGGCTGTCTGCGGCTTGCGAGCGTTGGTCCACCCGGGATGCTCCTTGTGGACACGCTCCAGGAAGCGGGTCCAGAACGCCTGATACAAGGGTGCCTTGCCCGCCTGCTTGGAGGTCCGTTTGGCGTCCGCAGCGACTTGGGCGTGCCAGTCGTTGGGCTGCGCCCGGAGCTTGAACAGCGGCGCCGGCTTCGAGTTCCCAATGCGGACCACGCCGATCTCCACGCCGAAGAAGCGGGCGTTCTCGCCCCCCAGCGCGTTGAGGTAGTCAAGGGCCT
>WNGF01010491.1_pt1 | contig 17155 bp, 18 predicted proteins | sample 5400641 | NCBI WGS metagenome assembly WNGF01 (sample SAMN13153371, study PRJNA577476) | soil metagenome | isolation source: 80 cm soil or saprolite under grassland replicate 2 | place: USA:California | collected 2016-06-15
TGCCGGAGATGTCGTTGAAGAACCAGCCGCAGCTCGTGTACATCAGCATCGCATTGCGCTGCATCTCCATTAATTCGAGAACATGTGGGACGGACTTCAGTCCGTCTGCACCGGCTGAAGCCGGTGCCACATGGCGCTTGAGCCATCGCTCCACGTTGTCGTCCGAACGATCGAGCACCACATCGATGTAGTCGTTGCGCGCCTCCCATGGTTCGAGCAGCACTCGTTTGCCGTACTCCTCGAAGATGGTCACGCATTCATCGCGAAGCCAATCGAGCGCTTCACGAAGCGGAGCACGCCACTGCTGATTCCAGCCGGCTGGCGCGGCGGCATTGCATCCGCAGTCGAGCTGCCAGCGTCCGACGCCGTGACTGCAGCTCCATGAGGTCCGCTCCACGATCTCCACTTTGTCCGCCGGAGGGTTCTCCGCGAGAAATTGGCTGTAATTCGCGATCCGCGCGAGCTTCCGCTCGTTGATGTAATCGATCGCATAGGCCAGGGCCATATCGCCGAATCGGTGATGATGCCCGTACGTCTCGCCGTCGGTGGCGATGTTCACGAGCTGCGTCTGGGTCTTCGATTCGGAAAACGCCGCCAGCAGCCGGTGCGCGAGATTCTCGCCACGCGCCAGGAGGCGCTCGAATGCCACGGCGCGCGAGATCGGGCCGTCGTAGAAGAAAATATCGATGGACTTGCCGGAGGGCAGATTGCAGCGGTACGGCTTTGTCGGATCGATCGAACCATTGATCGATTTCGCCTGGTGTGGCTCGAGAATGGTGAAGGCAATCCCTTCTGCCGCCAGCACCTCGAGCGAGTCTGTGTCGACCGCCGTCTCCGGCAGCCACATGCCTTCCGGCTTGCGCCCGAATCGTTTCTCGAAATCGCGAATGCCCCAGCGCACCTGCGTCTGTTTGTCTCGCGGGTTCGCTAACGGCAGGATCACGTGGTTGTACGCCTGCGCGATCGCCGAGCCATGTCCGCCGAAACGATCGCCGCTCATTCGATCGGCATCGATGATCGCGGCGTACGTAGCGGGCTCGGACTGCTCGAGCCAGCTCAGGAGCGTCGGCCCGAAGTTGAAGCTGATCGACGCGTAGTTGTTGACGATTTTTACGATGCGATCGCGGGCGTCGAGCATGCGCGAGGTCGCGTTGGGCTCGTAGCACTCCGCGGTGATCCGCTCGTTCCAATCGTGGTACGGGTGCGCGGAATCCTGTGTCTCCACCGCCTCGAGCCAGGGGTTCTCGCGCGGCGGCTGATAAAAATGTCCGTGGATGCAGATGAAGCGGACGCGCATTCAGGAGCGGATTGTAGCGGGTACCATAACGTTCGCGAGGAGGATGTCAATGGCCGCTCGAAAAACGGAAAAGGTGAATGTCTGGCTCACGCCGGAGCAGGTGGCGTGGCTGAAAACGAAGGAGAACGTGTCGGAGACAGTCCGGGCCATGGTCACCGAGGCGATGAATCTCGATCGCCTCGCGGCGAGCGTCAAGAAGGGGGCGGCCAAAAAGAAAGCTCCGCGATCGCGATGAGTGTTGTTGGTTTGTCACCCCGAGCGTCAGCGAGGGGCCTGGATGGACGGGCGGCGCGAACATGTGATTCATGCCGCCCACGCCTCCAGGCCCCTCGCTGACGCTCGGGGTGACAGCATGGCGCAGTGGCTTACGTGCTGCGCAGCGCATCGCGCGTCTGAATCAACTGCGCGATCACGCTCAACGCAATCTCGTAAGGATGGTTCGTCCCGATCTCGATCCCGATAGGGCAATGGAACGCGCGCTGCGCCTCCTCGGGCAGTCCCGCTTCGGTGATGTCGCGGCGGAGGATGTTCGCTTTCGCGTCGCTGCCGATGACGCCGAGGTATGGAAAGGTGCGGGTGCGGAGGATTTCGAGGAGCACCGGCTTGTCGGTCGTGTGCCCCATGCTCATCAGGATTACAAACGCCGGATCGATGCAGGTGATCGCGCAATCGAAGTGGATGAGCAGGTTGATGAGCGCGTTCGCCACATGGCCCGCCCCGAAGATCACGATTCGCCACCGGCGGGCGTTGTGCGATTCGAAATACAGCTTCACGATGCCGCCGCACGTCATTCCCACGTCTTTCGCGAGATTCCACTGCGCGAAGCGGATGTTCTCCGCCACCTCGCCGTTCAACATCGCCTGCGCTTCAGCGATCGCTTTCGTTTCCACTTTGCCGCCGCCGACGGTGCCGAAACGCAGCCCTTCGCGCGTAACGATCATCTTCGCGCCGCGGTCCTGCGGCACGCTGCCGACGGTGTCCACCACGGTAACGGTGACCAGCGGCGTCTCTTCCGCCATCAGCTCGTTCAGCGCCTCGAAAAAAGTGGGCATGGCTCGATTGTAGCTTGCAGATAGGAGGCAAAGGCGGGCGCCATGAACATCTCCAGTTCCGCCTTCAAAGAGGGCGGTGCGATTCCGGCGAAGTACACCTGCGACGGCGCGAATGGCAGTCCGCCGCTCGTCTTCGGCGGCATTCCGAGCGGGGCGAAGAGCCTCGCGTTGATCGTCGATGATCCCGATGCGCCCGGCGGCACTTTCGATCACTGGATCGTCTGGAACATTCCGCCGAACACCACCACGGTCGCGGAAGGGCAGTCGCCACAGGGCGTGGCTGGCCGCAACGGATTTGGAAAGAGCGGCTACGGCGGCCCGTGTCCACCGAGCGGCGAGCACCGATATCAATTCAAGCTGTACGCGCTCGACGCGATGCTGAATCTGCCGCCCTCGTCTTCAAAAGGGGATGTCGAGACCGCGATGAACAATCACACGCTCGCGAAGGCACAGATTGTGGGTCGCTACAAACGGCGGTGACACTCACCAGCCCAGCCGCTCGCGCGTCGACGTGATGTGCGCGACGTGATGCCGCCCATGCCACGCGTACAGTCCCAGGACTGCATCGAGCGTCATCGGTCCCGCTTCCGGATGATTCAGTTTCCGCTGAAAATCATCGGCCTTCATCGACTTCAGCAGGCGCACCCAGCGGTCGTGCAGCGCATCGAGCATTGCCAATGAGGTTTTCACCGGCGTCTCGTGCGTGTCGGCCAGCTCGGCCCACCGCGCCTCGTCATACGGCTTGATCGTCGGCGAATCCTCCGTCAGCGCCAGTTTGAATCGGATGTACGCGTTGAGGTGACTGTCGGGCACGTGATGCACGACCTGGCGCAGCGTCCAGCCGCCGTCGCGATACGGCGTGTCGAGTTGGGCAGGAGTCAAGCCGGTCACCGCGTCGCGCATGCGTGTGGGCACGGCGGCGATGTCATCGATCATCGATCGGCGCTCGGACGCACTCAGTTCCTCGCGCCGTTGAAATTTCCCGATCGGATAGCGTGGATCGTCGCTCATGCGGCGAAGCTTACAGCGTCTGCAACGCAGCCTGGTAGTAGCTCTTCGGCTTGCAGCTGCCCATGTTGTCGCGCTCGGATGGCTTCTCGGAACCGAGGTCTTCGGAACCGGCGCGGCCTGCGCAAGAAGGGCAACGAGCGTGCCTTCAGCTCTCGTCGAAGTAGAGCAGGAAGTCGGTGCTCACCGCATTCGCTCCGATCTGCCTCAGCAATGTGACGATCTGGCCGCGATGGTACGTGGAGTGATTGACGACGTGCTGCATCATCTGCCCTAACGTGTACTCCCATCGCTCGCCCTTGATGTTGTCGTAGGCGATGCGTTCGCCGAGGCGATCGTCACTCAGCTCATCGATGAATGCCTGCTGACTGCTTGCGACATCATGGAAGACGCGGGCGATCGCCGTCAGATTCGAAGCGTCAGGAAGCGACGCCTGCTTTGGCGAGCGGTGCTGCCACCGCTCGAGCCACAGCCATTCGGCCCACGCGATGTGCGCGAGCGTGTCTTTGATGGATCCGAAACTGCCGCCCATGCTGCGCGCGAAGGCATTTGGGTCAAGGGGACGACAGGCGTCGACGATGCGCTGATTCGCCCAGCGGTTGTAGACGTAAAGGGTGCGAACGTCGCTCTTCACAACGCCTTCTTCAGCAGTGCGATTTGTCCGGAGTGATAGACGGTGTGCTGCAGCGCGCCCATGACCTCGCTGAATTGCGACCGCTTCGCTCCGGCGACCGGTTTTTCCAGGTCTTCAGTGCTGAGTCGCGCGACGGCATCCGAGAGGCGGCTCTGCGCGCGCTCGAGGTCCTCGACCGCCCGCGGCCACGAAGTCTTTGTCACGTCCGACCAGTCGTCGACCGAATTCGACTCGACAACCGTTCCGCCGACGCGCCGGGCGACGACGTCGATCCATGTTCCAATGTGCACCACCAGCTCCAGGATCGAATGCGCGCCTCGAATCGGACGCTTCTTCGCCTCCTCTTCGGTCACGCCGTCGAGCAGATTGCGTAAAGCCGGGCCATGCCATGCCTCACCACCAAACGCGCGATTCAGTTGATCGAGCAGCCGCTCCGTTGGCCTCATGACTCACCTCCAAGTGGGTTAGCAGTTGCCGGTTTCCGGTTGCCAGTCCATCCCGGCAACTGGGAACTGGCAACCGGCAACTGCCTTTCTTACAACCCAACATCCCAACTTTCCGTTCGGGTATATTCGCGCGGCATTGTCCTATCAAACACACGAGTGGCTGAACCTGGCCATCCGCTGGACGCATGTGTTTGCCTCCATCATGTGGATCGGGCAGACATACTTCTTCACCTGGCTCGATCACACCCTGCACCAGGAAGGAAACGTGTGGATGGTCCACAGTGGCGGCTTCTACGTGGTGGAGAAGCAGGGCGCCGGCGTCCTGCTGCCGAAAAAACTGCATTGGTTCAAGTGGGAAGCGGCGACGACGTGGATCAGCGGCGTCCTCCTGCTGATTCTCGTCTATTACGCCGGCGGATTGATGGTGGACGACAGCGTGCGGCGCACCGATGCGCGCACGGCCGTGATCGTCAGCGTCGCGCTCATCGTGGCGGGATGGGTCTTGTACGACCTGCTGTGGCTCACACCGTTGCAACGCAATGAAGCGGCGGGCGCGGTCATCTCGTACGTCCTTCTGGTGGGAGTGATTTACCTGATGACCAGGCTCTTCAGCGGACGCGCAGCCTACATGCAGATCGGCGCGATGCTCGGCACGTTCATGGCGGCGAACGTCTGGGTGCGCATTCTCCCTGCGCAGCGACAACTCATCGCCGCGGCGAAAGAAGGCCAGCCGCCCGATCTGCGTCTCGCCGACCGGGCCAAGCAGCGCTCCAAGCAGAACACCTTCATGGTCGTGCCGGTGGTGTTCATCATGATCAGCAATCACTTTCCCGTCGCTACGTACGGCAACCGTTACAACTGGATCGTCCTCGCCGCGCTCGTGCTGGTGGGGTGGGGGGCGGCGAAGATCATTCGGAGCCGATGAGCCTGTGTCATCCTGACCCTGAGCGCAGCGAAGGGGAAGGATCTCAAGGTACGATGCCGCTTCGCATCTCGAGATCCTTCGCCGTCTGCGCGGCTCAGGATGACGTGACGAGCCGATGATGCTGAGCGACGGCGAAATCCGACGCATTACGAGCGCGCTGGAGACGCCGCTGGCGAAGCTCGCGGCGCGTTATCCGGGTGAGTCCGACCAGCGGCAGCCGGTGCACACGGTGTACGGCGGCGCGCACCTCTTCAAGTCGGATACGGCGCCAAAACTCGGTGTTCTCGCGCTACGCGCTTTGAACGACCACGCGCCTGACGCTTCGTCATTCGCAGATGCGATCGGCCTTCCGCCCGCGCACGCCGAAACCATTTACTCGCGCGTCGTCGAAAAGGTGAAACGCGAACCGGTCGAAGATTTCCGAATCGATTTCGAAGACGGATACGGCAACCGTCCGGATGACGAAGAAGATCGCCACGCGGAGACCGCCGGGCGTGAAGTGGCCGCCGGCATGCGCAATCGTACGCTGCCGCCGTTCATCGGCATCCGCATCAAGCCGTTTTCGCAAGAGCTCACGCGGCGCTCGATTCGCACCCTGGATGGATTTCTGACGGCGGTGCTCTCGGAAGCGGGCAAGCTGCCGCCATGGTTCGTGGTGACGCTGCCCAAGATTCAGATCGTCGAGCAGGTCACCGCGCTCGCCGACCTGTTCGACGCTCTCGAGCCGAAACTCGCGCTTCCCGCAGGCACGCTCAAATTCGAGTTCATGATCGAGACCACGCAGTCGATCCCGCTGTTAGGCCGGATGCTCGACGCCGCGCGCACGCGGGTGGTGGCGGCGCACTTCGGCACGTACGACTACACCGCGAGCTGCAACCTCACCGCGGCCGAGCATCGGATGGATCACCCCGCCTGCGACTTCGCCCGCCATAGCATGCAGGTCGCCTATTCGGGAACAGGGCTGTGGCTCTCCGACGGCGCGACGAACGTGATGCCGATCGGCGATCGATCGACCGTCCACCGCGCCTGGCGGCTGCACGTCGAGCACATCCGGCACTCGCTGGTCAACGGTTTCTACCAGGGGTGGGATTTGAATCCGGCGCAGCTTCCGACGCGCTACGCCGCGGTCTACTCGTTTTTCCTGGAGGGACTCGGCGCCGCGACCGAGCGGCTCCGCAACTTCATTCAGAAGGCGGGGCAGGCGACGCTCGTCGGCGACGTCTTCGACGACGCGGCAACCGGACAAGGTCTGCTCAACTACTTCCTGCGCGCGCTGAACTGCGGCGCGATCACCGAAAGCGAGGCGCTAGCCACCGGCTTGACGCTCGAGGAGCTTCGCAGCCGTTCCTTCGTGAAGATTTTGCGCGGCCGGCGCGCGACCGCCGGCCCGTGATTGCTATTTGTTGAGGTCGCGATCGCCGCGCGACTCGAGATCGGCCTCTTTCGCTTCCAATTTGCCCAGGCCGACCTGAGCGCGTCCTTTCAATTCGTCGATCTTTCCGCCGAACTGATGCCTCCGGTTGCCGGTGATCTTTCCCCACGCCTGCCGGACTGTGCCTTTGACCGCGTTGAAAACGCCTTTGCCGCTGTGCTCGATCGCCGCATCGGCCGCCACTTCCGCCGGAGTGCGACGATTCCCGTCGTTGAACTTGACCATGTCTGGCTCCTTTCGCCACGTTAATGGAGAGCAACCGCTATGCCGTGAGATACCTCAGCCGTAGCGCGGCCGGGAATCTTTCGATCGCATAACGAAGCATCGTTCGCGGCATTCTCGAGGCGTATCGCTGCAGAAATTTCTGTTCTGCGGCACGGTCGCGCTTGCCGATCTCGCGCAGCATCCAGCCGGCAGCTTTATGGATGAGGTCGTGCGGGTCGTCCAGAAGCCCTGCCACGATGCTGAACGTCTCTTCAAACTCGCCGGCGCGGATGAAATGAAACGTCGCCATGATGGCGATTCGCCGCTCCCACACGCTGTGCGATTTCGCAAGCCGGTACAGCGGCGCTCGATTTCGATCGGCGAGGTGCGCTCCGACAATCTGCGCGGCGGAGACATCGACTAAATCCCAATTGTTGATGCGATCCATCGAGGCGATGTAGAGCCTGTAGATCGCGTTCCGCTGCTTGTCGTCCGCATCAGCGTATTGACGAAGGAGGATCACCAGCGCAAGGAGGCGCTCTTCGTGCCACTTCGACGCGAGCAGAGCGCGGAGATCTCTCGAGGACAGCGACCGGAACTCGCGGGCGATCTTGCGAATGTCCGGAACTCGTAGGCCGAGGAAACGGTCTCCTTCGGCGTATTCGCCGGGTCCTGTTTTGAAAAAGCGCAGGAGAAATTTCGCGCGCTTCGCGTCTGCGAACTCACGCACCCGCGAACGCACCGCGCTTAGCCGCCGCGATATGTCGAATACCCCCACGGACTGAGCAGCAGCGGCACGTGATAGTGCTGCTCGCCATCGTCGACATTGAAGAGGATGATCACTTCGGAAAAAAACGTCTCGATGTGACGCTCGCGGAAGTACGTGCCGGTGTCAAATGTCAGGCGGTATATTCCATTTTCGAGGGGTTCACCGGAGTCTGGAGTGAGGGTGCGCAAGCGGCCATCCACATCCGTTTCGCCGTGTCCGACCGGCGACCAGCTTCCATCGCTCTTGCGGCGCTCGAGCGTGACGAGCACGCCCGACGCGGGTTTGCCGCGCGAGGTGTCGAGAACGTGTGTGGTAATGCTCATTGAAATCGTTGGTTGCTCGGTTGCTGAAGGGGAGTATGACTCAGCAACCCAGTAACCAAGCAACCCAGCAATCTAGGAAACCAGTTTCATCAATCTCAGTTTCGTAATTTTCAACTGCTGCTCCGCCGCGATGCGCAATTCCTGCTCCGGTGGATTCTGCAACCGCTGCCTGGCGATGGCCAACATTTCGTCGGCGCTCTTACCGGTGGCGAACACGATGAAGATGTGGCCGAATCGCTTTTCGTATTCGCGATTGATCTGTGCGAGCGCTCGCATGGTGTCGCTCGAGGCGGAAGCAGCGCTTGCCTGTTCCTGCCGCGCCCACTCCGATTTCGGATTCTCACCGATGCGCGGATGCGCCGCGAACGCCTCGCGCCAATCCTGAGGGTCGAGCTCCCACCAGATCGTTTCCGCGCCGGCGAGCAATTCGCTGCTGCCGTCGAAGGGCCGCGATGCGAGCATCTGTCGCACCCACTCCGATGAGTCGCAACAACTTCTCAATTCCGCTTCCGCCTGCGAGCGCACGCGCGTGTTGACGCGCTTCGCCACCTCGCGCCACTTGGCGTCTTCCGTCGCTTTTCCGTACACGCGCAATCGCGCGAGGCCTCCGTCGGGGTAAACATTCAGCCGGATCTCTTTGACCGGCCCGGCATCGATCAGCTCGTCAATGAACACATGTCGTGTGTCGGGCAGCAGCTTCGTGCGCGGAAGAATCTCGTGTCCGTCGGCATCGATCGAACAGGTGTCGGGAAAGTTGCCTTTGAAATGCGAAGTATCCACTTCCACGCGGGAAACCTCCGCTTCGCATCCGAGCTGCACCATCACCCAGTCGTTGCCGGGGCCGCGGCGCCGCCGCGTCTCCCAACCATCGCTCATGTCGACTGCAGGACCGGGCATGATGAGGTTGTGCTTCGGGCCGAAGAACATGTCGCTGCACGTCAGCACTTGTCCGGCGTGCTCGATCGCGGCGAGATCGAGCTCATTCTGCAGTCCGCCTTCGCGATGCCATTCGGGTACCACCTCGCCGTACACGCGCAGCCGCGCCACTCCGCCGTCCGGATAAGTGTGAAATCGGAGATGGGTGAACGCGCACGGATTCTCGACGTTGAAAAAGTTCTCACTGTCGCCCTTCAGTTCTGATTTCGGCAGAACCTCGAACCACTCCGCTTTCAGAACTGAATCGAGATCCGTCTGCGGCGCGAGCGCGGCCGCCTCCACCGAACAATGCGACGGAAAATTTCCTCGGAAATAGCTCGTATCGACCAGAACGCCGCGAATCACGCCGGGGACGCCGAGGCGTACCACGGCGAAATCGTGTCCGGACGTCCGCTTTCGGCGGCTTTCCCAACCATCCATCCACTTGCCGCGATCGGTGTACTCGTGCTCCTTCGAGACGGGCTTCTCGGTTTTGAGCAGGTTCCCTTTCGGCGCGAAGAAATCGTCCGTTGCATAAAGCACGGAACCGCCCAGGCGCTCTGCAGCGAGGTCGACTAGCTCTTTCGTATCCATTGGCCGGACTTCAGCGTCATCCCGAGCGTAGCGAGGGAGTTGGGTGAATGGGTCACCCACGCCCTCGCAAGTTAAGTGTCATCCTGAGCGCAGCGAAGGATCTCAATCTACGACATCGTACCTTGAGATCCTTCGCCGTCGGAGCCTGCCCTGAGCGAGCGCAGCGAGTCGAATGGGCGGCTCAGGATGACGCACGTATCCATTGACCCGACGGCGAACCGATTGCCCGTCCATCCTGCCACACCTTCCGGCCGCGCACATACGTCGTCTTCACCACACCACGCAACTCTTCGCCGGCGTACGGCGTGATCTTGTGCCGATGCTGGACGATCTCCGGCGTGATCCGGAATGATTCTTCAGGCGACCAGATGACGAGATCGGCGTCGTAGCCCGCCTTGATCGCGCCTTTGGAAATTCCAGCGATCGCGGCGGGACCTTCGCACATCAGGCGCGCGATGAATTCCAGAGTGAGGCGTCCTTCGCTCCAGATGATCGGCAATCCGAACTGCAGCGAGGAAATGCCGCCCCACGCGCGCTCGACATTTCCATCATGCAGATGTTTCAGCTCGGGCGTGCATGGTGAGTGATCGCTGACGATGCCGGCGAGCAGCTCGTCCTCGATCCCGCGCCACAACTGCTCACGATTGGCGTGTTCGCGGATCGGCGGCGCGCATTTGAATTGGGGCGCGCCATCGGGAATCGCTTCCGCTTCGAAGTGCAGGTAGTGCGGAGTGGTCTCGGCGGTGAGCGGAACGCCAGCGTCGCGCGCGCGTCGCAGGCGATTGAGGCCGCCGGCCGAGGAGAGGTGAACGATGTGGGCGCGCGAACCGGTGCGCTTTGCAGCGTCGTAGACGAGATCGATCGCCGCATTTTCAGCTTCGGCAGGGCGCGATTGAACGTATGCGCGATACGACGCACCGGCCGCGGATCCGATGAACTGCGGCAATTCGGCATGAACGAGCAGCGGGGCGTTGGTGTCACGAAGCTCTCGCAGCGCTGCTTCGAGGCCGGCGCTTTCCAGGAAGCCGAATTCGGGCACGCCGGAGTCGACCAAAAAACACTTGAACCCCAGCGCCCCCTCGGCCAACATCGGTTCCAGTTGCCAGGCGTTGTCCGGCACCGCGCCGCCCCACAGGCCGACATCGATCCAGCACTTCCCCTCCATCGCCTGCGCTTTCGCGAGCAGCGCGTCGACCGATGTCGTCGGCGGAATGCTGTTGAGCGGCATATCGACGATCGTCGTGACGCCCCCCGCCGCTGCCGCCCGCGTCGCACTCTCGAATCCCTCCCACTCCGTCCGCCCCGGCTCATTGACGTGCACGTGCGAGTCGACCAGCCCGGGCATGATCACCAGATCGCCATAGTCGATGTCCGCAGGTTCGTCGTGATCGCCGATGCGTTCGATGCGCTCGCCGCGAATGTGCACCGTCGCCGCGCGAACGCCGGCGGGCGTCACCACTCTGCGGCTGCGGAGAATCATGCTCGATGGTGTCATCCTGAGCGGAGCGAAGGATCTCAAAATGCGGAGCTGTGTCGCTGTTGAGATCCTTCGCCGTCTGCGCGGTTCAGGATGACACGAATGTCGGCTTGTGGCGGTATGCGGTGAGCCGCATCAGAATTTCTTCGCCGGTCGCGGGCGCGTCGATCTTCGGAATGGCGCCATTCGATACGTACGACAACGCATTTTTCACGGCCATGAAAACGGAGATGCCGAGGAGCAGGGGAGGCTCGCCGACGGCTTTACTGGAGCGGATGTTGACGGTGTTCGCGTCGTTCTCGATCCAGTCCACGTTGAAGATTTCCGGCAGATCCTGAATGTTGGGAATCTTGTACGTCGTCGGCGAGTGCGTCAGCAGATCGCCTTCCGGCGTGCGCCGCAGCTCTTCGGTCGTCAGCCAGCCGACGCCCTGGACGAACGCGCCGGTCATCTGGCCGCGATCGATGCCCGGGTTGATCGATTTGCCGATGTCCATGAGCACGTCGCTGCGCAGAATCCGCATCATGCCCGTGAAGCGATCGATCTCCACCTCAGAAATCCCGCAGCCCTGCGTGAAATAGAGAAACGGCGTGCCGCAACCTTTGTCGACATCCCAATCGATGCCTTGCGTCGAGTAAAAACCGCGATCGCCGAGGCTGACTCGGTCGCGGTAAGCGGCTTGGACGAGTTCGCGCCACGGCAGATTTCGCCCGCGATCGACTTCGGCCAGCCGCGCTTTGATCTTGCGGCACGCGTCGACGGCTGCGCTGCCGTTGAGATCCGCGCCGCTCGATGCCGCGGTGGCGGACGTGTTGTTGTTCTTTTCCGTTGACGTCGGCATCAGCATGACCATGTCGATGTCGATACCGAATTCGTCGGCGACGAGCTGGCGAATCTTCGTGTTGACGCCCTGACCCATTTCGGTCGCGCCCGTGGACACCTGCACCGATCCGTCGAGATAGACGTTCACTAGCGCATTCGCCTGGTTGAGAAACTTGGTATTGAACGAGATGCCGAACTTCACGGCAGTGCAGGCCAGCCCGCGCAGATGCGTTTTCGATTGCGCGTTGAATTCGGTGACCGCTTTCCGCCGCTGGTGGTACTTGCCGCGCTCGATCGTTTCCGCGAACAGCCTCGGGAGGAGATTGTTCTTGACCGTTTGTCCGTAAGGCGTGACGTTGCGGTCGTCGACGCCGTTGTACATTCGGAATGAAGTACGCGTTGTCGACGTGGGTCATGGCGCGGCCCATCACCGCAGTGGAGAGATCGGCGAACGCGCCGCCGTCGGAGTAGAGGTCGACCTGCAGCCCGGTGATCAGGCCGTCGTTGGTGAACGCGACTTTGTGGTCGTTCTGGAACGGATGACGTCCGCCGGTGACGCACATGTCATCGTCTTTGTTGTATGCGACGCGCGCGGGGCGTTTCGTCTTGTGCGCAACCAGCGCGGCGATCGCGGCGGGGTGCGTGGCCTGACATTCTTTTCCGCCGAACGCTCCTCCCATCCGCTTCGTCGTGACCACGACCTTGTTGATCGGCAGGCCTAACAGGTGGGCGATCACTTCCTGCACCTCCGATGGGTTCTGCGTCGATGAGAGGACGCTGATCGCATCGAATTCGCCGGGATAGGCGATCGCCGCCTGCGACTCGAGATAGAAGTGATCCTGCCCGGCGTTCCTCCACGTGCCCTGGAGAATGTTCTCCGCGGACGCGAATGCGGCGTTCACATCACCGCGAGCGATATGGCGCGTCGGGCCGATGAACTGCTTGCGACGCCTCGCTTCATCGATCGTGAACACCGGCTCGAGCTTCTCGATATCGATCTTGATCGCCGCCTTCGCGCGACGGAGCGCTTCGCGAGTCTCGGCGGCGATCACCACGATCGGCTGACCGATGAACGTGACGACGTCTTCGGCAAGCAGAATCTCGTCTTTGATGATCGGGCCGAAGAGGTTGTGCGCCAGATCGGCGTACGTATAGAGCGCCACCACCCCCGGCACACCGCAGGCTGCGGTGGTGTCGAGCGAGCGGATGCGCCCGTGCGCCACCGACGACCAGAAGAAATCGACGAGCAGCTCGTTGCGCGCGAACGGAACGTCGTCGACGTAAATCGATTCGCCGGTAACGTGCCCGCGCGCGGAGTCGTGTGGAATGTTCTTGCCGACGACGGTCATGGCTTTGCCGCGTACGCCCACAGCTTCTGCTTCGCTCCGATCAAGATTTGACCGTCATCCACATGGAAGGTGGTGATCGCTCCTTCCGCAGCTTGCCTCGATTGAATCGATCCGTCTCCGATGTTGATCGCCACGAGATCACTCTTTTCAACTCCGAGGTAAACGACGTCACCTCGGAGTTGCGGCCGTGGCTTTCGGTCGAATGTCGGCGCGCGCGTGCGCCAGCGGATTGCTTTCAGGTTCTTGTCGGCAGAAGCGAGATCCTCTCCCGCAACGACGACGACGCCCTTGCCTCCAATCAGAGGGATGCCCAATGGCTTCGCCGGCAGGCGCAGCGCGGACAAGACGTTGCCGCTCGATGCGTTGACACGGTAGAGCAGATGTGTTCCGCGCCCGGACATCTCCCATGGATCATCCCAGCCCGTGCTCGATGTGCCGGCGTAGACGTCACCGTTCGCGACAGCGACGCTGCTCGATGGCAATCCCTCGAGTTTCGTTTGCCAAGCCGGCGAGCCGTCTTGCGCATTCCATGCGTGCAGAACACCGTCCGCAGCGGCGACGTAAATCCGTTTTCCGTCTGAAGCCGGCGAAGCCCACGGCGCGGGCTTCATTGCGGAACGCCACGCGACCCGGCCGGTGCCCACGTCGATCGCGAGCAGTCCCTCGTCTGGCGTGACCGCGTACACGCGCGGCGGCACGAGGAGCAGGTCGAGTTGAACGCCGCCGCTGCCGGCGTCGTACTGCCAGCGAATATCTCCTGTCCGCTGATCGAAGGCGAAGATCGAGCCGGTCACGCCGTCATTGCCGACGATGACCAGATCGCCGGTGGTCACCATTCCTCCATGAAAGCTCTGATAGCTTCCGTGAGCTGCGGTCTCATGCTTCCACCGTGGCTGCCCGGTTGCGCGGTCGAGCGCGTAGAAGGTTCCTTTTTCACAAGAGCCGATGAAGATCGTCTGGCCCGCGACCGCGGGGACATGCGAGAGTCAGCCGCCGGCATCGAACATCCAGACGAGCCGCGCCGCGAGCAGAACCGCTGCGATCATGCGAAGGCCTCGTAGTAGAACTTCGACATGATGTTTTCCGCGAGCTGCGACCGGTACCCCGCCGACCCCCTCACATCGGAGATCGGCTTCACCTCGGCACGCGCGATTCCACCGGCGCGCTCGAACACGTCCAGCGATGGGACTTTGCCTGCGAGAAATGATTCGGTTTTCGGCAGCCGGATCACCGTCGGGGCGACGCCGCCGTACGCGATGCGCGCGTCCTCGATGTGACTGTTCACGCGCAGGCGGATGGCCGCCGTGAAGGCAGAGATATCGAGGTCGCGCCGCCGGGACACTTTGTAGAGCTTGAGAACTTCTGTTGGTCGACCGTCGGCGAATGCACCCGCGGCCGCCGAGGGCGGCGGCCCTACACGAGGCACGAACACGCGCGTGATGATCTCGTCGGACTGCAAATCGAATTTTTTGTAGCCGAGGTAGAAGGTGTTGATCGGAACCAGCCGGGTGCCTTGCACGCCGGCGAGCTCCAACTGCGCGTCGGAGACGAACAAATACGGCAGCGTGTCGCCGATCGGCGAACCGTTTGCGATGTTGCCGACGAGCGTGCCGGCGTTCTTGATCTGTGGCGAGCCGAAAACGTGCAGGATGCGAGAGAGCTCCGGAATGCGATCGCGGATGAATTCCTCGAACGCAGTCAGCGTGACATTCGCTCCGACGGCGATGTGGCCGTTTTCTTCGCCGATTGCATGAAGCGTTTCGATTTTCCCGAGCGAGAGCATCGCCGGTGCAGAGAAGTTCCGCTTCGTGATCCACACGCCGACATCGGTCGCTCCTTGCACGATGGTGCAGCCCGGATTCGTTGCTTTGAACCGCACAGCGTCGGCGATCGTCGTCGGCGCGAAAAAGTTCTCGATCCGAACAGCCTCACCCGCATCGGGAATTGATGGGTAGATGTCGCGCAGTTTCGGCGTCGGCGAGCTGATCGCAAGCGCCGACTTGATGATCGGCTCGTAGCCGGTGCAACGGCAGAGATTTCCGGTGAGGCCGTCGCGCACCTGCGCCTCGTTGACGCGATCACAGCATTCGAACATGCCGCTCATCGCCACCACGAATCCCGGCGTGCAGTAGCCGCACTGTGCGCCGTGACTGACGATCATCGACTGCTGCACCGCGTTCATGCCGAGACCCTCGACAGTGACGATGGAGGCACCGTCCATCTGTGCGAGCGTCAGAATGCAGGAGTTAACCGGCTTGAAATCTTCGCTCGTCGAGCGGCGGACGAGCACCGTGCACGCGCCGCAGTCGCCTTCTTCGCAGACGATCTTCGTTCCCGTCGCGCAGGCGGTGTAGCGCAGCCAGTTCGCGAGGGTGGTGTAAACCGCCGATCCGCGGATTTCGTGGGTTTTCCCGTTGACGTGGAAGATAATGTAATCGCGCACTCTGCTTCGCTTTCAGTTTATCCCGAGCCGCGCAGACGGCGAGGGATCTCCGGTGAGATTCGCTCTGCTCATCGCCCATGCGACAAAGCTCGCGATGCCACCGGAGATCCCTCGCTGCGCTCGGGATAAACTAAAAAAGCACTAAAGCCTAACCAGTCCCCCGTACGTCTCCGGCCGGCGGTCACGATAAAACTGCCACGTGTGCCGAACTTCGCGGATCTTGTCGAGGTCCAGCTCCGCGGTGACGAGCGCGTTCTCGTCGCGCTTGGCAATCGAGAGGATCTGACCGCGCGGATCGCAGAAGTAGCTCTGACCGTAGAACTCGCCGATGTTCCAGGGCGCTTCAAACCCGACGCGATTGATGGCGCCCACAAAGTAGCCGTTGGCGACCGCGTGCGCCGGCTGCTCCAGTCTCCACAAATATTCGGAGAGACCGGCGACGGTGGCCGAAGGATTGAAGACGACCTCAGCTCCGTTGAGGCCGAGCTCTCGGGCGCCTTCGGGAAAATGGCGGTCGTAGCAGATGTACACCCCGACCTTCGCGTACTTCGTATGGAAAACCGGATATCCGAGGTTGCCTGGGCGGAAGTAAAACTTTTCCCAGAATCCGGGAGCGGTGTGCGGAATGTGATTCTTACGATATTTGCCGAGGTACGTGCCATCGGCGTCGATCACCGCGGCGGTGTTGTAGTAGAGGCCGGCCTCTTCCTCCTCGTACAGCGGGACGACGATGACCATGTTGTATTTCTTCGCATACTCCTGCATCAACTTCGTCGTCGGTCCCTCGGGAATCCGCTCAACGGCTTCGTACCATCGCGGATTCTGTTCGGCGCAGAAATACGGCCCGGTGAAGATTTCCTGCATGCAGAGCATCTGCACGCCTTCCTGTCCGGCCTGATCGACGTACTTCAGCGTGCGCTCGATCTGCGCTTCACGGATCTTCTCGATGTTTTCGTTGGCGTCCGCCGCCAGCGAAGTTTGGATGAGGCCACATTTCACAATTCGGGGCATGGGATCTCCTTTAGGTGGGGGAAAAGCTTACCTCAATCGGTAGAATCAGCGAACTATGCGATTCGCAGCGTTGGCGCTCATTTTGGCGCTTCCAGTTTTCGGAGGCGAGGTCAAGACCGGCGGCTCGAAGATGATCGAGGTCGACGGGAAATATCACGTATGGACCGATCGCGCCGGCGCCGGCCCGGTGAAGATGCTGACACTGCACGGCGGTCCGGGATTCCCGCACGACTACCTCGAGTGCTTCGAGGATTTTCTTCCGCAGCACGGCGTCCAGTTCTTCTACTACGACCAGCTTGGGGTCGGAAATTCGGATCAGCCCGACGATCCCTCTTTATGGACGGTCGACCGCTATCGCGAAGAAGTCGAGCAGGTTCGCAAAGGCTTGGGCCTCGATCATTTTTATCTGTTTGGCCACTCCTGGGGCGGCATGCTGGGAATCGAGTACGCGCTC
>WNGF01004974.1_pt1 | contig 17147 bp, 10 predicted proteins | sample 5400641 | NCBI WGS metagenome assembly WNGF01 (sample SAMN13153371, study PRJNA577476) | soil metagenome | isolation source: 80 cm soil or saprolite under grassland replicate 2 | place: USA:California | collected 2016-06-15
CTCCGGATGTCATCCTGCCGATGCGCGTCAACCCGGCCAGCCGAAATGAAGGGTACAACTGGACGGTCATCGGGCGTTTGAAGCGAGGCGTCACGCCGGATCAGGCGCGTTCCGAAACGCTGACGCTGTTCGATAAGTTCGGCGCTTTTTATCCGAGTCAGTATGAGAAAGGGAAAGTAGAGCACCGTCTGATGATCTGGCGGTCGAGTATGACGGCGGACGTTCAAAAGCAGCTGTGGATTCTGCTCGGCGCGGTCGGCTTCGTGTTGCTGATCGCCTGCGCCAACGTCGCCAATCTGCAATTGACGCGCGCGGCGGGGCGGCGGAAAGAAGTGGCGGTCCGGATGGCGCTGGGCGCGGGTGGTTGGCGTGTGATTCGTCAACTGCTGACAGAAGGCGTGATGCTGGCGCTCGTGGGCGGCGCCGCAGGGCTGTTGCTGGCGGCCTGGGGATTGGATGCGATGTTGGCGCTGGTTCCCAAAAGTATGATTCCGCGCGTCGAGGAGGTCAGCGTGGACTGGGGCGTTCTTGTTTTTGCGTTGGGCATGAGCCTTCTGACCGGCGTCATTTCCGGTCTGGCGCCGGCGCTGCAAACGCTGCGAGTGGACGTGATTCGGAACCTCAAAGAGGGCGCGGGCAAAACCGGGGCGGAGGGCGCGCGCGGGCGATTGCGCGGCGCGCTAGTCGTCGCCGAGATCGCGCTGGCGCTGACGCTGGCGGTCGGCGCGTGGCTGTTGCTGCGGACTTTCGCCAATCTGCGCGGCGTCGATAAGGGCTTCGACTCGCGCGACACGCTGACCTTCTATATTTCGCCCAGAGGCAAGAGCTACGACACCGTGGCGAAAATGAATGACCTCTATCGCCGCGCGTTGGAGAGATTACGCAGCCTGCCGGGCGTCGAATCCGCCGCGCTGACCAATCAGTTGCCGCTCGACAGGTGGTTCAACCTGCCTTACATGCTGGCGGGTCGGAGCGAGCCCTCCGGCTCGGCCGAGTATCGTCTGATCTCCAACGATTATTTCGATGTGATGAAGATGTCCTTGAGGCGCGGGCGACACTTCAATGAGGGCGATGTGGTCGGCGCTGAACCGGTCATCATCATCAACGAAGCGTTCGCGCGGAGGAACTTCGCCAACGTCGAGCCGCTGGGCCAGGAAGTGTACGTCTGCTGTGGCGGGCGCGGCGATCTGGCGATGCGCCGCGTCGTCGGCGTGGTCAATGATACGAAGCAGCGTAATTTGAGCCGCCCGGCGGATGCGATGGTCTTCATCCCTACGGAGCAGGCCACAGAGGGGATGAAGGAATTTGCGCGGTACCCGAAATTCGTCCTGCGCACGACGGGCTCCCCGCTGGCGCTCGGCGCGGCTGTCCGCAGCGAGATGCGCATGCTAGATCCCGCCGTCCCGGTCGATGGGCTGCGTTCGATGGAGCAGTTAGTGGGGCGCTCGGTCGCGCCGCAGCGGTTCTACATGTCATTGCTCGGCCTGTTCGCGGCGCTCGGAATCGTTCTTGCGGCGGTCGGAATATACGGCGTGATAGCCTACAGCGTCTCGCAGCGCACGCATGAAATCGGCTTGCGGATGGCGCTCGGCGCCCGAGAGGGCGACGTGATGAAGATGGTGGTGAGGCGGGGAATGGCGCTGGCCGGCGCCGGCGTCGCGATTGGACTGATCGCGTCGTATGCGTTGACGCGGTTGATGAAGACCCTGCTCTTCGGCGTGAGCGCGACCGATCCGTTGACTTTCACCGTGATCGCGCTGTCGCTGGCGATTGTCGCCCTTCTGGCCTGTTGGATACCAGCGCGGCGGGCGGCGAAGGTGGATCCGATGATCGCGCTCCGGTGTGAATAAATGACTAACCGAAAATTCAACACAAAGAGTCAAAGGGTCAAAGAATCAAAGAAGTCATCGGGTTTCTTTCCAGCTAACCTTTGACCCTTTGATCCTTTGACCCTTTGTGTTTCCCATACGCTCCTTCACGCCTGATCTAAATCCTTGACGCGTAGTAGCCCTGGCGCGCGCGGAGGCGGAGGTCGGGTCGCCTCGGCACGCGCACAGTGATCCGCCGGAAGCGTCCGTCGGCGCGCTCGGCGGACGAGTAGTACCCAAGCAGGTATTGCGCCCGCAAGTCGGACGCGATCTGGGCGAACGCCTCGTCTAAATCTTTCATGCCGTCCGGGAGGAAGGCCGCCCCGCCGGTCGCCGAGGCCAGCGAGATCAGGTCGTTCTGCGCTCTAAGACTGATCTTGTTTAAGTGAATGGACGGGCCGCTCGGGTTGATCGAATAGAAGATGCAATCGGATCGCTGCAACTCCTTCATGGCGTCGCCGACCGTGTGTTTCGCGCTCAGCATATCCTCTCCGTCCGAGATCACGACGACAACGCGCTTGGCGCCCGGCGCGGCGGTCTTGTCCAAATATCGGGCGGCCTCGGCCACTGCGTCAAAGAAAGCGGTCGGTTCCTTGGTCGGCTCGATCGTCATCGCGGCCCTGACTGCTTTATCAATGCCCACCGCTCGGGAGCGTATCAATCTTGGTCTGATGCCGATCGTGAATATGGAGACCGCGTCCCTCGGTTTGAGCGTTTCTTGCAGGAACCGCAAGGCCGCTTGCCGCTCAAATTGGAAGAGGTCGTAGACGCTGGCGGTAATGTCGAAGAGCAGCGCGATTTCGACCCGCGCCTCGCCAGGGTCGCCGAGCGAGACAATCTGCTGCAACCTGCCGTTCTCTTCCAACATGAAATCCCCGGCGGTCAGGTTGCGAACAGGCCGGCCCGCGGCGTCAGTGACCGAGACCGGAACTTCGACGAGACTGGAGTCGATCTTGATGGTCTCCCCCATCTCTTGCGTCGGAGATTTCTGGTTTCTTTTCGATTGTTGGGCAATGACAGATGAATGTAGCGTCAGAGCGCCGAACAGAGCGATCAACCACAAAGAAACGAAGAGCGCGGAGACAGTCGAGGATCGAGGATCGAAGATCGAGGATTGAAGATCGAGGATTGAAGATCGAGGATCGAAGATCGAGTCGTCCGTTCGATCCTCGATCCTCGATCCTCGATCCTCAATCTTCAATCTTCGATCCTCGGTCTTCATGAATAACCCCTCCTTTATTGCAGCGGCGCGGTGTAACTGGTCCGGTTCGCGCGAATCTGTATGCCCGGACGTGAAGTCTTGATTCGAAGATCGTGGCGTTTGCCGTCACGGTTGTCAGGGTAGTAGGCCAGCGCGTAACTCGCCCGAATTTCCTCGGCCAGGGCCTTGAAGATCGGCGTGAAGTCGCGGGCGTCGGCGGAGAAGTCCTGCCCGCCCGTCGCCGACACTATGCGCGAGGCGTCGAGCGGAGTGATCACGCGGGTGGTCGCATCGGTGGGCGAGAGAGCGAAGGACGGCAGCGTGACTGAATAAATTGTCACGCCGGCGTCGTTGGCCCTTCGGATCACTTCCCGCCGGTCGATTATGCTCGCCGAATCGAAGCCGTCCGTGATGACGACGACGACGCGCCGGACCGGCCGCCCGTTGCGTGTTCGAGGCGCGCGTTGATTGAGCATCGTGATGGCGCGGTCGAGCGCGTCGTAAATGCGCGTCGAACCTTCGAACCCGTCGATCCTTTCAAAGGCCCGCGCGATCTTCTCCGGAAAGGGGGTGAACTCCTGAGTGATTTTCACTTTCTGATTAAACGTTAAGACGGAGAATACGGAATCGCCCTTCATCAATTCGGTGAATTTCATCGCGGCCTGTCGCAGCGTGCTCATTTCGTCGGGTCTGAGGCTGCCGGAAAGGTCGAGCGCGAAGACCACGGCGAGCGGGCGCGAGAGCGCGACCTCGTCGTTCATTGCGAAGAAATTTATCTTCCGCTCCTGTCCGTCCTCGAAGACTTGAACCTCTTCGGGGCGCAGGTCGCGGATGTAGGCCCCCGTCTTGTCAGTGGCCGTCACATCAATCACCACCAGATCGGTGTCCATGCGGATGGTAAATCCAGGTCGCCGCGATTGCGCGTCGGCTTGCGTATTGGCCTGCGTATTGGCCTGCGTATTGGCCTGCGTATTGGATTGCTGCGCGCGCGCGGGGAAGGCGGCGGCTGTCATCAGTCCCATGCAAAGAGTGGCGGTGGTAATGCGAAAGTTCATATAGTTTCCTTCACTCAAGCTGCGCGCATCGCGCGATTGATTCATATTCGCCAATTGCGCCAGCGATCAATGCGCAGACAGCCTATGCGATTTTTGTGCCTCTGCGATTTTTGCGCATCTGCGATTTTTGCGCATCTACTCGACAATCTCGCCCCGCCCGTGTTCTATACTGGCGCCTGTATGATTCGAATCGAATCGCAAGTTGGAATAAAGAAATTAAACGTCCTGACCGGCCCGTTGGTCAACGAGCTATTGAAAAAAATAAGATGAGGGCGCCGTCAAAGAATGCAGGTTATCCAAACCAGACTTGAGGACGCGGTCCGTCTGCGCGATTTCGTCGGGTTGCGCGACGCGGTGGAGGGCTTGACGCCTTCGGACCTGGCCGATCTGATCGGCGAACTGCAGGCGGAGCAGCAGGCGACAGTCTTCCGGGTTCTGCCGCGCGCCACGGCCGCAGCCACGTTCGAGTATCTGCCGTACGACAAACAGGAAGAGCTGTTGAAATCGCTGGCGCAGGAGGAAGTCGCCGCGATCCTCAACGACATGTCCCCCGACGACCGCACGAGGCTGCTCGAGGAATTGCCCGCGACGGTGACCAGGCAACTGCTGTCACTGTTGGACGAAAAAGAGCGGGCGGTCGCCGTCCAATTGCTCGGCTACCCCGAAAACAGCGTCGGGCGGTTCATGACGCCGGAATATATAGCCGTGCGTCCCGATTGGACTGTGCGGCAAGTCCTCGATTACGTTCGGAAGCATGGCCAGGACAAGGAGACGCTCAATCTGGTTTACGTGGTGGACGACGACGGCGTGTTGATCGACGACGTTCGGATGCGGCGCTTTCTGCTGGCCGACCCGGAACAGCGCGTCCGCGACCTGATGGACAGGAGCTTCACGGCGCTCAAGGCCACCGACGACCGCGAGACGGCGGTGAATGTCTTTCGCCAGGCCGACCTGGCGGCGCTCCCTGTGACCGATACCGAGGGCGTGCTGATCGGCATCGTCACTAGCGATGACATCCTCGACGTGGCCGAAGAGCTGGCGACGGAGGACATCCAGATGCTCGGAGGCTCCGAAGCGCTCGACGAACCCTATATGCAGATCGCCTTCCACCGGATGGTCAGGAAGCGCGCCGGATGGCTGGTGATCCTCTTCATCGGCGAGATGCTGACGGCGACCGCCATGGGCTTTTTCGAGAAGGAGATCGCGCGCGCCGTCGTGCTGGCCCTGTTTGTGCCGCTGATCATTTCGAGCGGCGGCAACTCCGGCTCGCAGGCCGCGACGCTGGTCATTCGCGCGCTCGCCCTGGGCGAGGTCACGCTGCGGGACTGGGCGCGGATCATGCGCCGCGAAATCTTCTCCGGCCTTGCGCTCGGCTCGATCCTGGGCCTCATCGGCTTTCTGCGCATCGCCGTCTGGTCGGCTTTCTCCGACCTTTACGGGCAGCATTGGATGCTGGTCGCCATCACGGTCGGCCTGACGCTCGTCGGCATCGTGCTGTGGGGCACGCTCGCCGGCTCGATGTTGCCACTGGTCCTGCGGCGGCTCGGCTTCGATCCAGCCTCGTCTTCGGCCCCCTTCGTCGCGACGCTTGTGGATGTGACAGGTTTGGTCATATATTTCAGCGTGGCGGCGGTCATCCTGCGCGGCACATTGCTGTGAGAGGCCGTTTTTTAACTCTAGCCTTGGCGGGGCGAAATGTTTATGTCGAGGCTTCGACGGACAAGGGATTTGCTGACACGGCTCGCCGCGGCTTCAACCGGACTCGCTTTGGTCGTGAAGAGTGAAGACGAAATTTCGGCTGCGACTGAACAGATCATTGAGCGCCTGAAGAACCAGTACACTATGGAATACTTCCCAACGAACGACAGATTCGATGGCTCTTTCCGAGATGTGCGCGTGACCGTCATTCCGAAATACAAGCGCAAAGTGAAGGTGTTTGCCCCGTCGGGATACTATGCGGTAGACCCGGAGAAAATCAAAGAGGAGAAGATCAATGACAAATAGCGAATTTTTCCGGATTCGCGTTCGCCGCAAATGGCGCTTATTGTTCGCAAGCGCTCTTTTCTTACTTGTAGTCGGTGTTCTCGTACTGCAACCCGGTTGGGCGCCGCCGGCGATGACCCAGGAGCAGACTGTTACGCTCGACGTCGCGGTAATAGAGCGCGACGCCGACTCTTATGGGAGCTTGACCAAGGAGGAATTCGCCGTTTACGAAGACGGCGTGAAGCAGCAGGTAATTTCTCTCACCGCCCAGGACGCCCCGTTCAGCCTCGGGATTGCGATCGACGCTTCGGGCAGTATGCGCGGGCAGTTGCCGTTGATACAGAAGGCGGCGGTGGATGTGATCAGTCAAATGGGCTCCGCTGACGAGGCGTTTGTTGCGGCGTTCACAGCCAAGTCTGAGGTGATTCAAGATTTCACCAGTAACCAGCCCAATCTGGCAAATGCTATCGACAAAATCTACACCAGTGGAGCGACCGCGCTATTAGACTCCATCATTTCGACATCCGGGTACGCCTATAAAAGGGGCAAGAATCGACGCAAGGCTTTGCTGTTCATCACCGACGGGCTGGAGAAAGGCAGCTTTGCCAATGAAGACCAAGCCGTATCCGCGCTGATTGAAAATCAGGAGCAGGCTTACTTCGTTTGCGTGCCAGTCGAGGTCTACCGCCCCTTTTCAGGAATAAAGAAGTCATTGAAGCCCAGGGAACAGGTGGACCGTATAGCCAGGGCGACGGGCGGGCAGTCTTTTTACCTGCGCAACGCTGAAGAGTCCGCCTCCACCGCCGCGAAGCTCATCGGAAGCCTGCGCCATCAGTATGAAATCACCTACGCTCCGACCAACAATAAACAGAACGACAAATTGCGCAAAGTGCGCGTCGTCGTCAGCCCTAAAGACGGGCGTCAATTGAACGTCATCACGCGGCAGGGCTACTACGGCCCGGGTCGTAAAAGAGCGACCGAACAAGTAATGGACAAGGTAAAGGGATGATTGCTTAAGCAGCCAGGCAAAAAATTTGAGGCGCTTTCATTGTTCATTGTTCATCGTTCAGTTTTCATTTTTCATTGCCGGAGCTGCGCCATTCCACAATGACAAATGAATATTGAACGATGAACAATGAACAATGTCCTGATGATTACCACTCAAAAATTTTCCCATCAGCCTACGAAGACACCAACTGGCGGGCAATCACCAGCCGTTGCACTTCGCTCGTCCCCTCGCCGATCGTGCAGAGCTTGGAATCACGCCAGTATTTTTCGGGCGGATAATCTTTGGTATAGCCGTACCCGCCGTGAATCTGAATCGCCTCTTCGGCGACCCTGACCGCGACCTCCGAGGCGTAGAGCTTGGCCATCGCCGACTCCTTAGTCGTCTGGCGCTTGTTGTCTTTCATCCATGCGGCGCGCAGTGTGAGCAATCGCGCGGCGTCGATCTGCATGGCCATGTCGGCGAGTTTGAACTGGATTCCCTGGAAGTCGAATATCGGCTGGCCGAACTGTTTGCGCTCCTGCGAATATTTCAAGGCCGATTCGTAGGCGCCCTGCGCTATGCCGAGCGCCAGCGCGGCTATCGAGATGCGCCCGCCGTCCAAAACCTGCATGGCGTTGACGAAGCCGCGCCCGGCCTCGCCGATCAGGTTCTCATCGGGAATCCAGCAATCTTCGAAGATCATCGAGGCGGTCTCCGAGGCGCGCATGCCGAGCTTGTTCTCCTTCTTGCCTGCGACGAAACCTTTGGTCCCTCGCTCGACGAGGAAGGCGCTGATGCCGCGCGAACGCATCTCGCGGTTGGTGATCGCGATCACGACGCAGACGTCGGCGGAAATGCCGTGCGTGATGAAATTCTTCGACCCGTTGATCGTCCATCCTCCCTGGCCTCCGTCGCGGCGCGAGGCGATCGTCTTCATTCCCGAAGCGTCGGAACCGGATCCGGGCTCGGTCAATCCCCACGCGCCGATCTTTTCGCCTCTGGCCAGCGGCGTCACGTATTTTTTGCGCAGCTCTTCACTGCCGTACTGAAAAATGTGATTCGTGCAAAGCGAATTGTGCGCGGCGAGCGACAAGCCGACCGACCCGTCGACGCGCGCGATCTCTTCGATTACCGTGGCGTATTCCACATAACCCATCCCCGAGCCGCCGTACTCTTCGGGAAAGAGCACGCCCATCAATCCAAGCTCGCCCATCTTTGTGAAAATCTCGCGCGGCAGACGCTGGGCCTCGTCCCACTCCATCACATGCGGTTTGATCTCTGCTTCGGCGAATTCACGAACCGAACGTTTGACCTGCAGCTGCTCCTCGGTCAAATCAAATCCCATCGGCATCCGAACAGTTCCTCCTTCAACTGATAAACGTCAGTTATGAATTGATAAAAGATGAATATAACGGCAAACGATGGAAAAGAGAATATGGAGCGAACAGAAAGATAGAGTACTGGCGAAAGATCGGAACAGAAAAAAAGGGACGGACGGAATGGATGTCAGATTCCGTCTGTCCCTTCTTCATTGGGGCTGACTGGTTTCGGTTAGAAGATGAGCTTCAACGCGAACTGCAACTGCCGCGACGAGCCGGAGTCGCTGGTTGGGAATCGGGTGCCGTTGGGTATGGCGATGAGTCCAAAGGATGTGCTTCCCACCGTGGCAACACGCCCTGGCTGCCCAAGGTTCGCATGGTTGAAGAGGTCGAAGATCTCAGTCCGGAACTGGATACGCAAACTCTCGGTAATCCTGGTGTTCTTGAGGACCGAGAAATCCACGGTTTTGAAGTCTGGTCCGGTGATGACATTTCGGCCCAAGTTGCCAAAGTGGAAGACGCCGCTGCTCGATACCGGCAGCGCAAAGACCGAGCTGGAGGTACAGAAACCGGCGGCGGTCGAAACTGTGACCCGCGGATCGCAGACTGTGTTAGAGAACCACAAGTCGGGACTGACTTTGCCGATAATGTTGATCGGGCCGATCAGGTCTGGTCTGAGCGACATCGTCCCGGTGAAGCTGTTGATGTTGGTGATGACGTTGATCGGGTTGCCACTCTGCAATTGGGTGATGCTGGAAAGCTGCCAGCCTTCGACCAGGCGATTGCCTTTGAAGGGGAGTTCGTAAAGCCAGTTGATGACGAACCGATGTCGGGCGTCGAAATCCGACACCCCACGATCCCCACGGAGGTTGAAGCTGTCCTGGACGACCACGCCTTGCGTGTTGAGCGAATTGTAGTCGATGGATTTCGAGAAGGTGTAGGAGGCGTTGAACTGAAGCCCGCGCGAGAGTCGTTGGTTCGCTGTGACCCACAGCGCGTTGTAGCTGGAATTGCCCACGCTGTCGTTATAGAAGATATTGCCGAGCGCGGCGCCGGCCAGAATCGGGCTATTGTTTGAGAGAGTGGGGAAAAGCGGCGTGCCGTCGCTGCGATACTGGTTGATGTTGCGCTGAATGCGCAGATGCGTTCCCTTCGACCCGAAATAGCCGATTGTCACTCCCAGATTCGGCGTGACCTCGCGCTGTACGTTCAGGTTATAGGACTGGACATAGGCGTGCTCGAAATTTTGACCAACGGAGGCTGGGGCCAGCCCGAGAGCGGCGGCGCGGGCCAGCGCGTTACCAAAATTGGCGAACAAGGTCGGATTGTTCGCGGGAGTAGAAAATCTTCTTGGGTCAGCTATCGGAGGGTTCGTCGACGCGCCCACAACCAGGTTCGTCACTGGCTGATCGGCGAGTATTGCATAGCCGGCGCGGATCGATGTCTTTCCATCTTTGAATGGATCCCATGCGAACCCGACACGTGGTTGGACGGCGTGATTGTCCTGATAAATCTCATCAATGCCTGCCCCGACGCGGTTCAGCGAATTGGTCGCCGGGTCGAAGACGACGAAGCGATCGTAGCGCTCGCTCGGCGACATGAGCCAGTCATAGCGCAGGCCCAATTCGAGGGTGAAATTCGGCTTCAGCTTGAAGCCGTCTTGCGCGAAGCCGCCGAGCGCTTGCTGGATGATGCTGCTCGACTGGCTACCTAGAGTTGCGGTAAACAGGTTGGCCTGCCCATTGAGGAAATCATTGATGTTGGCAAAACCGAATGAGCCGACAGTCTGCGCGAAGTTATTGTTGTAAAACCTGCGGTACTCGCCGCCGAACTTGAACGAATGTCTACCACGCAAATAGTTCAGCGTGTCTGACAACACCGCCGTCATATCGCCGCGTCCTTGAGGGGTGTTGTTAGGCCCGCCGAAGTTGAGGTTAAACCCAGTGACGGCGATCTGCGGCAGGCCGATTGGCTGATTGATGCCGTTAACGATCCCGAAATCGGCCGGGTTGAGCTGCGCATTCGGCTTGGTGGTAAAGAAGATGCGGTTGAAGCCCAGGCGCGCCTCGTTAACGATATTCGAGCTGAAGGTGCGCGTTTCGTTGAGAGTGAAGATCTGGCGACGCGACTTGCGGGTATCGCCGAATCCGGGAATCGTGTTGCCTTGCAAAGCCGGCTCGCCGCGCAGGTCACGCTGGAAGGCGTAGTAGACGTGCAATTGGTCGCGCTCGCCCAGTGTGTGGTTTACATCGCCAGTCCATTGATCAATATTGACCGGAGCTGTCGCGGAGCCGACGAACTGGTTCACGCCGAAGTTGGGGCCTGGAATCAAGGTGAGCAGCTTCTTGACTGTCGGATCAGTCACCGTTGCCCGCTGCGCATTTGTCGGCACGCCGCCGCCGATCGCAAGCTTCTGCCGTTGGCGCAATCCTTCGTAGCTGAAGAAGAAAAACGTCTTGTCCTTGATGATCGGTCCGCCGAGAGCGGCGCCGAATTGATTGCGTCTGAAAGGGGGCTTATCCAGTTTGCCGTCCTGATTGCCGTCGGTCAGGTCGAAGATGTTTCGCGCGTCAAAATAATCATTGCGCAAAAACTCGAACGCTTCGCCGTGAAACTGATTGCCGCCGGAGCGCGTGGCAATGTTGACGATGGCCCCGGAGTTTCGTCCGTACTCGGCGCTATAGGTCGAGTTGTTGACCTTGAACTCCCGCACGGTGTTGATCGAGGGCTGGAACGTAACCTGGTTCTGAACCATGTCGTTCAGGTTGATGCCGTTGATCATGAAGTTGACCGTGTCTTCACGGTTGCCTGCCGTGTTGAACGCGAACGAGCCTTGCCCGCGCAGCGGAGAGGTCAGGAAACCGTTCTGCGGCGGAATGACAGAGCCGGGGCTCAACAGTCCGAGATCGACGAAATGGCGTCCGTTGAGCGGAATCTCCTGGACGGTCCTCTGGTTGATCACCTGGCCGACGGTGATCGTGGACGTCTCGACGACCTGCGCTTCGGCGGGCACTATCACTCTTTGCGTCACGTCGCCGATTTTGAGTTGGAAGTTCTGGACGGCGACCTGGCTGACTTCGAGCGTCAGATCACCGATAGCCTGCGGGGCGAAGCCTTGCGCCTGCGCTTCGACCTGGTATACGCCTGGCGGCAGCGCGGCGGCCTGATAAGTGCCGTTGCTTCCGGTCTGAACGATGCGTTCGAACCCGGTTGCCTGATCGCGCACAGTGACCTTCGCGCCGGAGACTACCGCCCCAGACTGATCCTTCACAGAGCCCTGGAGCGTGGCGGTTGATTGAGCAAAGATGTTTGATGAAAGCGCCCCGAGCGTTATAGCTAAGAGGAGCTTGCTCATACTTCCTTCCTTTCTGTTGAAAGAAGCCTGGGGAGGGCTTCAAAAGCTTTTGGGCGTGGTTTTCGTGAGACAGGATATTAGTTGGGGCAATAGGGCATTAAAGTTTAATGCAGATAGTGATTTAGTGCAAGTAGTAAGCCAGAGAAACGATGCGAGGAAAACATTGGGGTTATTGTATCGTCGGCGCGAGTCTTGAAATCGGCGGATCCGGTTTTCTGCATTTCTCCAAAATTCTGGAGATGCCAGCGGCAAATGAGGGAAATGGGAGTTGAAACGGATCAGAAAAAAGGGACAAACGGAGTCTGGGCGACCAGATTCCGTTTGTCCCTTCGCCATCGGGACCGACCGGTTTCGATCAGAAGATGAGCTTCAGCGCGAACTGCAACTGTCGCGATGAGCCGGAGTCGCCGGTGGCGAATCGTGTGCTATTGATCACGCCGAATTGGGGGGTTCCGGCGGCGGCGCCAGGTTGGCCGAAATTGGCGTGGTTGAAGATGTCAAAAAACTCCGCGCGGAATTGCACGCGCAGGCTCTCGGTGATCCGCGTGTTCTTGAGCACCGAGAAGTCTGAGTTGCTGAAGCCCGGGCCGGTGATCGTGTTGCGGCCAAGGCTGCCAAAGCGGAATACCGTGGCCTTGCCGCCAGTGGGCGTAATCACGAAATTGGGCAACATGGGCAACAGAAAGACAGCGCCCGACGGGCAAATTCCGCCAGGACGGGGATCGCATACAGTGTTGGTGAACCACTGATTGACATCGCCAATCACACTGACCGGACCGATCTGGTCTGGCCGGAGCGTAGCCACCCCGGTTAAGCTGGCGACATTTGCTGTAAGAGCTCCGGCTATATCTGGGGCGCCGGTGACGATGTTGATCGGGTTGCCGGATTGCCACTGCGTGATGGCCGAGAACTGCCAGCCTTCGACCAGACGGCTGCCCTTGAACGGCAATTCGTATATCCAGTTGATCACGAACCGGTTGCGCGCGTCGAAATCAGACAGCCCGCGGTTGCCGCGAAGATTGTAGCTGTCCACCACGACCACCCCTTGCGAGTTAAGCGAGTTGTAGTCGATGGATTTCGAAAAGGTATACGAGGCGTTGAATTGTAATCCCCGTGAGAGACGTTTGTTGGCCGACACCCAGAGGGCGTTGTAATTGGAGTTTCCAGCGTCCGTGATTTCGGTGATGTTGCCAAGGCCGGAGAAAGGCCGCACCCCGTTGATGAATTGATTGACGTTGCGCGAAATGCGCAGGTGAGTGCCTTTGGAGCCGAAATAACCAACCATTACGCCGAGCGTCGGCGTAATTTCGCGCTGCACGTTGAGGTTATACGACTGGACATAAGCGTTATTGAAGTCCGGGTCGACAGAGGCCGGCGCAAGGCTGGTAGCGGCTGCCGCCCTCGCGTTACCGAAACTGGTCAACCCGTTGAAGGCCAGCGGCGTCGCGAGCGGGGGATTGCCCGATGTCGGGGTCACCAGGTTCGTCACCGGCTGATCGGCCAGGATCGCGTAACCGCCGCGCACCGAGGTCTTGCCGTCCTTGAATGGATCCCACGCGAAGCCTATGCGCGGTTGGAAGTTCTTGCTGTTTTGCCGGTAGATCAGGTCTTGTCCCGATCCGATTTGCACAAGCGATCTTGCGCCCTGGTCGAATACCACGAGGCGATCGTAGCGTTCGGTTGGCGACATAAGCCAATCATAGCGCAGGCCAAGCTCCAGCGTCAGGCTCGAACTTATTTTGTAGCTGTCTTGTGTGAACAAGCCCAAAGCGCCCGTGCCGATGCTGCTCGATTGGTTCCCCAACGTGATGGTGAAGGCGTTGACCCGAGCTGACCCGTTGGGAACAGGTGGCGCATTGGGCGGAGTTGAGTTTACGCCGAGGAAGTCATTCAAGTTGGCGAAGCCGAATGAGCCGATAGTTTGCGAGAAGTTATTGTTGTAGAACCGGCGAAACTCGCCGCCGAACTTGAACGAGTGTTTGCCGCGCAAATAGCTCAGCGTGTCTGACAACACGCCCGTCACATCGCCGCGCCCCTGTGGAAAGCCGTTAGGCCCGCCGAAATTGAACCTAGACCCGGTGACGTTAATCTGCGGCAGACCGATTGGCTGATTGACGCCGTTATTGATCCCGAAGTCTGCCGGGTTGAGCTGCCTGTTCGGCGTGAAGGTGATGAATATGCGGTTGAAGCCAAGGCGGGCTTCGTTGACCAGAGTGGGGCCGAATGTGTGCGTCTCGTTGAGAGTAAAGATCTGGCGGCGCGACTTGCGGGTGTCGCCGAATCCAGGAATCGTGTTGCCTTGCAGGGTCGGCTCGCCTCGCAGGTCGCGCTGGATGGCGTAGTAGCCGTGCAAACGGTCATTCGCTCCCAGCGTATGGCTCACGTCGCCTGTCCATTGGTCGAGGTTAACAGGCGCCGTGGCCGAACCAACTAAACCGGTTGCGCCGAAGTTCGGCAGCGGGACCAGAGCCGGATCGAGCAGCTTCTTTACCACCGGATCGGTGACCGCGTTCCGCTGCGCCTGGGTCGGCACAGTGGCGTTAAGCGTAATCCCCTGCCGCTGGCGCAGTCCTTCATAACTGAAGAAGAAAAACGTCTTGTCCTTGATGATTGGTCCGCCTAGCGCGGCGCCGAATTGATTGCGCTTGAAGGGCCCCCTCCCGCCATTTTTACAATTCGGATCGGTGGTCGGGCATCGGTCGAAGAAATTGCGCGCGTCGAGCCTGTCGTTGCGCAGAAATTCGAACGTCTCGCCGTGAAATTCATTGCTGCCGGAGCGGGTGGCGATGTTGACGATGGCCCCGGAGTTTCGCCCGTACTCGGCGCTGTAGGTCGAATTATCAACTTTGAACTCCTGCACGGTGTTGATCGAGGGCTGGAAGGTGATCTGGTTCTGAACCATGTCGTTCAGGTTAACGCCGTTGATCATGAAGTTGACCGTGTCTTCACGGTTGCCTGCTGTGTTGAACGCGAACGAGCCTTGCCCGCGCAGCGGAGCGGTCAGAAATCCGTTCTGCGGCGGAGTGACCGAGCCAGGGATCAGCAGTCCGAGATCGACGAAATGGCGTCCATTGAGCGGAATCTCCTGGACGGTCTTCTGATTGATCACCTGGCCGACGGTGATCGTGGACGTCTCTACCGTCTGCGTGTCGGCGGTCACTTCTACTCTCTGTGTCATGTCGCCGAGCTTAAGTTGGAAATTCTGGACGACGATCCGGCTGACTTCGAGCGTCAGATCGCTGACGGTCTGAGAGCTGAAGCCTTGCGCCTGCGCCTCGACCCGGTATACGCCCGGCGGCAGCGCGGCGGCCTGGTAATTGCCGTCGCTGTCGGTCTGGATGATGCGCTCGGACCCGGTGGCCTGGTTGCGCACGGTGACCTTTGCGCCAGACACGACGGCGCCCGAAGGGTCTGTAACCGTGCCCTGGAGTGTGGCGGTTGATTGAGCCAGGGCGATTGACGTAAACGCCGCGAGCATCAGGCTTACGAGAATCGGGTATCTCATGCTCATACTTGTTTTCCTTTCCATTGAAAAAGAAGCCTGCGGATGGCTTCGAAAGCTTTTCAGCGAGACTGGACATTGTTCGGGATTATATCACGATAAATTAAACGCAAATGGCAGGCCAGAGAAGAAACTGCTGGAAGTTATTAGGTTTATAGCTGCTCCGGCGTCGCCCTTGAGATCGCCGGATTCAGCTTTCTGCATTTCTCCAAAATTTCGTATTCGACGGGCGATCCGATAGCCGGGGTCCGAAGGGCTTCTACATATCTAATCCCGAACCGGTTCGGAGCGTCTCGGCGCCTCACACCTTTGCTATGACCATTGTCACATCGGGCCTGTGAGCAGTTTCGTAACGGCTCAGCGTGAACTCCGCTAAGTTATCCGCGTGACGACGGGGAAGAAATGGATTGAAGAAAGGGAAGAGTATGACGTTGCCCTAAACCTCGGCCTCCCCGTTATCCGCGTGACGATGGGGAAGAGATGGATTGAAGAAAGGGAAGAGTATGACGTTGCCCTAAACCTCGGCCTCCCCCACCCCAACGTTAGCGCCTGTGTCCGCGTAGCGGCGCAGGCGCTGGCGCTGGGGAAAAAACAATCTTTCCTCGGATTTAATCAATAAGAGATAAGTAGAAACGACATGAGAAGTAATGCCATCCGTCGCTCAGTCGCGACAAACAGCAGTCGCACAGAAAATTCGTTAGAAACGCGAGTGTAGAAGCGCAACCACGCATAAAGAGGGCGCCGAAAAATTGCGCCGACTTTACGCTCATCGAACTGCTCGTGGTCATCGCGATAATCGCCGTTCTGATCGGGATGCTCCTTCCTGCGGTTTGCGCAAACGCAGTTAAAAGAAAAATGCAGAATGCGGAATAACAGCCATTCCGCATTCTGCAGTCCGCGATCAGTCCTCATCGCATGTCACGTCTTCGCTGTGATCTTTGTAACATCCCGCTTGTAAGCTTTTTGATAATCACTCGTCGTGAACTCCGCTATCTTATGCGCGTGATGACGGTTCAGCCTCCTGCGCAGCGCAGGGTGCGGCAGCGGCCGCGCGCTTGAGAACAGTGGGAGTGATCGGGCGCGCTTCGTCACTGCCGCATCCTGCGCCGTATGGCTCGCCATACAGTATGCGCATCCGAAAACTCGGCCACAAAGGAATGACATTTCCTCGGCCTCGATCAAAAGAGTTGATCAAAAGAGATAAGAATTAGGACATGAGAAATAATATATTCAAACTGGACGTACTCAGCCCTGAACCGAAAAGACAACTCAGCGTTGGGTTTTCCGCGGTTCAAAACGAGCCGGGAAATTCGCTTTTTACCTTTGAGTGTCTTCGCAACCTGACCAGGCAATATGTCGGCAAAAAAGAGGACGCCAATCGCCTCTGTGATCTGTTGAGGGCGGCGGAAGAAGCGGCGGCGCGCGGCGATTTTGCGGCCAAGGCCAAATTTCTCGCCTCTTACATTTATGAGGTATCCGGGCAGACTCATCAGCCAGACTCGTCAAGAAAGCAGATAATCAGAGCAACTCTTACATTGATGAGGTATCCGCGCAGACGCGTCAGCCCCTGACCCGCAGAATCGTGAAACTCTCATTACGCTTACGCGTATGGTGTAAAAAATCACTGTCGCGAAAGGCGACACGCTGTGACCTTTGTAACATCTGGCTTGTGACCTTTTTAATACCCCCCAGTCGTGAACTCCGCTATATTGTGGGTGTGCTGACAAGCACAACATCAGGTACAGCGCAGGGAGCGGTGGCGGCCGGGCGTTTGAGCAGAGGGAGCGATCGGTAGCGCTTGGTTGCCGCCCCTCCCTGCGCTGTACCTGTCCAGTACACGGATCTATACTGCACAAACACAATCAAGGACAAATGC
>WNGF01004978.1_pt1 | contig 17142 bp, 15 predicted proteins | sample 5400641 | NCBI WGS metagenome assembly WNGF01 (sample SAMN13153371, study PRJNA577476) | soil metagenome | isolation source: 80 cm soil or saprolite under grassland replicate 2 | place: USA:California | collected 2016-06-15
TTGCTTGTCGTTGTCCAAGACGTTGCTCATGTCGGCGACGGAACACGCGTTCCTCGCCGACGTCAACGTCTCAATCGCTACAGGGAATGGCCGGTTTTCAGCTGTCGATTAATGGCCGGTTTTGGGTGTCGACCGAGGGCGGGCAATACATGTACTGCTACCACACCGGGGTCACAGGTGGTCAGTACTGCATACGCGAATCAACAACCGGTAATGCCCAAGTGACGCTCTCGATGAATAGTGTCTGTAATGGTTGGGCAGGATTCTCAAATCACATGTACAAAAATCCAAGCGAGCAGTTCTTTACGGGGATACCGCAAAATATGCCCAGATTCACATCCTTGTGGTCCTACTGTACCGAGGCGGAGCAGTGTGCCGACCAAGGAGCTGACTACTACTGGGACGGCGGCCAGTGTGTATATACACCAGGTAGCCCTATCATTGTTTCGACTCGGAAGGATGGAAAATACAAGCTGACATCGGTTGCCGACGGCGTGTGGTTTGATATTGATGGAGATGGTGTCCCTGAACAAGTGGCTTGGACTCAACCCGAGTCCGACGTGAGTTTCTTAGCCATTGATCTTGACGGCGATGGCAAGATCTCAAGCGGCCGAGAACTTTTTGGTAATCACACAATGCCAGGTGCGTCCAACGGCTTCATCGCTTTATTACAAATGACGATGGCTAATGGGGGGACCAGTCCGGCGTCTGTCAGCGGCGATGACCCGATATTCGCGCGGTTGCTGCTTTGGACTGACAATAATCACAACGGGATTAGCGAACAATGGGAACTGCGTCGCGCAAATGATGTACTGTCAGCCGTTGGGCTAGGGTACGCGGTCACCGACGTGAAAGACAATAAAGGAAATGTGTTTCGGTACCGCGGATGGGCACATCTACGCACGGCGCCTGGGCGGAACCGACCGCAGAGCCGCGATGAGGATGTTGAGCGAACAATTGAGATTTGGGACGTCTACCTTGCGCTCCAGTAAAGTGCCGGTGCCGGTCGAGTCTGAGCCCAAGGTAATGGAGCTATAACGACATGACCGGGTCGGCTAGTTGTCCTGGCCCCGGCCGCAAAAGCCTTTTGAGACCGGGGCTAAACGGAGAAATGACGAGGAATGTGGTCACTTTTGGAATGTCGCTGTAGGCTGTGTTCTTGTCTTTTAAACTGTCGTTCGAGGCATTCTGCCTCCTTGAGCGATGACGAGTAGCCAACTGATTCCGTGCGCTTTGCTGCTCACGACTCTCTTGACGTCCGCATGCGATGCATCGAAGTCGAATGAAACCGACGAGTCAACGGCGGCCGCAATTCATGCTGTAAGCCGGACACTCTCCGGCATACAGCGGCCTTTTGCCATTCGAGCGACTGATCTCCGTGCATTGCCGAATCCGTACGGCAGAGGTACATTGGTTTATCATCCGCAATTCACATTCGAGGGCAAGAATCGTCAGCTTGCTTGGTTTGTTTTGGATGACTGGGCCTATCCTCTGAATTTCGACTCCAAGGAGCTGACGCCCTCTTTGCCGTGGCCCCGTGACGTAGCTGAGTCGACCTGGAGAGACACCGGTCTCGACTTCCCCTCAACGAAGAAGGCCCTTGCGATTGTCTTTCCGACCACTGCTCATTGAGTCGGAGCGCGGACCAACCGCCGGGCCACCGCCGTTGCGGGCCCTATGAGGGCTGCACCAGGCCCTTCGACATCGATGCTCCCCATTGAGGATGGCGGTGCCACGGACGAGTGACGTTCAAGACGCTTTCTCTGCTGTTCAGCTTCAAAGAACAGAGAGTAGCTCCACTGGCGCACTCGAAAGCGCCAAAGCGCGCAGCCAAAAAGGAAACGGCGTCCGGGCCGTCAGGCGGGGGACGCCGTTGAGCGAGCGAATCGAGTATCCTTCTAAAAGCGCAGCGACGTCTCAGGCCGCTCGGCAGAGGACGCAACCCCGCATCAGATACGGGTCCGGAGACCGGTTTTCTTGGGCGGAATTAGTATCAACTCCCAGCCGGGGACATAAACCCCCGCAATCCCCATCCGTCGCGGTAGAGCACGCCGGCGGTGCGACAGGTCGACTTGGGATTTCTTAGGCTCGATGATCCGGATCCTTCCGTCGATCGCCGTACCACAATCCAAGATGCTCGCGCGTGCGCAGAATCGCATGGCCGCGAACGACGAATACCGCAAGCAGGCGCAACAGGTGCCATCCGGAGTGCGACCGCGCCTTCCGGCCTGAGGTCACGACCTCCTCGTCGAGAATCACGACGCGGCCGATCCGCTGAAGCGTCTTGCTGAGCGCAATCTCCTCGCTCGCAAAGAGCGTCTCATCGAATCCGCCGGCGCTCTCGAACGCCTCGCGCGTGCAGAACACGAAACATCCGGCGAACCAATTCTTCCGGCGCATTACCGCAGCGGTGAGGATGACGAGGCCACGGACGTACATGGGCACATCGCCGTCCATGCGGAGCGTGGCGCCGCCGGCCAGCGCTCCCGCCTCGAGCGCCGCGAGCGCGGCGCGGACGACCTGTTCAGAGATGATCGTGTCCGCGTCGACGAAGATGAACCGATCGCCCGATGCGACCCGCGCGCCGGCGTTTCGGGCACGCGAAATCTGCCGGTAGTCGACGCGCTCGATCCGTGCGCCCGCCGTCCTCGCGATCTCTGCCGTGCGATCGGAGGAGGCGTCGTCGACCACAATCACTTCGTACGACTCGCCAAGCACGGCCGCGGCCGCGTGAATGGCGCGCAGCGTCTCCGCAATCATCTGCTCTTCGTTGTGTGCGGGAACGATGAAAGAGATCATGCAGTCCGACGGGCTTCCCACGCGTCAAGGAGATCGAGGAGCAGGTTCGTCGCCAGGTGGCTGCTCGTCGCGATCATGTGCGTCGCGAGCTCCGCGAGCCTCATCGTCTTGCCGACCGCGTCGTGCACCTCGGTATCGCCGTCGCGCGCGGGTGCGACGCGATACACCGCGCCGCCGGCGGCGCTGACGAATCGGTTTCTCACGTGCAGGCGGCGATGCGGACCGAAGCGCCGCTCGTCGATTGACGCGTAGAGCGCGTAGAGCACCGCCACTTTGATCGTGCTCGCCGCGCGGCTCCAGCGATCGCCCTGGTAATTCCAGTCGAGCGCGTGCTCGTAGTCGTACAGCGCGGCCGCGACGCTCTCGGCGCCGCATGTGGATGCGAGTTCGTCGATGCGCGTTGTCAGCACGGCGGAGTCGAGCGTGGGCGCTGTCATGACTACGGTTCATGGTACCGGGAGTCGCTCCGGATTACGAAAACGAAAATGGGATGACGTAATCGCGTCCACGACTCATCAGTCCGGCCGCACGCGTCTGCCGGACACCGCGAAAGGAGCGGCTTTCGCCGATTGTGCGGCGGCTCTGGCTGGTGAGGATCTTGCTCTCGTCAGTTGATCAGGATTCATCGTGATAACTGAGACGCAATGGCTCGCTCCGTTGTTGTGGGCGGGTCTGTATATATCCGACAATATCCGACTATTGCTGCACGATCGCGTGCGCTCGCCTGTATCAGCCGCAATCCACGGTCGTGTTCGAAGGCAGTTACGAGATCACTCCCATTTTCCAGTCTGACGTGAACGCGCTGCGGCGGTTCAGTCCGAGGTTCGTTGTGATTCTCGTCGCGAGCGTGGTCTACGTATGGTGGCTCGGGGGCGTCGGTTTGAACGGGGACACTCGCTATATATTTGAAATCGCGATGGGCGCGCTCGTGCTGCTTGAATTCACGGTGCACCTTCGCCATTTTCGAAACTGGTTCCTGCTGCGGGCAGTGCGGCGAGGCAGCATTACGGGCCGCATCGAGTATCCGCGAGGCGTCGTCTTGCGCGGGTCCGCATTCGAGCTGCTGTCGTTCAGCGGCCTTTACGCATCCCTGTTCGTCGTCACACACAATCTGTTCGTCCTTGGCGGCGTGATCGCGTGCGCGTGGTTGTCAGTCAATCACTATTACCTGTCACGCCGGCACGAGGCGTCGCGAGCCAGAGCAGAGAACAGAGCCGTCGACACCGCGCACGCACGCACCTGATATCCCGTCGTGTAAGCAGTTCGCCGACACATAGCTCCGTGTTATCTTCGCGGCATGCTCGGAAAGAAACGGTCGCGTTATCCGAAATCAGAGAAGCTGTTCACTGCGGCGTCGCGCATTCTGCCGGGCGGCGTCGACAGCCCCGTACGCGCCTTCCGATCCGTCAACGCGACGCCGCTCTTCGTCACGCGCGGGCGCGGCGCGCACATCGAAGACGTCGACGGGCACAAGTACATCGATTACGTGATGTCTTGGGGGCCGCTGATTCACGGCCACGCACCGAAGGGACTGCTGAAGGAGCTCGCCGCGACCGCCGCACGCGGCACGAGCTTCGGCGCGCCGACCGAGCTCGAGACGCGGCTCGCCCACCGGGTCGCGCTGCTGATGCCGTCGATCGAGCGCGTGCGCTTCGTGAGCTCCGGCACGGAAGCAACGATGAGCGCGGTGCGCGTCGCCCGCGCGGCGACCAGGCGCGACAAGATCGTCAAGTTCGAAGGCTGCTATCACGGGCATGCGGATGCGTTCCTCGTGCAGGCGGGCTCCGGCGCGATGACACTGGGCGTTCCGACGAGCCCCGGCGTGCCCGCCGCCGCGGCCGCCGACACGCTGCTCGCGCGCTACAACGATCTGGACTCCGTGCAGACTGTTGTGGGTGCCAACCCCGGGCAGATCGCCGCGGTGATCGTTGAACCGATCGCCGGCAACATGGGACTGGTGCCGCCGCGCGACGGCTTTCTCGCGGGGCTTCGCAGCCTGTGCGATCGCGACGGGATCCTGCTCGTGTTCGATGAAGTGATCTCCGGATTCCGCGCGGCGCCCGGCGGGGCGCAGCAGGTCTTCGGCATCCGTCCTGATTTGACGTGCCTCGGGAAGATCATCGGGGGTGGATTGCCGGTCGGGGCGTACGGCGGACGCGCGGATCTGATGAACCTCGTCTCCCCCGCAGGGCCGGTGTATCAGGCGGGGACTCTGTCAGGGAATCCGCTCGCGATGACCGCCGGTTTATGGGCGCTCGAAGAGCTGACGCCGCGCCTTTACAAGCATCTCGCAAAGCTCGGCGCCCAGCTCGCCACCGGGCTTGCCGACGCCGCGCGTGCGGCAAACGTCCCGCTGCAGGTCAACGCGTTCGGCTCGCTGCTGACGCCGTTCTTCACCGATCGGCCTGTGCGTGATTACCAGACCGCAGTGACCGCTGATACCGCCAAGTACGCGACGTTCTTCAACGGCATGCTCGCTAAGGGAGTCTACGCGCCGCCATCGCAGTTCGAAGCGTGGTTCCTCTCGGCCGCGCACACATCGGGTGACGTCGAGAAAACAATTAAGGTCGCACGAGACGTGATGAAGACTCTATAGGTCGGCGCCCGCCCTCGCCGAAGCCTTGGCGAAGGCGGGCCGCCCTACCGAAACTACCGGATTGAAGGCGGCTGATCCAGCCGGACGCGAAGGATCGTGCCCGCGGGGAGCGTCACGTCCTTCCCTTCGGTGGCGGCGATCGTGCCGCCGCCGCCAATCAGCACACCGAGCAGCGCACCCTTCACGCCGCCGATGATGCCGCCGATGACCGCGCCGATGCCGGCGCCGGTCCCGATCCGCGCCGTCTCACCCTTGATGCCCTCGCTCTCGAGCGCCTGTGTGACGGTGCCGCGCATCGGATAATTGCGGCCGCGGATCGTGATCTGATCGAAGGCCACCGTGATGCTGCCCTTGCGCTGCGTGCGGGTGGCCTTGTCGACGGAGCTGATCACGCCACGCACCGTCGAACCGGCCGGGATGATCACCTCGTTGCCGCGATACAGGTCCGCGGCGGTCGTGGCCTCGAAGCGCTGCTCGACCTGCGCGGTCGCCGACGACAGCTCGGAGTTCAGCCGCACGTCAATTTCCTGCCCCACCGGAATCGCGCTGTTGTCGCTGGAGCTGCGCGAGGTGTTCCCCTGGTCCGTGCGAGTGCGATCGTCGATGACGCCGCCGCTGATCCCGGTGTTGCTGCCGGTGCCGTAGCCGCCGCGCGTGCCCGTCGTGCCGGTGCGGTTCGGGTCGGTGTTCGTGCTCCAGCCGCCCGGCGAATTGTTCCCGCCGGTACGCGCGGTGTTGTCGCCGCGCACGTCGCCCCGCGCGCGCGACCGCAGATCCTGGATGCGGTTCTGCAGATCCGTGTACTCGGAGCGGCTGACGTTCCCTTCCTTGCGCAGCTTCACTTTCAGGTACACGACCTCGTCGCGGAGATCATCCAGATCGCTCTGCAGCCGGCCGGCGCTGTCGGCATTCGTGTTCCGCATGCGGTACACGTCGCCGCTCGTGTCGTAGACCTGGTCCTGGAGCCGCTGGATGTCCGCCGACGTGACGCTCTGGGCTGCCGCCGGCAGCGCCAGCGCGAGCGCAAAGCTCGCCACGGCGCATGCGCGCCAGAGCGCCGGGCGTGTGAATGTGATTCGATTCATCGTTCTCCCCTTCGAATTTCCTTGAAGTCGACTGGCCGAAAGGCCAGCGCCACCGGGAACCCAATGCAAAACAAACGCCTTCTGTATCCCTGCAATTAGACGGACGAACGCCCAGCTCAGCCTGTCGGGGATGATACGGATGCTAAAATTGGTGTTTCAGCACATGGCAGTAGTAAAGCTTCACAGGACCGTCGGGGTGCGGGTCGGCTCCGTCCAGGTCGGCGGCGGTGCGCCGGTTGTCGTCCAGTCGATGACAATGACGGACACCGCCGACGCACAGGGGACAGCGCAGCAGTGTATCGAGCTGGCGGAAGCCGGCTCCGACATGGTGCGCGTGACCGTGAACGTTCCTGAAGCGGCGCAGGCGGTGCCTGAAATCAAGCAGCGGATGCTCGACGCGGGCGTGATCGCGCCGCTCATCGGCGATTTTCATTACAACGGCCACCTCCTGCTGACGCGCTACCCGGCGTGCGCCGACGCACTCGACAAATACCGGATCAATCCGGGAAACGTCGGCACCGGCAAGCGCCGCGACGAGCAGTTCGCGACGATCTGCGGCGTGGCCCGCGATCGCAACAAGCCGGTGCGCATCGGGGTCAACGGCGGGTCGCTGAACCAGGAGCTCGTGCTCGCGAAAATGCAGGAGAACACCGATCGCGATCTCGGCCTGACATCCGAGGAGATCATCAACGAGTGCATGGTCCTCTCCGCGCTGCAGTCGACGGAGCTCGCACTCGAGAGCGGCCTGCGCAAGGATCAAATCATCATCTCGTGCAAGACGTCGCGGCCGCGCGATCTGATCGCGGTCTATCGCGACCTCGCACGCAGGACCGACCAGCCGCTGCACCTTGGCCTCACCGAGGCAGGCATGGGGATGAAAGGGCTGGTATGGTCGGCGTCCGCCATGGGCGTCCTTCTCCACGAGGGAATCGGCGACACGATCCGCGTCTCGCTGACGCCGCGCCCCGGCGGCGATCGCCGCGACGAGGTCTACGCGGCCTGCGAGCTGCTCCAGGCGCTCGACATCCGCTCGTTCTCTCCAAGCGTCACGGCATGCCCGGGCTGCGGCCGCACGACGAGCACCACGTTCCAGGAGCTCGCCGAGCGCACGCAGGAATACATCCGCGAGCGCATGCCCGAGTGGAAAACGATGTACGAAGGGGTCGAGACGATGACCCTCGCCGTCATGGGGTGCGTGGTCAACGGCCCCGGCGAATCAAAGGCGGCGAGCATCGGGATCAGCCTGCCGGGCACCGGTGAAGCGCCGAACTGCCCCGTGTACATCGACGGCCGTCACGCGACGACGCTCCGCGGAACGTACGACGAGCTCGCCGTCGCCTTCCGCGAGCTCGTCGACACTTACGTGGAATCCAAGTACGCGCGGAAGACCCCCGTCCGCGCGTGATCGAGGTTCGCGGTTCGCGATTCGCGATTCGCTGATTCGCTGATTCGACGATTCGCTGATTCGACGATTCGCTGATTCGACGATTCGCTGATTCGCTGATTCGGCGATTCGACGATTCGCGGATCAGGGATTCCCGACGAGGGATTAGGGATTGATCTCTAGTCGATCCGGCTGACAATCTCAGCACCGTTCTCGTACTGCTTCTTCCTCATCTCCCCCGCTGCTTCGTCGAACTCCGGGATGCCGTTCGCGTCGGAGCCGCGGCCATCGGCCCGATCGGAGTTGGTCATGCGGTCGCCGCGCGGCTCAATCGACGCGTCGGGCGCCGCGTCGCTGTCGCGCTGCGCGCGGTTGTCTTCTGGATTCCCTCGGACCTCATCGCGAAGCGGATCACCTTGCGGTCTCGGCTTTTCACTCTGCTGAGCCATTTGTCCCTCCCCCACTCGCGGACGCAAGGCTGGTGCCTATAACCGGAGCCGCCGGGTCTTCCTGATCCACACGGTCAGCAGGCTGATGCCGCAGATGATCAATCCCGTCGACAGTCCCCACCACAGTCCGATGACGCCAAATCCCAGGACGAAGCACAACGTATAGCCGAGCGGAAGGCCGATGAGCCAGTGACCCGTCAGGTTCCACAACATTGGCGTTCGCGTATCGCCGAGCCCGCGCAGCACACCGGTGGCGACCGCCTGCGTACCGTCGAACAGTTGGAAGATCGCGCCGACGAACAGCAGCGACACGCCGACAGAAATCACCGCTGCGTCGTGAGTGAACGCGCCGATCAGGATCCTCGGCACCAGGAGGAACGACGCCGCGGCGCACGCCATGAAACCCGCGCCGAACAGAAACGCGGTCCAGCCGGCGCGCGCCGCGGCGGCGCGGTCCCTGGCGCCGATTGCGTGGCCGACCCGCACAGCGCCCGCTGACGCCACGCCGAGCGGGACCATGAACGTGAACGACGCGAGGTTCACGGCGATCTGGTGCGCGGCGAGCGCTGCCGGCGGCAGCCGGCCGGCGAGTGCCGTGGCCGCGGCGAAGACACCAACTTCCAGCGTGACCTGCGTGGCTGCGGGAAGGCCGAGCGCAAGGAGCCGGCGCATGCGGGTGAATTCAAATTGGCCAGCCATAAAGGCTGGCCCCACATTCGACGGTGTGGGGCCGCCCTTTATGGGCGGCCGCTCCCGGTAAACGATCGTCGCGAAGAGGACGCACGCCATGAGAATGCGCGAGGCGACGGTCGCCCACGCGGCGCCCGAGACGCCGAGCGCCGGCGCGCCGGCGTGACCGAAGATCAGCATCCAGTTGGCGATGACGTTGACCACGTTGGCGAGCACCAGCGCGATCGTCACGGGCCGGACGACCCCGATCCCCTGCAGGTAACGGCGGAAGGCGGTGTGCAGGAGCAGCACGGGCGTGCTCCACGCCACGATACGCAAGTACGGTTGCGCGAGACGCAGCACATCGGGATGCAGCCCCCATCGCGGCATCGATGCGCACAGCAACAGCGTCAACGCGACGATCGGGGCGGAGAGGAGCAGCGCGAGCACGACGCCATGACGCAGCCAGGCGTGGCATTCATCCAGCCGCCGGGCGCCGAACGCCTGCGCGACCAGCGTGTCCATTCCGAGGAGCAGCCCCATCGCGAAGATGCAGACGCCGATGAAGAGCGAGCTGCCCATGCCGACGGCTCCGATCGCCTCGGGCCCGATGCGTCCCACCATCAGCGTGTCGACGAGCCCCATCGTCATCCACCCGAGCTCCGCGATCACGACGGGCGCGGCGAGATCGAACATGGGGCGGAGCTCCCGGCGGAGCTCGCGCAGACGGGGACGCACCGAGCTATTTCGCCGAGACGAAGACGTACACGCCGTACCCGTCGTCGGGCATCCGCGCGACGCGCGAGTGGAGCTGTTCGGGACGTGCGGTGGACTGTGTGACCAGCTGCACGGACACGGCCTGATTCGGCGGGACGGTCATCTTCTTCAGCGCCTTGAAGATTTCGTCGGTTGTGGTCTCCGCGCCGGCGGGCAGTTCGTAGGAGTGCACCGCGCCCGCCTCGCGGGTGAGGTACGTGAGCGCCGCGTCCGTCGCCTTCTTTGCGTCCTTTTCCGAGTGGCCCTCGTAGAACCACAACTGGATACGACGCAGCGCCGGCCCCGCGAAGATGAACGAGATGTTCATCTTCTTCCCCTCGAACGTGAAGTTCGGGCACTCGAGGCCGCCGGTGACCGGCACGTCGAGGTAGGGCTGACACGCGCTGACCTGCCTGACCTGTTCGCGCGTCATTCCAAAGCGATAGTCCATCAGCCCGCCGGCCGCCGCGGGCGGCGCGGGGGGCGTCGTCGGACGCGCGGGCGCCGCGATCCCGGTCGCGAAGCTATAGAGCAGCCAGCCCTCAGGCGCGCGCTTCCACACGGCCATGAACGTCGCGTTCTGCACCGGTCGCACAGGGCCGCTGCCGGTGATGGAGAATTTCCCCTCCGTGATGATCACGTCGTCGTGCCCGGTCGTGCGCGAATGCTCGAGAACGATCGTCGATCCCGTGTTGAGCAGGAATGGAATCCATCCCTGTACGATCGCGTCGCGACCTTGTAAGAGAGACGGCGTGAAAAAGGTCGCGTCCGGCGCAACCAGGCGTTCGAAGGCGGCGCGATCGTGCTGCTGGAGCGCCGCTGACAGGGCGCGTTCGGCGGCCTGAATGTCGGGCGTGAACGCGGGCTCCTGAACGAGCCCGATGGAGAGGAACGCGGCGAGGATCGCGAGCGGCATCGGCACCTCCGCGCCGGATTGTACCAGCCCGCGCGAAAGAAGGTGATTACCGCCGCGGCCTGCGGCCGGCGTTCCATTTCTCGACGACGCGGCGCAGCTCTTTCAGCGGCTCCGGGCTGTCGTCGACCTGCAGGCGAAGGACGACGTCATTGTTCAACCAGACGCCGCCGTTCTTCTTCACGATGATCATCGCGGCCGATTGCATGCCGCGCTTGTCGCCGCCTGCCGCCTGGCCGCCGTCGAGCGCGGCCATCAGACGGAGCGAGAGGTGGCCCGACGTTTGCTCGAAGGCGTCCACCATCCCGTTCACGACCGCTTCGCCGGCGAGGATGTTCCCCTGCGCGGTGCAGAACTTCCCACCCTTGTTGCCGGCCCACGGCGTGGCCTGCGGCCCGGTGTACGCGGCGTAGTTGCCCTTCGCATCCATCACCGCGAATTGACGCCCTTCTTTCGTCCAGTCCTGCGGCCGCGGATCCCGGTCACTGTCGAGAATCGCCTTGACGATCGCTGACGGCGTCATCCCCGCACGGAGCAGCGCAAGCGCTTTCGGGCCGTAGCTCACGTCGACGATCGCCTGCGTCGCCGCGACGCCGACGTCGGCCTCAGCCCAGAGCACGCCATTGCCGACGGAGAACACGCGCGACTGCACGGCGCCGCCGATCTCGCCGCTGTCCGGGTCGTACCCGAGGATGGAAAATGTTGCGACGGGTGGAAACGGAAGATTCGAAGGGACCTGCGCGTGAAGCGAGACAATGGCCGCAGAGAGAACGAACGCGGCGGCGAGCCAGCGTCTCAGCGCCAAGGCATCAGCTTCTCGATCCACGGGATGCGCGTGAGGTCGTTGTAGATCACGGTCACCATGAGCATGAGCAGCAGCACGAACCCGGCGAGGAGCATCTTCTCCTTCACCTTCATGCTGAAGTCGCGCCGCGACACGCCTTCCATCGCGAGAATCGCGATGTGACCGCCGTCGAGCACCGGGATCGGCATCAGGTTGAGCAGCCCGAGGTTCAGGCTGATCATCGCCATCAGGCTGAAGAGCGCCACCCAGCCCTGTTCGGCCGCGGTGCCTGACAGGTCAGCGATCGCGACTGGCCCCATCAACTGCTTGACTGACGTGCGACGCGTGAGAAGGCCGCCGAGCGTCTTGAGAATGAGCGTCGCCCATTCCCAGTTCTGGTCGACGCTCAGTTTGAACGCCTCGACGAGCCCCGGATTGACCGTCCGCGTTTCCAACGACAGGTGCGCGCCGATCTTCGCCGACCCGTCGATGGCGCGCGGAGTGACTGTGATTGTTCTTGTCTCCCCATTCCGCAGCACCTCGAGGGTAATCGGGATGTTCGGGTGCGACCGGATGATCTCGACCAGCCGCGCCTCCGAATCGAGCCGATGATCGGGGGCCTCTTTCAACCAGCCGACGTAGCGTTCACCTTCTGCCGACACGACGACGTCGCCAGGCTGAAGACCTGCTTCCTGGGCCGGAGAACCTCGCTCGAGATCCCTGACCATCGGGCGAATCACCGGGAAGATGCCGATCTCGCCCACCTCGAACTTGCCTCTCGTCGCCACATGCACGGGGATATCGATGCGCTTCCCCCCGCGGTCGACCGTGATCACCACCTGGCGGTTCGGCTTCCCGAGAATCACCATCTGCAGCTTCTGCCAGGTGTCGGTCGTCTCGCCGTCAACCGCGACGATTTGGTCGCCAATCTGGATCCCGGCCTGCTTCGCCGGGGACTCCTGCGGGAACGACGCCACGACCGTCGGCCGCTCCTCGTACAGCCCGACCTGCGCTCCCTGGTAGAGCACGAGCGCCATCACGATGACGGCAAGCGCGAGGTTCATCACAGGCCCCATGACGAGGACCTGGAACCGCTGCCACTTCGTCTTCGAGAGGAATTCGTCGGACGCGCCGGTGCGGGCGTCTTCCGGAGTTTCGCCGGCCATCTTTACGTAGCCGCCAAGCGGGACCGCGCTGAGGCAGTACTCGGTGTCGCCGCGGCGGAACGCGAGCAGCTTCGGTCCGAACCCGAGCGAAAACGTGAGCACGCGCACGCCGATGCGCCGCGCCATGAGGAAGTGCCCGAGCTCGTGCACGAAAATGAGCACGCCGAGCACGAAAACAAACGCAAAAAAGCTGGTCACTCTATAAAGCCCCTGGGCTATGGGTCAGACCTTCGATTGTACCCTACCGGCCGCCGACGTCGTGAACTCACGGGCCCAGCGGTCGATTGCGCGCACGTCGGCGAGGCCGCGCACCGGGCGCACCCCCTCCTGTTCGTAGACGTCCATGCCGCGGCAGATGAGATCGGCGATCGCGGTAAACGCGATGCGCCCCTGGAGGAACGCGGCGACGGCAATTTCGTTCGCCGCATTGAGGACGATAGGAAGCCCGGGGTCGCCGGCAAGCGCGCGGAACGCGAGCGCGAGACAGGGGAACCGCGATGTGTCGGGCGCCGCGAAGTCGAGCCGGCCGGCGCGCGCGAGATCGAGCGGCGGAAGCGGCGCGGCCCATCGCTCGGGATACGAGAACGCGTACTGAATCGGCAGGCGCATGTCCGTCACGCCGAGCTGCGCGATGATGGATCCGTCGATCATTTCGACCATCGAGTGGACGATCGACTGCGGATGCACGAGGACGTCGATGCGCTCCGGGCCGACGTCGAACAGCCATCGCGCCTCGATCACCTCGAGCCCCTTGTTCATCAGCGTCGCCGAATCAATCGTGATCTTCGGGCCCATCGTCCACGTCGGGTGGCGGAGCGCTTCGTCGGCCGTGACCTGCTGAAGCGCGAGCTCCGGCACATCCCGGAATGGCCCGCCCGACGCCGTCAGAATCAGGCGGCGCACATCGGCCGGCGACCGGCCGTGCAGGCATTGATGAATCGCATTGTGCTCGCTGTCGACCGGCAGGACGGGCACGTTCTTGCGCCGCGCCGCCTCCATCACGATCGCGCCGGCCATCACGAGAATTTCCTTGTTGGCGAGCGCGATCGTCTTGCCTGCATCGATCGCCGCGAGCACGGCGTCGAGCGCGGCGGTTCCGGAAGACGCGAACAGGACGACGTCGGCGTCAGGGTGCGTCGCGACGGCAATCAGCCCTTCCGCGCCGCTCGACGCCGCCGGGCTCGCGCCGACGCCGCGGCGCTGCAGTTCCGCGCGCGCGTCCGCCAGGGCGCGCGCCGTGGACATGGCGATCGCGTCGGGCGTGAACGTCGCGACCTGGTCGACGAAGCGCGCGATGTTCTCCCCGGCCGAGAGCGCGACGACGCGCAGCCGGTCCGGGTGCGCGGCGACGACAGCCAGCGCACTCTGCCCAATCGAACCGGTCGAGCCGAGAATCGCGACGTTAATCACAACTGCAGGTACCTGACGAAGACGTAGTAGACCGGCGCCGCAAAGAGCCAGCTGTCGATGCGATCCAGGACGCCGCCGTGGCCCGGAATGATCGCGCCGGAATCCTTCACTCCGGCGCTGCGCTTCAGCAGCGATTCGAACAGGTCGCCGACGATGCCGAGCGCCGCGATGCTGGCGCCGGCGAGCACGATCAACACAATCGGGGCGTCAGGAGAAACCAGGCGCGCGCCCGCGACGAACGCGAGCGTGCCGGCCGCCATGCCTCCAATTGCGCCTTCGACCGTCTTCTTCGGGCTGATCGCCGGGGCAAGCGGCCGGCGTCCCAGCGCGCGCCCTGTGTAGTACTGCGCGGAGTCGCTGATGACGATCGTGAGCATCAGGAGAAGCACTGCCTCGCGGCCCCCCACGGCGCGGACAGCGGCGAGCGCGCCGAGCGGCAGCCCGATGTAGAGGATCGGCAGGATCGCCGCGGCCGCATCGCGGAGCACGGCGGGGCTCGGGTGTCCACCGCCGACCGCGAGCGCGCCAATCGTGATCACGGCGGTCAACAGCACGACGTCCAGCGGAATCGATGCGCTGCCGAGCGCCGCACATGTCGCGAGGACGGCGCCGCCCGAGACGATCCGCGGAATATGCGTGTCGAGCGCCGCGGCAATCGCGGCGTACTCGACGAAGGCGAGCGCTGCTGCGACCAGTGCAAGCACGAGCGTGGCGACGGGAGGAAGAAACCAGACGACCCCGACGACGATCGGCAGCAGGACGAGGGCGCTCAGGACTCTCGTCATGCGACGCGACCCGCGAATCGCGACCCTTCGAGAGCCTCAGGGTCGTCCTGAGCTTCGCCGAAGGGCGAATCGCGAATCGCGAACCGCAAGATCAACGCCATCAACGCCCCGCGACCGCGGGCTGATTGATCCCGCCGTACCGGCGATCGCGTTTCTGGTACGCGACGATGGCTTCGAGCAGGTCCTTCTTGCGGAAGTCGGGCCAGAGCGTGTCGGTCACCCAGATTTCCGCGTAGGCGATCTGCCAGAGAAGGAAGTTGCTGACGCGCATCTCGCCGCTCGTCCGGATCAGCAGATCCGGATCGGGTTGGCCGGCGGTGTACAGGAAGTCGGCGAATCGGTGTTCGTCCACATCCTCGGCCCGCACGCCCGTCGCGATGAGCCGCCGCGCGGCCTCGACGATCTCGGCGCGCCCTCCGTAGTTGAGCGCGATGTTGAACAGCATGCCGCTGTTCGCGGCGGTCTTCTCCTCCGCCATCTTCAGCTCGCGCCGGATGTCGGGCGCCAGTTCGTCTTCCCGCCCGATCACGCGGAAGCGGATGTTGTTGCGGAGCAGCGTGTTCAGCTCGAGCCGCAGATACCGCTTCAGCAGCATCATCAGCGTCGAGACCTCCGTCACCGGCCGCTTCCAGTTCTCGAGCGAAAACGCGTAGAGCGTCAGCACCTTGATGTCGAGACGCGCCGAGGTCTCGACGATGTCGCGGACCGAGTCGATGCCCGCGCGGTGCCCCTCCACCCTCGGCAGGTGGCGCTGCGCCGCCCAGCGGCCGTTGCCGTCCATAATCACCGCGACATGCTGCGGGAGCCGGTCGAAGTTCACCAGGCGCGCAAGTGTCTCTTCCTGTGATCCAGAGGGAACGACCGAGAGGATGTCCTGAAGCGACATGGCTGCGGGTGGAATCTAAATCGTGATAATACAGGCTGTTAGAGGCATGGAACAAGTATCTCCTTCGGCCCCCTTCGTTCGCAGGATGGCCCGGAAAGCGGCCGCCTGGCTGCCGCAATCCGCGCGGCGGCGCATTGCGGACTACCGGTTCGGCTACGCACAGGACGGGCGCGTCTTCGACTTTCGGGAGGACGCGACCCTGGAAGGGCCGGTTGCCACGATCGACAACCGGGTCCGCATTCAGTCCACTCGCGCGTTCATGCCGGACCTGCGGTTCCACTTCGTCGACAACGGGCAGAGCCGCGACGAGATCGGCGCGTTCCTCGACGCGGCGCCGTACTTCCCGCCCGACGCGCTGTTGTACGACGTTGGCGCGCATCGAGGGCTGTTCTCACTGGTGCACTGCGCGCTGGGACCTCGTCGGCGAGCGGTGCTGTTCGAGCCGTCGCCGTCGCTGACGAACGACGCACGCACGCTGCTCGCGTTGAACGGCCTGGACGGCCGCGCCGAGGTGCGCGTGTGCGGCGTCGGCGATCGCGCGGGCACGCGCCGCATCACCGAGGACGCGCTCGGATTCGCGCAGCCCGCGAGCGAGGAGGACACGCAGGCGGCGGCGATCGAATTCACGACGCTCGACGAGGAGTGGCGCCGCACCGGCCAGGCGCCAGCGATCGTCAAGATCGACGTCGAAGGGGCCGAGGCTGAAGTGATCCGCGGCGCGGCAGCGCTGCTGCGCGAGGTCCGTCCGCTGCTCTTCCTGGAGCTGCACATGGACGTCCTCGAGCGGCGGGGGGAATCCGTCGATGCGCTGCTGGCGCAGCTCACCGAATGGGGCTATCAGTTCACGGAACCGGATGGCCGCCGGCGCTCAGCTCGCGCCATTCGAGACTCGCTTCGCGCCATCGTTCGCATTATCGGCCGGCCGTAAAGGCCGGCCCCACAGCTGCTGTGGAAGCACATCTTGTGGGGCCACCCTTCATGGGTGGCCTTCTAATACTCAACTCTGACGAGAAATAGACCCTGCGCCGGCGCGGTCGGGCCCGCCTGCGTGCGGTCGAGGGACACGAGGATCTCCGCCGCGCGGGACGCCGGCCATCGCCCGATCCCGATCTCGACGAGCGTGCCGACGATGTTGCGCACCATGTGCCGGAGGAAACCATTCCCCGCGATGCGCATGACGAGCGGCAGATCGTAGCCGGCGCCGTCTTCCCACGAAATCGATCGGACAATCCGATCCGTTGACGCGACAACCGACCCGGATCCCTGGAACGCGGCGAAGTCGTGCAGGCCGACAAGCGCGTTCGACGCGTCGCGCATCGCGCCAATCTCGAGCGGCGGCGCGACATGCCAGACGTAGCGCTGGATGAACGGGGAGACGATCGGCGCGTTGACGATCCGGTACTCGTACACTTTGCCGGTCGCGCTGAACCGCGCGTGGAATCCCGGTTCGACTTCCTGCA